>Ga0187870_1000643_pt1 | contig 37823 bp, 32 predicted proteins | sample June2016WEW_13_1_3_FD_132974 | JGI IMG/M metagenome (GOLD analysis project Ga0187870, IMG submission 132974) | Peatland microbial communities from SPRUCE experiment site at the Marcell Experimental Forest, Minnesota, USA - June2016WEW_13_150 | ecosystem: Environmental > Terrestrial > Soil >... | reverse complement strand
GGCGAGCAAGCGCCGCTCTTCCAGTTTCTCGAAGTCCCGCCGAACACCTTTTGGGTTTCCCATGCTCTGAACATAGCACAAGAATCTACGAATGTCACTATATTATGCAATACTCAGTAGGTGTTTGGGGCGGAAGGCTAGTGCCACTCCAACTTGTTGCTACGAATGTCGGTCAACCAAGAAGAGAGACGTTGTTTGAAATAGCGCCCTCCTCGTCTCGTTTTCAGGTAACGCTCTCGCCAGCGGGCGTCGTCAATGCTCAAACATCCCTCATAGTAGATCGGACGCAAGGGCCGGCGATGGGCGGTGGAACGCACTAAGCCTGAGCTGTGTTTCTGCAACCGCGCTCGCAAGTCGCCTGAGCTTCCGATGTAGAATCTCCCATCCTGCTCGCTCAACAAAACGTAGGAGTAGTTCATCGAACCTCTCAGCCATTTGCCCAAAATAGTTGGAACGGCACTAGCCGGACGCGGCGCACGCGACGAAGAGGCCGTAGACGAAGTTGCCGGAAGCGAATCCAGCGCGCATTGCCCGAAACGCCTTCAGAAAGGCGATGAACTCAGTGCCGTGTTTCGCGGCGAGCTCCCAAAATGCATTGTTGCTAATGATGTCGAGGCAGAGGTCCCACGTTTTGGCGCAATTCTTGTTCAGGATTTCGCGGTGCATGATCCGCAGGCCAGCCGAATTCAGGAAATGCTCGTAGTCATCCATGATCTGCAGCTTCACCATCATGCCTTCCTCGATGGGGTCGATGAATTCCCGGGTCTCTACGGGGGTGAGATTCTCTTTCTTGAACCAGTCCGTGATCGCGAAGAGGCCGCCGGGCTTCAGCAGCCTCGCGGCAGAAGCAAAAAACTTCTCGCGGTGCTCATAGTGGGAGATGGATTCCACGGACCAGAGCAGGTCGAATTGTTTCTGAAAGTCCATTGCTTCGGCGTCCATCACAAGAAACCGCGCATCGAGTTTCTCGCTGGCCGCAGCCTTGATGGCCATCTGGACCTGTACGGAGGAAGTGTTTATCCCGGTGACCGCAGCGTTATAAGTCTTGGCCAAGTAGAGGCTGCTGGCGCCGAAGCCGCAACCAATGTCAAGAATATCGGAGCGGAGCTTGATCTTTGCGAGTCGGGCGAGATGCTCGATGAGCTGAAGCTGAGCCTGTTCCTTGGATTCATCCCCGCGAATCCAGTAGCCGTGATGCAGATGCTCTCCCCAAAGGGAGCGATAGTAGGGACTGACGAGGTCGTAATGTTCGATGATTTTATGCTTGTCGTTTGAACGAGGCATGGAGGACGGTTGCAACCCCACGGATGCTTCCAGGCTTTGGTCACCGGGCGTCATGACATTGTACCTGTGGAGGAACTGGGGGCAAGAAGGAAAAGTCGTTGTGTCCAACGCTGGAAAAGCGTACTATGCGCGCACCACGGGCCCATACCAGGAATTCGGGTTCAAAATTTAACTTGGAGGCAACGGATGAAACACCCCTTCGCAGCGCTATGCGCAGTCATGTTTCTGTCCATGCTCTTACTCCTGCCGCCAGTTCAGGCACAAACAGCGGCAGTCGCGAAAAGGCATGCAGGTCCATTCAGCTACGACGTCACTCAGGAAACCACACTCAAAGGTACGGTGTCGAGTGTGCTCACAAGACCCTCTCAGGGAATGATTATGGGTTCCCATCTGTTGTTCGCAACTTCCGCCGGTCAAGTGGATGCGAGCTTGGGCAGGTTCGGTTTGCGAGGCAAGGGCGCCCTTTCGGTCGCCGCTGGCCAGCAGGTCGAGGTGACCGGCGTCATGAAGACGATAAAGAGCAAGCAAGTCTTCCTGGCCCGCACCGTGAAAGTGGGTGGCCAGGTCTATGCGATCCGTAACGCGCACGGCTTCCCCGTTTCTCCACAGGCACGTGCGATTGCCCTCCGGAAGGCAACGCAGAATCGGGAGGCGCTATGATCCGCAAAATCTACGGCAGCATCCTGGCCGCAATTTGTCTGATGGGCTGCGGTTCATCGCAAAAAAAGATTATTCCGCCTCCTCCGGTTGAAGCGATTGCGGTGAACAGCGGATCCTCGCAGAGCGCCACGGTCAACACGGCGTTTGCAGCCCCGCTGGTTGCCAAGGTAACGACCGGCGGAACTGCGACGAGCGGTGTGGTGGTGACGTTCACGGCTCCGGCGACGGGAGCCAGCGGTACGTTTGCGGGTGGAGTGAACACGGCAACGACAGACGCCAATGGCCTCGCCACCTCGGCAGTCTTCACAGCAAATGGGACGGCTGGCGCTTATACGGTGGCGGCGACGGCTGCGGGAGTGTCAACGCCGGCCAACTTCAGTCTGACGAACACCGCAGTGCCGGTTGAATCGATTGCAGTGAACAGCGGCTCCTCGCAGACCGCCACGGTTAACACGGCGTTTGCAGCCCCGCTGGTTGCCAAGGTGACGACCGGCGGAACCCCGACGAGTGGCGTGGTGGTGACGTTCACGGCTCCGGGGACGGGAGCCAGCGGCACGTTTGCCGGTGGAGTCAACACGGCAACGACAGACGCCAATGGCCTTGCCACCTCGGCAGTCTTCACAGCAAATGGGACGGCTGGCGCTTATACGGTGGCGGCGACGGTTTCTGGGGTGTCAACGCCGGCCAACTTCAGTCTAACGAACACAGCGGTGCCGGTGAACCATTTTTCGTTCTATCTGAGCGGCCTTGAAGTCATCAACCAGGTAGGGGACTACGGCCCAAACTTCTATGCTGTCGCTGGGTCGGTGGCCATCGATGCGGATGGCAACGTCCTTGCCGGCGAACAAGACTATAACAATGCCTTTGGAGTTACGTCACCGCAGCCTTCCGGCGACGCCATCACGGGAGGAAAGCTGACCGTGGTGGATGCGACAACCGGCCAGTGGACACTCACGCTGATCACCAACAACACCGCGTTGGGCGCCGCTGGCACCGAAACTCTCGGCGTCCAGTTTGTGAACACGAAGCACGCGCTCATCACTCAGTTTGACGGGAGCGCCACCTCCAGTGGGAGTATGGACATGCAGACACTGCCGAGCACGCTCGGCGGTGGCTACTCCTTCACCTTCTCGGGCGTGGACTCGGACTACGATCCGGAGGTTGGCGGAGGCGTATTCTCGATCACTGGCACCGCTCTACAGAATGGTGTCCTTGACGTTGATGTTGCTGGGACCGTGGCGCTGGCAACGGCGTTTACTGGAACCATCTTGGCTCCCGACTCTTCCGGCCGCGGCACGATCACGGTCACCGGCGCCAGCGGGGTAACGGCAATCAACTATTACATCGTTGGCCCTGAAGTGATCCGCATCATTGATGTGGATCCTGAAGAATCGTTCGTGGGCTCTGCGTACGGCCAGGGCGCGAGCGCTGGCACCTTCACCAACGCATCACTCGGAAGCTCCGTGTTTGGTGTCGAGAGCAACCCGTTCGGGTACCTTTACGCTGCGGCAGGCATGTTGACTACAACTCCAGCCGGTAACGCATATCAGGGCGTAGCGGATAACAATGAATTGGGCTACGCTGTCGTGAGCGCTGCCGCAATCTCAGGAACCTATTCCGTTGCGGGCAATGGATACGGGAACCTCACGGACACGAGCGAGAACCTCGAAGACGTCACCTTCCTGGGGATCTATATGACGGACCCAAATCTCAATCTGCTTGACCCGAACAACACAACCAGTGGATTAGGAGGCGCTCTTGTTGCCGACCTGGATGAGTTTGCGATCGGAACAGGAGTCCTGATTCCACAAACCGTCACGGCAACCGACAGCTTCGCAGGCAACTACGCCTTTGGAGCGCAGGGTTACACCCTCCTGAACACTGCCGAAGGCTGGGAATTCGACTTTGTCGGACAAGGATCGGTTACGGATGGCGTATTGGGTGGAACCGGACTCCTCAGTGATGCAAGCGCGTTGTTCGACGCCAACCCTACAAACACCGGAGTTACATTCTCCGGAACCGCGGTTCCTGACGAGGCAAACGCTGGGCGCTATACCATGTTTTCGCCCAGTCCCCTGGTCATGACAGTAGTCGAAGGGTCACCTTTTGATTTCCAGGTGGTCCTCTACCAGGCTAGTGGGGGACAGTTGCTATTTCTGAACGAAGATAATGATCCTGGTTTCTTTGGATCCTTGCAGCAACAGGGGTCGCTAACGGATCTCCTCGCGACATCAAAAGTCGCGGCGAAAACCAACTTGCAACGCAAACACTAACCAATGAGCGGGAAGACGGGCACAGTCGAGACGTTTCGGCTGTGCCCGTTCCCTCATGTCGAGCTGGCCTGAAAGAAGGTCGCTGGTAGCGTCATTCTGGTGCAAGGCAGCGGCGCACCGCCTACCCGGCTGCCTGAATTTCCGTCACATGGAGGAATGGCCCGCTACTTTTTACTTGAAATGATGCTCAGCTTGGCGGGCCATTCGCATGGTCCCACGACAAAGAAAAAGCTCCTGAGGTAAGGCAGGAGCCGTGTAAGAGGCGCAAGATTCAGGGATTGTGCGGACATGGTGTGCCCGCCTTCGGCAGGTGCTGCACCCCTACAAAGGCGAAATGGAGGCGATTTAGACGCTGAAGGAGCTGCCGCAGCCGCAGGTGCTCTTCACGTTGGGGTTGTTGAACTTGAAGCCGGCGCCCTCGAGAGTTTCGATGTAGTCGATCTCGACGCCGTCGAGGTACATGGAGCTCATCTGGTCCACGGCGACCTTGAGTCCGTCGAATTCCACGACCTCGTCGGTCTCATTGGTCTGGTTCTCAAATGCCATGTGGTATTGAAAACCGGAGCAGCCTCCGCCCACCACGGCTACACGAAGCGCCGTGGGCACAGGGTTCTGCATGCTCATGATTTCCTTGACCTTGGTGGCGGCTACAGGCGTCAGGTTGATCATAGTTCTCTTGGCCTCCGCTCGCGGAATCCTCCGCGAGGAACTTTACTTACCCAGTATAACACAGCCCGAATTGGTGCAAAGTGGGCGTTCCTAGGGGTCAATTCCCTGCCCGGAGACAGTCATCGGATATCAGGGGGCAGCCGCCGACCAGTGGGCGACCAGCGACGGCAAGTGCGGACCGCACAGGAGCAACCCGGGAAAAAGCCTCAGGCCTGAAGGCCTGAGCTACAGTAAAATAGATGCACTTATGAAACACAAAGTTACGTTGTTACCCGGAGAGGGCATCGGGCCGGAAGTTTCGGCGGCGGTGCGGCGCATTCTGGACGCTTCGGGCGTGCAAATCGAGTGGGAAGAGCTGGCGGCGCGCGCGAAAAACACCGACAAAGGCACCACTGGCGCGGAAGTGTTGAACACCGCGGCCATTGAGTCTGTGCGCCGCAACCGCGTCGGGCTGAAAGGGCCCATGGCCACAGCGATTGCCGGAGGCGCGCGGAGTGTGAACGTGGCGCTGCGGAAGAGCCTGGACCTGTACGCCAATCTGCGTCCGGTGAAAAACCTGCCGGGCGTGAAATCGCACTTTGATGGCGTGGACGTGGTGATCGTGCGGGAGAACACCGAGGATTTGTATTCGGGACTGGAACATGAGGTGGTGCCGGGCGTGGTGGAGAGTCTGAAGATCATCACTGAGAAGGCTTCGACGCGGATTGCACAGTTTGCGTTTGAATATGCGCGGAAGCACGGGCGGAAAAAGATTCACGCCATTCACAAAGCCAACATCATGAAGCTGGGCGATGGGCTGTTTCTGCGTTCGGTGCGCGCGGTGGCGGAACAGTACAAGGATATCGAGTACAAAGAATTGATTGTGGACAATGCTTGCATGCAAATCGTGATCAATCCGGCTCAGTTTGACGTCCTGCTGCTGCCGAATTTGTATGGCGACGTCATGAGCGACCTGGCGGCGGGGCTAGTCGGCGGTTTAGGCGTTGTGCCCAGCGGAAACATTGGCGATGAAGGCGCGATTTTCGAGGCGGTGCATGGCACGGCGCCGGACATTGCGGGAAAGGGCCTGGCGAATCCCACAGCCCTGCTGATGAGCGCGATCCTGATGCTGGAGCATCTGGGCGAGCAGGCCGCGGCGAAACGTATCGAAGCAGCCTTGGTGAAGGTGTACAAAGAAGGCAAGCACGTCACGCGGGATGTGGGCGGAACGGCGGGGACGCAGGAGTTCACTGACGCGGTGATCGCTGCCCTGCCGAAGGCGTAGAAGCCATCACATACATGTCTCTCGGGAGGGCACGGCTTCAGCCGTGCCGAAAAGCCTCGGATATTTAGGGGTTTCAACCCCTGAAGTGCGCGCGGCTGGTTGTAGCGATTCTGGTCCGGAGAGCGTGAAGCGCCCGGCTAAAACATTCCCAGATAAACTGGGTAGTGAGGCCCTTTGCACAGAAGGCGTGCACAGGATTATTGGTTTGTCTCGAATGTAGCGGGCTCAAAAGCGGTGGCCCTTCGAAGCTCAGGGTAAGCAGGCCACCGCACTCCAAGACGTTACGTGGTGGCGCGGGCGGCAATTTGGCGGATTTCCCTGTTTTCGATGATGCGCTTGCGCAGATTTTCGCGGGTGGCCTGGAGCATGGCGCGGCCCAGGTCCGCGCCGGAAACGTAGAGGCTTGGGAAGGGCTTGAGGACGCGCAATAGCGGGAAGAGGGTCCTGTAGATCTTCGGCAGGCTGGCGGAAGGCGGCGTGTCAATGAAGGCGGGGCGCCAGCAATCGGCCTCCACAAGTTCCATGAGGTCGTGCTCGGTTTGCGCCTTCACACGTGACCAGAACATGCGGCTGTCCGCGCGAGTTCCCTGCCCGCTGATGTAGTGAAAGGCCGCGCCGGGGCTTTTCGCTTTGAACATCTGGGCCGCCGCCAGCGTGTAGGAGTAGGTGATCTTGCGGTACTCCTCTCGGGACACCTGCGTGGCGGAGACGCCCAGACAAAACAGGCACGCATCCACGCCGCGGAAGGCTTCCTCAACCGTGGCGTAATTCACAAAATCCTTGTGCACAAACGTGCGCAGCTTGGAACTCGTGTGCATCAGCGGCCGCCGCGTGATCGCGCGAACCTCTTCGACGATGGACGCGGCGAGGCAGGCGTCGAGGACGCCGCCTCCCGCCGATCCCGTCGCGCCAAAGAGTAGGATTTTCATTCGAGCAAGAGTTTACACGAATCTGCGGATTGAGCGGACTAGAGTGAGATCGCGGAAAGCAGTCGACTGAAAGGGATCAGGACTTGCGCCCACCCGACCGATACCTCCGTCGCCGCAACTTGCGCCCACCGCGCTTTTTTCGAGTACGAACAGTGGTGATGCCGCCCCCATTGTGACTGCCAGCCGAACGCTTCCCAGATGAGAGTTTTTTATTCTTTTTTTGTTCCCGTTCCATATCGTCCACTCACCTGCGTTTTTCAAAACATCAGTTTGTATTTCCCGCCGTGATTGTCCTTGCAAGCCCCCGAGCCGTGAAGGCTCATTCCTGTTACGTACTCGCAGTTAATCACGGTACCTTTGTCCCCCGTTGCAACGGCTGTTCCGTACTGCTTTCCACTCACACTGCCAGCTGACGCAGTAGCAGACCCGCCTGCGCCATAAATCGAACCCCAACCGTAAGCCGCGTCGGCTACCGTGGTGTACTCGCCCTTCATCACTTCCCCCGAGGGAAGCGTCCCAGTGAGATGGCCGTGACCGCTTCCACTGTAACTGAACGTCACGATTGTCGTCGTACCTGTCTCTAGGTTGTACAGCCGACCATGCAAGGTGCAACCGGAGAGGAACACCCCTGCCAGGAGTAAGAACGGAACGAGAGTTTTCATTGCATGCCTCAATTACGCAAAGCCTTCCAGACCTATGAAACGGCGATATTGCGGAGTTTATCACTCGAAACTAAATCGTGTCACTCACACCCTCGATTTCGCAAAAAAAAGTAGAACATAGGTAACCCAAATTGGCTGCCGATAAGAACAAAACCGGGTTTTAGTTGGCTTTCTAGTGGTTTGGCAGGGCGTAGAATTGGTAGACCATGAGGTACACGATGACGCCGGTGACGCAGACGTAGAACCACAGCGGAAGTGTCCACCGGGCGATGAGGCGATGCTTATCGAAGCGGCCGAGCCACGCGCGGCGCAGCGTGACGAGAATCAGCGGAACGATCACGATGGCCAGCAGCGTATGGGAAAGCAGCAGCGCGAAATAGACGGGACGAATCCAGCCCTGCCCCTGGAACGCGACGTGGCCCACGCGGTAGTGATAGACGACGTAGGAAACAAGAAACACCGTAGAGACCGTGAAGGCGGAGAGCATCAACTTCTTGTGCAGGGCGCGTTTGCCGGAGCGGATGGCGGCATAACCCGCAGCAAGGAGAATGGCGCTTGTGGCGTTGAGCGTGGCGTTGAGTGCGGCGTGGGAGAACATGGAGGAATGTTATCAGTAATCAGTTTTCAGTTTTCAGTGAAATGCAAAGCCAAGGAAAATGCAAATCTCGCTCCCGCATACGCGGCTCGATGCGTTGGTCAAATCGGACCAAATGGAAAAGCCGCACGTGCAGAGTCGGAGTTTCGGACACCGGCCGGTCTGTCTTTGCTTAGCAGCCTGCGGGAAAATACCGGCAAGACTTTCTTCAGGGGCTAAAGCCAATTGATTATGAGGCTTTACGCCGGGGCTGAAGCCCCGGCCTCCTAAGGAAACGACTCTTTTCCCAAGCTCCTAAAACTGATAACTGAAAACTGGGAACTGATCACTCGCTACCGCGGCAGCTTGTCGTACATCATCAGCCCCAACAGGATCGGGATATGCAAGACGGTGGCGTGCATGAGCCACTTGGCACGATTATTGGATTTGGAGTTGGCGGCCCACAGGCATACTTGCACCAGGCCAGTGCAACTGACCAGCGCGCCAAAAAAATAGAGCACGCCCGCAAACCCCATGATGGCGGGCAGCAGGCTGACGGCTATAAGCGACGCGGCATAGAGAATGATTTGGCGAAAGGTGCGCGTGCCGTCTTTGTCCACGACCGGAAGCATGAGGATGCCCGCGCGGGCGTAATCTTCGCGGTACATCCAGGCGATGGCGTGGAAATGCGGGAACTGCCAGAAAAAGAGGATGGCGAAGAGCAGCCACGCCGGCGTGTCCAGCTTGCCGGTGGCCGCGGTCCAGCCAATCATCGGCGGAATCGCGCCGGGAATGGCGCCGATGAACGTGGCCCAAACAGTGCGCGTTTTCAGCGGTGTATACGCCAGCAAATAGCTGAGGCAAGTGAACACGCCGAGCAGGCAAGGGAGAAAACCACCGGTGATCGCGAGATCCACGGCACCGGCAACGCACAGCAGCACGCCAAAGCGAAGCGCTTCCGCCGGGGTCAATTGACCGCTGGGAAGCGGGCGCGAGGCCGTGCGGCGCATATGACGGTCGGATTCGCGCTCGAGGTAGTGATTCAACGCCGCCGTGCCCGCGGCGATCATCATGGTGCCGAAGACCACGTGCAGCATGTGCAGCCAATCCACGGGGCCGCGCACACCCATGTAGAAGCCCGCGGCCGTGGTCATCAGGACCAGGAAAGACACGTCCGGCTTGGTGAGCGCGACGTACGCGCTCAGCTTGCTGGGTTGCGCGAGTTCCGTGGTCCGGGCCGTGCTCATTGCGCGGGCACCTCGCCTCGCGTGGTGGCCAAGAGCACTTCCCTATCTCGGGGAACAAGCCGGTAACACAAAAGCACGGTCAAGATGGAGGTGCCAAAGAGAATTGCGCCCACGACGGTGTGCACGACCGTCGAGATCACCGTAAAGGGCATGGGCTGCGGGTCATCGGCACTTTGGATGCGCGCCCACAGCGCCGTGAGGCCCAGAAGAATCTGGATGCCCACGATCATGTGCAGCAACACACGGGCGCGGACCATCTCGCGCACTTGCGGGAAGCGGCTGCGAAGCACCAAGGCTGTCCAAACCACCATGAGAAGCACCAGCGGAGCGCCGTAAACGTGCGGCTTCAGGGAAAGATATTTGTGGCGAAAGCCGGCGCCGGCAAGGATCTGTAGGAAAATAACGAAGGCGTTGAGTGTCACAATCGTGTGAATCGGCGGACTGCCGCGGTCTTCGTATTGCGGCCGATTCTCCATCCACCAGCGGCTGGTGACCATGGCGATGCTCACCAGAATCGCGAACACGATCTCCGCCGTGCAGGCATGCATCACGGGAAGCCAGTAGTGCAGGAGTTTCAGCACCGTGAGGCCGCCGAGGCCGCCTTGCAGACAGACGCCCGCCACCGCAAAAGCGCCCAGCCAACGGACCCCGGGGCGTTCGTCGTGACGCCACAGCAGAAACGCCAGAATAATGACCAGAAAGCCCAGGGCCGCGGCAATCAGGCGATGCGAATGCTCAAAGGCGATGCCGCCAACCAGTGGAGGATTGAGCGTGCCGTAGGAGAGCGGCCAATCGGGCACGGCAAGGGCCGCGTCCTCGGAAGTGACCAGGGCGCCCGCGGTCAGCAGGCCGACGGTCCAGCACACCACGAACAGGGCGTAGCGATGTATGCCAGGATGATAGGTGGCTTTCATGAATTTCGGGTCCCAATTCCCGAAATGTGGATTATAGCGCAACAAAAACGAGAACGTGTCCCCTCGCATGCCCTGAAACTGGGAGCACTTTACCAAGGGACGGTAAGGAAATGAAGGAAGTTTTGGAGGTTAAGGAGGGGTGAGAAGAAGAAAAAGCAGATCCCTCGCTTCGCTCGGGATGACAAATGGTGGTGCGGGGATGTGGGGTTGTGGCTATTGGGGGTTGAGGGAGAACCCAAGAACACAGGCCCTTCGCAGATCAGGGTAAACAGGAGTGTCTGTGCCACTGGGGCTAGGCGGTGGTGGATTGTGTGGTCGGAGGATCGGCGGGGACCTCGACGGCACGGAGGACCAGGTCCTTGAGGGCGGCGATGAAGAGCGGGCCATCGCCTACGGCAGGCATCATGCGGAAGCGCTCGATGCCCCATTTTTTGGCGTCCGCGCGTCCGTCAATGTTGATTTCGTGCAGCGTTTCAATGTGCTCGGTAACGAACGAAATCGGCACCACCAGCGCCTCTTTGACGCCTTCGTGGCCCAGGCGTTCGAGCGTGGCAAGGAAAGAAGGTTCGAGCCACTTCGCCGGGCCGACCTTGCTCTGAAAACACAAAACATGCGTACGCGGCCAATTCGGGTATTCCCGCGCGCCCTGCTCGCAAACCAGCCGCACGGTTTCTTCAACATGCTTCGGATATGGATCACCCTTCTCGACGAGGCTCATGGGCAGGCCATGCGCGCTGAAAATCAAGTGCGCGCGGGAGCTATCGGGAAACTGGCGCAGGATCTTCCCAATGTTTTTCACCAGCGCCTCGATGTACAGCGGGTGATCGTAGAAATATTCGATCGTGCGCTCCGGCAGAGTGTCGACGGGCTCGCCATACACGCGCCGCCACTCCTTTAGGCTGCTGAGCGTGGTGGCATAAGAGAAGTGGGGATAGAGAGGCAGGAGCACGAGTTCATCGAGGCGGCCAGCCTTTTTCAAGGAGGAGACGGCGTCCTCGGTGAGCGGTTTCCAGTAGCGCATGGCCGTGAACGCGACGGGCTCGATAAAAGGCTGCAACGCGGCCACCAGCTTGCGCCGCTGACGCTCCGTGAGAATGCCGATGGGCGAACGGCGGCCAATCATGCCGTAGCGCTGAGCAACGGGCACGCAGCGCTTTTTGGCAATGTAGCGCGCCAGCGGTCCGCGAATAAAATTCAGCGGGCCCAGCGGGATGATGTCTGGATCGAGAAAAAGATTGCGCAGGAACGGTTCAACGGTTTCGAGCGAGTCTGGCCCGCCGAGTTGAAAAAGGACGATGCCAACGCGTTTTTTGGAGTTCGTGGTCAGGTTTGCCATTGCCATTCCCTTTCGCGGTTTCGGAGCGGGCGCGCTCCTGCAGAGTACGGATATCAGATATCAGCGATCAGATATCAGGAAACGAAGCGAAAAGGAGATCCCTCGCTTCGTTCGGGATGACAAAACTCGGGGTTGCAGCAACGCTTCCGGTCATGAGCAGTCATTTAGCCCGAGGGAGAGAATTTTTCAGGCGATCGACTTCGGCGCGCAGGTCGTTGGTGCGCTTGGCGATGGAAACATAGAAAAGAAAGAACACGCCCCAGCCAATGAGGTATGCCGCAAACACGCTGTTCAGGTTCTTCATTGCGCCTCCGCTTCCCTCCGCAGGATATCTACTTCCGATCTCATTTTTTCAAGCATGTAACGTTCGACGATCAGAAACGCCGCAAACACGTGCATGGCCAAAACGCTGAACAGGAATACCTTGTTCATGGTGGGATCGAGTCCGGAGCCCGGACCGCCCATAATGACCGGGGCAGGATGCTGGGTGCGCCACCAGCGGATGGAGAAGAAAACCAGAGGAACGTCAATGAAAGCGAAGATGCCAAAGAGCGCGCTCAAAAGCGCCCGGCGTTCGGGTTCTTCGATGAGGGTGCGCAAGAGAAGATAAGAGACGTAGAGCAGCCACAGGACGAACGTGGAGGTGAGGCGCGCATCCCACGTCCAATAGATGCCCCACGCGGGTTTTGCCCAAATGGGTCCGGTGATGAGCACCACTGTCGTGAGGACCAGGCCGACTTCGGCACTGGAAACGCCCAGCCAGTCATATTTTTGACCGCGCTTCCAGACGTAGAGCAGATTAGCGATAAAGCAGAGGAAGAATGCATCCATGCCCGCCCAGGCGCTCGCGACGTGAAAATAGAAGATGCGCTGAAGCACGCCCATGGTGCGCTCCTCCGGCGCGACATAAAAAGAAGCGTAGGCGGCCGCGATGACGAACAGGATGGCGACCGCGCCGAGGACGATGCGTTTACCCATTGCGGATTACTCCTCCAGAAGATATTCGCCGAAAAGCCATAGCGCCGTCAAAAAGATAAGGTCAAACACGCCCAGAAATCCGATGCCCTTCCACTGCACAATTGGCTCGCGGTCCAGAAGATTTCCCGTAACAAGAGAACTGACCACCAGCACCGGCGTGAGCAATGGCAGCAAAAGCAGCGGGAGCAGCAATTCCCGCATGCGGGCCTGCGCGGAGATGGCTGAAATGGCGGTCCCGGCAATGGAAATGCCCAGGCTCCCAACAAACAACACCAGGATCATGACGGGGAGTTTGGACCACAGCGGAATGTTGTAGAAGATGGCGAAGAACGGCAGCATCAGCAGCTCGGTCATCAGCAGGAACAGCGTGTTGGCGATGAGCTTGGCGAGAAAAATCGCGAAAGGGTCGCTGACGGCCAGGCGCAACGAGCTGAGCGTGTCGTTGGTCTGCTCGCGCAGAAAACAAGATTGAAACATCAGCGACGAAGCGAAAAGAATCGCCAGCCACAGCAATCCGGGAGCGAATTGCCGCGCCTCTTCGGTGCCCGGATTGATCGCAAAACTGAACAGCACCAGAACGATCAGGATAAAGACGGCGGTGGTTGTCAGCAGTTCGCGGGAGCGGAATTCCGTGCGCAACTCTTTGCCGAGGAGTATCGCCGTATTGGAGAAGAGACTCATGGCGTCGCTCAGGCGCTCCCGAAGGTAAGGATCGAGTGCAGCGACGCGCCGGACTTGGTGTCCGCCACGATGCTTCCTGCATCGAGTTGCACGGCGCGCGTGGCCAGCGCGGAAATTTCCGATTCGCCGTGAAGACTTATGACTACCGTGCAGCCAGCGCGATTCAGTTCGCGCAAGGAATTCGCCAGCCAGGTGATGCCGGGCGGATCGAGGCCCGTGGCGGGCTCATCGAAGAGCAGCACCGAGGGGCGATGAATGAGGGCGCGAGCAATGGCGATGCGCTGGCGCATGCCGCGGGAAAAGGTGCGCACCAGAGAATCGCGGCGATCGATCAGGCCCACTTCGCGCAGCAATTCTTCGGCGCGGGCTGCGGGATTTTCGACGTTTTGAAGTCTGGCGAACAGCAGCAGATTCTCTTCGGCGGTCAGCTCGTCGTAGACCATGGTGGCATGAGCGACATAACCGGGACGGCCGTTGGCGGAGGGCGCGGAGTTTGCGCCTGGAAAACTCAGCTTCCCTGCCGTGGGCTTCACGATTTGCGCGGCAATGCGCAGCAGCGTGGTTTTGCCGGAGCCGTTGCGTCCCGCAAGGACCGCGCATTCGCCGGGAGCAATTTCAAAAGAGACGCGGCGCAGGGCGAAGAGTCCGCCATAGCGTTTATCAATGTTCTCGAAGCGAAGTCCAGTTGGGGGTACGCGCAGCGAAGTCACAGATCGTTTTCCGGGACGGCGTTTTCAAGCTGGCAACTGACCCGGCCTTTCGTCAGAACACAACGCCATGTAACGATGGAAACAAAAGCAAAACTTTCTTCAGGGGCTAAAGCCCGATTATCTAACGAGCGTTACGTAGGGGCTGAAGCCCCTGCCTCCTAAAGAACCAGCCCATTCCCCGTAACCTTATCGATTGCCCCAGACTCAGCCATGGACCAGGTCGCGGAGTAGCTTCTCTACGCGGGCGCGCTCACGAGCGTACTCTTCCTCGGAGATGGTACCGGCTTGCTTGCGGAGTTCCAAGCGAAAGATGGCGTCCTTCAGCGAATCGAGGCTCGCACTGACTTGGGCGTTCACCTCGGCGACGCTGCTTGGTGACGCGGCACTTGAAGCGGCGGCAGTGGCAGGCATTCGCTTGGCGGCTTTTGCTGACGGCTTCCGAGGCGCGACCGGGGCATCTTCGACTTCCGCGGCAGGACCCTCAGCCACCACCACTTGTTTTCGTGAGAGCATCACCGCGCCGAGGGCAAACAGCGCGGCCAGGCCGATCATCAACGGCCATTTCAGATCGTCGAGCCGCCCGGGAACCGCTTGAATATTTTCGCTCTCCGTGCGCGAGTTCCCTTCCTGCCCGCCCTGTTGGCCTTGCGCGCCGCCGGCGTCCGCGGCTTGTGGATTGCCAACACCGGAGAGCTGCACCAGCAAGCTCGCCTTCGCGGCCAGCGGGCCGTGCGTGTACACCATCATGCCTTGCTCTTGCCCGGCAGGCTTCAAGCCGTCTCCGGCAACGCTGACGCCCGGAGGCGCAACGACGAGCATCTTCAATCCGCCATAAGCGGCCGGCAATTTCACGGTCGCTGCATTTCCAGGATACGCAAGCTCATAGGAGAGGCGGATGTTTGTTTCGCCGGGGCGGAATGCATACGCGATGGCATAGCGGCCTTTGCCCTTATCAATCGACGCTTGCGGCACCGCCACGCCCAGCGAACTGATCGTGCTCACCTGCTGCAGCGTGGCTTTTTCGGGAATCGCGAAATCAAAATTGCCTTCCGTACGGAAGTAGGCAACCGGGGGATTGGAATTGTTCTGCACGTGATACTCTTCCGCGCCGATCAGCTTGTCGCCGCTGGGTTGGAAGATGATGATGTGCGAATCGGCCGTAATAGATTTGGGATCCTTTGAGGTTTCGTAAATGTCCACATCCACTTCCGGGCGCCCTGGCGGAAGAAACGTGTTGAATGAATTGTCCTTATACGTGGCGCGAATCAGGATCGGCCCCATGCCGATGGCATCGCTGCTCACGCTGAACTGGCCCTGCGCATCGCTCTTGGCGGAACCGACTTCTACCATCCCCGTCGTGGGATTCAGGAGCGTGAGTGGAATATCCGGCGCTGGTTTGCCGGTGGTGCGATTGATGACCGTGCCGTGAACGGTGCCGGCGCAGGCGCTGGAGGCAGCAAGCAAAGCGGCGGCGATGGTGAGAAGGATTCGCGGACAGAACCGATTCATCGAGCGCCCCGCTCCGTCGTGACGGCCTTGACCCCGCGCGGGCGGCGCACCTGGAATTCGGTGGCCTGCTCGATTTCCGTGAGCACGACGGCGGCTTCGTTTTCCAGCGTGGTTTTCATCGTCTCGTAATCGCCTTCGGAATACTTGCCGGCGCGGAATTCGAACTTCAAGTCGCGTAGGTTGTCATAAATGGCATCGCGGCGCTCCAGCAGTTGGTCGAGCTTGGTGCGGTGCGGAGCCAGATCGGAAGCGTCCGGATGTATGTAGAACACAAAGAGAAAGACGGCGGCGGCCAGCCCGAGACACGCGCCGCCCACGGCCAGGTCCTGCGAGTTTGTCGTCAGTACCAGAAACACTCCCGCGAGAATCACCTTAGTCCTCAGTCTCCCGGGCCGCTTGCGCCCGCCCGCGTTCCATGGCTTCTTGGGAAATCTTAACACCCGCTGCGGTGACGGGCGCAGCCGCGTCCACGCCCACGGCCTGCGGCCTCTTGCGCCACCTGAAAATCACCAAGACCACCAGCGTTGCGCCGACAACGAAATAAACCGCCGGCATGGCCCAGGCGATCATGCTATAGCCGGTCTTGGGCGGCTCCGCGTAAACCGTAGTGCCGAATTGCTGCACGAAGGCTTGCGTGATGGTGGCTTCGGAATCGCCGCGATTCACCCACTCGCCCAAATTCTTTAGCATGGCCGCGGACATGGTGCAGCCGACGTGATTGCACTGCGTCAGAACTTGGTTGCACCCGCACATGCACAGAAATTTACCGCCGATAGCTTTCACGCGGTCGGCTGGCTGTTGCTGGGCCACAAGCGGAAGCACGCCCAGGGCAACCACCAAGGCCAGCGCGAATACGCTGCGGCGCCTAATGCCGTTCCAACTTGTCTGGACCCCGATTGAACTCTCAGGCCGACCGCCATCTCGTACGAGAAGGCGGATCGCACGTTTGGCCCATTTCGTTGGAACGGCATTAATCATGGCCTTCCCTCACGGTAACTGATGGCGTAAGCGCGGGGGCGACCGGCGAGGCCCCCGGCTGCGTGGCCCCTGCAATCACCAGCGCGGCGCGGCGATTGGGCATCAGCGCCAGCAGCGTGCCCATCACCACCCAGACGCCGCCCAGCCAGATCCACTTCACCAGCGGATTCAGGAAAGCGTGAATCACGGGCAGATTGGTGTCCGGGTCCATCCCGGCGAACACTACGTACACATCCTCGCGCAATGTGGAGTAGATGGCCACCATCGTGCCGTTTTGTTGGTCCCGGCCCTGGAACGCGCGCTTTTCCGGATACAGCAGCATGAGCTGCTTATTGTTTTTCATCACCTCTACGATCATGCGTTCGGCGGTGTAATTCTTCTCGGGTTTTGTGTCGGCGCTCTGTAGCACCAGCGTGTAAGGCCCGAGCTTCATGGATTCGCCCAGGTTCATGGTCTTCTGCACGTCCGTATTGAACGCGGCGCCGGCCAACCCAATGAAGATCAGCACCATGCCGAAGTGCACGACGTAGCCGCCGTAGCGGCGAGTGTTGCGCATGGCGAGTTCGTGCGCGGACATCATCATTCTCATGCCAGAGCGCGCGGCAATAACCTTTGCGCCGCGATAGAACTCCATCACGATGGTCCAGAAAACGAAGCCGCAGAGGGACAGGCAGACCATTGAGAATGCGTTGCGATATCCAAGAACGTAGGCAAGAGCGGCGCAAATTGCGCCAGCCACAAGGGGCCAGGTGAAGTTGCGCTTCAGACTGTCAGCCGATGTCTTTCGCCAGGCAAGGAGCGGGCCAACTCCCGTCAGGAACAGGATCGCCAGCCCGATAGGAATCATGATCTTGTTGAAGAAGGGCGCACCCACGCTGATGCGCGAGGGCGTGAACCACTCCGTAAAAACGGGGAAAAGCGTGCCGGAAAGAACGGCGATGCAGGCCACCAGGAACAGCAAATTGTTAAAAAGGAAGCTGGATTCGCGGGAAATCAGGGAGTCAAGTTGGTTCTCGCTCTTCAAGTAATCGTGATTCTTGACATAGGCGACGAAGCAGACCACCAGCGTCAATAGCATGAAGCTGACAAACCAGGGCCCGATCTGGGAGTTCGCGAACGCATGCACCGAACTCACAACGCCGCTGCGCGTGAGAAACGTTCCCAGGATGCACAGCAGGAACGTGCAAAAGACGAGCCAAACGTTCCACACCTTCATCATGCCGCGCTTTTCCTGCATCATCACGGAGTGCAGAAACGCGGTGCCCGTCAACCAGGGGAGAAGTGAAGCGTTTTCGACGGGATCCCAACCCCAGTAACCGCCCCAACCGAGCACGGCATAGGCCCAGTGCGCGCCAAGAAGAATGCCGATGGACTGGAAGCACCAGGCAATCATGGTCCATTTGCGGGTGAGGTGAATCCACTTTTCGCCAGGATACCGGGCGAGCAGCGCAGCCAGCGCAAAGGCGAACGGAATGGTGAAGCCGGTGTAGCCGGAATACAGATTCGGCGGATGGATGACCATCTCCGGGTACTGCAAAAGCGCATTGAGGCCGTTGCCATCCATGCGCACGAAGGGTTCCAGCGCGCCGCTGGTATTCACCGCGGCGAGCGTCTTGAAGGGGCTTTCCACGAAATTATTCAGGGTGAGAAAGAAGATCTGCACGCCGGCAAGAACTACGCCGACATAAGGCATCAATTCGCCGTTCTTATGGCGATAGGCGATGAGCACCGAAATGACGTAAACGGCGAGGAGAAAGCTCCAGAACAGCAGAGAACCCTCCTGGCCAGACCACAGAGCGGCAATTTTGTAGAAGGCGGAGAGATCGCGATTGCTGTGGGAAACAACGTAAGCCACCGAGAAGTTATCGCTAAAGAGCAGATATTCGAGGCTGAACGTGCCGATGAAGATCAGGACGCAAGTGGCGATGCCTGCCTGCCGCGTGCTCTTAACGAGCAGCGGATGGCGCGTGATGATGGCGGCAATGCCTCCCACGAACGCATATATAGCGCACACAAACGCCAGCAGAAGTGTGAACGAACCGAATACATCCATAAGACTTCCGCCTCTCCCCCGAAGGTTTTTCTGCTGGGCGTGCTACATGCTGCTCTGTTGGGTGCTGCTGGAAGTTGCGGGCTTGTCTCCCCCGGGTGCCGCTTCATACTTGGAAGCACATTTGGCCTGAACGTGCTCCGCGACGAATTGGCCGTTGGAACCCGGGCGGCCTTCCACCAGCGCTTGGGACTTGTCAACAAACGTGTCGGGAAGCGGATCGCTGCCCACATAGCTGACGGAAAGGGTTTTGCCCTGCTCCTCGAGCACGAAATCGGTATGTCCAGCGGAGTGATGGATGCTGCCGGGAGCCACCGTGCCCGCCAAACGCATGCGGTGATTGCGCGCGGATCCCTGGAGTTGCTGGTATTCGGCGATGGTGTGGTAGTAGGTCTTGCTCTCGCCGTAGCCCATCCAAGCCAGGAAAGCCAGCGAAACGACGATTACGCCGATACCCACGCCAAATTTAGCCCGATTCGGCACAAATCACTCCTTCTGCAGCCCGCCAGACTGCAATCTTACCATAATCAACAGCATGTGCGGGTCACTCACAGTTTCAGTTAACCCATCACCCTCCGCAGTGACTTCCGTCACAAAAGCTTTCGGGTTCAAAGCAGAGTCCCTGTGGCAAGGCTGCGGCGAAACCCCTCCATTTCGCTCTCACTGGGGCTGCGATCGAGCGCTAATGGCCCGTAAGAGCCTGTGAATACAGGAGATCCTAAAGCTGCTTCGCTGAACTTCCCTGCTAGGGTGGTCAATTCCCTGGAAAAAAGCACCAGCCGCTTGGGCTTGAGGGATCTGCGGATGCGTACGATCACGGCCGGCAGCTGTATGTCGAGGAGTAGTTGAGCGTCGGCGGGCGACACGCCCGACTCCAAGGGGCACTCCAGAACATACGTGAGCAGGAAGCCCCCCTTCTGGAAGTCTGTGAGGATGGCATCAGTTGACCTCCCTGCCCTTGAGATTCGCAACGTGTCCAGCAAGTTGGCCGCTTCACCCTGGTAGTTCCCTTCCGGGCAATAGAGAAAGGCGGCGTCAGCTCCGGGCGCAATGCCGCCGAGCAGAAGCGCCTGGATGTGTACGGGACGGTAGCGCGTGGTCCATTCCAGCCGCTGCAGCCGCCGCGCAAGATGCGCCGGCGAGGCCGACTGGCCACAGCCGTCGCATGAGAGCGAAAGTGGCGTTGTCATGAGCCTTTAGAAAGCGTAGTCCAATCAGAAAGATGCTGCAAATGGAGGCGGGGGAAAGGGCGAATAGGGGTGCGCCTGCTTCTTTCGGGAGTGTCTAGGTGATTGCCGAAAGTACTGCCGTGAATATTACTTGGAGACGGCGGCGGCTGAGGACGCGGGCAACTTGGAGCGCAGGCACCACTTCAGTTCCTGGCTCAAATCGGTGATTTCCATGCCGGGCATCACGATGAACTTGCAGGACTGCATTTCGCGGGGTTCGTCGTCATCCGGCAATTGGCAGCTCACGCGACAATACTGACAATCCTGATTCCAGCAGAACCGCCCGTAAGGGATCGTCTCGGGGCTGATGAATTGAAAGCAGCGCAGCAGCGAATTGCGCTCGGGAACCTGAAACTTCTTTCCCATGATGGTGATCTCGACCAACTTTTCGTACGGACGAAACGGTTCCGACATGATTGTGCCCTGCTCCCTGTGCACTGCGTCTGGCGGCACCGCGCGGACTCCCCCGAGCCTGTGAATCGCGCGATGCTTTATCAGGTTAGTGCGGAGAATGGGCGCGAACAACGTCGGGATGGGCGGCGCGTGGCTAATGTGGTACGGGGGGTTGGATGGCGGGTGGATTGCGCCGCTGGAAACGCGCGGCCGGATGCAGGCTTAAGCAGTGTGCCGGTTGAAATCGCAGAGGGATTCATCGCACTAAAAGCGTGCGATGGAAAACCGTACCTCCGCGCCGCAGCCCGACGCGCCATAACGCGGCGCGGAAGAGAAGAACCGGGCTGCTACGGCCGGAATGACAAACTCTGGAAGTTGAACGACCAAAAGAGCTACGGCTCGCCGAAATGAGGTACGGTTAGCGGATGATGTCGAAAAACTGGCACATGTGGCGGTACTTTTCGTAGCGCGCGCGGACCAGTTCTTTCGCGGACTGGTTGGTCAGCACGAGGAGCTGTTTTTCAAGGACTTCGGCAAAGAGTTTCGCGGCGGCTTCGTGATCGTTGTGGGCGCCGCCGTCGGGCTCGCGAATAATTTCGTCAATGATCCCCAATTCGTGCAGGTCGTTGGCCATGATCTTCATGGCGATGGCCGCGGTTTCCGCTTTGGTGGAATCGCGCCAAACGATGGAGGCGCACCCTTCGGGCGAAATCACGGAGTAAAAGGCGTTCTCCATGATGTTGACGCGATCGCCGACGGCCACGGCCAGCGCTCCGCCGGAGCCGCCTTCTCCCGTGACGGTAACGATGATGGGGACGGGCAGGCGCGCCATCTCTCGCAAATTGCGCGCGATGGCTTCACCCTGCCCGCGCTCCTCGGCGTCAATGCCGGGATACGCGCCGGGCGTGTCAATGAAACACAACACCGGGCGGCCGAACTTTGCGGCGAGTTGCATCACGCGCAGGGCCTTGCGGTAACCTTCGGGCTTGGGCTGGCCAAAATTGCGCATGACGCGCTGTTTGGTGTCGCGGCCCTTCTGATGGCCGATCACGGCAACGGGCCGCCCGCGGAATTTACCCATGCCGGCGATGAGGGCTTTGTCATCCCAAAAACCGCGATCGCCGTGCAGCTCGATGAAATCGGTAATCAGCAGGTTGATCCAGTCCAGCGTGTAGGGCCGCTGGGGGTGCCGCGCGATCTGCGCTCGTTGCCACGGGCCCATATGGGAGTAGAATTCGCGGCGGAGTTCCAGCACCTGCTGCTTCAGGCGTTCGACTTCGGCCTCGCCTTCATCGTTGGCCGCCAGGCGCCGCAACTCCTCGACGTCCTTTTCCAAACGCTCAATTTCGCGCTGGCGGTCAATCGTGGTTGTGCCCTTCTTCTCTTTATGTGCTGCGCACATTACGCCACCATCTGGATCGCCTGCTGGCCGCAAATCTGCCGCACGGCGTCAATGAGTTCCTGCTTGATGCGAATCTTTTTCTGCGACTGCAAAAGCGCCACCTTGCCGTCGGGCGAGAGCAGCTCAAACACTACCGTACTTGGCCCCGGCGCGCTTGCAAATAAATTATCGAGCTGCTCGAGAGTGCTTTCGTCCAGCCGCGCGAGATCCAGGCGCACCCGGAATTCGGAGGCAGCGCGCTCCGCAATGTCCGCGACACGCCGGGCTTCTTGCAGGGAGAGGCGCGTCCCCGCTTCTTCCACCTGCACGCGAACCTTCAGGAGCAGCGGCTCGCCGCGCTTCAGGATATTTTCCAACCGGGCGAAGCTCTCTGGAAACGCCAGGAGCTCCTGCACGCCGGTCATGTCCTGGAGCGTGTAGATGGCCCAGCGCGCGCCCTTCCTGGAGCGCATGGGGCGCGTCCCGACGATGAGCCCCGCCACGTTGATCTCTTTGCCGTTGCGCTGCCCTTCCACTTCTTCCAGCGAAAGTGTGCCGAGTTCCTTCAATCGCGCGATATATTTCTCCAGCGGGTGGCCCGACACATAAAAGCCCAGCATGGCGTATTCGCTGGCCAGGCGCTCTTCTTCGCTCCACGGGGCGGCTTCGCGCAACTCGAAATGCACCTTGGGCTCAGCTGTGCCGCCGCCGAAGAACAAACCGTGCTGCCCCGATTCCTTGCTGCGCGCGGCACGCTGTATCGCCGCCACGGCTTCGTCCACGGAAGCGACCATCGGTTCGCGCGGCCCCAGCGAATCCATAGCGCCGGACTTGATCAGGCTTTCAAAGACGCGCTTGTTCAGGAATCGCGGCTCGATGCGTTCGCAGAAATCGTAAAGAGACTTGAATTCGCCCTGCGAAAGACGCGATTCGCGAATCGCCTTGGCGGTGTTCTCGCCGACATTCTTGATGGCCGCCAGGCCGAAGCGGATGGAATCGCCCACCGGCGTGAAATAGAGATCGCTCTCATTCACGTCCGGCGGCAGGATGGAGATGCCCATGCCACGCGCCTCGTTGATGTACTTCACGACTTTTTCGGTGTTGCCGGTTTCCGAGGTGAGCAGTGCCGCCATGAATTCCACGGGATAATGCGTTTTCAGGTAAGCGGTCTGGTAGGCGAGCAGGGCGTAGGCGCAGGAGTGCGACTTGTTGAAGCCGTAGCCCGCGAATTCCTCCATCAGGTCGAAGATGCGTATGGCCTTCTTTTCGGAAATCTTGTTTTTCTCGCATCCGGCCAGGAATTTAGCGCGCTGGGCCGCCATTTCCTCTTTTTTCTTCTTGCCCATGGCGCGGCGCAGAATATCCGCTTCGCCGAGAGAAAAACTCGCCAGGGCGTTGGCAATCTGCATCACCTGTTCCTGATAGAGGATGACACCGTAGGTCTCATCGAGAATATCTTTACACTGCGGCAATTCGTAGCTGACCTTCGTTTTGCCCTGTTTGCGATTGATGAAGTCATCGATCATACCGCCCTGGATGGGGCCGGGGCGGTAAAGGGCGTTAAGCGCGGTCAGGTCTTCGATGCGCGTGGGGTGATAACGGCGGAGGATGTCGCGCATGCCGTGGGATTCAAACTGGAAGATGGCCGTGGTATCGCCGCGGGAGAAGAGCTTGTAAGTGGCTTCGTCGTCGAGCGCAAGATTGTCAAGTTCGATTTTGACGCCGCGGTTCTGCCGGACCATTTTGACGGCGTCGTGCAGCACGGTGAGCGTGGTCAGGCCGAGGAAATCCATCTTCAGCAAGCCGATGCGCTCCAGCGCGTTCATGTCGTACTGCGTGGTGACTTCGTCGCGATTGGTCTTGTAAACGGGAACGAGTTCGGTGAGTGGTTGCGGCGAAATGACCACCCCGGCCGCATGCGTGGAGGCGTGCCGCGCCAGGCCTTCCAGGCGCAAGGCCACCTTCATCAGGTCGCCCAGCTTTGCGTCGCTTTCAATCGCGGCTTTCAACTGGGGCGATTCTTCGAGCGCGGTTTTCAGTTCGATGCCCAGGGTGGTGGGCACGAGCTTCGCCAGGCGATCCACTTCGCCGTATGGAATGTCCATGGCGCGGCCCACGTCCTTGATGGCGGCTTTGGCGGCCATGGTGCCGAACGTGATGATTTGCGAGACATTCTCCCGGCCGTATTTGTGGGTGACATAGTCAATCACTTCGCCGCGCCGCCGCATGCAGAAATCGATGTCAATATCGGGCATGGAGACGCGTTCGGGGTTCAGGAAGCGTTCAAACAGCAGGTTGTACTGCAGCGGATCCACGTCCGTGATGCGCAGCGCATAACTCACCAGACTGCCCGCTGCCGAACCGCGACCCGGGCCCACGGGAACTTCCTGAGCTTTGGCGTAGTGAATGAAATCCCAGACGATCAGGAAGTAGCCCTCGTAGTGCATCTTCTTGATCATCTCGATTTCAGAGGAGAGGCGCCGCTCGTACTCGGCAAGAGGATTGCGTAAAGCACGCTGCTGGGAGAGGCGTTCGAGGTAAGGCACGCGCTGGGCAAAGCCTTCGCGGGCCATCTTCTCAAAATAACTGCCGGGCGTGTGGCCTTCGGGAACTTTGAACTCCGGCAAGGCGTTCGGAATGTGGTCAATCTTGACGTTGCAGCGCGCGGCGATGTCCACCGTGCGGCTGAGCGCGTCCGGCACCTCTTGGAAGACCTTGGCCATTTCCGCGGCGGTCTTGAAGTAGAACTGGTCGGTGGCGAATTTCATGCGATGCGCGTCGCTCATGGTCTTGCCGGTCTGGATACAGAGCAGCACTTCCTGCGCGTGCGCATCTTCGTGGTGCAAATAGTGGCAATCGTTGGTGACCACCAGCGGGATGCCGGTTTCTTTGGAGAGGCGGACCAGTTCGCGGTTGACGCCCTGCTCGATCTCCAGGCCCTGGTCCTGTATTTCCAGGAAGAAGTTTCCTTTCCCGAAAATGTCGCGCAGCTTGTAGGCATTTTCGCGGGCCAGGTCAAGTTTTTCTTCCACCACGCATTCCGTCACCGGGCCGCGCAGGCAGGCGGAGAGAGCGATAAGTCCCTTGCTGTGCTTCGAGAGAAGATCGTAATCAATGCGCGGCTTGTAGTAGAACCCTTCGAGGAATCCGGCGGAAACCAGCTTGATCAGGTTGTGGTAGCCCTCCAGGTTCTCGCACAGGAGCACCAGGTGATTACTGCCGCGCGTGCCGGGTTCCATTTCGCCGCGCTCGCCACCGCCGCCATTGGGAGGCCCGGCTTTTTCGCCGCGGTCGTGGCGGCTGCCCTTGGCGACATAGACTTCGCAGCCGATGATGGGCTTAACATCGCGTTTGCTGGCTTCATGGAAGAAATTGGCGGCGGCAAACAGGTTGCCGTGGTCGGTAACGGCCACGGCCGGCATTTTCTGACGCGAGGCTTCGTCGAGAAGCTCGGAAATTTCGCAAGCGCCGTCCAGCAGGCTGTAGTCTGTGTGGAGGTGCAAGTGAACAAACTGCGGATTGCCCATGGAAGTTGATTGTAAATCGCCGCACGCGGAAATGCGAACGGCTTTCTCGCGTTTCCCACAGCGCGCCACAACAGCCTGCTGAAGAGCTGGGATAAGTTGTCATCCCGCTTGCCCCGAGTTTCGAGGGGAGCAAAGCGAGGGATCTGCTTTTCGTAAAAGATCAGGAAAAAGCAGGTTCCTCACCCCGTTCAAAAACCGAACGGGGCTCGGAATGACAATTGTTCAGGGTAAAAAGCTATTTCTTAGGCTTGGCTCTCTTCGCACTGTTGGCTTTTTGCGCGGCCATGAGCCTGGCCTTGGTTGCGCCTTTGTCCGCACCGCCGTGTTTCACCGCCGCCGCTGCGCCCGGGGCCGTCTTTTCGCCGCCCTTGGCGGCCTTCTTTTCCTTTTCTTTTTTCTTGGGTGCTTCCTTGATGCCGGATAGCCTGCGCAGCATTTTTATGCGCTCTTCGGGCGTCTTGCCGCGCCCGTTCAATTGCGCGGCAAATACTTCCTGTACCACATGATCGAACCGCGGCCCGCGCGGCATACCTAGCGCTTCCAGTTCGTTGCTCACGGCGGTCAGCGCCATGCGGATCGGGCGCCACTTATGCAGAAATGCTTTCAACTTGGACAGCGTCGCCGAATTGTTCGATTCGGCCAAGAGATAGGCCACGTATTCCATCGAAAGCTTTTCGATGTAGCGGTAAGCTTCGATGGGCGTTTTCGTCTTTCTCCCTGCCAGGTCCTTCTGAATTTCGTGAGCCTTGTCGGGAAAATCCTCGATCACCTCGATTTCCGCGGACCGACAGCCGAGCTTGGAGAGCAGATGGCTGGCATCGCGGTCCTTCAGCCGGCCAAGAATCGCCAGCATCATCGGCGTAGCCAGGCGCGGGCGGAATCCCGCCATAAACAAGTCATCGCGCACTTTGATCATGCGATTGATGGCTTCGTAATCCGGGTGCTTCTTGGCTAGCAGCGGATGCACGCGGTCCAACAGGTGGTGCGCTTCCCAATCCTTCAAGGTGAGATGCGGGCGCTCTTCCTTCGCCAGGGCGCGCAACTCCTCGCCCGCATCCTCGGGCGTGATGGTATGGTGGAGTTCCCTTTCGATGGCGAGATTGAACCATTCCTGAGTGCGCGATTCGAGCTTGTAGCCCATGCGCGCGGCAAGGCGCAAAGCGCGCAGCAGGCGCACGGGCTGATTGGTGAAGCTGTGAATCGTGAGCGCGCGCACTTCGCCGTGCTCGATGTCCGAAAGACCGTTGGTGGGATCAAGGAGCAAACCGCGCGAGGCCGGATTCAGCGAGATGGCGATGGCGTTCAGGGAAAAATCGCGCCGCCGGAGATCCTCCATGATGGTGGACCAGCGGATCTCGGGCCTCGTGCCCGGGCGTACATAGTAATCATCGCGCGCCGCGGAGAGGCTGCCTTCGTAATCGCCGGTGAAGAGAATCTCGACGTGGCGCAGTTTTTCGTCTTCGGAAATGACCTTGGCGCCGCCCTTTTCCAGTTCCCGCGCCATCTTGGAGGGGTTGCCCTCCACGCTGAAATCGAGGTCGCGCAGGGTGGCGCCGGTAATCAGGTCGCGCACCGTGCCGCCGGTGAGATAGATATTGAAGCCCATGGCCGCGGCCAACTCCTGCACGCGCAGCATGGCCGCGCGCTGTTCGGGCGAGAGCCGGCTTTCCAGCAAAAACATGTAGTCTGGCATTGCGCTCCTTCCGCTTCAGGGTGGTCATGCCCAAGAGGGCTGCCGCACCCGCGATGCGTTGCTGCCCGCGCGCTAAGCGCGCGGGTGATGTGCCTTGTAAATCTGCTTCAGTCGTTCCTCCACGACGTGGGTATAGATTTGCGTCGTGGAAATATCCGAATGGCCCAGCATCAACTGGACGGAGCGCAGATCCGCGCCGCGTTCCAGCAGATGCGTTGCAAAACTGTGGCGCAGCATGTGCGGCGTCAACCCCGTGCGCATGCCGGCTTGCCTGCCATACGCCGAGAGAATCTTCCAGACGCCCACGCGGCTCAGGGGCCCGCCGCGCCGGTTGATGAAGAGCGTGGAAACGTTCTGTTGTTTCGCATTCCCTAGAAGCTTGGGGCGCGCGTCGCGCAAATATCGTTCCACAAGGGCGATCGCCTTCCTGCCAATGGGCACGATGCGTTCCTTATCCCCTTTGCCGATGCAGCGCACGCAGCCCGCGGCGCGGTCCATATCCATGACGCGCAACCCCACCAGCTCGGAAACACGCAATCCGGTGGAGTACAGCACCTCAAGCATGGCGCGGTCACGCAGCCCCGCGGGCTGCTTTTCGTCCGGCTGCGCCAGGAGCTTCTCGACTTCCTCGAGGCGCAGATAGCCGGGCAGGGAGCGGCGAATCTTCGGCGATTCGAGGTTCAAGGAAGGATCTTCGGTGCGCAACTCCTGCACCAGGGTAAAGCGAAAGAAATTGCGCATCGTGACCAGGTTGCGCGCCACGGTGCGGCTCTCCAGCTTTTGGCGGTACAGGCTGGCCAGAAAATCGACCAAGTCGTCACGCGTAACGCTTTCCACGGTGAGCTTCTTCTTTTTTCCGAATTCGTCGAATTTCAGCAGGTCGCTCCGGTACGCCGAAACGGTGTTGGGCGACAGCCCCTTCTCCACCCTCACGTGGGTCAAAAACGCCGCGATGGCCACTGCAATTTCCATCAGGTTCCCGCCAATCCTTCCGCGGCTCCCGGCCGCCGCATGGCCACACCGTAGACCTCTTCGATTTCAGGGCAGCGGAAAATCCACGTCAGCCCCACATAGAGCAGCGTCGCTCCCAGGATCATGGCCGTGAACACCATCAGTTGAATGGAAAAGGCGCCCTGCAGAAGATTCTTCGCGTAATAATTGGCAATCATGCAGCCCGCGCCCATGATCACCGAGCACAGCGAAATCTTGCTGATGGAGCGCAGAATATCCAGCATGCCCAGCGAGCCATAGCGCAAACGGAAGATGATAAACAGTGTGAAAAAGTCGAAAAAGGTGGCCAGCGCCGTGGCCAAAGCCGGCCCACCGTTCTGAAACCGCCGGAACAGGAATTGCAGGAAAATGATGTTGAGGACGATGTTTAGCACGAAAGAAATGGAGGCCACGATCACGGGAGTTTTGGTATCGCGCGCGGAATAAAATGCGGGCACGATCAGCTTGACGCACGCCAGTGCCGGCAAGCCGATGGCGTAGTACAGCAGCGGACGCGCGGTCAGCCGCGTGGATTCCGCGACGAACTGCCCGTGCTGGAAGAGCACGCGGATGATCGGTTCGCGCAAAATCATCAGGCCCATTGCCGCGGGCACCGTGATGTACGCCACGATGCGCACCGCGAAGGTGAGCGTCTTCTTCAACCCCTCGTAATTATTGGCGGCCGCATGGTGCGCCATCATCGGCAAAATGGCCGTGGCCACAGCGATGGCGTAGCCGCCGAGCACGAGTTCCATGACACGGTCGGCCACGTACAGTGCCGTCAGGCTGCCGCGAGGCATGCGCGCGGCCTTGGCAAAGTAGGTGTCCACGAAAAAATTGATCTGCGAGATTCCCAGCCCGAAGAAGCGTGGGAACATCACACGGGCCACGCTGCGGATCCCCGGATGCGAAAACGAGATGCCGAAGTCAAAGCGCATGCCGCGCCTGACCATCTGCGGGATCAGGATTAGGAATTGCAGCGCTCCGCCGACCAGCACGCCCACGGCCAGCGATACCGCCGGGCTCTGGAAGTAACGCCAAACCATGGCGGTAGAAAATGCGATGATGGAAAGGTTCAACAGCACGGTGGTGGAAGCAGGCAGGGCGAAATGGCCGAAGCAGTTGAGAATGCCCATGCCCAGGGCCGCGAGCGCCACGAAAAAGAGATAGGGGAAGATAATCCGGTTCAGGGCGATGGCTTCGCCCATATCGACCGTTGTGGGAAACGGCGCAATCACCTGGCGCGAGAAGATCACTCCGAGCACGGTGATGACGGCCAAAACCAGCGCCAGGGTCCAGAAGAGCTTGTTGGCGAACTCCCAGAGCTCTTCTTTCGAGCGTTCCCGCATATACGTGGTGAAGACGGGAACGAAGGAAGCGGCGACCGTGCCCTCTCCGACTAACCGCCTGAAAAGATTGGGGATGCGGTAGGCCAGGACAAAAGAGTCGGCGCTCAGCGTGGTGCCGAGGAGAAGCACGATGCGTTGGTCACGGAAGTAACCGAGAACTCGGCTTACAATCGTTACCAACGAAATGATCGATGCCGACTTCAGAATCTCTTTTTTCTCGGACAAGGCCTGGCTCTCAGGACCTAAACCCAATAAAAACAATGGGTTGACAGGAAAAACGTGTTTAAATTAACATAACTTCAATCATTCTGCAATGGTTTCGTCACCAGAAACGGAAAATTTCAGTTTGAAAACGCGCACCCCAGCCACGACCCACAAAAAAGTGGTGATTGAACTCCTAGACCGCAAGGCCATCCGCGGTTTCCTCAACCCGTCGCGGCTGGCCCACGCCGAGGTGCTGGAACTCCTCACCCCGGACGGCGAGCGTGAGGCGATCGAACTCACCAAGGTGCGCGCCGTTTACTTTGTCCGCGATCTGAAGGAAGCCTTCGAGCCAGAACGCAAGTCGTTCCTGAGTCGTCCGAAGCTCGATGGCCTGTGGGTCAAGCTCCGCTTCCAGGACGGCCAAATCCTGGAAGGAGTGATTCCCAACGACCTGCTGACGTTCCTCGACAACGGCCTGCACCTCACCACGCCCGATTTCAATTCCAATACCGACCGCATCTACGTGCCGCGCTCGGCCCTGGCGGAATTGACCGTCCTCGGCGTAGTCGGCATCGCCCGCCGCAAGCCCGCTGCAGCCGCAGCGGTGGCACAACCCCGCCTCTTCAACGAATAAGTCGGTGTTGAATTAGTTTCCGAGTGGCCCGTAATCCTTCCTCAATCGGCGCAGAGCGACAACGACGGAGTGCCCTGGTTCCACTTGCAAACCGCGAGCATTCAGAGAATGATCATTTCATTGCCAATGCAAATTGCTCGAACACTGGTGACATTACCTGAGGAGGTCACCGCTCACTACTTGGCGATCTTGGGAGTCGCGCGAAGAGAACCGAGCTTCGAGGCCCTTCGCGAGCTTCTGGCAGCCCACCTCACCCGCATCCCGTTCGAGAATATTGCCAAGCTTTATTACCGCAAACGTTTGGGATTGGTGAACCTGCCGGAAATTAAGCTTTATCTCGATGGTATCGATAACCACCATTTTGGTGGTACCTGCTATTCCAACAATTACCACTTCTATCTGTTGCTTCGCACCCTGGGATACGAAGCGAAATTGTGCGCTGCTGACATGAAGACTCCGCAAGTTCACGCGCTGAACATGATCATGATTGAAGGGCGAGAGTACCTGGCAGACACGGGTTATGCCGCTCCGCTGCTGGAGCCCATTCCTCGCGACCTGGCGGCGGATTATGAAACCATATTGGGTCGGGACCGCTATGTGCTGAAGCCGCAAGACGCCAATGGCTGTTCGCGCCTTGAACTGTTTCGTGATGGAGTCTTGCACCACGGTTATCTCGCGAAGCCGGAGCCCAAGACAATTGAAGATTTCAGTACAGTGATTGCTGTATCGTTCTCTGCCGATGCAACGTTTCTGAATTCGATCTTGTTGGTGCGATTCTATCCAGGTCGTTCCGTCCTCATTCACAATCTTGCACTCGTCGAATCGGAAGGAAACAAATCAACAGTGCATGCGTTGGCAAATCGTGACGAGCTAATTGCCGCAATTGAACAGCACTTTGACATGACGCGGGAGATTGTCAGCGAGGCAGTAGGTCAACTCGGCCATTTGCAGGATGCCTGGAATTAGCCATTGCGTGATCCGAAACGGCCCAATTGCCCAATGATGGGCTCCCCATTGTTTAGACTTTTCTGGGCCTCGCGTTGGCCCGCGCCTTGCAGGCTTTGGTTCCAGTGTGGCCTCGGATCTTTCATGGGACAACACAGATTCGGAGCGTGTTGTCGGCAAGCCTGAAGTTACGATTCTTCTGGTGCTAACTTCCGGTTGGCCCGTAATCCGGCTCAATGTCGGTGAGTGAGTTGGCGATTTGTCATACTTTCAGAAACTAAGCCCACAGAAACCAACGACGACTGAAGAGTGTGCGTTGATCAAGACCGGCCTGCGGCCCTTGGTCTGCCTTCGCAAAAGCCCCGTGGATCTTTGCGGTGTGACTGGGGTCACTGAATTCGTTGCACAGCTGAGCTAAATCGCACATGTCGTTCCCCGAAGAGCCTTTCCCTTCACCCGATGCCGGCCCTCCGCTGAATCGACCAGGAGTCTCGTCATGGCATCGCAATCATTCAGCATTGAGTCAACCGTTCTCCAGGCAGAAGACGAATGGATCCGGCAGTCCTGCGGATTCTACGCATGCCCCGTATGCAAGCAGGATCTGGAACCGGTGCACCACGGGCTTTCCTGCCGTGTCTGTGCGAGGACCTACCCCATCCTGAGCGGGATTCCCGACTTCATCGTGGTCAACCTCGAAGAGAGCAGGAACCGATCTCTGCGCGTCGTCGGAAAGAAGGACTCTCGCCCCCTGCTTGACTTTATGGCATCCGTCTACGAAACCTGGGTGTATCCGGCCGTGTGCAACCTGTATGGCGGATGGCACAGCACGTCCTTAAAACAGCTGGCACATGACGTCTCCGACATTGTGGGATCGCGTGACGGGGTCATTCTAGACGCGGCCTGCGGCCCGGGAACCTACGGGCGCCGCATTGCTTCTGCGTCAAGGACCATTCTTGGCATTGATATCTGCATGAGCATGCTGCGGCGGGGCGCCCATTATGTCGAAAGGGGGCATATTCCCAACGTTCACTTCGCCCGTGCTACAGTGGAGGCGCTGCCGTTTCGGGTTGGCCTGTTCGACGCCGCCATCTGTGCAGGATCGCTGAACCACTTCTCCGACACGGTCCTCGCTTTGCGCGAGATCAACCGCACCATGAAAGTCGGAGCGCCGCTGGCGGTGATGTGCTTTGCCCTCATCAACTCGGGCCTCATCAAATACAAATCGATACGAGACCGCGCGGAGAAAGGCGGCGGTCACATTCACAGCGTCGCTGATCTCCAGCGCTATGTGGTCGAAGCAGGTTTTGAGGGCTTTTCTTCCCATGCGTATGGCTCCATCCTTGTGTTCGGCGCCCGCAAAAGGCCGGCAGAGCATTAGAAGAGCGGTCTAGCTCGAATAGCCAGCAGGACGAAAGTGGACGCTTGTTCCAAAGCCTCGAATGGCGATAGCAGGGCCAATGCACTCATTGATGAAGTTCTGGGAGTATCGTCGGCTATCCGGAAACTAACCTGGTGGCAACAAATTCTGCTGCTGCACTTCCCTTTTGGCGCTGCGCGAACCTCGAAGTGTTCGCGGGCAAAGCATTTATTTGATTGCGAGCCAGCTATTGTAAATGGCCTGCTGCTGCGCGGTGGGATGCTCCACGGGCTTGAGCGAGTATGTGTAGTAGGGGTTAGACACGAGCGCGAGCGGGAACTCCCGCATTTGACCGAGGCGTTGCACGAGCACGCGCACGGTAACGCCCGGCTTGTACGCGGCGATGAGAGCTTCGACATCCTCGGTGGAGATGGCGCGGCCGTCGAGGGCGACGATCACGTCGTCCTTGTCGAGGCCGGCGGATTCGGCCGGGCCGCCGGGAGTGATGTTCTTGATCGCAGTAGTGCCATTGTCCTGCTTCGCGAGGGTGAGGCCAGCCCAGGATTTCGAGGCGTCGAGTTTCTTCTCGACGGCTACACCCGCGTAGGCAAAGTAGGTTTCGTACGGAATGGGGTCTTTCCCGCTGATGTAGCGGCGGAAGATGTCGCTCACGTCCTGACCGGCGATTTCCGATGCGGCGTGCACTGCGTCGTCCGGCTCAAAGCCGGGCTTAGGCAGTGCATAGCGGGAGTACAGCAGGCGCATCCAGTCGTCCAGCGATTTCTGGTTGTTGGTGTCCTGACGAATGGCGAAGTCCAAGATGTGGCCCATGATCTGCCCGCCGTTGTAGTAGGAATACGAAGTATTGGAAAGATTGTTGTCCTGGCCGATGGTTCTGAGGCCGAAGAACCAGGTGTCCCAACTGGTGTCCTCAATGCTGCGCTCGCTGCGGCCGGGGAGCCTCTCGTAGTCCGTGATGAGCCGGGCGATGCCGTCAAGATACTCTTGCGGTTTGATGAGGCCGGCGCGAGCGAGTGCGAGAGAACCGTAGTAGCTGGTGAGTCCCTCGGAAATCCAGAGCGAGGGAGTATGCACCATCTGCGAATAGTCGAAGGGGCCAAGCGGGCGGGGGCGAATGCGCTTGACGTTCCAGGCGTGGAAGAATTCGTGGGCGGAGACGGAAAGCTTGAGGGTGTATTGCGTGCCGCGCCCGGGGACCGGCTCGGTGCTGTCCATGTCTTTTGAGAAATTGATCTGCGTGGAATTCAGATGTTCGAGCCCGCCGCCGGCCTTGGGCCAGACGTGGAACAGAAAATAATAGTCCTTGAATGGGGCGGCCTGCGCGCCGCTGCCCGCTACAGGCTGGAAGATGGGAACAATGGTGTCCACGATCTTCTGCAAGTCAGCTGTGAATTGCGCGGTGTCCTTGCCGCCCATGACGTCGTGGAAGATGACGTGATAAGTGCTGCCGAGGACTACAAAATCCTTCTCGGCGAAGTCGGAGATTTCGAGAGGGGTATCGGCGAACCAGTCATAATTTTCGGCGCGAAACGTGTGGTCGGAGGTGTGCTCCATGCCGGTGGCAACTTTCCAGCCGGAGGGCACGTCAATGGAGAGCTCGATGGGGCGCTCTTTGCCGCCGACGAGATACATCCAGGCGGCGGGGCCGGCGATGAAGGCGTGGCGGTCGTCATACTGGCCCATGTTGTTTTGCAGGGTGTTGGCGTAGACCTGGTAATCGATGGTGACGGCGGTGGCGCCGGCCAGGTCAACGCGCCAGGTCTGGCTGTCGGTCTTGTGCCAGGCGAGTTCCCGGCCGTCGGCGCTGTGGGCGCGAAAACGTTGCACGTTGGCGGCGTAGTTTTCGATCCCATACGCGCCGGGCGCCCAGTCGGGCATGGCGAAATCGGCGGCGGCTCCCCTGAGTACGTCGGCGTGGACTGTGACGTCCATCAGATGCGTGTTGGGGCGCTCAAATCGAAGTTGGTAGTGGAGCGGAGCGGGTCCGGCAGCGATCGAAGACGCCACGAAGAAAAGCAGGGCGGCAAGCATCGAAGCATGAATGAGGCGGCGCAGCACAAGCATAAACCCTCCTAAGAATCCAAGCTGGCATTAGCGGGAATCGGACGGCGCGGGAATTGTAGCAGCTTTTCGGCGCTTCTCGCCGCAACGGATGACGCCGCAGGGCTCCGCGCCTCTTCAACGAATAAACCAGCTCCGGGTCAGTTTCCAGGCAGCGGGCTCAGCGCACTGGGTTGCCATCGGCGTCGATCTTGTGCACTTCGCCGATGTTCAGTTCGCGGATGCCCGCTTCGACCTTGCTCATGTCGCCCACCACCACCCAGATGAGATGGCTGGGCAGGATGTACTTTTTGGCGATTTCGTTGGCGGTGCCTGGTGTAACCGCCAACACCTTCTGCGTGTAGGTATTGTAAAAGTCCTCCGGCAAGTTGTATTGCAGGATGGTGCCGTAAGCGCCGGAAAGCTGCTGGACGGTCTCAAACGTTCCGGGGAGACCGAGGGTGGCGTTGGACTGCTCGTCCTTGAGCTCAGCCTCCGTAATCGGTTTGCTGCCCACGATGTTTTTGTACTCCGCCACGAGTTCCGCCAAGGACTCCTTGGTCTTGTCCGTCTGCACAGGTGAAATACTGAAGTAGGGACGCTCGCCACGGGCTGGCAGCAGGCGGGAGCCCACGCCGTACGACCAGTGCTTGTCCTCGCGCAGATTCATGTTGATGCGTGAACTGAAGTTTCCTCCGAAGATGTCATTCACCATATCCAACGGCACTTCGTTGGGATCGTTGTACGGTGGGGCGAGTTGCGCGGCGACGATCAAGCTCTGCCCGGAGCCGGGGCGATCAATCAGATAGACCACATCTTTCTCCGGCTCTGGAACCTGCGGGATCGCCTGCTTGGCCACTTCACCGGGCTTCCATGAGCCGAAGAGTTTTTCGAGCTTGGGTGTGATCTCAGCCAAAGTCGTGTCGCCAACGATGAGCAACGTGGCGTTGTTCGGCTTGTACCAGGCGTCGTGGAATTTGGCGAGATCCTCGCGGGTCATCTTGCTCACGCTGGCTTCGGTGCCCGTGCCGATGAAAGCCGCAGTGTAGGGATGTCCTTTGCCGTAAAGCAGAGTGGGCACAACGCGCAGAGCCATGGAGCTGGGCGTGACCTTCTCCCGCTGAATGGCGGCCAGGCGATCCTTCTGCAAACGGGCGAACTCCTTTTGCGGGAAGGCAGGATGCAGGATTAGATCGGCATAGATTTCGAGAGCCTTGTCCAAATTGATCTTGAGGGCGTTGAGATCGACGGACGCGTAGTCCAGGTTGGCGCCGGCCGAGAATTCGGCGCTCAGCGATTCCAGTTCTTCGCCGATTTTCAGCGAGTCGCGTGTGGGCGTGCCCTCTTCGAGCATGCGCTGCGCGAAGCTGCAAGTTCCCCGAGCATCGCTGGGATCCGCGGCGTAACCGCTTTCCAGCAGCAGCGAGAAGTTCACCACTGGCGCGGTGTGGCGCTCCGCGAGAACGATTTTCAGGCCGTTGGAGAGCGTAGCCTTCTGCATTGGAGGAAGATTCAGCGACATCGCGGAGCCAAGTGCGGGCTCCTTCGAACGATCGATGGGGGCAGTTGTTTTCAGATTAGTGGGATACGGCTGCACTTCCAAAACATAATCACCGTCGGACAGCCAGTCGTTTGCGGCCTTTTTCACCGTGGCGGGTGTAGCTGCTTGGATGCGCTTAAGATACTCCTTGTAACCATCAGGATTCCCGGTGAAAGTCTGGTAACGGGCGAGGATGTCACTCTTGCCGTTGAAGCCGCCGATGCGCTCCATGGTCCGCACGTACTGGCCGAAGATTTGCGTTTTGGCGAGTTGCAGTTCGGCTTCCGTAGGTCCGTTCTTCAGGAAATTCTGCAGCTCCTCATCCGCGGCTGCTTCCACTTTTTTCAGGTCCGCGCCCGGCTTCGCGGTCAGGGTGAAATCAAACTGACCGGCGATCTCGTTGTTGCCATCGTTTGCGGTGGCGCTGGTGGCCGTCTGATCTTTGTAAACCAGGCGCTTGTAGAGCCGCGACGTCTTACCCCCGCCGAGCATCTGCGCTGCCAGATCCAGCAAGGCCTCTTCCGGTGAAGCCGTCTGGGGCACGTTCCAGACGCGATAGAGACGCGCCTGCGGCACGCGATCCTGCACCCAGTCCCGATGCGTGCCAGTCCGTTTGGCCACCCAAACCTTCTGATGGTCGATGGGCGGGCCCGGGGGGATTCCGCCGTAATACTTTTCCACTTTTTCTCGCGCCACTTCTGGAGTGATGTCACCCGCGATGACGAGGGTGACATTGTTCGGGCCGTAATAGGTTTTGAACCACTCCTGGACATCGGCGAGAGAAGCGGCGTCCAGATCCTTCATGGAGCCGATGACCGTCCAGGAATAAGGATGGCCCGCCGGATACGTGTTCTCTGTGATGAGCTGTTCGGTGACGCCGTAAGGCTGGTTTTCGCCCTGGCGTTTTTCGTTCTCCACCACACCGCGTTGCAGATCGAGCTTTTTCTGGTCGAGAACGCCCAGCAAATGGCCCATACGGTCGCTTTCGGCGAACAGCACATAGTCAAGCATGGAGGTAGGCACGTTTTCAAAATAATTGGTGCGGTCGTTGCTGGTAGTGCCGTTCAGGTCGGTGGCACCGATGCGCTCCATCGCGTTGATGTAGGTGTAATTAAAATTGTCACTGCCGCTGAACATCAGGTGCTCGAACAGGTGGGCAAAGCCGGTTTTCCCCGGCTTCTCGTTCTTCGATCCCACGTGGTACCAGGTGTTCACAGCCACGATGGGGGCCTTGTGGTCCTCATGAACAAGGACGGTCAGGCCATTGTCGAGTACAAACTTGGTGTAGGGGACATCCGGGATGGGAATCTTCGTGTTTGAAGAGGCGGCCACGGGCACGGGCGCCTTCGCCTTCGGAGCAGAATCGGACTGGGCGTATACCGGAACGAAACCTAAGGCGGCTACCATTACGATGACGAGGACACTCGCGAGGCACAGCAATGTCGTTTTTCTCAAGGCATTCCTCCCGTTCACACAGATCACCCCCCTGAATGGACGGGGCGTTGAGTGAGTATGTTAGCAAAGAATTGTCTTCTTGGAGGCCGGGGCCAAGTCCTGCCAATTCAGGTCATCGCAAACTGATTCATTGGCAGTAAATCCTCCTCCTGTTGTGGCAACGTGATTTTGTCACCCTAATGGCAACATGAAAGTGTCACCCCCCTGGGGCATTGGTGTGTTCCAGGCGGGTATTGCCGTAGTAAAGCGATACCCTTCCATCGAGAGCATGGTAGAGCTGCACTTTAGCCCCGGCGAAGCTGAAGCGGCGGTTTTGGGGCGGGATCTGGAAGCGCTGGCCTTCCCAT
>Ga0187870_1000637_pt1 | contig 38072 bp, 39 predicted proteins | sample June2016WEW_13_1_3_FD_132974 | JGI IMG/M metagenome (GOLD analysis project Ga0187870, IMG submission 132974) | Peatland microbial communities from SPRUCE experiment site at the Marcell Experimental Forest, Minnesota, USA - June2016WEW_13_150 | ecosystem: Environmental > Terrestrial > Soil >... | reverse complement strand
CTGGGCGGCGCGATGCGGCGTCCTCGGTCGCGCCCGTAGCTTCAGCTACGAGCGCTCCCTGCGTCCTTGCCTCGCACTCGCCCATCACGACCAGCCGACGAGCATCATTCTGATTCGACCTCTTAGAGGATGGCGCGCGGGTAGGTCTTTGCGGCAATGGTCGCCGCGGCGACGAGGAAGAGCACGATGACCACGTAGTCGAGCCAGAGGGTGCCGCCGCTCGAGATGCCGAGCAGGAGCTGGCGCATGCCGTGTACCTCGTACGTGAGCGGGTTGACGTGGGCGAGGATCCGCAGCCAGCGGGGCATGATCGAGAGCGGGTAGAGGGCGCTCGAGGCGAAGAAGAGGGGCATCATCACGAGCTGGCCGATGCCCATGAAGCGCTCGCGCGTGCGGACGAGCGAGGCGAGGATCATCGAGAGGCAGGCGAAGCCGCCGGTTGCGAGCACGAGCAGGACGAGCGCGCCGGCGATCTTGGCGGGGTTCCAGTGGATCGAGATGCCGGTGGCGGCGAGCACGGCGAGGAGCACGAACGCCTGGGCGAGCGCGCGGATGCCGGCGCCGGTGGCCTTGCCCAGCACGATCGCGATCCGGGGAATCGGGGTGGCGAGGAGGCGTTGGAGCTGGCCGACGTCGCGTTCCCAGATCACGGCGAGGCCGAAGAAGATCGCGATGAACAGCGCCGCCTGGGCCATCACCCCAGGGGCGAGGTATGCGCGGTAGTCGTGGTAGCCGCCGCTGAGCGCCCGGTTTCGCCGCAGCGCCGTTCCGAAGATGAACAGCCAGAGCAGCGGCTGCACCGAGCGCGTGACGATGTCGATCTGGTCATGACGGAGCTTGCGCAGCTCGGCCCAGCCCATCGCGGCCGTCCCGTTCCGGAACCGGCCGAAGCGTGCGGCGAGCGTCCCGAGCGCGAGCTCAGCCGAGCCGGCGCGAAAGTCTGCGGCCGGCGCGGACATTCCTGAAGCTCCCCCCTTCTTCGATCGTGCGGCCGGTGGCCGCGGTGAAGACGTCCTCCAAGGAGGGGACGGAGAACTCGGTGCGGAGCTGCTCGGGGGATCCCTGCGCGACGACCTCGCCGAGGTCGAGGATCGCGAGTCGCTGACACTGCCGCTCCGCTTCCTCCATCTGATGAGTCGTGACGAGAAGCGTCGTCCCCGCCTCCCGGCCGAGGACCTCGAGCCGCTCCCAGACGTTGCGTCGCGCGGTCGGGTCGAGCCCGACCGTCGGCTCGTCGAGGAACAGCACCCGCGGCCGGTTCAGGAGCGCGGTCGCGATCTCGAGCCGGCGCAGCATCCCGCCCGACAGCGTGCGCCCGAGCCGCTCGAGAAACGGGGCGAGGTTCATCGCATCGACGGCTTGCTCGATCCGTTCGCGCCGTTCCTTCCGCGGCACGCCGGTCACGCGGCCGTAGAACTCGAGGTTCTCCCAGGCCGTCAGCGAGCCGTCGATCGAGATCGCCTGCGGCACGTAGCCGATCAGCCGCCGTACGGCGAGCCCCTCGCGCACGCAGTCGTGCCCGGCGACGAGCGCACGACCCTCCGTCGGGCGAAGCAGCGTCGTGAGCACGCGCACGATCGTCGTCTTGCCCGCGCCGTTCGGGCCGAGCAATCCGAACACCTCGCCGGGCTCGATCGCGAACGACACGCCCCGCACGGCTTCGATCTCGCCGAAACGAACGACAAGATCGTCGACGAGGACCGCGGCCTCGCGCGCAACCGCGTCCGGCGCGTCGCGCGCCGGGAGCGTCTCGGTCACCGCGCGATCAGCTCCACGCTGTGCTCACGGAGCGCGCCGGCGGCCTTCGCGGTGAGCCGCACGAGCTCCACGCGCTCGTCCGGCTCGAGCTCCGTCAGCACCTCGCAGAAGAATCGCTCCCGCCGCAGGGCCACGTCGGCGACGAGCTTCTCGCCGGCCGCGGTCAGCCCGACGACCGTCACGCGCCGGTCGGCCGCCAGGCTCCGGCGCTCGACGAGTCCCAGCGCCTCCAGGCGGTCGACAAGCCTCGTCGCGGTGGTCTCGTCGACACCGACCTGAGCGGCGAGCTCCCCCACGCGCGTTCCGCCCTCCGCGAGCACGTCGAGCGCGCGCCGCTTCGTGGGGCTCAGCTTCGCCACCGATCCCTCGTGGAGCGACGCGAGCAGCCGCCTGCCGGTGAGGACGCGTCCCAGCTGGTGCCAGCAGCGCGACAGCTCGCCGGCCAACACCCGCAATTCGCTGTCCCCGGACATAACTGCAAGATACAGAAGATGTGTATTGCAGGATTAGATCCCGGCCCGCTGGCATACTCCCGCTCTGTGGCCGTCGAGGAGTCGTCGACCGAGGGCAACCGGTGGCGGCGCCCTTCGCACCGGCTGCTCGTGCTGCGCCGGCTTCAGGCGGCGGCGGCCACGGTCGCCGTGTTCGTCGCCGCCGTTGTGCTCGCCGTGTACGCGGGCGCCGCGCCCGGACTCGTGTGCGCCGGTCTGGCGGTCGTCTTCGGCCTTGCCGCCGAGCGCTTCGTCCGCAGGCGCTTCTCGGCTTGGGGCTACGCAGAGCGTGAGGACGACCTGCTCGTCCAGCGCGGCGTGCTCTTCTCCCGGCTCTCCGTCGTGCCGTACGGCCGCATGCAGTTCATCGACGTGACGGCCGGCCCGCTCGAGCGATCGTTTCGCATCGCAACGGTGCGCATGCACACGGCTGCTGCTGCGAGCGATGCGCGCATCCCCGGCCTTGACCGCGAGGAGGCGGCGCGCCTGCGTGACCGGCTCGCCGAGCTCGGGGAGGCCCAGGCGGCGGGGTTGTGAGCGACGCGGACGGCTGGCGTCGCGTACACCCGCTGTCCCCGATCGTGCGCGGCGGGAGGGCCACGATCGCCATCGCCGTCCTGCTCCTGCCCACGATGCTCAGGGGCGGCGACATCAGCGGCTCGTACGTGCAACTCGCGATCGCCGGGGTACTCACTGCGCTCGGATTCGCGTCGTGGCTCGTGACCCGCTGGCGGATCGACAGCGACGACCTGCAGATCGAGACCGGTCTGCTCCGCAGGCAATCGCTCCGCTTCCCGCTCTCGCAGGTCCAGGCGGTCGACATCGTGCGGCCCGGGTTGGCCCGCATCTTCCGTGTCGCGGAGCTGCGGCTGCGGATGGGCGGCGCGAGCGGCTCGACCGCACGCCTCGCCTATCTGCCCGAGCGGGAGGTCGAGCCGCTGCGCGTCCGGCTGCTCGCCCTCGCGCGCGGCGCGAAGCACGACGAGGAGGCCCTCGCGGCCGAGGCGTCGGCGGAGGAGCACGTGCTCACGACCGTGCCGACGGGTCGTCTCGTCGCGTCGATCCTGATCAGCGACGTCGGGTTGATCGCCGAGGCCGTGATCGCGGGGCTCATCGTCACCGCGCTGTTGGCGCCCACGGCGGCGGCGGGTGTGGTGAGCGGTGGCGCGGTGTGGATCCTCACGGTGCTCACCCTCGTCTGGCGGCGCTTCAACCAGGAGTACCGGCTGACCCTCGCCGAGGGCCCCGACGGCCTGCGCCTCCGCTCCGGCCTCGTCGCGCTGACCGCGGAGACGATCCGGCCGGGCCGGGTGCAGGCCGTGCGCATGGTCGAGCCGCTGATCTGGCGCCTGCTCGGCTGGTGTCGGCTCGAGGTCGACCTGGCAGGGCGGCAGCGCTCGAAGGGAGAAGGCGAGGCGCAGCGCAGGTCGCTGCGCGCGGTGCTCCCGGTCGGAAGTCGCGTGCTCGCCGGGGAGCTGCTCGACCGGATCGTCCCCGACAGGCCGCGGGAGCAGACACGGCCGCCGCGCCGGGTCCTCTGGAAGAGCCCGCTGCGCTACCGGATGATCGCGTGGGGGCGAACGGAGACGTGCGTCGCGACGACGAGCGGGCGGCTCCGGCGCGTCACGTGCTGGGTGCCGCTGCAGAAAGTGCAGAGCCTCCGCCGGGTGCAGGGCCCGGTGCAGCGCCGCCTGCGCCTCGCGAGCGTGCACGTCGACACGGCAGGCCGGGGCGTGCACGCGATGCTGCGCGACCGGGATGCGGCCGAGGCCGACCGGGCGCTCGTGCAGCTCACCGAGCTCGCCCGGGCGGCCCGGCGTGGTTCCGCCGCCGCTCCAGCGGCGTAGGCATGCTCCGGTAGATGGACAGGGAGGAGTGGAACCGCCGCTACGCCGGCCGCGAGCTCCTCTGGACGGGGGAGCCGAATCGATTCCTCGTCGCAGAGGTGACCGGACTCGAGCCAGGACGTGCACTCGACCTGGCCTGCGGCGAGGGCCGCAACGCCGTGTGGCTCGCGGAGCAGGGTTGGCGGGCCACGGGCGTCGACTTCTCCGAGGTGGCGCTGGAGAAGGCCCGTCTGCTTGCCGACGCGCGCGGTGTCGAGGCGGAGTGGATCTCTAGCGACCTTCTCGGGTATCGGCCCGAGCCAGGCGCCTTCGATCTCGTAATCGTCTTCTACCTCCAGGTGTCGGCAGAGGAGCGGCGGACGATCCTGCGCGCGGGCGTCGAGGCCGTCGCGCCCGGCGGCACGTTCCTGCTTGTTGCGCACGACCGCGCGAACCTCGAGCAGGGGCACGGCGGGCCGCAGGAGCCCGCGGTGCTCTACACGCCGGAAGACGTCGTCGCCGATCTCAACGGCTTGCGGATCGAGCGGGCCGAGCGCGTCGAACGGCCGGTGCAGACGCCCGACGGCGATCGGATCGCGCTCGACGCGCTGGTTCGCGCGGTGCGGCCGGGCTGACCCTCGCCCGAAAGACCGGCAAGGCGCGCGTCGTCCACGACCGTCCACCCGCGGACGAGACGGTCGCGTACGTCGAGAAGTACGCCTGGGGTTTCGAGCGGCTTGGAGTCAGCGCCAGCGGGTACGCCGACGATTTCCCAACCCCGACCTTGATCAGATTCGGGCGGCTCCGCACCTGGCGCTGCGTTCCACCTTCGTTCCAGCTCGGGTCGGCTAGTAGCGCCGAGCGCGGCGCACGCCACTCCATCGGCTGCCCGAAGCCGAGGTCGATGCCGAGCGAGAGCGTCGCGACGAAGCTTCGCCGGGCGAACCGCCCGACCGATGTGGACCGGCGTTCGCGCTCAGCTGTGCCGGGGAGAATCGCGTAGCCGGTGGCTCCGGGCGAGTTCGCCCGAGCTCACATGACGTCGTCGGAGATGTAGGAGGAGGAGTCGCCTGCGATCGGCACGACGTCGACGATGACCTCCTCGCCGTCGGCCAGCGTGCTGCCCTGGATCGTGACGCTCGGATCCTTGCTGCCGCCTGCCTGCACGGTCACGTCGCTGCTATTCGCGATCGTGCACTGGTGACCCGGGTCGGAGCACGAGTCGACCGTCTGGCCGGGCGTCTCGATCTTCAGCGTCGCGATGACCACCTTGCACGAGAGGCTGATGGTGAGCTGTGGCTCGCCCTGCGCCACGCCGTTGACCGTGATCGGTCCCTGGAGGTTGATCACTTGCACGCAGGGAGGCTTGGCGAGTGCGTTGGCCGCCTGGAGCGCCTTGTCCTTGGCCTGCAGCGCGCCGTTGATGTAGCCCGCGATCCAGTTCTCGCCACGACGCTCGCGGATGGCGAGCATGGCGTAGGGGTCATAGTAGAAGGCGGCCTTTTCCGAGTCGGTCTGCAGTTTCTTCCAACCGGGATCGTTCATCCAGGCGGGGTCGGAGTGCAATATCTTCGTCGCGCCGGTTTCGACGTCGTCGAGCGCCGCTTTCGAACGGTGGAGTGCCGTGAGGGCATCGTTGAATAACCCCTCTTGAACGGCGTGGCGCGCGTAGGTCTCCTGCGCGATCGCGGACTTCAAGTTCACGACGGCCGCGGCCGCTGCGCTCTCGCGATCGTCCCTCGTCGTTGCGTGCGCGACGACGCCGCTTCCGGCGGCAGCGAGAACGGCAATCGCGACGATGGGCAGCAGGAGCCGCAGGCGCACGAGCCGACAGTAGTGTGCTTCGCCACGAGACACAAGACGCGGACCGCGGCGATCCGCGGAGTGCCGCGAGCGGGACTTTCAGAGCGGGAGCGACGGGACTCGAACCCGCGACCTCCGGCGTGACAGGCCGATCCGAGGCGCCGACGTGCGACGACGAGCCACGCCGCGCGGGCTCATTTGCTCGGCCTTGACGGACTTGGGCGGCTGTGAGTGACTTCGTTCCGCGGGCCGTCGCCGCAGCGTTTGGACCAGGAACGGGCCACGGGAAGACCGCTCAGTACACTCTGATCGTGGCTGACGCGACCGAGATCGAGTTCATCTTCGAGCCGCAGGATGAAGGCGGCTACTACGTGTACGCGCCCGACCTCCCCGGCTTGCACACCCAGGGCGAGACGCTTGACGAGGCGACCGCGAACGCGCGTGAGGCGCTCGAGCTCTACGTCGAGGGGTTGCAGGAAGAGGGTCGCCAGCTCGGCGCGGGCGTGATCCGCCAGAAGCTGCGCGTTCCTGCGTGAGTGGCCGGCTGCCGGTCGTCTCCGGCGCGCAGCTGGTGCGTGCACTGGAGCGGATCGGTTGGCAGGTCGTACGGCAGCGAGGAAGCCACGTTCGCTTGACCCACCCGGAGCGTTCCACGTTCGCTTGACCCACCCGGAGCGTTCGATTCCTCGTTGTCCCGCTTCACCGGGAACTGAAGAGGGCCACGCTGAACGGAATTCTCAAGGACGCCGGCCTCGATCGCGAGGGACTTCGAGAACTCCTGTAGCGAATCGTAGGAAGACGAAAGAGACGGTGGCTCGTCGGGACGATGAATCCGTGTTGGTTTGGCGTGCGGTGCGTCCGGGAGTCAAGCTGAGCGGGAGCGACGGGACTCGAGCCCGCGACCTCCGGCGTGACAGGCCACTTCGACCATCGCGACGTCCGCGACGACTGACGCGCAATCGCTCTGTTGATGGGGGGTTGTGACTCCTTTCGGCTCTGGTGCCGCATGGCTGCCAGAGGTCGCGGAGGGCGTTTGCTGCCCGTTTGCTGCCCGGAGCCCCGCGCCGTCCGGCTCAGCGCCGCAGGTAGGCGAGCACGGCGAGCGTCAGCGCGACGAGGGCGAGCCAGCGGTTACGGTCGTTCGTTGCCGGGGTCAGACGCTTGTCCTGTGCTATCCGCTCGCCGCCGGCGCGCAATTCCTTGCGGCGGGGTCATTCGGCCACAACTCGTCGTCGCTCTATCTGCTCTGAGTCGGGGCGCTTGACCTCGGTCGCGAGGCGGAGCTTCTCCATGGCACGGATCACGAGCGCCGAGATGTCGAGCTGGCCGGGCTCGAGGCCGTGGACTGCCGAGGCCGGGAACGCGTGGTGCCCGTTGTGCCACGACTCGCCGAACGACGGGATCGCCAGCAGCCAGACGTTGCGGCTCTCGTCGCGGGTGCGGAACGGCTGCTCGCCGAAGAAGTGGCAGATCGAGTTGATCGAGAACGTCACGTGCTGGAAGAGGAAGATCCGGACGAGGCCGGCCCAGACCATCGCCTCGACGCCCCGTTGCCAGCTCCCGCCGACGAGGTAGCCGGCGAGGAACGGGAGGCCGAGCGTCAGCGCGACCCAGAGCAGGTAGAGGCGGTCGATCGCTCGCACGAGCCGGTCGTCGTACAGATCGCGGCCGTACTCGACGCCGCGCTCGAGGCCCTTGGTCGAGAAGAGCCAGCCGACATGCGAGTGCCACAGGCCGAGGATGTGCTCGGCGAGGGAGTCGCCGTGGCCCGCGTGGGGGGAGTGCGGGTCGCCGGGCCGGTCGGAGAGTGCGTGGTGCTTGCGGTGGTCGGTGACCCACTGGGTGAGCGGGCCCTGCATCGCCATCGAGCCGAGGATCGCCCAGACCGCGCGGAGCGGCGCGCTCGTCTCGAAGCTCTTGTGCGTGAAGAGCCGGTGGAAGCCGACGGTGATCCCCAGCCCGCAGGCGACGTAGAACCCCGCGAGCAGCAGGAGGTCGACCGGGTGGACGCCGCGGTTCCAGAGCAGCCAGACGGCGGCGACGAGCCCGAGCGGCGGCACGACAACGGCCACGATCCCGGCGAGCTGGCTCGGGACGCTGGTCCGCTCGCGAACGGTCTTGATCTTCACGTCCGGCTGGATCATCGGTGCAGGCTGCACGCCCGGATTCATGCGGGCTCCTCGAAGGGCCGGCCGAGGACGAGCTGCATGTCGCGGATCGCGCGCGTCCTGAACAGTGCCTCGCAGGAGGCGAGGTAGAAGTCCCAGATCCGGATGAAGCGGTCGTCGAAGCCGAGCGCGCGCACCTTGGGGAGGCTCGCGAAGAACCGCTCGCGCCACGCCTTCAGCGTGTCCGCGTAGTCCGGCCCGATCTCCTCGAGCCCGACCACCATCAGGCCCGAGGCGCGGCGCATCGCCGTCTGCAGCGCCTCGAGCGACGGCAACAGCGAGCCGGGGAAGATGTAGCGCTGGATCCAGTCCTCCTTGCGCCGGTAGCGCTCGAAGCGCTGGTCGGGCATCCCGATCACCTGGATCGCAGCCAGGCCGCCGGGAGCGAGCAGCCGGTCGCACGCGGCGAAGAAGGTTGGGTACTGCGCGTAGCCGATCGCCTCGAGCATCTCGATCGAGGCGATCTTCGAGAACTGTCCCTCGAGCGTGCGGTAGTCCTGGAGGCGGATCTCGATGCGGTCGGCGAGGCCGGCCGCGGCGACGCGCTCGCGGGCGAGCTCGAGCTGCTGCTGCGAGAGCGTGACGCCGGTGACCCGCGCCCCGTACTCGCCAGCCGCCATCAGCGCGAAGCTGCCCCAGCCGCAGCCGATCTCGAGCACGTGGTCGCCGGGGCTCAGGCGGAGCTTTTCGCAGATCGCCCGCAGCTTTCGCTCCTGCGCCTGCTCGAGCGTGTCGCCCTCTTCCCATAGCGCGCAGGAGTAGGTCATCGACTCGTCGAGGAAGAGCCGGTAGAGGTCGTTGCCGAGGTCGTAGTGGTACTGGATGTTCGCCCGGGCCTTGCGCGGGCCCTGCCGCGGGGAGACGTGGGGACGGTGGCGGCCGAGCCGCGCGAGGCGCGAGCCGGCGCGCCACGTCTCGACGTTGCGAACGACGAGCGCGATCAGGCCGGGCAGGTCGTCGGTGTGCCAGTCGCCGGCGGCGTACGACTCGCCGAAACCGAGACCGGGGGAGCGCGCGAGCCGGCGGAAGACGTCGTTCGAGATAACGGTGACGACGATCGGGTCGCCCGTCCCGGCCCGGTACACGCGCCCGCCCGGGAGCCGCAGCTCGAGCGCGCCGTGCTCGAGCCGGCCGAGCGCGCGGATCGCGGCGCTCTCGGCGAGGCGGGCCCCGATCCGGCGGCCGGCGGGAAGCTCGCGCAGCACCTCGGTCACCTCTTCACCGATCCCTCGCCGGGCACGAACGGAGGCTTGTGGAAGAACGGCACGCGCTTCAGCCAGAGCCTCGCCGCCTGAAGGTGGATCAGGACGGTCACCTGCAGCGGCATCAGCGGATAGCGGAGCAGCGCGCGGGCGAGGCTCGCGTCGGTGAGCGGGCGCCGCCGCCCGGTGAGCGTGGCGAAGAACGGCCGCGCACCGCCCTCGCTGAGGTCGATCCGCACGTCGAGCTGCTCGCCGGGCTCCGAGAACCACCACTGGTAGCTCTGGTCGAGGCCGAAGAACGGCGAGACGTGCAGCTTCTTGTCGTGACGGTAGGAGAGCCGGCGCTCGTCGCGCTCCTGGTTCGCGGGCGAGAGGAGGTAGGGGAGCCGCTCGCCGAACGTGTTGCTCACCTCGGCGACAATGCAGGCGAGCTCGCCACCCCTGTAGCAGTAGAAGAAGCTGACCGGGTTGAACACGTAGCCGAGCACGCGCAGGTTCGTCAGGAGCAGGATCCGGTCGGCCTCGATCCCGTGCTCGGCCAGGTAGGCGCGCACGTCCATGTGGTCGCGGTCGTGGAGGCTGACCACGCCGCGCCGGTTCCAGCCGAAGAGCCGCACGCGCCGGTCGAGTTCGGGGAGCTCGTCGAGGTCGAGCAGGTAGAGGCAGACGCGGTAGCGGAAGACGTTCTCCTTCGGCGTCTTGCGCGCGTGCATCACGGTGCCCGTGTAGAGCGCGGACCTCACCAGCTCGCTCCGAAGGCGGCTGCAGCGGCGAGGCCGGAGCGCAGCCCGTCCTCGTGGAAGCAGTAGCCCTGCCAGGCGCCTGCGAAGGCGGTGCGCCGCAAGCCGTTCAGGCGCGGCAGCTCGGGCTGGGCGCGCATCGACTCCAGGGTCACGAGCGGGTGGCGGTACGAGAGGCGGCGGATGATCCGCGCAGGGTCGATCTCGGCCGTGCGGTTGAGCGTGACGCAGTAGTGCTCGTCCTCGTCGAGGCGCTGGAGCTTGTTCAGGTAGTAGGTCATCGTCGGGCGGCCGTCGTCGCAGCCGCAGTCGCGGAGCTGGTAGTTCCATGAGCCGCGAGTCGAGACGCGGCGGGGCAGGAAGCGCTCGTCGGTGTGGAGGACGGTGTCGTTCTCGGTCGTCCCGAAGACGCCGAGCAGGCGGCGCTCGTCCTCGCTCGGATCCTCGAGCAGGCGCAGCGCCTGGTCGGCGTGGGTCGCGACGACGACGCCGTCGAAGCGCCGAAGCTCGTCGCCTCCGAGCCGCAGCTCGACGCCGCCGTCAAGGCGGCGGATCGAGCGGACCTCGGTCGCGAGGTTGATGCGCAGCCGCTCCTCCAGGGCACGCACGTAGGTCCGGCTGCCGCCGGTGACCGTCTTCCAGCGGAGGCGCCGGAAGCCGAGGATGCCGTGATTTGCGAAGAAGCGGACGGCGTAGACGAGCGGGAAGTCGAGCGTCTGGCTGGGAGCAGTCGACCAGAGCGCGGCGCAGAGCGGGACGAGGAAGTGGTCCCGGAACCGCGGCGAGTAGCCCTCCTCGTCGACGTAACGGGAGAGGCTCCACTCCGCGCAGCGCGGGTCATCGAGCGCGCGGCCGCCGAGACGCAGGAAGCGGGCGATCTCCAACGTCAGCCGCGTGAGCGGCGGGCGGCTGCCCGAGTACTCGAGGCCGTGCCGGTCGCAGGCGACCGAGAAGCTCATCTCCGACGGCTGCGTGCGCACGCCGAGCTCGCGGAAGAGGCGGACCAGGTTCGGGTAGGTGTCCTCGTTATGGACGATGAAGCCGGTGTCGAGCCGGAGCGTCCGGCCCGCGACCATGTGCTCGACCGTGTTCGAGTGGCCGCCGGCGCGACCGTCGCGCTCAAACAGCTCGACGTCGTGGCCCTTCGAGAGGGCGTATGCCGCTCCCAGGCCCGAGATTCCCGTGCCGATCACTGCGATCTTCATCTTCACATCTTAGACAATACCTACACAGACCTTTGCTATGCTTCGGACACATGGCCCGCTACGTCACGACGATCGAGTCGGCGCTTCCGCAAGTCGAAGCGTTCGCCTACATGGCCGACTTCGCCAATGCCCGCCTCTGGGACCCAAGCGTCAGCGAGGCCCGCCGCGTCGGCGAGGCGCCGATCGGGATCGGCTCCGCGTTCGACCTCGTCGCGCGCTTCGGAGGGCGTGACGTGCCGCTTCGCTACGAGATCGTCGAATACGACTCACCGCGACGCGTTGTGCTCGAGGCGCAGCGTCCGGGATTCGTCTCGAGGGACACGATCACGGTCGAGCCCGCCGGTGAGGGGTCGGTCGTGCACTACGACGCGACGCTTGCGTTCGGGGGCCTCGGGCGGCTGTTCGACCCGATCATGCAGCGCATCTTCAATCGAGTCGGGGCTCGCGCGACGCTCGGGATGCAGACTGCGCTGAACTCGTGACGCCCTCGCCCGCGGCGAACCTCGTCGACTGGACACTGGAGGCGAGCGTCGTCGGCAGCTTCACCCGGATCGGCTACCACGCGCGGCGACGCGTCTTCGGCTGGACGCCGCTGCAGTCGCTCCGTCTCAACGGCAAGGTGGCAATCGTGACCGGGGCGACCTCGGGCCTCGGACGAGCGGCCGCCGAGTCGATCGCGACGCTGGGCGGGCACGTTTGCATCGTCGGGCGCGACCCGGAGCGCACCGAACGCGCCCGCAGCGAGATCTCCGCCGCGGCGGGCTCCGCGGTCGAGGCCGACCTCGCAGATCTCTCGTCTCTCGCGGAGACTGCGGCCTTCGCCGCGCGCTTCGCCGAGGATCACGACCGCCTCGACGTGCTCGTCCTGAACGCCGGCGCGCTGACCCATCGGTACACGGTGACGGCAGAGGGCAACGAGATGACGCTCGCGACACACGTGTTGTCGCCGTTCCTGCTGACCCGCGCGCTGCGGCCTCTGCTCGAGGCGTCGGCACCGTCGCGCGTGATCGTGGTGGCATCCGGCGGCATGTACACCCAGCCGCTCGACGTCGCTGCCCTCGACCCGGAGCCCGCCGCCTACGACGGGACGAAGACATACGCGCGCTGCAAGCGGGCACAGGTCGTGCTGGCCGAGGAGTGGACGCGAGAGTTGCTCGACACCGGCATCACCGTCAACGCCATGCATCCAGGCTGGGCCGACACCCCCGGGCTTCGGGCCGCGCTTCCCGGCTTCAGCCGCGTCGTCGGGCCGCTGCTCCGGACGCCGGAGGAAGGAGCCGACACGATCGTCTGGCTGGCCGCCGCCCCGGACGCCGCGGATCTCAGCGGCCTGTTCTTCCTCGACCGGCGAGCGCGGGCGAAGCACCGCCTGGGCCGCACGCGCCGTCCCGACGAGGCCCGTGAGGCGGCGCGACTCTGGCGGCTCTGTACGGAGCGCACGACTCCGTTCGCGGTCGAACCCGGCGGATCAGCCGCCTGACCCGGCAGCCGCGAGCGTGCTGCGCCGCCCGCCGAGCAGCCGGTCGACCGCGTCACGGCGGTAGTCGAAGACCCGCTCGAGATCACGAGCGACGAGGACGCGGTGTGCGATCGCTCCAAGCACCCCGTACGGCATCCGATAGAGAACGGTGTCACGAATCAGCGTGCCGCCTTGTTGCTCCTCGAAGGTATGCGTGTGCTCCCAGAGGCGGAACGGGCCCTCCACCTGTCTGTCCACGAAACGCCTTCCCGGTTCCCACTCGACGATCTCGGTGCGCCAGCGGACGGGGAGCCGGTGCGTGGTGAGCACGTACTCGATCGTCGCCCCCTCCTCGATCGGGATCGGTCGCGGCGTGAGGATCCGAAAGTGGAGCCATGGGGGCGTGAGCGCTTCGAGGTTGTAGGCGTCGGCGAAGAATGCGAACGCGTCCTCGCGTGGCAACGGGACGTGCTGGCAGCGTTCGATGCGGCGCAGCGGCTCAGGCATGGTCGAGCCCGGCGGTGATGCCGGGAAGAGATCCCCGAGATTCCCCAGGCGCCTGGGCAGCGTCTGCGATCCTGGCCAGCATCCCTCTGAAGATCCACGAGTGGACGGGGAAGAGGCCGTACCAGTAGGCGGTGCCCAGTAGGCCGGTCGGGTGGAAGATCGCCGTCTGGCGGATCGTGCTGCCAGAGTCGTCTCCATCGACCTCGAACTGGAGCCACGCGCGCCCCGGGAGCCTCATCTCGGCCTGCAGCCGGAGCAGCCGGTCCGGCTCGTAGGCCTCGACGCGCCAGAAGTCCAGCGCCGATCCAACCGCCGGGATCTCAGGATCGCGCCGGCCTCGGCGCACGCCGACGCCGCCCACGAGCAGGTCGACGAAGCCGCGCAGCCGCCAGAGGCGGTCGCCGAAGTACCAGCCCGTCTCGCCGCCGATCCGCCGGATCGGACGAAACGCCTGCTCGGGAGAGACCCGCACCCGGATCGAGCGGGAGTCGACCAGGCGCTTGCCGTGTCGTACCCCGCCGTAGCGCTCCGGCCGCAGGCCCGCCGAGGAGACGGCGTCGGACCAGCGGGTTTCGGCGAACTCGCGGTCCTCGTTTGCGAGAGCCCGCGCGATCGCCTCCCGGTAGCCGCGAGGCTTGATCGCGAAGGCGCGACCGGCGCTCGCGCTTCGGACGACGGTCTCGTGGGGAAGGCTGTCGATCAGCTTGCGACCGACACGGGCGTACACGGGCGTTACGAGCCCGAGCCAGAGGCTCGAGAGCCGGGCCGTGAGGAACGGCACCGGGATGATCCACCGGCGCATGCCGAGCTGCCGCGCGTACTCGCGCATCAGCTCCTCGTAGGAGACCTGGTCCGCGCCGCCGATCTCGAACACCGCGTTGCCTTCGAGCTCGACGTCGAGGGCTGCTACGAGGTAGTCGAGCACGTCCTCGATCGCGATCGGCTGCGCCTTGGTGCGCACCCAGCGCGGCGTGATCATCACCGGCAGGCGTTCGACCAGCTTGCGAAGCATCTCGAAGGAGAGGCTGCCCGAGCCGATCACGATCGAAGCCCGGAACTCGATCGTCTGCACGCCGGAGTCGGCGAGAATACGGCCGACTTCCTGACGACTCGAGAGGTGGCTCGAGAGATCGCCGCCGGCGCCGAGCCCACCCAGGTAGACGATCCGACGCACGCCCGCCTCGTGCGCCGCGGCGGCGAAGTTGGCGGCGCCACGACGGTCGTGCTCTTCGAAGCTCGTCGCCGAGGTCATTGAATGAACGAGGTAATAAGCCGTCTCGACCCCGCACATCGCCGGGCGCAGGGACTCGAGCTCGAGGACGTCGCCTGTGACGATCGTCGTCGTGTCGCGGTGAGCGGCGACGGCCTCGGGGCGGCGGGTCAGGCAGCGCACCCGCTCTCCGCGCTCCTCGAGCACTCGGAGGAGTCGGCCGCCGACGTAGCCGGTGGCGCCCGTGAGCAGGATCAGCGGACGCTGCGGGCCGGACACGGACACGGTCACGTCCGCGCAACTTCGTCGGCTGCCGCTACGAGATCTCCGTCCAGGCGGCGGGCGCCGAGACGGACGCAGAACTCGTCCGTTGCGCCGGGGCCTGCAAGCGCGAGCGGCACCGCCCGGGCCAGCCGGCGGAGGCCGGCGGCCTGCGCCTCGAGCAGGGCCGGGTCGAAGCTCGAGACGACAACGAGCGCCGGCCGCGTCGTCTCGGCCGCGCGGGCGAGCGTTGCGATCGGCGTGTCCGCGCCGAGAAAGAGGATCCGCCAGGAGTGAGAGCGCAGGACGAGCGCGAACGCGAGCAGGGTGATGTCGTGCATCTCACCGGGTGCACAGGCGAGAAGAGCAAGAGGGCCCGTTCCTCGGCCCCAGAACCGGGCGAGCGCAAGCAGCCTGCCGCGGATGAGGTTGCTCGCGAAGTGCTCCTCGCTGATGTCGATCTCGCCCCGCTCCCAGCCGTCGCCGACCTCCTTCAAGGTGGGCAATACCACCTGGCTCAGTGACTCCTCCAGGCCGAACGCAGCAAGGCTCTCGTCGAGCACCGAGTGAGCGGCGGCCTCGTCGTAGCGGCCGATCGCCGCAAGCAGGCGAGCGGCGAGGTCCTCGAGCAGACCCTCGGACGGCCGCTCGTCCTCAAGTGCGGCACGGGCGGCCTCCGCGGCTGAGAGACCCTGGTCGATCCCGCGCCGCATCCGCTCCACACGAGCGGCGTCGGCCGCCGTGTAGAGCCGGAAGCCGCCCGGCGAGCGAACCGGCCGCGTGAGCCCGTACCGCGACTCCCACGCGCGCAGCAGCTCGGGCCTGACGCCCACCCGGCGCGCGAATTCGCCGATCCGAAGCTGCCCGGAGTCAGTCGCCATGGCCATGATCATACAAACATTCCACAAACACTTGACGGCAACGACTCCGTCAGACCAGTGATCAGGCCCGCCTTGGGGAGCGTCCCGAGGTCCAGACGCCTTGCTCACGCCCAATGAAGAGCGTGAACCGCGGCAACAATCAGCGCCTCAGGCCAGTCCGAAGTATGTGCGCACGCCTGCTGGTTCAACGTGGCGATCCCTTCGGCGGCCTCGGAGAAAAGCGCCGAGATGTTGCGAAGCGGACGCGGTGCTGTTGCCTGGGATTGCTGGCGTTTCGGGTTCAGGCGGTCGTCGCCGGCGCTCCTGTTGCATTCACGTCCGATGGCTCGAGCGGAGTGTGCGCGAGTGCTGAGGGTGTCTGGCGGCTGACGATGGCCGGGGCCTCGTGGACGAGCTCGTCGTTCTCGAGCGCTTCGCCCTCGGTGAGCGCGTCGCGCACGGCGTCGCCCGCCCGCTCCGGCTGCGCCGCCTCTTCGTGGCTGACGACGAGCACCTCGGCAGGAATGCGAAGTGGGCTCAGAGTCTCCTGGAAGCGGACGATCTCGCGGCGGTGGCTGAAGCCGTCTTGCTGGACGACGAGGAAGTCGAGGTCGCTCTCAGCGTCGGGCTCGCCTCGGGCGTAGGGGCCGAACAGGATCACGCGTGCGGCGGCTGCGCGCCGCCCGGCCGAGACGCCGGGCCGGTTCGTGGATCAGCGTGTCGGAGATCGGCTCCACGGCTATGAGTGTACGGCTCGCTTCGCGGAGAGTCGCGCCCAGCCTCGCTCCTCGAGTCGCTTGATCAGGTTGCGCTTTGCGCGGTGGCGCTCGAGGACGTCGCGGACGAGCTCGTGAAAGGCGTCCTCCTGCTCCAGGCGCGCGAACATCGCCTGGGCCTTCTCGAGCCACTCGACCGCGCCGGCGTAGGTGTGGTTGTCGCTCGAGCGGATCGCCGGCTCGATCTGGGCCACGTACACCTCCAGCGCGTCGCCGGGATGATCGCGCTCACGGGCGCGCGCAAGTGCAAGCCACAGGTCTCTGCGGCAGCCTCCTTCCTTCGCCTCGCGCCAGGCTTCCTCGGGGTCGCTCTCCCAGAGCAGCGCCTCTACGAGCTCAGAGCGGTCGCGTTCACCCCAGACCGGGTCCGGACCTGACCGGAGGACGTCCCGGGCGCGCGCGCGCCACGAGCCCCAGACGCCCGCGTGTACGGCGAGATTGGCAAGACGCTCGTACGCGTCGACTCGGCACGAGCCTTCGAGCGTCTCCCAGGCGAGCTGGATCGCCTGGTCGTGCCGGCCGGACTCGACGTACCGCTCGCAGACGAAGTCGACCAGCCGCGGGTCGATTCGACCTTCGAAGGCGGCGAGGCCGCGCTCCGCCCACTCGGTTGCCTCGTCGGCGCGCCCGGCGGCGATCAGCGCCTCGGCGATCACCTGGAAGCGGTGCGGGCCTGAGCGGTCGCGGGCGAGCACATCGACGAGCGCATCGACGTCGCCTTCGGCTCGAGCGAGGTTCTCCATGACCTGCGAGAGCCGGTAGCGGCGCGAGCTCCACGCACTGCCGCTACCCGGGCCGAGCTCGGGCTCGTCTGCCCAGGCGGCCTCGGCGAGCTCGCGGTAGCGCGCGATCCCGCGGTCGCCGAGGACGTCGGCGTACCGCTCGACCGCCCCGAAGAACGTCTCCCATTCGCCCTCGAGCTCCCAGCGGAACAGCCGCTCGGCAAGCTCGCCTGGCTCGGGACGGGCCTCGCGACAGGCGGCGAGGTGGAGCTCCTCGAGCCGTTCCCTGACTTCGCCGAGCTCGCCGTTCGAGTCGTCGACGTACTCGGAGGCCGCCTCGACCCGGCGGAGAGCATGCTCGCAGAAGGCGACGATCTCAGCCCCGTGACCGCTGCCGAGCTGCTGCTCGACAGTGTCGATTACCTCCGCGAGTGCCTGCGCGAATCCATATGCCTCGTTCCAGCCGACGAAGCCGCCGGGATCGACGGCGACGTCGAACGCATGCTCGAGTTGGTGAAAGCGGGCCTCCGAGTCCGGCGTCGCGTCGGCGGTCAGCGCGAGCAGGCGCGCATGCAGGTACTCGTCGTCGAGCGCCTCCTCGACCAGGAGATCGGCGAGTGCGTCCGCGCCTAACGCCGCCAGGCGGTCGCGGAGCTCGCTCCTCGTCGGCGCGGCTGCCGCCTCGGGAAGGTCGGGCGTTCGCGCCAGCCAGGCGAGTCCGACCGCGACGCAGTGCTTGCAGAACAGGCCGTCATGGCCGACCGGGCACGTGCAGGAGCCGGCGAGGCTGCCGCCGGCAAGCTCGAGCCGCACGCGGTAGCGCTCTGCACCCTGAACGCCCGCCCGGATCGACGATTCGTCCCACTGCAGCGACCCGACCGCGCCCGTCGCCGCGTACTCCTCGCCGCGCTCGAACGACCGCTGGCCCGCCAGACGTCGGAGCGTCTCGCGCGTCAGAAGCTCCGTCAGGATCGGTTCCACCTCGGCCGGAATCTACGCGACCGATGCGACGGAGCCGTTCCCGACGCGCAGTCTTCGCAAGAATCGTTCGCGAACGTGGCGAACAGGGCAGGGGATCTGGAGCAACGGGTCGTCCGTGCGGCCGAGGCCGCCCTGGCCGAGCGGCAGTTCGTCAGCCCGGTCGCCGTGCTCGTCGGTCTCGGCTGGCTGGCGCCGTCGCACGTCGACGTGTGGCGTCAGGGCCGCATCGACTCGCTCGAGGACGCGATGAACGTGAGTGCGGCGAAGCTCTCGGCTGCGATGTGCGTGTTGCAGCGATGGGCGTGCCGGCGCGGCCTCGTGGCGAGCGAGGTCGCCTACGCTGCCCGCACGCCCGATCGCCGGGACCTGCGCTTCAGCGAGAGCGGCAGCCCGGAGGTCGAGCGCGCCTACAGAACCCACTGGGTCTCGCCGGAGCTCTCCGCCAGCAGGCGGGAGCGCCTGGCGCAGCGACAAAGCCGGCCTCCCGAGCTTGTCGTGATCGCGCCGCTCAACGACTGGACCTGCACGGCCTGCGAGGGCACCGGCAGCCTGCTGATCATGGACGAGCCCGGCCCGCTGTGCCTCGCCTGCGCAGACATGGATCACCTCGTCTTCCTGCCGGCCGGCGATGCTGCGCTCACGCGTCGCGCCAAGCGCGCCAGCCGGCTGTCGGCCGTGGTCGTGCGCTTCGGCCGGGCCCGGAGGCGCTACGAGCGGCAAGGCATCCTGGTCGAGGAGGAGGCGCTCGAGCGCGCGGAGCGGGAGTGCCTGGCGGACGAGGAGGCGCGAGCGCGGCGTCGTAAGCGCGACAGGGAGCGCCGCGCCCTCGAGGACGCCGGCCTGCGCCGGCGGTTCGCCGCCGCGATCGGCCGCCTGTTCCCCGGCTGTCCCGGGCTGCGCGCCGAGGCGATCGCGCGTCACGCTGCCGCGCGCGGCAGCGGACGCGTCGGACGCAGCGCCGCCGGCCGTGCCGTCGACCCAGGCGCCGTAGAGCTCGCCGTCATCGCCACCGTCCGTCACGAGGACACCGGCTACGACGAGCTACTGATGAGTGGCGCGAGCCGCGGGGAGGCGCGGGAGCGGGTGCGGCCTGAGATGGAACGGATCCTCGAACGCTGGCGGACGCCGCCGCCCGACGTCTCGTAGACACAGGCCCCGCTGTCGGAAGCCGATGCGCATCGACCGCTTTCCGCGCGACCGATCCGACAACCCGCGAGACAGAGTCGTCTCCTCAGTAGGAGCACACGCCCGCCGTGGCAACTCGGTGGGCTACGCCCAGGTTCGCCGTGGAGGGGCCCATTCGCCGTCGGCGCGGCCGGCGATGATCGGATCGAGAAACTCGGCGGCGGACGCGAACGCTTTGTCCAGGTCCGGCTCGACATCCACCTCCGTGGCCAGTCGGCGATAGGGCTCTCGCCAACTCTCGGGCGGTGGTGGCAGGCTTGACGGCAGCGACTGCTGTTGGCGTTGCCCGAACGTGACGTCGAGGGCGTTACGGAGAGCGGCGGCGTCGAGCCGCTCTGATCTGGCGATGAGGAGGATGTCGACGAGATCCTTCGGTTGGGTGCTCTCGCGGCCGGACATGCCGTACTTCCGCGTGTAGGCGTGGACCTTCTCGGCGATGTGCTGGGGAAGCGGTAGAGCCGGTACGCGGATTCGCTCGATCCCGGCGAACGAGAGAAGGTCGGACGTCTCGATCGCGTCCGGCGTCCAGGACATCGGGTCGGCGAAGCCGACGTCGACGACGAACTGATCGAAGACGCGGCCAGCGAGCTCGGCGGTGACGTGGAAGCGAATCGCCTTGAAGTCGTCGGCGTCGTCGAGGGCGTCGGTTCGGCGAGCAGCGAAGGTGAAGAAGTCATCGAGGACGAGCTCCTGCGCGGCGGCGAGGTCCTCGACTGCTGCGTCTTCGTCGTCGGCGCGGCCGAGATCCATGTCCCTGGTCGGACGCGCGGTCGCGTGGAAGCGGAAGTCGAGTGCGAGGGCGCCTTTCAGGACCCAGCGGTCGGGTGCTACCGCCACGAGGCGGCGCGCAGGAAGAGCTCGAATGCGACTCGCTTCCGGAGCCGCGCGATGCCGAGCCCGGTCTTCGCTGCCTCGGCCTTGAGCCTGTCGTCGAGCGCCTCGCGGAACGCGGCTGCGGTCGCGTATCTCATCGATCTGCGTGGTTGGGGAGCAGCCTCTCAATGGCGCGCGTCTTTCGTCGTCGCGCTGCCTCCCGCATGAGCTGCCGGGTTGTGAGGAGGCCACGGCTCAGCGCCTGCTCGACCGCCATCGCTGCCTGTTCGGGTTGGAGGTCGCCGGCGACGTCCACGAGCGTGCGCGCCGGCGTTGTCAGAGGCAGCCCGTCGCGCCAGACGGTGCTGACCTTTTCGTCGTCTGGCCGGGTGTGAAGTACCACGCCCGACGGGCGCCGGAGACCTCGGTACTTGCGCGGCACGAGCAGGTGGACCTGGTCGGGGATGTTGTTGCTCAGGTCGAGCAGCGCGAGTGCGCTCTCGTGTGAGAGGACGGCCTTGTCCTTCCCGATCGCCATCCACTTCTCGCGCATCTCGTCATGCTCGGAGCTCGGGAAGCCTCGGACGCGGTAGAGCCCCCGCCGCACGCGTTCGAAGCGCCCCTGCCGGACGTGATGGCTCAGAAGCTGTCGGCTGACGCCGTGTGCGCGGGCTTGATCGACACCGAAATAGCCGCTCTGCTGGTAGGCCTCCGCCTCGAGGCCGCGGATGTCTGGCGTCCCGGTGTCATGCATAAGACAAGTGTAGCTTTACTTTCGCGGACCGAGCTGAGGCGAAGAGACTCGGTGGCGACGACCCCGCCCGCCGCCGCGAGCTGCACGGACAACTCGACCGCCTCCGCGACCTCTACGTCCTCGGCGACCTGACCAAGAACCACTACGACCAGTACGTAATGAAGCGCCAGGCGATCGAGGAAGAACTCTCACGCCACGCGCCACCGATCGACCCGGCGCTTGCCCAAGCTGAAGCCCTGCTCCAAGACTTCACCCACTTCTGGGACGAGGAGCCCTCGCCACTCGAGCGGCGCAAGCTGATCGCGACCCTGCTCGATCGCGTCTGGCAGGACGGCGGCCGCATCGTCGCGGCGCGGCCGCGGCAGGCGTTTGCGCGCTACTTCCGGACGATGCAGAGACTGAACACCCCGCCCTCGAGGCGGGGTGTCAAAGGCGGGAGCGACGGGACTCAGCCCCTCGTTAGGCACCCCATCGAGATCCGAGATTGAAGGATCCCGTGAGCACGCCTAGCACCTACGTAGTGCCCGGCTTCAACCACTTCCCAGTGTGTGAGATCCGCGAAGCCCCCGATGTCATTGGTCAGCGCGAGACGGATACCCGATCCACTGCTGCGGCCGTGGTGGTCATCGACCTCGTGTTCGGGGAGGTTCCATGAAGGTTCCGAAGCAGATCAGAGCCGAAGAGCCGTCGCCGGAGAACAAAGACCAGACGCTGCCCGATCCATCGGGCAAGGCGAAGGTGGCCCTGTGGGTGCTCGTCGCCCTCGCGGTATTGGCAGCGTTCGTGATGAATCGCAACGGCTGGGCCGGAAAGCCATTCACGCCTTCCGCGTCTACGACCGCCAACTTTGCTCTCTTTGCCGCCCTCTATGTGGCGGCTCAGGTGATCGAGCGCCTAATGCAGCTGATCTCGCCTCTGGCGGTCTGGTGGGAGCCGTGGCCGCCCGGCACAAAGAATGACGCAGCAGGCAAGGCGGTGAGGGCAGCTTGTCTCAAGGCGGACCGCTCCGCCGTCATGATGGGCATTGCCAGTCTCGCCGGGGTCATCGTCAGCTGTGTGTTCGGGCTGTATTTCCTCGCTGCGGTCGGGATCAACACGACGAACTCGATTGACGGTTTCTGCTCCGGCATCGTGATCGCCGCCGGGACGAAGCCGCTGCACGACTTCATTAGCCTGATTCAGAACCAGAGCACGCCGACGACCGGAAGCGGAACCACAGCGTAGACATGATGGTCTAGCCGCCGAGGAAGGAGGTTTCGTCGTGGCCGGCGCGGCGCTGATGAGCTGTCCGGCCTGCGGCGCCGGCAATCTGCCAGGAGCGCGGTTCTGTGGCGCCTGCGGGCTTGGTCTCGTGGCTCCCGCGGCGGAGCACCGAAAGATCGTGACGATGCTGTTCTGCGACCTAGTCGGCTCGACCGCGCTCGGCGAATCGACCGATCCAGAGGCAGTGCGAGTGGTGCTCGCGCGTTACTTCGAGCGAATGGGGGAGATCGTCGAGTCGCACGGAGGTACGGTCGAGAAGTTCATCGGCGACGCGGTCATGGCGGTGTTCGGGGTGCCGCAGGTGCATGAGGACGACGCGCTGCGGGCGTGTCGGGCGGCGGTCGCCATGCGCGACGCGCTCCAGGAACTCGGCATCCAGGGGCGGGTCGGTGTGAACACGGGCGAGGTGGTGACCGGCGCGGACAAGCGGCTTGCGATTGGGGATGCGGTGAATGTGGCCGCCCGTCTCGAGCAGAGTGCAGCACCGGACGAGATCTTGGTTGGCGAGACGACGATGGCATTGCTACGCGGGGCTGTCGAGGTGGAGCCGGTCGACCCGTTGGTTCTGAAGGGCAAGACCGAGCCCGTTGCGGCCTTTCGTCTCGTCTCGATCGTGGGTGCCCCGTGGTTGACCCGCGAGTCGCGCTTCGTCGGGCGCTCAGGCGAGCGGGCCATGATCGAGACAGCGTGGCAACGGGTGCGGGCGGAGGGTCGCTGCGAGTTGGTGACGGTCGTTGGTGAGGCCGGCGTTGGGAAGTCGCGGCTGGTTGCGGAGGCGCTCGCCGGCACCGAGGCGCGCGTCGTACAGGGTCGCTGCCTGCCCTACGGCGAAGGCATCACGTACTGGCCGGTCGTCGAGGTCGTGAAGCAGCTCGACGTGATGCCCGCGGATCCGGTCGCCGCAGCGGCGATCCATTCCATTATCGGCGAGGGCGAGCAGGGCTTCTCAGCGGAGGAGATCGCCTGGGCGTTCCGCAAGCTGCTCGAGGAGAACGCGCCGGCGGTCGTCGTCTTCGACGACATCCACTGGGGGGAGGACACCCTGCTCGACCTCGTCGAGGGCGCGGCGCTGCTCGCTTCGGAGGCGACGCTGCTTCTCGTGTGCATGGCGCGTCCGGAACTGCTCGACCGCCGCCCGCGGTGGCCTATCGGCTTGTGGCTGGAGCCGCTCTCCGAACAGGACGTCGCTGAGCTGATCGGCGACCACGTTCCCAATGAGCTTCGCGAGCGGATTGCGCACGCCGCAGGCGGCAACCCGCTCTTCATTCTGGAGATGCTGGCGATGGCCGAGCAGGCGCGCGGCGAGATCGTCGTTCCTCCAACCCTGCGTGCGTTGCTCGCTGCGCGCCTCGACCAGCTCGACGAACCCGAGCGGCGAGTGCTCGAGCGGGCCGCGGTCGAGGGGGAGGTCTTCCATCGTGGCGCCGTGCAGGCGCTCATACCTGAAGAGCAACATCTGACGCACAGGCTGGCGGCGCTTGTCCACCGCGGACTGATCCGTCGTGAGCCCGCTCAGCTGCCGGGCGAGGACGGCTTCCGCTTCAGGCACCTGCTGATCCGCGATGCCGCCTACGAGGCGCTGCCGAAGGCGGCCCGCGCCGACCTGCACCGCCGATTCGCCGCTTGGTTGCAGGAGCACGAGCAGACGCAAGCCGAGCTTGACGAGATCGTTGGGTACCACCTCGAGCAGGTGACGCGCTACCTCGACGAGCTCGGCCGATCGGATCCGCAGCTTGCGGTCGCGGCCGGGACGCGCCTCGGCGTTGCCGGCCGGCGAGCGCTCTGGCGCGGCGACTTTCGAGCGGCGGAAACGCTGCTCGAGCGTGCACTCGCTCTGACGCGGCCGTATCGGCTCGACGTCAACCTCGAGCTCGACCTCGCCCGTGCCGCTGCCGGGACAGATGAGGCAGCGGCGGCTGCGATCGCGACGGCGACAACCGAGCGCGCCCGCGCCGCCGGCGATGCGCCAGGCAAGGCGCTCGCCTGCACAGTTGCAGCTGCCCACCGCCTACAGCTCGCCGCCACCGGCGCGGCCGGCGAGCTCGAGGCGAGCGCCGCACGTGCGCTGGACCTGCTCGATCCGCGAGACGACGACGCGCTCGTGCACGTCTGGTGGGCGCGTGCCCGACTGGCGAACCAGCGAGGCCGGTATGGCGACATGGAGCACGCAGCCGAGCAGCAGCTCCGGCACACGCACGGCCAGCACAACTGGGGCCTTTTCAACCTGCCCGTAGCGCTCGTCCACGGCCCCCGGCCTGCCGAGGAGGCGCTGCGCACACTCGATCGGCACCTTCGCTCCGAATCGAACCCAACCGCGCTGCTCTACCGCGCCTGGCTGCTGGCGATGCTCGACCGCTTCGACGAAGCCTGGCCGCTTGCTCGCCGCGCCGACGCGCACCTGCGCGAGCTGACTCGCTACGGCGATGAGGAGGTCCTGGCCGCGATCGCTCACCTGGAAGGCGATGAGGAGGCAACTGCCCAGCATCTGCGCAGCTACTGCGACCAACTCGCTGCACACGGATCACGGGGAACGCTGTCCACATACGCGCCGCTGCTCGGCCGCTCGCTCTTCGCGCTCGGCCGTCACGAGGAGGTCGAAGCGCTAGCCCGGCACGGGCGCGAGCTCGGCGACCCACAGGACGCGTGCACCCAGGCGCTCTGGCGGCAGGTGCTGGCGCTCGTCCAAGCCCATCACGACCCGCAGCAGGCCGAGCAGCTCGCACGCGAAGCGGTCGCAATCTGCGAAACAACCGACGCGCTTCAATGGCAAGGCGACGCACTCTCCGACCTCGCCGAGGTACTCCAGGCCGCGGGCCGCCACGACGGCGCTATCGCCAGCCTGCGCGAGGCGCGCGACCGCTACGACCGCAAACAAATCATTCCACTCGCCCGCCGCACCCGCGAACGGCTCGCCGCGCTCGAGCCAGCGCACGCCTGAAGCCGCTCACGGCAAGACCACATGCACGTCGCCGACGCAACCGAAAAGGCCCCGTTTTCAGGGCCTTTTTGAGCGGGAGCGACGGGACTCGAACCCGCGACCTCCGGCGTGACAGGCCGGCGTTCTAACCAGCTGAACTACGCCCCCAGGGCGCGCCTAGTGTAGCCGGGGGCAGCCGCCGCTGGTGCTGCGAGACTGCCTGTGTGTCGCTGACGACCGTGGACTGGGTCGCGCTCGGCGTCGTCGCGGTCGCCGCGCTCGGCGGGCTGCGCCGCGGGCTGATCGCGAGCGCGCTCTCGCTCGCCGGGCTTGCCGCCGGCGCGTACGCGGGCTCGCGCTTCGGACCCCATCTGCTGCACGGCGGCGCGGCCTCGCCGTGGACGCCGATCGCAAGTCTCGTCGGCGCCGTCGTCGGCGCGCTGCTGCTGCAGGCGGTGGCGAGCTTCGTCGGCTCGTTCCTGCGCGGCGGCCTCAAGCTGACGCCGTTCCGCTTCTTCGACTCCGCCGCGGGAGCGCTGCTCGGCGCTGCGACCGGCCTCGTGCTCGTCTGGGTGCTCAGCGCCTCCGCGCTGCTCCTGCCGGGCCAGCCGACGCTGCGGCACGCGGTGCAGCACTCCAACATCGTGCGCCGGCTGGACGAGGTGGTGCCGCCGCGCCGGCTGCTGCACCTGCTCGCGCGCATCGACCCGTTCCCGTCGATCACCGGGCCGGCCGCGCCGAGTGCGCCCGTGAGCCCGGCGATCGCCGCCGATCCCGCCGTCCGCCGCGCGTCGGCCTCCGTCGTCCGGGTCCTCGGCACGGCCTGCGGCATCGGCGTCGAGGGAAGCGGCTGGTTTGCGACGCGCGACCTCGTCGTCACCGCGGCGCACGTCGTCGCCGGCGAGCACAGCACCGTCGTTCAGATCCCAGGCGTCTCCGGCCTGCACCACGCGGCGGCCGTCTCTTACGACCCGCGCGACGACATCGCCGTACTGCGCATCAGCGGCGCGCCGGCCGCGACGCCGCTGCGGCTCGCCGACCCGCGGTCGGGGGCGTCGGTGGCGATCCTCGGCTACCCGGAGAACGGCCCGCTCACCGCGACACCGGGCCGGGTCGGCCGCACCGCGATCGTGCTCACCGAGGACGCGTACGGGAACGGGCCGGTGCCGCGCACGATCACCGCCGTCGCCGGCAGCGTCCGCCACGGCAACTCCGGCGGACCGGCGGTCGACCGCTCCGGCGCCGTCGAGTCGACGATCTTCGCGGCGCGCATCGACGCGCCGAGCGGCTACGGCGTGCCGGCCTCGGTCGTCCGGCGCGCGCTCGACCGCGCCAAAGGCCCGGTCTCGACCGGCGCCTGCGCCGGCTAGGAGCTCGAACCGGGACGAAGGACTGTGCCGGTCGACGAGCCTCCGTCCCGGCTCGGGCTCGGCTCCGGTAGGACGTCGAGTGCGGCGAGCGGCGCCTTGAACGGCGCGATCACCTCGATCCCGGCGACCCTCCCCAGCGCCGCCGCGACGAGCTCGCGTGCGACCTCGAGCCCGACCTGCATCGCATCCGTGCCGGCCGCGCGGAAGCGCTCGCGCACCGACTCCGGCACGACCATCCCCGGCACTTCGTTGTGCAGGCGCAGCGCGAGCGGATAGCTCGTGACGTAGAAGACGCCGAGCAGCACCGGGATCGGCCAGCCGCCGAGCAGCTGCTCGAAGCGGTCGAAGTGGGAGAGGTCGAACTGCGACTGCGTGATGGCAAAGCGCGCGCCCGCCTCGACCTTCTGCTCGAAGCGGCGCAGCTCCTCGTCGACGTCGTCCGCGGTCGGGTTGACCGCGACGCCGTAGAAGAACGAGGTGGGCGCATCGAGCGACTTGCCGGCGTAGGACTCGCCGGAGTTCAGCTTCTGCATGATCTTGCAGAGGCCGATCGAGTCGACCTCGTAGACGCCGGTGGAGCCTGGATAGTCGCCGACGTCGGGCGGATCGCCGGTGATCGCGAGGATGTTGCGCAGTCCGGCCGCGTGCGCGCCGAGCAGGATCGACTCGAGTCCCATCACGGTCGAGTCGCGCGGCGTCAGGTGCGGGATCGTCTCGATCCCGACCTCGCGCTCGATCGCCGCCGACGCCATGATCCCGTTCATCCGCGCGCGCGCCGTGTAGTTGTCGGTCACGTCGAGGAACTCGACCTTGCCGGAGTCGCGCAGCGTGCGGCAGAGCTCGAGCAGTCCCTCGTCCGAGCCGCCCTTCGGCGGGTTGATCTCGATCGTCGCTGCGAACCGGCCCTCGCGCAGCGCGCGGGCGAAGCCGCTCTCTTCGCTCGAGGCGACGCCGTGCGTGCGCGGCGTCCGCTCGCGCATGAAGATCGGCTGCGCGACGTGGCGTTCGCTCTGCAGGGCGTCACGGATCGCGGCGATCTCCCCCGGCGTCGTGCCGCAGCAGCCGCCGATGATGCGTGCGCCGAGCTCGCGCGCCTGCGCGGCGAAGTCCGCGAAGTACTCGGTATCGGCGTGCGGGTAGACGATGCGGTTGCCCCAGCGGCTCGCGAGGCCGAGGTTCGGGAGGGCCGCGAGCGGCAGCGCGCGCTTCATCGCCGCGAGTGCGGTGAGCGCCGCCTGCGGGCCCGCACCGTGATTCGCGCCGCCCGCGGCGACGCCGAGCTCGACGAGCCGCGCGGCCGCCTCCGCCGCGCCGACGCCGGCGGGCGTCTCGCCGTCGGGGTCGAACGTCAGCAGCGCGACGACCGGCAGGCCGGAGACGCTGCGCACCGCGTCAATCGCCGTCGCCAGGTCGTCGAGCTCGGAGAACGTCTCCACCATGAACAGGTCGACGCCGCGCGCGGCGAGTGCGGCTGCCTGCTCGGCGTAGGCGGCGGCGCGGTCCACGGCGGCCGCGCCCTCGCCCAGCGGTCCGATCGAGCCGGCGATCAGCACGTCGCGCCCGGACACCTCGCGCGCCTCGCGGGCGAGCTTCACGCCCTCGCTGTTGATCCGCTCGACTTCCTCGTCGAGCTTCTTCGCCGCCAGCTTGGCGCGGTTCGCGCCGAACGTGTTCGTCTCGATCAGCTCCGCGCCGGCCTGGATGTAGCCGACGTGCACGGCGACGACGGTCTCGGGCGAGACGAGGTTCGCTTCCTCCGGTGCGCGCAGGCCCTTCGGCGACGCGTCCGCGATCAGCGTCCCCATGCCGCCGTCGGCGACGATCGGCCCGCCGGACGACAGCCGTTCGAGGAAGCGGGACATGGCGGCCAGTCTACGGCCGCTTCCCGCCGCCGACCGAGACCGGAGAGCGCAGCCGCCGCCAGCCGCGCTCTCCGGTCTCGGAAGCTTCCGGGGCGGCCCCCGCCGCATCGGGGCCACTCGACGGATGCAGCAAGAGTATCGCGCGTCGATCCGACTTCACCGATCCCTCGGAATCGGTTGACCTGGCCGCTTCACGTCAAGCCTCGACTGCGCCGTGCCGATACGAGGAACGACTCCCTCGCCGGGGACTGACGGCAAATCATCCTGCGGCTAGGAGATTGGGCGGCGCCGAAAGGCGCCGCCCTCCCGTTTAGCCTCGCGAAGAGCTGACGCTCTTCGCTCGGGTTGAGGTTGTGCTCCGCAGAGCGCTCGGCGGCCAAGCCGCCGAGCTCTTCTCCTGACGTGAGCGACGGGTTGTGTTGCGCGCGCGGTGGTGGCTTGCGCCATCCCCGCGCGCGAGCATCCGGTCTCCGCGAACGCTCACGCGTTCGCGGAGACCTTTGGGTCGTTCGTCCAGGACACGCGCTGGAAAACCCTCGCCAAGACTGAACGTCAAGGCCGGAGGCCAACGCGGCTGCAGGCGCGTTGGCCGCAGGCGGGTCCACGCGGCCGGAGATGGCGCAGCCACCACCGGCCGCGCAGCACAGCCCTCGGTCCAACGGCACAAGAGCCCGGCGGCTTCGCCGCCGGGCGCGCTGCGAAGCACAAACCCAACCCGAGGGAAGTGCGAAGCACTTCCCTCGGTTAGTGCAGGGTGCGGCCTTCCATGCCGCCCGCGACGGTCACGACCTCGCCTGTGACGTGGCCGGACAGCTCGTCCGAGGCGAGCACGACGACGACGCGCGCCACGTCTTCCGGCGCCGCGACCTTGCGCAGCGCCATCGTCCGGGTCACGTGCGCGACGGCGTCCTCGTCGAGCTCGCCCCGGGTCATCGGCGAGTACGTCCAGCCCGGCGCGACGGCGTTGACGCGCGCGCGCGGCGCGATCCGCACGATCTCGTTCTTGAGGCTGAGCAGCAGTCCGACCTGGACCGCGGATTTCGCCGCCGCGTAGTCGGCGTGCCCGGCCTCGCCGAAGCGGCCCGCGGTCGAGCCGACGAGCACGAGGCTGCCGTGGCCGGTGCGCTTCACCTCGCCGAGGAAGCCGCGGGCGGTGAGGAAGGTCGCGGTGAGGTTCGCGCGCATCGTCGCCTCCCAGCGCTCGAGCGGCAGGCGCCAGACAGGCTCGTCGTCCGCGGGCCAGACGCCGGCGACGGCGGCGCAGACGTCGACCTGTCCGAGCGCCTCGCGCGCGCGCGTGAACAATTCCACCACCTGCGCCTCGTCGGTCAGGTCTGCGCCGGCGACCGCGGCGCCGCCGAGCTCGGCGGCGACTGCCTCGGCCCGCTCGCGGCCGTGGTGGTAGTGGAGGAGGACGCGTGCCCCCTCGGCTGCGAACGCGCGGGCGCACGCGGAGCCGATGCCGCCCGAGGCGCCGGTGACGAGCACTCCCTTGCCCTCGAGGCCCGTCTTCATGGGCGCAGGCTACGCTCAACCGAATGGCCGGGTACGTCTCACGCATCTCGATCGCGCCGGTGAAGTCGCTCGCCGGACGCGTCCGCGTCGGCGACGAGGTGCGTCTGCCGTGCCGGCGCGCGCAGCTCGCCGCGACATAGCACGACTGCTATACTAATGGGATGGGAGCCCGCGCCCATCCGGAGCCGCAGCGCCCACTGGAGCGGCTGCGCGAGCGGATCAGCACCGGCGACCGCGGCTGGTTCTTCGCGCAGATCGCCGGCCGCGTCTCCGAGCGCCGCGCCGCGATGGGGCTCTCGCAGCGTGAGCTCGCCGAGCTCGTCGGGACGACGCAGTCCGCGATTGCGCGCCTCGAGCGCGGCGGCCGCCCGCCCCGGATCGACACGCTGCTGCGGATCGCCGAGGCGCTCGAGTGCGAGCTCGTCGTCGAGCTCGTGCCGCGCGACGCGTAAGTTTCCCGAGTCGCGGGCGTCTCCACAGGCATGCGCAGACTGCTGCCGCTCATGCTGCTCTTCGCGTTCGCCTCACCGGCGGCCGCGCTGCCGCCGCTGGCGCACGGCTGGCCGCAGACGCTCCAGATCGGCCTCAGCGACTCTCCGGGCGGCGCCGCCGCGCTCCGGCGCTCGGCGCCGTACGGCTTCCGCTACCAGTACCTCGCCGGCGGCGTGAACACGGGCCAGGGCTGGGCGACCTGGAATCCGGACGGCACGTTCGCGTCCTTGTACGTGCAGGACTCCTGGGCGCATCACGTCGTCCCGGTGCTGACCTACTACATGCTGCTGCAGTCGAATCCGAAGGGCGGCGACGAGGCGCAGACCGACCTCGCGCACCTGCGCGACCCGCAGGTGATGCGGGCGTACTGGAGCGACGTGCGCCTCCTCTTTCGGCGCGTGCGCGGAACGCAGCCGGTGGTCGTGCACGTCGAGCCGGATCTCTGGGGCTACCTCGAGCAGGCGAACGACGTCGAGCTCGCCTCCTCCTTCGCGCAGCAGTGGGTGGCGCTGCGCGACCAGCTTGCTCCGAACGTCCTGCTCGCGTACCACATGAGCGGCTGGGGCACCAAGCACGACATCGTCTACGAGGACCCGCCCGATGCGACGGTGCGCGCGTACGCCGCGCAGTCGGCCGCGTTCTACCGCTCGCTGCACGCGACGTTCGACGTCTCGTTCGAGGATTTCTCCGACCGCGACGCCGGCTTCTACGAGAGGGTGCAGAACAACCCGAACACGTGGTTCAAGCCCGCGGACTTCCACCGGCACCTGCTCTACGGCGCGGCGTTCGTGAAGCTGACCGGGCTCCGCATGGTCGCCTGGCAGATCCCGCTCGGCAACACGCTCATGCAGGCCGAGGACGACACGTGGGGCCATTACCAGGACAACCGCGTGCAGTGGCTGCTCGGCGCGGCCGGCCGGGCGCACCTGCGCGCGTACGTGAACGCAGGCTACGTCGGCTTCCTCTTCGGCGGCGGCGCGGGCGGCACCACGTGCGCCTGCGACGCGCAGCACGACGGCGTCACCAACCCCGCGCCGATCGACGGGAACACGAGGGCTTCGCTCTCCGCCGACGACGACGGCGGCTACTTCCGCGCGCAGGTGCGCGCCTACTACCGCACGGGCGCGCTTCGCCTTCCCACCAAGTAGCGCAGCCTCGTTAGGCTGCGATCGTGGTGGTACGCACCGTCGTCGTTTGCCTCGGCGACTCGATCACGGCGGGGTCGCCACTCTGGGACCCCGATCCCATCCTGCGTGCGCAGATCGGCGCGGCGGCCGACGAGCGCAGCCAGTGGGAGTGGTGGGCGGGGAAGCGCGCGCCCAGGCTGCGGTTCCGCAACCACGGCGTCGACGGGGAGCGCACCGACCAGATCGCGGCGCGACTGGCGGGTGCGGTGCGCGGCGCCGACGTGCTCGTCGTCGAGGGCGGCATCAACGACGTCGTCCAGCGGCGGCCGGTCGCCGACGCCGCGCGGAATCTCGCCGGCATGGTCGAAGACGGCCGGCGGCTGGGGCTGGCGGTCGCGCTGGCCGACGTGCTGCCGTGGAACAACGGCGACGACCGCGCAGCGGCCGACATCCTCGAGCTCAACGCGCGGATCCACGCGCTCGCGGACGAGCTCGGCTTGCCGTTGCTGCCGTTCCACGACACGCTCGTCGACGCCCAACGCCCACACCGGATGCGAGACGAGCTGACGGACGACGGCGACCATCCGTCGGTCGAGGGGCATCGCCTGCTCGGCGAGCGCGTCGCGCCGATCCTGCAGGCTGCGACGAACACCTAGACCTCCAGCTCGAGCCCGTCGTACGCGCGCTCGACGCCGTCGTCGAGCGGCAGCTCGTCCGGGCGGTGGATCACGAGCAGCCGCCGGGCGCCGGAGGCGCGGAACGCGTCGATCGCCTCCTCGGCGGTGAGATGGCCGCGGTCCTCCTCGGGCTCCCCTGCGCCGAGCGTCGCCTCGCAGAGGAAGAGGTCTGCGTCGTGCGCGAGCGCTGCGAGCTGCGGGTTCGGCGCCGTGTCGCCGGAGTACGCGAGCGTGCGCTGCGAGTCCGCGACGCGCAGGCCGTAGGTGAGCTGGTCGTAGTGCGCGAGCCGGAACGGCGTCACGTCGAAGCCGGCCGCGGTGAACGGCGTCCCGTCTCCGTACTCGCGCACCACGAACGCCTGCTCGAGCTGCTCGGCGAAGTCGAGGCGCTGCCCGAAGGAGCGCAGTGTGCCCGCGCCTCCGGGCGGCAGCCACAGCTCCGGCCGCGGCGCCTCGCGCCCGGGGCCGAAGCTCGCGCCGAAGATCCACGGCACGAGGTCGCCCCAGTGGTCCAGGTGGAAATGGGTGATCGCCACCGCGTCGACGCGGGGCCACCCTTCACGGGTGCGCAGCCGCTCGAGCACGCCGGCGCCGCAGTCGAGCAGCAGGCGACCGTTCCCTTCGACGAGGTAGCCCGACTGCGCGCCGCCCGGGTTGGGCCACGCCGGTGAGCAGCCGATCACCGTGAGCTTCACCCGTACATCCTGGCGGATTCCTGCGCGACCGGTTCCGGTGTATAACTGCGCCGTGGCCAGAGCGTCCGCCCAGATGCTGAAGAAGGTGCCCCTGTTCGCGGATCTCGACGACCGCGAGCTGGCGCAGATCGCCGAGTCGATGCACGAGCGGCGCTTCTCCGCCGGCGACACCATGACGCAGGAAGGGGCCGGCGGCGCCGGCTTCTTCGTCGTCGAGCAGGGCGAGGCCGAAGTCACCGTCGAAGGGCAGCCGCGCGGCACGATCGGCCCCGGCGACTACTTCGGCGAGATCGCCCTCCTCACCGGCTCCGACCGGACCGCGACGATCGTCGCCGGCACCGACATGCTCTGCTACGGCATGACGCCGTGGGACTTCCGCCCGCTCGTGGAGAGCAACTCCGCGATCGCGTGGAAGCTCCTCACCGCTATGGCCGAGAAACTGCGCTAGAGCGCGCGGCGTAGTAACCAACCGCTCGCGCCGACCGCGTGGGCCGGAGGTTAGAGCGGGCGCAGCCGCTCTAACCGGAGGCCGGATGCACGCGGGCGGGGAGGCTTCGGCCCCACCGCCCGCGCTACCGCGTCCTCTGGCCCGGTAGTCCAAGAGGTCGCCGGCTCGGCCGGCGGCCGCTCTGCGGAGCACAAGCCTCACCCGCGGGAAACCGAAGGTTTCCCGCGGACCTAGACGCCGGAAGCTTCTGGGTGAAAGCCTGCGATGTGGCGCGGGCGGCTGGGGGTGCGGGGGAGCGTGATCGTCAGCAGGCCGTCGCGCAGCTGTGCGGCCAGGCGCGGTAGCGCCATGTCTCTCGGCACCTCCACCTCGACGACGAGCTCCGTCTCGGTCTCGCGTAGGTGCACCGACGAAAGCTCGGGGAGCAACTCCGTCATTTCCCAATCCCTCCTCTAGGTAGTGCGAGCTTCGCCCCCGAGCGCCGGCCGAGCATCGGGGCACAGACCGACATTGCGCTACGCGATCTCCCGGACGGTCCGGTCGCCTGTTCCTCCGCGAGGGCCGGAGGCTAGAGCGGGCGCAGCCGCTCTAACCGGAGGCCGGATCCACGCGCGCGGGGACGCAAGGCGCCACCGCGCGCGCCACGGCCACCACCGCCCCGCACCCTAAGAGGCCGACGGCTCTGCCGGCGGCCGCTCCGCGAAGCAGAAACTCACTCTGAGAGAAGTGCGCAGCACTTCTCTCAGAGAGGGCGGAGCACAACTCTGACCGCGGCTGAACCGCAGGTTCAGCCGCGGAAAGCACCGGGCACGAAGCGGTCGTCCGTCAGCCAGAGGCCGACGACCGCCAAAGCCGCCCCCGCGAGTGCGATGAAGACACCGCCCGGGCCCGGGACCGTGAGCGCGAAAAAGTGGCGTGCGAACGGGGCCGCGAGCACGAGCGCGTAGAGGACGAGCATTGCCAGCACGAGCGAGGCGATCGCGGCCGCCCGCCGCCGGCTCGTGGCCTCGAGCGCGAGGAGTAGGTAGAGGCCGACGAGCACGAGCACGGTGGTGGCAATCGTGCGCGCCTCGGCGAGCGGCAGCCGGCCGACGTTGCGCGCGAACACGTAGCTCGCGAGCACGCCCAGGCCGGCAGCGGTGCCCGCCGGCACCGCGAAGCGGGCAACGTCGAAGAGGAAGCGCTCCGAGCGGAAGCGGCCCTCGCTCGGGGCGAGCGCGAGGAAGAAGGACGGAATCCCGATCGTCAGCCCTGCCGCGAGCGTGAGGTGGCGCGGCAGCAGCGGGTACGCCTGCGGCGTCAGCCCGATCGAGAGCACGAGGAAGGTCGCGAAAGCCGATTTCGTCACGAACAGCTTCGTGACCCGCTGCAGGTTGCGCAGCACCTTGCGACCCTCGGCGACGAGCGCGGGCACGCTCGCGAAGTCGCCGCGCACGAGTACGAGATCGGCGACGCTGCGCGCCATCTGCGCGCCGCTGCCCTGCGCGATCGCGAGCCGCGCCGCCTTCAGCGCGGGCACGTCGTTGACGCCGTCGCCGACCATCGCGACGTAGCGGCCGCCGGCCGTGAGCGCGTCGACGACGCGGCGCTTGTCTTCGGGCGCGATCCGGCCGATCACGACGTGCTCGTCGACCAGGCGCCGGAGCGAGGCCGGGTCGCTCGGGAGGTCACGGCCGTCGAGGGGCGGGGCGTCCAGCTCCAGGCCGGCGTCGGCGGCGACCGCAGCGACGGTCTCGGGCCGGTCGCCGGAGAGAACGATGATCCGGATGCCCTGGGCGCGCAAGAACTCGACCGTCTCGCGCGCGTCCGCGCGCAGCCGCTCGCCGAGCACGACGAGGCCGAGCGGCTCGAGCCCGCGCGGCGGCGTCTCCGCGTCCGGTAGTCCCGCTGCCCTGCCGAACGCGAGCACGCGCCGCCCTGCGATCGCCTCGCGCTCCGCCACCGCTTCCAGGTCGCCCAGCTCGAACAGCTCGGGCGCGCCGAGCACGTACGTCGTCGCGCCGAGCGTCAACGCGCTCCAGCGGCGCCGCGACGAGAACGGCACGGTCCCGCGCGGCTCCTCCGGCTCGCCGCCGCAGTAGTCGAAGATCGCGCCGAGCGTCGCGTTTCGCGCCGGCGCGCTCGCCGCGTAGCGCCCGAGCGCATGCGCGAGCGCGCCCTCGTCGACGCCGGGCGGAGGGAGCAGCAGCTCGACCTGGAGCTGCGCGTCCGTCAGCGTGCCCGTCTTGTCGATGCAGATCGTGTCGACCGAGGCGAGCGACTCGATCGCGTTCAGCTGCTGTGCGAGCACGCCGCGCGCCGCCATGCGGATCGCCGCGATCGCATACGTGAGGCTGATGAGCAGGATCAGCCCCTCGGGCACGAGCGTCACGACCGCGGCGACCGTCGTCGGCACCGCGTTGTGCAGCGACGTGTGGCGGCGCCAGAGCGCCCAGACGAGGGCGGCGCCGAGCGGCACGAGGATGGCCACGAGCACGAACAGCAGCCGGTTGATCGCGTGCTCGAGCGGCGAGCGCGGGTGCCGGAACTCCCGCGCCACCCCCGTGACGCGCGCCGCGTAGCTGTGCTCGCCGACGGCGTCGACGACGTACGCGCCCGATCCCTCGACCGCGAACGAGCCGGAGCGCACCTCCTGGCCCGAGCCGCGCGAGACCGGCCCTGTCTCCCCGGTGAGGATCGACTCGTCGAGCGCGAGCCCGTCGCTGCGCTGCAGCGTGCCGTCCGCGACGACCTGGTCGCCCTGCTCGAGCAGCACGACATCGCCCTCGACCACCTCGTCGACGCCGACGTGGCGCGGATTTCCGTCGCGCACCACCGTCGCACGAGGCGCGACCAATGCGGCGAGCCGGTCGAGCGTGCGCTTCGCCCGCACCTCCTGGCCGATCCCGATCGAGCAGTTGGCGACGAGGATGGCGAGGAAGAGCGCGTCCTGCACCTCGCCGAAGGCGAGCGTGAGGACGCCGAAGACGAGCAGGATCAGGTTGAAGACCGTGAAGACGTTCGCGACGACGATGCTCCTGTAGGAGCGGCTCGACTCCGCCGGCGCAGGCGGGCGGGCGGCAAGCTTGCGCTCCGCCTCCTGCTGCGTCAGGCCGGGTATCGACGCCGTGGCCACCCCTCAAGTTTCGCACCCGTTCGTCGGGTGGCAGGATGGGCACCGCGCCGTGCGCCCCGTCATCCTCACCCGCGAGTACCCGCCCGAGGTCTACGGCGGCGCGGGCGTGCACGTCGAGTACCTCTCGCGCGAGCTCGCGAAGCTCGTCCCGCTCGAGGTGCGCTGCTTCGGTGCCGAGCGCGAGCCGGATGGTGGCCCGCCGGTGCGCGCCTTCGAGCCTTGGGAGGCGCTCGGCCACGACCAGCCGTACGCGGCGGCGCTGGGCGTGCTGTCGGTCGACCTGGCGATGCTGGACGGGATCGAGACGGCGACGCTCGTCCACAGCCACACGTGGTACGCGAACTTCGCCGGGCATCTCGCGAAGGTGATGTTCGAGATCCCGCACGTCGTCACGGCGCACAGCTTCGAGCCGCAGCGGCCGTGGAAGGTGCAGCAGCTCGGCAGCGGCGGCTACGCGCTGTCAAGCTGGTGCGAGCGCACCGCGCTCGAGCACGCGGACGCGGTGATCGCGGTGTCGGGCGCGATGCGCGGCGCTGTGCTCGAGACGTACCCGCAGGTCGACCCGTCGCGCGTGCAGGTGATCCGCAACGGGATCGACCCGTTCGAGTTCAAGCCCGATCCGCACACCGACGGACTGGTGCGCTGGGGCGTCGACCCCGTGCGGCCGTACGTCCTCTTCGTCGGGCGAATCAGCCGGCAGAAGGGCATCGACCATCTGCTCGACGCCGTGCCGGCGCTCGATCCCTCCGCGCAGTTCGTGCTCTGCGCCGGCTCCCCGGACACGCCGGAGCTGCGCGAGGAGGTGGCACGCCGGGTCGACGAGCTGCAGGCGCAGCGGAGCGGCGTGGTCTGGCTCGAGGAGATGGTGCCGCGCGCGGACCTGATCCAGCTCGAGGCCCACGCGACCGTGCTGACGGTGCCGTCCGTATACGAGCCGCTCGGGATCGTGAACCTCGAGGCGATGGCCTGCGAGACTGCGGTCGTCGCGAGCGCCGTCGGCGGCATCCCCGAGGTCGTCGTCGACGGCGAGACGGGACTCCTCGTCCCCTACGACCCGAACGACCCCGCCGCCTTCACCGCCGGACTGGCGGCCGCGGTCAACGAGCTGCTTGCCGAGCCGGAGCGGGCACGGGAGATGGGCGTCGCCGGCCGCCGCCGCGTGCTCGAGCAGTTCAGCTGGCGCTCCGTCGCCGAGCAGACGGCCGCGCTCTACGCGCGCGTCGGCGGCTGATCAGCGTTCTCCCGGATGTCGGGGGCGGGGTCGCACCGGAGGATTGGCGCCACGCGAGGAGGCCGCAGATGGACGATCCCGAGGGGGCCGTTTCGGCGACGACGGAGGTCGCGGCCGGCATGTGCGTCGGCTGGTCGGTCGCCTCGAGCGACGGCCGCGTGGGCGTCGTCGAGCGGCTGCTGCTCGACCGCGGCGGCTGCATCGAGGCGCTCGACGTGCGCTCAGGCCTCTTCCACGCGCGGCACGAGCTCGTCGATGTCGGCGACGTGCTCCGCATCGTGCCGGAGCGCCGCCAACTCGTCGTCCGTACCGCTAGAAGTGCGGAGCACTTCTAGCGGGTTGGGTTTCGGCTTCGCGGAGCGGCCGCGGGCGGAGCCGGCGGCCTCTTTTCTGACTGTGAGAGTGCGGGTGGTTCCGTCTGGAGCTTTGGCCAGGCTGGCGTCGACCGTGCTCGCGTGTGACTCGTTATCTGACTGACCCTGCTGGTGTCTTCCTCACGATCTGTCCGCGTGAGCGGGTCGGCGCCGGTCTGTTGCCCGCTTGCTGGCCTGATCAGAAGCCTGTCCGCCCGTTGAGGGCGTGACCCGTCACAGTCCTGCCGTTTGCGGTTCGCATGCTCCAGACCGGCACCGACGCGTT
>Ga0187870_1000631_pt1 | contig 38335 bp, 69 predicted proteins | sample June2016WEW_13_1_3_FD_132974 | JGI IMG/M metagenome (GOLD analysis project Ga0187870, IMG submission 132974) | Peatland microbial communities from SPRUCE experiment site at the Marcell Experimental Forest, Minnesota, USA - June2016WEW_13_150 | ecosystem: Environmental > Terrestrial > Soil >... | reverse complement strand
GTTCTCAGTGTAGTACCATGCTTGCGCGAACAGCAGACAGGTGCCAGAGAAGCTCACGCGCGCAGTAACGCCGCATGTCCAAGTCATTTTAATCCCCGTATTAAAAACAATTGGATCTTGTATAAAAAAGCGCTGTGCACCGAAGGTGGGTGGCGCATCAAACGTCAGTGCGATATCTTCCGACGAAGGGGCAAGGGTGGTATTGTATCCCGAGCCAAAGTTATTAAGATGCTGGAAGTACCAGGGCATTCCAAAGAAATCTTCGCTCCCTGAAGTTCTGTAAGCTGCGGTTCCAGATCCATCAATATAGATCTTGAATGGGCCTTCTAGCGGTCCTGTCGATGGGCTAGCGCCGCCGGGAGCCCCATCGTAAATCCAGCCGACTCCCACCAACCGGCCACGCTTGTTGGGGGTCACATCCAGAATAGTCCCCTCTGTGTCCTCGGCCATCCCTGCAACGTAAGCTTCGGAGTTGTAAAGCCTTTGCGTATATATCCAGTTGTCGGTGATCCCGGTGTGATACACCACATAGCTTGCGATGCCAACAGTGTTGGCGGAATTATTCTTGGCCTGGATGAGAATCGACGAAGAGAATGGGATTGGGATGCGGAACAGCCCGCCGCAGTTGTTGGCTCCGTTATTTCCGCCACGTATCCACTTTCCTCCCCAAGATGGGCTTATGTCACACAGCCCATCTCCTAAGAACGTCTGAACGCTATATGCGGAAATTGACGGAGTGGCTTCTCCATCCACTGTGACGGTGATTGCGATGGGGCTTTGGTTCACCGCGACAAATATCTCGCTCACATATCCAGATCCGGTTACAGTAGCGAGTAGAGTTCCCGTCGCGCCTGCGCCTAGAGTCTGACTGCCGTAATACGTACCCATGACACCTGCGGGTTTGCTCGATGAGAAGATGTCTGTGATCTGCTGTTGCGCCACGGCCCCAGTAAGGCCATTGATGCTAGTAACTCCGCCACTCGCCGCGTTTCCGGTTTGTCCCTGCATCTGCCAATGCGAAGCGGCATCCATGCAGACCAGAACTCGACCGTTGGCTAACAGATCGTTGGCCACAAGCGCCGCGCCGTTCTGCTGCTTCGTGATTCCGAGAGCCGCAGCGCCGTTGACTGCCAGGGTGGGCGATGCGCCACTGGCGACATCCGCCACCAGCAGAACGCAGTCGTTTGCGGCTGGGGTGAAGGTCGGAGAAGTGGCACAGGTGTAAGTGGTACCTGAACTGGAAGCTGCTGGACACGCCAGATGTGCCCCGATGTTGCTCCGAACTACGGGATTCTGAGCACATAACCATCCTGCGGCCACTGCGAGATAAACCAGGGGGAGAACGCGTTTCATTATTTTCTTTCTGCGGCACGCTGTTCCGCTTCTGCCAGACTTTGGAAGCACGCGCCAAACATCTTTTGGCTCGCTACGATATTGGCCTGCATCGCCGCTATCTGCTGGTTCTTCTGCGAGATCTGCGCTTGGAGTTGCGTCACCTGAGTCTGCAATTCCTCAACTGTTGGAGGCTTCGGTTTCGGCTCTACTGCGAAGAGCATTAGTCCGACGAACACGAGAATTGGTGTTTTGCCCATTAAAATCTCCTAGATACAAGAAATTGCCGTGCCTACGATGGTGCATGTTTTACCGTTCAAGGTGAAAGAGGCTCCAGTCAAGGCGATGCTCGACGAATGAAGCGTGGCCGCCGGCGTGGCGCTCCCGAAATACACGTCCGTAACCGATCCATTGCCAATTACGGCGGTGTTTGATCCTGCCCCGGTTGCGTTGTATCCCAGCACAAGCTCATTCGTGTCCCCGTCTGTTTTAGCCATGGTGTTTATGCCTAAATACAGAGAGTACGAACTGGTTTGGTTTGCGACAGAACCTCCCGTGACGTATCGACCAGCCTGATAGCCCAGAGCACTGTTGAAGCTTCCCGTGGTGAGACCGGCCATCCCTTGATAGCCGCTGTTCGTGTTGAGGATTCCCGTGGTGAGGCTCAACATCCCTTGAAGGCCACTATTTGTGTTAGCGTTACCCGTGGTGAGACTGGCCATCCCTTGAAAGCCGCTGTTCGTGTTAGCGCTGCCCGTGGTGATACTGAACAGTCCCTGAGCGCCGCTGTTCGAGTTGTAGCTGCAAGTCGTACAGTAAGCCCCGCTGTCGTCTCCGAAGTCGTTCACCAACGATGCAAGTGTCTGCCGGAGAAACTGGGTAGAGACAGCGTTCGTCGAATCCCGTCCGACGTAAGAAAAGGTTGAAATCGGCGTTATTAGCTTTGCACTTATTCCAATCGTCCCCGTGTAGGTAGAATCTGGCGTGTACGTCAATGCCGTGCCATTGGCCTTCAGGCCCGCCGTGACGATTCCACTTGTTTCGTAAACGGTTTGGGCAGTTCCGATTGCGACGGTAACGCCCCCAGAGCCACCGGCCCCAATGGAAGTCACCGTCTGGTAAAACTGGCCACTCGCAAAGCCGGTGCAAGTCAACGCGGCGGAGGTGCCTGGCGCAATGTAATTCGGGTAAGTCCCTGTCCAGCCTGTTCCGTTGCAACTCCCGCTAGTGGTCAGTTCTGGCCCGAGAGAGGCGGTATCGGTTGCGATGCTTGGGCTGGGCTGCCGGAGAACGGGGTCCTGAGCGCACAACCAGTCTGCCGTCATTGCGAGAGAAACCGCTAGGAGAGCCCCGCTGATGACTGTTTTCATGAGTGTTTCCTGTCGTGGGATGCGCGGCTTAATGCACAATAGTTGCCGTGTATGTGCCACTGGCTGGCGTAAGCGTACCTCCGCTCAGGTTGCACAGCCGAACTGTAATCGTGTTGGTGGCGGTCGTCACTCCTAGGGCGTATAACCCCGCCGCAAGCGTAGACGGAGCGCCTATCACGGCCGGATCTCCGGCGACGGCACCGGTGAGCGCAACCGTGGGGGATTGATCCGCGCAGGCACCGTCCACCAGCGATCCGGGTGTAATAGTAGCTGTTCCGATCAGCCGGAACCCTATTGTTCCGGATCCAGAAATGGTGATCTGCTGATTCCCGGATGGTGTTCCGATGAACTCGAAAGAATCGGATCCCTGCGTTCCAGCCCCGTAAAAATAGAGATACTGAGGGGGTGCCGTCGTATCGCCCACGCTTTTGGTGGCGGCAAATTCCAATGTCTGGCTAACCACCGGGCTGACGAGATTGCTCAATGCGACATTGGCTCCGGCGAGCGCCTGCTGAGGAAATAGAACCGCGGCATACGTGCCAGTCCCGGCATTCGTCGTGAGCACGATTCCTCCCACCCAACCACCTGTCGGATAGGTACTGGATCCGGTATCGTGAGCGTTGCCCGCGACGGTTCCCGAACAGGTGAAATAATCTCCGGCTACGGTGTTCCCGTCGAAAACGATGGAGGCATTCCCATTGGTGGCGATAATCGCGCTGCCGGTGATGCCGGCCCCTCCCACGGTGACGCCGACGATGCCGGCGCAGCCGACGGTGGTCTTGATGGCCTTGGAAGGAGCCCCAGTCAGGGATGTGATTGTGGCAACGGTTGTTCCGGTCGCTCCCTCGTTGAGAATAGAGGTATAGCGTTGCACGGGAGCTTGAGCGAACAGCGTGAGACTGCAAACTGCGAATAGAACCAAGCGTTTCATTTTAAAATTCTCCTATTTTGCCATAGCGACCGTGAAGGTCGCGTTTGAAACCGTGTAAATTCCGCCGCTGAGATTGCAAACATCAACAGCGACAACATTGTTAGAAACCACCTTGGCGGCCACCGTCACGCTGGCGGGCATTCCTGTCGAGGTGGTCCCGGCAAAAACCGTGTCGCCGGCCAAAATGCCGGCAAAATTGAAGACGGGCGTCTCGGCGCAGCCTCCGTCAACGATTGGCCCTAAGGTAACCGTTGTAGAGGCTTTGCTGACGGTGGCTGAGCCGGTGACCCAGTCAACAGCCACCGTGCAATTCGCAGGGTTGTTGCACGCATAGATTGCTCCAGCAGTGGTCTGGCACTGCTGAAGGTAAGCACCTGCGGTCGCGCCAGGAGTGCCGATACAGGGGATTACTGGTACGCCACCGCCTCCCCCTATTACGCTGGCTGAGGACGTGCCTTTGTACCCGTACATGCGGGCGGTGATCTCGCCGGAGCCGGGAGACGTGAAAACTGTAACGTGTAAAGCGATCCATGCGTAGTATCCGCGGAACGCTTCAGTATTGTGGTTGATATCCGTCAATGGGTTCGCGCCGTCAAGCATACATGGTGGCTGCACGGTGCTCGAGCATGCGGTGGTGGGCACGGCTGAGAACGTTCCAGGAGAGCCGGCAGAGTCTGGTGCGCCTTCGATCTGGATTGAAAGGGCCGTCATGTTGTCGGCGTAGTAGGAGAGCCGCCAGGTGACGCATTGCGTTCCGAGGTTTGCCACGGCCTGGTTGGACGCGGTGACGCCGTAGCCGGTCGCGGTGAAGGTTTGGGTGAATTGGCAGTCGGGAGCTTGGCCGTAGGCTGCAAGGCTGCCAAGGGAGAGGAGCAAGGCCAAGAGTTTAGGTCTCATGGCTATAAGTATACGCCTGAAAGGGGCTTCATCAGCGGAATTCCTGCTCGAGCAGTTCTTCCTTGCCGTTTTGGATGAGATATTCGGCCCGCCTGGCCAATTGCCGGCCGGTTCTGGTGGCTCTGTCCAGCCGCGCGAAGATCTGCTCATCTCGCCAAGAGCATTCCCGGCAGGCCCGGGCAAGGGGAGGCTTTGGCTGGCCACAGGAGCATAGCGAGTCGCTGTGCACGATTGGTGGTGAGAGCCTGGGCCGGCCGGCCTTACGCTTCTCGAACTGTAGCAGATCGCCCATGACTGGCCTCCCTGTGCGCTTTAGCTCGGCTTCTGGGGGCTGGTGGGGGATTCTTTCGCATCATCTCCGTACCGCCAGCGGCGAAGCATGAGGGCGATTCTGACTGTTTTTTCGGCTTCGTCTTCTGGTGACACAACCTCGATTTCTGCAACGATCTTGCGGGCCATTTCGTTCGCCTCGGCCGCTCGTGCGCTTGTGCAGGCTTCGGCAGCGCGTCTGCGGGAGCGTTTGACATAGATTCGCATTGGCTGCGGTGCGGTTGCGGCAACGCTCTTGTCCATTAGGTAATCCATAGCCGTGCGCTGCATCTCGGCGAGCTGCTCCAGCGTCTTGGCCCCATTGTCTATCGGTATGCCAATCTGTTCCAGTGCGGTGTCGATGTCTTCGAGCTGGTACGAGATTTGCGGCAAAGTCTTGGCAATGTGCAGCAGTGCCATGGTAGATGCCTTCTGCGCCAAGCTGAGCCCTTCTACTTGGGGATCACTGGATACGCCGGCCAGGAGTTCCAGCAGCTCGTCTGGGGTGTCGATGTGGCGGGCGGCCGGTCCGCTGGCTGCGCTGGCGTCAGAGCCAGGTTCGTAGGCGGCTTCCTGCTCCTTTCGCCATGCTGCGAACGGCTTGGGCACGGTGGGAAGCGCGGGTTCAGCGGGCTGCTGTGGGGCTTCTGGGCCTCGGCCACACCGGTCGTGGCAGGAGCAGTGGCATTCATGCTCTGTTTGACATTTGCAGTGGTGTCTTTCGGCGCATTGATCGCTGACAAACGGGGCCGGCGGGAAGGCTATTGGCCAGGATTCGACCACCTGGATTAGACTCTTGGCGCGGCGGGCGACTTCTGGAATGCCGTAGTCTGAACCTACGGTGTCCGTGATGGCGACGATCTGCTGTAGTTCGTTCAAAATCTCTCTGCGGTCCATTATTTTGGCTCCTTGAAGTAGACTTGTCCATTCTCTCGGATCTCAACCTCTTCGGGCTGTAAAAGACGGGCTGAGTCCATTTTTGTGCCGGGGTTGCCCCACATTTCCCAGGGCGTCAGTTGCGTTTCGAAGGCTTCGGCGACGTTCAGGCGCATCTGCTCGGCTGTGGCGCCGTGTTGGAGTGGCCACGGCTCGTTTTTGGGCGTGTCGGGCTTATCCAAAGGTGTGCGGGCCGACCAGCGTTCTTTGGTGGCCTGGTAGACTTCGGCGTACCACGCGATGAGCATGCGGCAGCCCATCAGATTTAGCGGACCCTGTTTGGGCTGCTGGAAGGTGGCGCGGTAGGTCACCCTTAAAAGACGGCTCATGGAATCACCGTTATGGTCTTGCCGTGGCTACCACCGTATTTGATGGCTTTCCCGAGTAGCAACATCTCTTCGTCGCTGATCCCGAAGGTGTCTTGGTGCATCAGGATGGTCGGCGGAGCGTCTTGGTTACACAATCGAGTGAAACTCGGTAGTTTCGCTCGAATTTCATCTCTGAGAATTTCCATTAGCAGCGTTTTCTCTGGTTTCAAAGTTTGCTCCTTGTCGGAAGTCTTCAACGTACCCGCACTCTTGGCAACGTCTCGCAGTGGCCTTGCTCTCGGGGCGTATTGCGGGCATGGCGCGCTTGCCGCAGTGCGGGCACTTGTCGGGCTCATACATGAGGGCGCACCTTGATTTCAGCGCACAGGAGGCGCATTTCGGCGGCATAGTCCTCCATCGCCAACAGCGTTCCTGGAAGGTCGTAGGGGCCTCCGTACAGCCGGTGTCCCATGATCCACCATCGGCACTTTAACCAGGTGGCGGCCAGCCGGATCAGAAACTCGTTTTCAAATGCTTCCGCGGCTTTGGCTATGGCGTACTGAAAACTGTTCATTGGGACCTTCCAGCGGCGTATTCGGCAGCTTTTTCAAGCGCTGCGATGGCAGCCGCAAGCCATGCGCGTTGTCTTTTCGGGCTGAGATCGTCAAAGCCTGCGAACTCGTCCTCGTGGTTGGCTTCGTAGGAGGCTTCCCAAGCGGCTTTGGCTATGGCGTACTGAAAGCTGTTCATTCTGGCTCTCCGTAGACGAATTCCACGAGGTCGCCAGTCGGCGGGTCTTCGCCCGTCATGAACCTGTAGGCCTTGGTGATCGCCCGGTCAGTTTGGCGCTCCGCCTTGTTGAGTTCAGCCGGATTGCCGGTGCTTGATGCGGCTGCGCTGGCGTCTCCGGCTTCCAGCAATGCCTTGATGATCTTTCGGACCTCTTCGCTTCGCGTCTTGGTCTGTGCCATGTTCAGCGCTCCCACAGGCTCAGCAACCCTGAGTTGCTGGCGGAAATTAAAACATCTTCTATTTCACGTCTTGCCGCTGGTGTCTCCCACACTAGGCGGTCCACAATTTCCCGTACCCGCACTCCCAGTGCGCAATTGTGTGCCATGCCGGGTACGAGATTGGCGTTACAGGTGGGTGTGCAGGTTGCTGCTCGTCGGGATAACTGCGCTGCGATGACCCGTTTGGCAACTCCAAGAACTCTTTGGATATCGTCAAGAGCCATTTCTGCTTCGGTGGAGTTCATCAGCGCTCCCACAGGCTCAGCAACCCGTTGTTGCTGGCTGAACTCTTCCGCTTGGCAGATTCGCTCATTCTGATGAGCGTTTCTGGAGAAGCTTTACGGCCCCGATGCCATGCGGCGAGTTTTTCCCGTGTTTCGGCTGAATGTTTTCGGCCTTTGCACTTCTCGCTGATTCGCCTACCAACTTCGGCCCGATATTCGGGGGGCCAGCTAGCACGGGTTGCCGCATTTTTAGCTGCTGTTTCGGGTGGGTGTTTGGAGCCGGTGTTTGCCGCGATCATGGCGGCTATCGCTTTGGGATTTATGCGGCCCCGCATCTTTTCGATTCGGCTCCTACGTCCTTCTGGAGTTCCGCATGTGCGACCTTTCAGTTTTGCAGATAAGAGAGCGCGAGTTTCAGCACTCATGGGCGGTTTGTGTTTGGCCGATTCACTCATTCTCGCCCGAGTTTCCAAAGATAGAGGCTTTCCCCTTCGACAATCGGAGAGTTTTTGGCGGGTTTCTTTTGATACGATCCGGCCTTTTGAGGCTTTGCGGCAGTTTTCCCACACTTCAGGAGGTCTTGGAACTCCACGTAGCTGGCTCGCAATTTTTTCTGTGATTTCCGGCGAACGGTGCCTCCCAGTGTTTGCCAGCCGAGCCGCTGCTGCCATTTTGGCTATATGCTCAGGCGAACGTTTGCAGCCCTTGTTTGCGCGTGAGATCTTCTCTCGAACCTCTGGCGGTGGACTGTAGCCCAAATTGCCTTCTCCTCCGTCTGATCCATTTGTGAGAGCCGCCCCGTTACCACGAAAGAATGCTATCCACCGTTGTTCTGCTGATGCCCAGGAATCGCCTATGCCTGTTTCCAGAACTTCCATGACAGGTCGAACCCCTGTGGTTAGCAGGAGGCGAATCCATCTGGATTTGAATGTATGTGCTTGTCGCGACTCGTGAAGTGCTTCTGAAAGATGGCATGTCATACGCCTTGTGGGTGTTTGTGAAGTCCAGCCGACATAACGAACTGTGCCGGTGCGTGGATCTTTGAGACAATAAATGGCCCAGTTTTGCGGGGATTTCATAGCATTACCAGTTCCAAAAGGTCTCGGTCGAATATCAAGGTTTGCTGCTCTGGTCCTTTTTTGCGGATGCTACGGACCTTCCCCGGTCGCTTCACGTCGGCCAGCGTCATGGGCGGCTGTGTCTCCTGCTTGGTCCTGGCCTTCTCGGTCTCCGGGGTTAACCAGACCGTCCAGACTGGCGTGTCGCGCCTGCGCTGCTCATTGAAGACCATCTGCTTGCAGATCCCAAAGGTTTCGCCGGGCTGCAAGTCCAACTCGTTGATTTTCGCGGCGACGGCCTTGGAGACTTTCAGTAGCCGGCCGTCGGTGAGCGTGTATGTGATCTCGTAGTCTCCGAACTGCTCGGCTCTTGGTTCCTGAAGGGCCAAAGTCTGGGGTACGTTGGGTTCGAAGTGGACGTTCATTTAGGCTCCTTGATCTTCTCCCAGTACTTCGCGTCTTCCCGGGCCTCTTGCACCTGGCGGTCAAAATCGGCGTTGTTTGCGAAGCGCTGGCACTCGTGGTATGAGGCGCGGAAGTCTCCGCACTCGACGTGGAAGCGCGGGCCGGCGTACGCTACTGTTCTGGCGGCGCATACAAGCGTTGCGAACCGGCGCTGCGGTATGTTCTCAGGTCCCACCACGCGGTACGGATGCGCCTCTTCAAAACGTACATGGTTGATGTGTTGGCCGGGGCGTAGCGGCTCTGGACGGCGCGCGGCGGATTCTGTGGGCGACAATGGGCCGTAAAGGGGCATCAGCAAGGCCTCCTGGACCAGATGAGCCATATGATGAAGGCCCACTGCAAAACGATCAAAATACGAAATCGGGTCAGTTTGCGGCGGGCCGCGATTGCCTCCTGTCGGCTTTGGCTCAACCTGTAAGCGGATTCGGCTGTCACATCGTCGCTGGTACGCATCAAGCGGCCTTCTCCCATGTGGTGCGGCCTGGCTCGCGGCCGGCTTCCTTGTGCGTGCGCTGGCAGATGGGGCATGTAAGCCGGTGGAGTTTCACCTGGTAGTTCAGTTGTGCGACGGCTTGGGCTTGCAGAATCAGCGCGTATTCAATCGGGCACCGAGGCTCTACAGGCGTTTCGGGATCGTCTTCGCACGGGCACTCCGTACCGTCGAGCGGGCGCCCGCACCGCTGGCAAGGCTCTGCGATGGCAAAGAAGGGCTTCGGCTCGGCTTGCCGGCTCAGCCGGAAGTTCTGCGCCGGGCCGAAAACGGATTCCTCGGTGAAACGGTCCATCAGCATACCTGCCTTTCCAGTTGGGCTTCGACGGCCTGGAATTTCTGCCGGCTGTCTCGGTCGGCCGGTCTGCGCTCGAGGACGGCGCCGTACATTCGGTAGGCTCCGATCAACTGCTCTACCTGGTGAATGCGCCCGCCGCCGGCTGAGGCTCGGACACGTTGGATAAGGGCTTCGTTTGCCATGGCTATTTGCACCTCCGGCAGGTCCGCGCGGTGGCAAGCGTAGCAATCACCAGGACGGTCCAGCAGATGACTCCCTGGGAAGTCCACTGGCGCATGGTGGTGAGCCAGTAGGGCACCGGACCACGGATCACAGCCTCGAGGTGGGACCACTGGCCCCGTAGAATCGCTTCAAAAGAATTAAGTGTCATCATGCCACCTTCCGCCTTTGGGTTTCGCTGTACTCCTGGTTTAGCCGTTGAATCAGTGCCGAAACCTCGATCCGATGTTGCTCTGCGAAGTCTTGGGGCGCGGCGTCAAAGGCGTCGTGGCATCGCCGGCAGAGCGGGATGCACGTCAGGTCTGAAGCCTTCTGGGACATCCCGTGCGGGCCGGTGTGCGCCGGATCAATACCCCAGGATCGCCCGCACGCGGCGCATGGCAGTCTCTTCACCCATCGGCGGTACTCAGGGTCTCGAATCGGCTTCGCGGGGCGGTAGCGGATCTCGGAACGGATGCCAAAGGGTGTCTCAATCACGATTCCAAGTTTACTGCGTAGCTTTACGCATGTCAAGAGAATTCTGCACGAATATTGCAATGCGTGACTCTTCGCAGGTACTATGGGGTCATGGATTCTCATCAGATGGGCCACTTGGGCGGCCTTGCACGCGCAAAGAAGCTCAGTAAAAAACAGTTAAGTGTTTCCGCGAAGAAGGCGGCTTTGGCCCGTTGGTCCAAGGCTCGAAAGAGGAAACGCCGTGACATAAAGTAATGTTGCGTATTGTTTGATGCTCCTTCGAAAGCGCGCTACTGATTTAGACTTCGAGATATTGTGGTTGGAGGCCTACCAGCGTCGGGAAGAGATTGCGCGCGGGGCTGCTTTGGCTCGGTGGCACAAGCTGAAAGGCTAGGGTAAGAGAGGACCACTGGCACGATGACGGATGATCATCTGTATAGATGTATCGCGGCATTGAAGGCGCGATACGCACAGATTCAGGACCTCATTCGCTCACTGGAACTTCTTCAATCGCCCACGACTGAATGGGATTCGTTCACGATGGGCAGGAAGGGCGGTTTGGCACGCGCCAGCAAGTTGACGCCGAAACAGCGGAGCGAGGCTGCGCGCCGGGCCGTCTTGGTCCGTTAGCAGAAAACGAAGAAACGGCGGGCGGGCCGGCCCGTCTCGAAGTAGGGTACTCTCGACCGAAGAAACCCGCCCGCCTTCCTTCTTGGTTTTCAGTTTTAAGTACCTTATATATTCCCCCCCCGGTTCGGACGTGCGTGTCCTGACATGGCATGAAATAGAGACATTCGCGTCTTGTTTTCGCCTTTTCTTCCCTGTTTCAGAAAAAAACTTCTTGAAATCACCTGTTTTTGGGTGTATACTCCGAATTGCCTTGAGTTCAAGACCCATCGCCGGATTCCCCTTGCAATATGTTTCAAGGGGTGCTATGATTGTTGCGTCCGGATCGGCTCGCTGCCGATTCAGTGCCAGGGGCGGTCACCACCATCAAGGCAGTGCTGATCGCCCCGTTAGAAACTCCCCTTCCAAAAATCCAGGAGATCTCCAATGATACTGCATGGCGTCAAGTCAGACTGTAATCCAAATACTCTTTTTGCGGCAATCCGAAAGCACCGGCGAAAAATCCCGTATCTCTATCCGTGGTTAGCTGATCTTCCCAGGCTATGCCACGGTGCCGCCACCTGGGCTCTGATCTTTGCCGTATTAGCCAGAACCCAGACGGATGGATGGACACCACACCTTGACAAAGAGTGGCTTGCTACGGTCTGTCGGGTTAATCGCCGGTCGCTGGACAGAGAAATCGGCTACTTGGAGTCCTCACGGATGGCCGACGTGAAGCATCGCTGGGGAGCAGTTTCCATTCGCTTGTGTTTCAAACGCTGGCCGAAGTTGCCAGGTCGGGTTCCCGTTCCACGCGTAATTAAAATTTCCAAGTCAGCATAAGGAGTCTATAAATGCCTGCAACTCAACGGCGCCCGCGCCAAACGCTCAACAGCGTAGAGGATCTCCGGCAGAGACTTCGACAACAGAGCGAGTTTGAAGCGCAGACCGGATGGTGCCAGTTTTACCATGCCTGGCGGGCTGAACTACCTCGTCTGTGTCCTGGGTTAAGCTGCCGAAGTCTGATTGACGCGATTTCAAGCGAAGTCAACATCCAAGCTGCCAAAGCCAAGAAATCCGGCAAACAGCCGTCGGAGTGGAGCCCCGATCTCGACAAGCCCGCATTGGCGCTCGAATGCTGTACCGACAAGCGCACGGTGGATCGAGACATCAAGTACCTGGAGGTCTCAGGTATGGCCCAGGTGCGCCATAGCATCCGCGGCACCGTCTCCGTTCGGCTGATGTACCGGGACTGGCAGAACCTGCCCGACTACAAGCCAGAGGACCGAAAAGAGCCTCAGCCATCTGCGGAGCCTGCGGAGCCGAAAGAAACCGTCGAGCTTGTCAAGGCGCCCCGCCAGGTGAAGGCCGGCGAGTTTTCTGAGCGGATCAAAATCGAATGTCCGGTTTCTTCCTTTTGCTTCAAGGCCGGTGGCGCGGTTGACATGGCCTTCACGGCCGTGGTAAAAGGGGGCGAGCTCCTGGTATGTTCGGAAGCATTACAAGAGTTTTCCACAGACCGAAGCCAGAAAAACCATGTTTCTAATGTTTCCAACAAGTTACATGGCGAACAAAAGGCGAATGCGAGACACGCACGTCTTCATGAACAGCAGAAATCCACAGGTTATCCACAGCAGGGCGAAAATAAGGCGAAGGGCGAAGTAAAGGCGAAACACCCAAGGGCTGATGAGTTGGCCCGGCTTTTCGATCCGATTCTCTTGAAATCCTGCCAGCGGTCGCTATCGGCCGATCAAGTAGCCTTCGATCAAGCTCTCAACGCCCTGGGCGATCTGTCCCATGACTTCCTGGTTAAATTCGTGATTCAACGGGCCGAACGGCCCATATCTTCACCCAAAGTTTGCGCGTCCATCGTGAAAGATGCGCTGGTCAACTGGAGGGCTTCCAAGGATCTGCCGCCGGGCATGCCAGTGCAACGCAGCGGGCGCATGACTCCTACGGAGCAGGCGATTGAGCTTGCAAAGCGGCGCCGCCAGGAGCGGGCATGACCGAAACTGAGGAGCCGATCGCTGAAACTCTGGCGGCGTGCTTTGAACGCTGCCAGAATTATCCGCGAGATTTGGCAGGAGTACAGGCTTTAGCCAAAGGCCTTGAAGAAGCCGCGGATAAGCAGGGTGTTCCCATGATGGCCATTGTTGACCGCTGGCGGCTCAGCAGTCCGTTCTGCCCTACGGATTTTGATCTAATGGGAGCGGCCTGCCTAATCCGCGACGAATCAGAGCGCGCCACGGCAGAACGGCAGACCGATAAAGAGCGATTCGAGGCCAGTGATCAGCGCGTGGCTGATTTGGTTACGCGCGGCCTGTTGGCTCCAGCGTGTCCGCTGTGCGAGCCCGGCTCTCCGTATTGCGAGTACGGCGGTCACAAAAAACACTTATGGGAAAAGGCTCAGTGGGACAGATGGGAGGCGCAGCAGGAAGAAGAGATGGCCCGCCGTCAATTAGCTCCGCCTCCGGTATCAGGCCGGGACACCTTGAAGCCAGTCACCCCGAGCGACGTGCAGCGGGCGGTTGAAGAGTTGCACGCAAAAAAGACTTCGTGAAAGGAGGGTAGCGGATATCGTTCAGTGACCAGAGCGGGGGGGCCGGTGAGTTCCCAACAGGGGGAAACGCAACGGCGGGTCATGATGCTTACCGGCCCCTCACAGATTCCGCTACTTCTGGAGTCCCTTCACGACGTGCCCGCTGGTCACAAGTGCCAGCACGTCGCGGCCAAAAGGCGTTAGCACCCTTCCGTTGATGCACGTCTCGCACACCACTTGAACAGTGTCGCGGCTTCGCTTCTCGGTGAACTTGCGGACATCCTCATTAAAAAGTCTTGTGCCTTTGCCTTTGCAGTCTGGGCAGACTGTTTCGAGCTGGATCTGCTTGCGGACCTCTGGGGCGATCCGCTCCTTGAGTTGCAAGATGGCGCTGCCGTTGCGCAAGCATTGAAAGCGGCACTGGTCTTTGCAGAACCGCTGTTTCGGGTGCTTCGGCTTGTACGATTTTCCGCAATTGTCGCACTTGCGGCGGGGCAGATTTAGCCATTCTTCCTTGATCCCTCGGTGCTGTTCTGTGGGGTCCGTCGTTTTTGCCATAGTCAACACTCCTCGAAAGTTTAAGATGTGCGCGTACGCGGGTGGTATCCCGCGTAGCACCCAGTTCTAATTGTGCTCCTGAAGGGCTATTTTGACAACATCTGGACGGTGCTGGTGGGGCCGATGGTGGTCAGTATCAGATTTTCCGCGTTCCATGCCACTTCCCGGTATCCGTGGGGTGCGGCTGCCTCGATACAGTTCTGGAGCCATCCGTCATGCTCTACGCAGATCACCCGTGGTTTCTCATACGACGCCAAAAGGATCTGGAACAGTTGAGAGCTGGTGCCTTCGGTGTCGATGCTGACGAAATCGAACGGCTGCTGACGCCAGTTTTCGAGCAGTTCTGTGAACGGGAATACTGGGATTAGAAAACGCTGCCATACTCCGACCAATCCTGTCCAGCGTTCACGGTTCAATGGTTCGGTCGTACCGTAGCCGGGCGCCGTTTCCCATGAGTCCCAGAATTGCGCGAGGTGCGAATGCGTGCCGATGGCGGCATTCACGAGTTGCAGTTTGGGATTCTTACCGTGCCTTTTGTAGAGTGCCTGGAACGCTCCGGGACTCGGTTCGACCAGCACGCCTGACCATCCGCGTTCTACGAGGGTCAGAGTGTTGCTGTTCAGCTTCCCGTCACAGGCGCCGATGTCCAGGAATGTTCCAACCTCATCTTTGAAGAGGTCGCGGATAATTTCCTCTTCGTTGTTTTGGCTGTACATAACTGCTCACGGCAGTACCAGCGTCGGGCCAGCGGGTGGCTTGCCGTTCGATGCGCTGGCGGGGTCCGGTGGTGCAAAGGCTCCGCGCTCCTCGATCACATCTCGCATCTGCTTTATGAGTGTGACCACGCGCAAGGCGGTGTATTCGTTGAGGCCCAGGGCTGCGACTTGCTCCTCAATCTTGTTGTCGGGGCACGTCGCGGCGCGCGTCATTTCGTGGATCACGTGGCGGTTCCATTCCCGCATAGCAAGGGCTACCGGGTCGTCGGAGTGGAAATTCATCAGGCGTAGCAGGCCTCCGAGCATCGCGGCGCTCAGGTCGGCTCGCTGAGCTTGCTCCGGGTGGCGCTTTTGCAGATGTCCGATCAGCGCTTGGAAGACGTTCCCGATTTTGAGCCGGCCTGATTCGGTTCCGAGCAGATCTCCGAAACCAGGCGTCGTGAACTTCTGCGGGCAGTGCGCGCAGGTGGTGATGAAGGCTAGGCTCATTGAACTTTCTCCGGCGGTTGGCATTTGGGGTCGCAACGGTGGCAGCCATCGAAGTGGTCACCATAGTGCTTACAGTCGGGCGGACATGGTTGGCCGGCGGCGGGTGCTCCGAAAGTATGGCAAGGGCATTCGCCTTTGCAGGCACAATCGGCGTGTTTTGTGGTGCTGGAATTCAGGGCGCCGCGCGTCAAATGCGTGAGACCGATTATCATGTCCAGTTCTGGCGGTTCAGCCCCGATCAGCATCCTGATTAGGAGATCCCGTCCAAAAGGGGTTAAATTGGCAGCGGGATTTTTGCGGAGGTGGCGGCGCCGTTTGAGTTTGCTCATTGTGCGAGTTCTCCTATGAGGTTCGCCACTTCAACCTGGGCGAGGTGGCGGCAACGGGCGGCGACACGTCGAGCAAGAAAGACTTCGCAGTCGCGCGCGATGTGGGAGCCTTCGGATTCCGCTTTTGAAAACTCTTCCATCACGATTCGTTCTAGTTCATCGTCCGTGAGGCAAGCGAAAGCTCTGCTGTTCATGCCGATTCTCCTGTGAGGTCCACCACTTTATCATTCGTGGCGGCCCGTTCTGCCTGTTCCTGCCTTTGTGCTTCGATTACGGCGCATCGCAGCCGTTCGTATTCGAGGTCTACCTTATCACAGTCGCGCAAAGTTAGGCTGAGTAGTCCGTACGTTGCCGATTGTAATTTGCGGGCTTGCTCAAGCTGTGCCTTCAGAAGCGCAATAGCGGGCTGATTCAGGCGTTCCGTCGCAGCTTGGCGAAGCTCCGATGCCTCTGTAACGGAAATGCTCATACTGGTTCTCCTGTAAGGTCCACCACTTTATCATCCCTGCTCGGCGGTTCTGTTTGTTGTTCAAGACCACGTTGCAGGTGGTCTCGGTATGCTGTTGCCTGCTCTAATTCCGTTTGAATGGTTGGAATCATGACGGTTTTGAGCAGTACGGCCATTTCCGGAATGGGCGACCTGTCAATCGCCTCTTGCAACTCCTCTATTCGGGATTGGATCACTTCGCAGCGCTGCTGTGCTTCGATCAGATCTTCGGGTTTCACGGTTGCGCGCGTTGGCGGGCCAACTACCTGAGCGTGTTCAAAGCCTTCTAAAGCCGCGTCGATTTCGAGTGTCAAGTATTCACATGCCGCTGTGCAGAGCTTTTGAATCGCCGTTTTCTTACGCTCTAGAACGGCGCGAAATTCTTCTGCGGTGGCCCAAATTGGCGAACGCCCCGCGACTGGGGCCATTTGGTATACAGGTGTCATTGTGTGGCTTCTCCCGTGAGGTCCACCACCTCACCGGCGGCGGGCGGTTCTGCGCCTTCCGCCATCTCTTCCTGTGGCTCCTGGCCCCATTCGATGAACTCATGAACGAAGGCTGGCACCTTGGATTGCAGCGGTCCAAGTTGGTTCCAGACGGGCCGTTGCTGAATCAACGTAAGCAAGCCCTGCTCTCCGAGTGAAGCGGCCTGGCGGTACATCAGTTGTCCTTGCTGGCCGAAGAGCATGACGAGCGAGTCCGCGAATTCTCCGCCGTCGCGGTCACTGGTCAGAGCGTTCAAAAGCATTTCGTCGAGGTTTGGAGCGTGCTGCGCTTGCGGCGGGGACTGGGGGCTGGGTTGGGGCATGGCTGGGTTGGGCAGACGGGCTTGCGGTGGCATTCCTGGCGGTCTTGCTGGTCCGTTGCCTCCCATCAAACCGGCTGCCATCGCAGGCATGATCGGAGCGAGCGCGTCAACGAGTCTGGGAAGCACCGGGGCGAAGAATTCCTGCCACGGTCCCATCTTCGATTTGACCACGCGCTCTGCGATATCCTCGGGCGCATTCGGCCAAAGATCCCGGACGGTGGGCAGGAAGTCTTTGATGCCCTGCATGATTTCCTTGACGGCGCTTAGGCCGTTCTGCTGCTGGGGCTGCGGGGCTCGGGCCATATCCAACAGCTTGTCCATGAGCGTATCACTGCGCCGCCGCGCGTCCGCAAGCTCGGTGCGCATCGCGGTCATTTGCTCGGATATGAAAGCTGGGATGGGATTTTCTGGGGTGGCTTTGAGCGCGCCGGCGATGTCCTTTGCTGCGGTTACCACGGTGGCAAGCTGCTGAGCAGGGTCCCAAGTTTGGGGCCGTCCGCTGTCGATTCGTTCGCGCGCGCGTTCCTCGGCGCGGTCCTGGAGTTCGCCGAGGACCTGGACGGCTTCGAGCATGTTTCCAGAGCTGCTGGCCGCCGCGCGTTCGTTTTTATTTGCGACTTTGGCGGCTGCCTCCGCTTCGCGTGCTTCGAGCAGGGGCCTCGCCCACCTCCACTCTCTGTTTGCCTCATCGTTCAGCCAATCACCTACTGGTAGGTTAGGCGGGAACGCCGGATCGAGAATATCGATCTCGACGGAGGCGAGTTCTTTTTCGTGGTCGGCTCCGTCTGTTTTGAAGTTGAGGTAGAGCCGGTAGCGGCCGCTGCCGCAGTCGTGCTTGATCTGCTCCTCGGTTGGTGCGCCAAGCTCGTAGATGCGAATGTACTTGCGTTTCGAGCCGATCAGCATATCGTAGATCGGCTTTAAGCGGTAGACTTTGACCTTGGCGCGTGCTTGCCAGTCCTGTTGGCGGATACCAGAGCATCGTTCAAAAAATTCCTGGATCTTTGGCAGCGGGTCTGGGCCGAAGTCCCGTTCTTTTTGCTTGGACTGGCCGGACTTCTGCGCAGCTTTCGGCGGTGGCTGCGGTTCGGGCAGTTCTTCGGCTGCGACGGCGGTGTCTGCGGCTCCAGGGTCACTCGAAGGCGCCGGGAATTCAGCTACTCGGCTGGTTTTGGGTCTTTGCGGCTTGGTTTTTGCCATAGTTTCAGCCTCATTTTAGCACTTTTTCTGGCACTGGAGGGCATCAATACGGCACCTGTGCGGCACCGCCCTTAGTGTAAACTACTTTAAGGCGAATGGTTTACAAGGCTTTGGGATTGGTGGTACTCTCTTGGCTGAATGGCCACCTCTACCCTTCCGATCATGGTCGAGCGCTACCAGGCGGACCTAAACAATCAGGACCACTCGACCGCGCAAACAGTTGCGCTCATGGCACAGCAGATCCGCCAGTGTGCGCAAGACCCTGTGGTGCAAGCGGCCGCGCGCAATGCGCTCCTGAAGTATTCGCAAGGGCGGGCCGGGGCCTACGCTGCGTGCTGGGCCATCTGGTGGTCGATCCGCCATACCCTGAAGTTTGTTTCCGACGATTCACTGCTACAGCACATCCCCACGCCCAACCCGCCGGAGCTTGAACTGCTGGTGTCGCCCTCGGTCATGGTGCGCGCCAGGAGTCCGCAAGGCGACTGCGACGATTTCACAATGCTCGTGTGCTGCTTCCTCGAGTGCTTGGGCGTGCCGTGGGAGATCGTCACGGTGGCGGCCGATCCGGGGGATGCGCAGCGCTGGTCGCACGTCTACGCGGTAGCCACGCTTGAGGACGGCCGGCGATTCGTTATGGACGCGATGCCGCCGGATGCGAAGTATCCGGGGTGGGAAGTCCCGGCAGATCACATCCTCCGCTACCAGGCATGGGACCAGGACGGGCAGCCGGTGGAGCGTGAGCGCCCTATAAAGAGGATGGCGGGATACATCCGCGGCCGGGGATGGTCGGGCATGGGCGCTGTACCGCGGACACGGCTTATGCGCCGGCGGCGTGGGATGCGCGGATTGGGGGATACCTACCAGTGCGATGAGGACGGGGCCAACTGCGTAACGATTCCAGACCCTACGGTAACGGCCGGAGGCGACAGTATCGTTGAGTTCTCGGATGGCACGAGCTGCGTTCTGGGTTCCGCTCAATGCCCAGTTGCCGAATCATCGAGCGGGGGATTGTCGACCACCGGCGGATCCAGCTTTCAGAACGAGCTGAACACACTACTGAACTCGTGGACGACGATTGCTAGCCGCGTCATCGCGCCCACTACCACGTATAAGACGGCGAGCGGGACGACGATTATCACGCCATCCAGCAGCACGGCGGCGAGTTCCCTGCTTTCGTCTTCTGGCATTGGCGGTTTGAGCACGGGCACAATCCTGGTGCTGGTGGCTGCCCTGGGTGCTGTTTTGTTGATCGCAAAGAAATGATGTACATTCGGACCCATTCGCGCGCGTTCGTCTCGCCGGTGCAAGGCTTTGGCCGGGCTGTGCAATCGAGACACCGGAGTCGCGGGATGGGCACGGCGGCCACGGATGCACAGTACACCCAGGCCTTCGGATCGGCAGCGGCGCCGGCTGTAGCGGCCGCAACGGGGGCCACGGCCGCTGGCATACTTGGAGTCTCTACGGCCGTCGCCATTCCGATTGTTGGCGCGGCGATTGTGGGGATTACGCTGCTGGCAGCAGATCTTATCAAAAACTCCGGGTGTGGACAGACGTGCATCGAAACTTCCGGGTGGGCAAATCAGGCGGAACCGCTGCTTCGGCAGAACATCTCAACCTACTTCAGCGTGGCGGCTCCGCGGACTGAAAGCCAACAGAAAACGGCGTTGGCAAACTTCGATGCGATCTGGGCCACGCTGGTGAACATGTGCGGCAACCCATCCACGGGGAACGCCGGTAAGCGGTGCATCTCGGATCGGCAGTCTGGGGCGTGTACCTGGAAGGCTACGGCGGATTCTCCCTGGCCAGGCGGGCCGGCGGCGGGCCAGTGCTGGAACTGGTTCAATGCTTATCGCGACCCCATAAGCCAGGACCCCAATGTGGTGCCAGATTCGGTGTCTTCACTTGTGACAGGGGCGGCAAATTCCGCATTGAGCGAGCTGTCGAGCCTTCCGTCTTGGGTTTTGCTGGCGGCGGCCTTGGCACTCGTGGCGGTGATGTCATGATTATTCGACAGCGGCTTCCGATGGCGGTGCGAGTGAACGTCGTTCCGTCGAGGCGGCGTCGCGCCGGGCTGGGCGATACCTGCACGCCTACAAATTGCCCGAGTGGCCCGTATTCGGATTCCGTGTCGAATTATGACTACTGGCTGCAACAAGGGATGCAATCAGGGGTCGTTCCGACTCCGGCTCAAGGCACGAACCCGTCTGTAGACACTGCTTCTGTTTCTGCGGCGATGAACACGTCATGGGCATCCTACTCAGACTTGCAGACAGCGGTTGGGTGGGAGTTGTGTCCGGGGCCCGATGTTGCCGCACAATTCGCTTGCAGTCAGCGGAACACCAAACGGGCGCAACAAATTTCGGATATCCAGCAGCAGTACGGTGGCAGGGTACCTTCGAGCATTTTGGCGTCTATCGTTCCTGTGGTTCAGACTGGGTCCAGTTCCATTGCGAATCCTTCTATTGTCGTAGCCGGTCCCATTACTCCAGTGCCGGGGCATGGGAGTCTGAGTTTTGTAACGAGTCGAGGCGGAAACGTCCTTTATCCGGGCGATACCTGGACGATCAGCATCAGCGGCGCCACGCCAAATGCGCCAATTGCTGTAGTGGGCGGGAAGAATGGCGCGATGAACACCACCCCGACTGGCACCACGGACAACTGGGGCAACTTCTCTTTGTCGGGCACCATAGACAGTTCCGCGATTGGCTCTTGGTACGAGGGCTGGACGGTAAACGGGATCGGAATAAGCTCGTTTAGCTTTACGGTTCAGGCCGCACCCGCAACTTCGGTTACTACGCCCGTTTCGACCACACCCGTTTCGACCACGCCCATTTCGACCACGACGGGTTCGACCACGACGCCGGCTACCACGACGGCTACGACGGCCAACTGGTTCACCAATGAAATGATTGCCGGTGTTCCGAACTGGGCGCTGGTTGCGGCGGCGTGTGCCATTTCGCTTTTTGCATTCTCCTCTGGAGGCAAACGATGAAAGACATTATCAAGTGGCTGGCGATTGGGGTTGGGGCGTACTGGGTGTACGAGACGTACTTTGCGACGCCGGCTGTGGCCACTACGACTCCCGCCACTACGACTCCCGCCACCACGACACCGGCCACCACGACGCCCACGACTACGACGCCCGCCTTTAATTCGCTGGCGGCGATCTATAGCCGGATGGTCGCGGCGGCTCCGGCGAATGCTTTGTTGACGGCGGATGGCTGGAACGTGTACCTCAAGTCGGTATCCTCGGTGACTCCTCCTGCCCCGGAATCGGTTTTCACATTTACCGATGCGAATCCGCGCACGGCTACCATGACGGCGGCTCAGTATTGGTCTCTGATGGAGCCGTACCTGGTGACCCAAGGAATGAGCGGGCTGGGCCTCTACCGCGGCATGGGCAGATTCTATCAGCGCCGGAGGTTCGCGTGAGCTATCCGCCCTGTGCTCAAACCGGGCAGCCGCCTTGCATCAACGACGCGGGACTGATTGTTGACCCTTCGCGGGGCCCGTGGTGGGCACACCCGATGGTAACGAGGTTTACGGCGGTACCGGTAACGCCGGCCTGGATACAACCTGTCCAACTGAGACCGAGGCCATTGAGAGGGATGGGCTTTGCGTCTTGTCCCGATGCTTTTGGAAACGATCCGTGTGCTGCAGTGAATTCGGCGAGCACGAGTTCAGGGAGCGATTACTGCATTGATTTGTCCAGCGGGAGCAGCTTCTGCTTTTCGTTGTGGACGGTCGCTATCGTGGCCGGTGTGGGCATTTTCGCGCTGGCAATGCTGAGCGGTGGGAGGCGGCGCCGGTGAGTGCTCAGCCTATGCCGATTACTCGGATTCGCCTGACGATCCCGCAAGGGGTCCTTGCTCTCTGCGATCAGGCGGCGAAGCGAATCAAGGGCGGTGAGGCGGTGTGGAATGGGGGCCTGCGTGACGTGCTGGTGAAGGCTTTGGAAGATAGCGGCATTCCTGCGGAACTAACCGTAGTCGATGCGGCCCGGCATTTTGGGATTTTGCAGAAAACGAAGAGGAGAAAAAGGTCGTGTCGTGGAGTGTAACGGTAGTTGCGAAAAATAACGCCGACGCGAAGCTGAAACTTGCGAAGGCTTTCTCGATTCCTTTGGCCGATGCGCCCGCCGGGTTGGAGAATGACGGGGAACGCGAGACGGTGAAGCAGATTGCCGCCGTCATCGATCAGTGTCTGGGCACGTTCGATCCGCTGAAGGCGGTAGCGGTGTCCGCGAGCGGGCATCTAAGCCGCGATGCGAAGGGCGGGGCGTACCAGGAAGTGAACCTGTCCATTCAGCCGCAATAAGGGCGGGCGGGATGGCGGCAAGGGTAGTGCTGTTGAGGGCAGGGGCATGGTGATGTTCCTGCTCTACCGGCTGGTTTTGCAGTTTGTTTGGAAACTCGAATGTTGATGCGGCATACATCTCGGCGAGGGCTTGGTGCGGACTATCGCATCAATAGTTCGGGCACCATCGTTGATTGTGACGCGTGGTCCAGCATAGTGGACCTTGTATGCTGGGGCGCTCCTACCGGACAGTTGCCTGTTGGTACGAGTGCAGGGGATTCGGCTTCAAACTTACCCGTGGATACGGGTTGTTCGAGCACGATCATAACCTCTCCGATTGCCGTGTGCGACTGGATTCTCTACACCTGTGGAGCGGTGGTTGCGGGCCTTCTTTTGATGGCCATGATGGGGGCGAGGAGATAGCGATGTTTATTCAGTCCGTCCCGTGTGGTCAGGTTCCGAGTTTCCCGCCGAATGGTCAAGCGGCCTGGGACAGACAGGTAGGGCTGGGCTGTCCTGGCATGTGCGGGTGCGGTGGGATGGGGCTCTTCGACTCTGGCCTCGACTTTTCGCAGTGGGGCATTGGGGAATGGGCCACGGTGGCTGGTGTGTTGTACATCGCGTTCTCGGTGTTCTTCACCACGAAGCGAGGCACACAGACCGTTGCCAAAGGCATTCGGCGCCGGCGGCGCAGTCGGAAGCTTCAAAAGGCCGTAATATGATGGCTCAGCGTGCCAACCTAACCGATCGGGCGAAACGCTATCGCGCTCAGAACACGGTACGAGGTGAGCGCCGCTGCGTTCTGTGCGGCTCTCGTCGTCAGTTGGGGGTTATGCATTTGGACGGGAACGAAGCAAACGGAGAGCTTCAGAACCTCGCCTATGGGTGCCGGTCCTGTAACGGGAAGCTGGCGGTGGCATTCAAGCGGATAGGCGCCGGAGTTCCGACGAATCAGTACAACCCGGCGAAAGGCGGGGTACCGACTTTTGCGCAGTACGCTTGGGCTGTCTCGCAACAGCAGCACTCAGGCGAGCACGGGGAAGCTGGCGCGATGATCCATGCCACCCCGAGGTCGAAACGAATCGAGTACGCGCGGCGGATTGCGGATTTGAAGTCTTCCCGCCGTAACCTCTGGCCTTTCTCCTCGAAAGCCACGTCTCCGCGTCAAACCATGCCCGCCAGCGCCCGCAGCGCGTCGCGGTATGCTCCCGCACATACTGCGGCGCGCGAGATCTCGCAGACCTATAAAGGATACCGGGTGTACGGGTCGGACGAGGCGGGCTGGCGTACATCCTTGGGTGGTGGTGATTCGCTGTTTGACTCGGAAAAGGACGTGAAAGGCTTCATCACATCGTGGAATCGCAAAAACAGGGGTCCGCATTCGAGGCTCGGAGCTGAGGTTGACTCCATCAACCGAGAGATTCTGGGAACTACGGATGCTAAAAAGATGAAAAGGCTTTTGGAACGGCGCGACGAGCTTGTCCAGAAGACTTTGAACCCGGGTCAGAGTTCTTTCGCGCGGTGTGTTGCGGCTGTATCAAGGCGCGGCGATGTGGACGATCCTAACGCAGTGTGCGCGGCCTCCAAAAGGCGTACCCCAGAAGGCGCGGCGGAATTGCAGCGAGCGGCCGCGAAAGGGCGGCGGAAGAACGTGGACCCTACCATGGCTGCCATACTGGGCCAGGAGTTCATGAAGCTGGGTGTGAAGCTCAAGAAGAAGGCGACACGGAACCCCGCAGACGCGGCGGCCTCGATGTACCAGAAGTTCCACGGTCGGCCGTCCGGTGAGCTGGTGGAAGTCGAAAAGCCAGTTCACTACCACGCGCACCTGGCCGCCCTGGGCGAGCTGGAGAAGCTGACTGTGCGCGCGAACGACGGGGGTCTGGTGGACTTGGAACGGTTCGGAGACGCGGTGCTGTGCTCGAATGAGCGCGGAACGCAGCTCTACATCGAAGGCGGGGACCAGGCGGTGAAACTCTCAGCGTTTGGAATAGGGAAGCCGTATCACGACATTGAGGACCTGGGGGAAGTGGTGAAGCTCTGGTACTTCACGGCCAAAGACCACTTGGGAGACCAGGGCGGGGAAGCATCCTACCACCACAAGCTCTCCGAAGAGGGCAAGACGCGCATGTCCTACGGCTTTGGTGAAAGGCGCGCGCCGAAACCTCGGCTACTGTACGACGTGATGAACCAAGCGCTGGCTTTTGCTGGCGGTGAGTACTCGGTCGAACCGGAAGGGATACGAAACTGATGCAGCGGCAGTGCATAACGAAACTCCGATTTCCAGCGGTTCTGTTTGCGTTTGTGATGTGGCTTCCCTTCCTTGCTTGGTCTCAGTCCACAGACCACGGCGCGGTTGGCGGCTCTGTTCTGGAGTTTCGGGACTGGCTCATCGTCGTGCTTCAAGTCATCTCTCTGTTCACCGTCATATTTTCGGCGGTAAAGATCATCAACCGCAACGTTCGGGAGTGGGAAGTGCGGGAACTGCGGCTGATGGCGATCGAGAAAGAACTGGACCAGATGCGAACTGCGATCAGGGATTTCTCGGGGGTTCCAGTAAAGCTGAACGATATCTCTGGTGAAATCGAAAGGCTGCGCAACCGGCTGGACAGGTTCTTGGACGCGCAGGGGGCGAAGCCATGACGTACGGCACAAGTCATTTCGTGAGCAAGGCGGCGGCGATTCGATACTACCGCGATTACGAGGGGAGCGATGCCAAGCAAGTCGTTGAGCAGAAGATTCGAGAAGGCCAAATTCATATTGGCCGGCCGCATCTGAAGCCTGGCGAAACGCTCTCTGTTGTGGATGGTGGCAAACGCTATGCGATTTCGAATCCGCGCAAGGTCCGTGGTCGTTCCACCACCTTGCGAAACATGGCCTCAGTGACCATCCGAAAGCTTCCCAATGGGGTGGTGAAGATCACCGGGCGGAAGATGGCGGGCAAACGGAACTACTCGGCTGCCCAGCGGAAGAAGATCCTCAAGCGGCGCGCTGAGAAGCGGTTCTACAGCAAGCGGAAGATGGGAAAGCGCTAATGGAGCTTACCTTGGGCAAGACGAACGGTAACGACGGCACGCCGGCGAGGCGGGTATCGATCGGCATCTGTATGCCGGGTGAGTCCTTCTCCTCGGCTTGGGTGACGAACTGGACCAACCTGTTCATGTCGCTGCTGTCGAGCGGGTACGACCCGGCTCCGCTGTTCGGGTACTCCTCTTCGGTCTTCGTGACGCGTTCCAGCATGGTGCTTGAGATGCTCCATTCTCCAACACCCATCGACTACGTTTTGTGGATCGATGACGACAATATCGTCTTGCCGGAGCATTTCGCGCGGCTGAAAAAGGATCTGGACGAGTTTCCGAAAGCGGACATGGTAGCGGGCTGGTGCTGGACTGAGCCGAACATGAGGCAGGGAATGCCCCCCATCGTCTCATGTGGCAGGTTGCGGCCGGATTACACCGTGCTGCCTTTCGATGCGTCGGAGATGAAGACGGCGGCCAGGGAGAATCGGCTCTTGGAGGTTGGCTACACCGGATTTCCGGTGGTGCTGATGCGCTACGGGATGCTGGCGAAAGCAGGGGCCAATCCATTCGTGCCATTTTGCGGGGAGAACCTGCGGTGGGGCATGACTGGAGAGGATATTGCGTTCTGCATCCACGCTCGGGAACGGGGCGGGGCGTTGATTCTGGTCGATCCGCAAGTCAAAGTTCCGCACTTGAAGACGGCGCCGATACCGGAGCCGGTTGATCAGTTTGAAACCGTGGATCTGGCCGCTGAGCCGATGGTTCGCGCGCCGCGTCCGCGGCGGAAGTTGTTCGGGTCTGGAATCCCGCTGTTCTCGCTGTGCCATGCCACATTGAGATTCCCCGATGGCTGGCGGAACGCCTGCCAGGAGTGGTACGACCTGGCTGACAACCCCGAAGACTGTGAGTACATTCTATGCACGGAGCAGACGGTCGAGCTTCAACGATCAAGCGTGCCGTGGGAGCATTTCAAGAAGATCAGCAACCATGATCGGCACACGGCGGTGACGGCGTTCAATGCGGCTGGCGCTGTCGCAACGGGTAAGGTTTTGATTACTGTAGCGGACGACTGGTTTCCGCCTCCCCACTGGGATACTGAGCTGCTCAAGGTTCTGCCGGATTTGAGCGCTGAGGCTGCGGTCTGGATTTCGACGGGTGGCAACAATTCGCTGATGACATTCAACATCGTCACGAGACCGTACTACGAACGCTATGGGCGGCTGTTCTATCCCGAGTACTGGGGCATGTTCGCGGACAACGATTTTACGGATGTCGCGCGGCGGGATGGCGTCATTGTAGACGCCAAGCATTTGATGTTCCCACACCGACATCCGCTCTACGGTAAAGGGACCTGGGACGGCACGTATGCCTACCAGAATGCGCCGGAAGCGTACCAGCACGGCGCTGAGGTCTATGAGTGGCGCCGGGCGCACAATTTTGCGGACAGGGTAGGGCCGGATCATATCGAGGTTCGTCACCCGGTCAACGAGGTGCTCGTGAGCGCACCGTGAGTTTCTGAAGGTTCATTAGGCGAGACCGGCCGGAATCGCCTGGTGATGTAGTGAACCGCAGGGCAAGCCTTCTAGAAGGGGCTGCCGGCGTTTGGGAGTTGTCATAGGCTCCTGAACGCAGGTAGCCCCTTTTGCTTTGCGGTGGACGGTTTTTGAGAGAAGCAAGCCCGCACGCCGGGCAAAAAGGAGAAACGAGAGTATGAGCAAACTTCACAAGCTGGGCGCGGCGGCGCTGCTTTTCCTGATGGCAGTAGCCGTCGTTTTCGCCTTCAACATTCACATTTCGACTCAATCGCTGGTGGCCTGCCTGTCCATGGGGATCGCGGGGATCACGGTTACGTACCTCGACCCAACCACAGGCGGTGCCGCTCCAACCCGGGCCCAAGCTGCCAATGTGCAGAGCGTTGCGGCACAGGTAGCTTGGACAGGCACGGAGAGTGGGGCGGCCACTATCACGCATAATTTCAACGTGTCGACGGCTGCGCTGGCAGTCTTGAGGCCCTGGGTCATCGCTTACATGAGCGCTGGGGGCACGGCGTATCCGGCGCTGACGTGGGCACTCGGTGCGAACGCGTTGACTGTGACGAAGCCGGCTGCGAACGCCATCACCGGCTCCGATTGCACGTTCAACGTGATTATCCAGAGGCCGTGGACGCCGTTGGCTTCGAATATCCCGTCCATGCCGTAACCGGATGGCGACTTTGATCTGAGGAGGTCACATGGCTATCGCACACAGACGAGTTTCAATCGCCAACCCGGCTCGGCGCAAGTTCAGCCTGAAGCAGATCCGCGCTGGCTTCGGCGGCAAGCGCCGACAGGCTGCTGTCAAGGCGAAGCGCAGCACTCATCGTGCGCGCGCGCAGAAACGTAACACGGCTCACCGGAGACGCACCTCTCCCCGTCCGGTGAGACGCAATCTGGGAGAGCAAGTGCTGTTAACGCTGGGGAATCCCAAGAGAAAACCGGCGTCAAGGAGACAGGCAATGGCCAAAACGCGAACACATCGCGCCCGGTCCAGGTCGAATGATCCTGGCCGCAAGCGCACGAACGATCCTGGCCGGCGTCATAAGAGACGCCGGTCGTACGCAAGGCACAACCCGGCGCGGCGCTATCAGCGCCGCCGTCACCACAACCCCATGGGCGGCTCCTGGGGAGGGCAAGTCGCCCAGGCGTTGTACATCATCGCCGGGGCTGTCGGCTCGAAACTGGGCGCGCAGATGGTCCTCGGAACCAAGAACACCGGGTTTCTGGGCTACGGCGCCAATCTGGCGGCCGGCGGACTTTTGGCGTGGGCAGCCAAGGGCATCATGAAGAATGACGCGGCGGCAAAGGGCATCTTTGCCGGCGCGGTGGTTCAAGTGGTGCTCCGGCTGATCACGGACTACACCCCCTTTGGCCAGTATGCCAGCCTCCAGGGTGTCGGGGACTACATGGCGTCGAACTGGGTGACTCCACAGCGGTACGTGGATGGCCTGCAGTCGGCGCAAATTGAAATCCCCGATGGCTGGGGGCCGACCCCGCTGGTCATGGCTTCGTCCGGGGTCAACGCTAACGCGGTGGCCGCCGGCAGCGATGGCATGGGGGCGTTCTAGCTTCGGGCCGATCCGGACAACCGAGGCGCACGGTGTGCGTCGGCAGTAAAGAATTTGGGGGCTTGCGAGAGCTTGCCCCGGAGTAAAAAGAAATGGCCGGAACATCAGCGCCGCAAGGCACAGTAGCGTATGGCGGGGGTTACACTCCGAATGCCCAGTCCGCAAGGGGCATGGATATCAACAGCATCATGAAAGGGTGGGTGGACCGGGGAGCGTGGATCTATTACGACACGCTGACCCAGAACGCCGGCAGCTCGGCGCTGTCGGTCTATACCCCGTTCGCCCAAGGTTTGAACCAAAACGATCAGATCAACACGGCTCTGATCAAGACGAAGCTGCAAACGAACCTTCCGAACGGCGGGATGTTCCTTGCGCCGCGTTGCCTGATCCTGAACCAGCTTGGCTTCTATTTCAAGGGCCAGCCGGCCACGTCGACGGCTCCCACGGCCCAGAGCATCGATTCGCTGCTGGTGGATATCCAGCAGTTCTGCTACAGCTCGTATTTCGAGTTCCGAATCGACGACAAGGTGTTCTTCGAAGGTCTGCTCGAATTCCATCCGCCGGGCATTGGCCTGTACGGGTCCTCGGAACGGCAAGGCGATGTCCACTGGGGCCTCGGCCTGCCTTCTCCGCTCGGTGTCTGGACGTTCGGCAACTTTGCGAAGTACATTGCGCCGTTGCAGAACTTCAGCCTGCAGATCAAGTTCCCCGGCGCGACTCTCCCGGCGTGGCAGACGGCTGCGAACGGTGGCCAGGGTATCACCCTGGTGACGATGATGAAGGGCTGGACGGATCGCAGCGTTCAGTAGCACAGATCTCCTCGCGGAGACTTCCGGCAGCCGCGTTATGGGCTCCTTCGCGCGGCTGCCGGAGATTTCGAGTGGAAGGGGCGAGAGGATCTTGGTATGTACGTGCCAGCGAATCTGCCAGCTACGGGTACGACGCCGCTTGTGGCTCCGACTATGCCGAATGGCGAGACACCGATGTCGGACAGCCGAATTTTGGCGAGCCAGGCGTACCTCTTCCGGGTCAACACGGCGGCCGACAACGCTAAGGCGGCGGTGCTCGGCTCCTGCCAGGTGCCGGTGAGCTTGACGGACACGGGCACACCGCTGTCAACGAATGCGGTGCTGGCGTGGATTCAGGCGAATCCTGGGCTGGCCCTGGGTATCGGTGCGGGCGCGCTGGTGCTGATGTCCAGTCGGAAGGGGAAGCGGTGACGGGGCTAGAAGTCTATCTTCGATCCGTCCGTGAACACGGGGCCTGGAATGGCGGGTTTATCGGGTGTTTTTGCGTCATTCGGGCGATGTTTCGATGGTTGTATCGCGCTGGCTTGCGCGTCCATCCGTCGGAAAAACTCCAGATTGCTTCGCCATTTCCCGTGGCGTCCTCCGCACCATCCATTCAGAGCCATATGCGAGAGTATACCATAGGAAGAGAGGCGCTCGGATGGTAGAGTTCTTTCGACAACAGGGCTCTGATGACGGTCGCAATGCAGTTCTTGGGCGGCGTAAAATTAGGCCATCAAAAGCGCGAATGACGGTGCGGTTTCATGCTTTGCTCGAACCAGATTTTGAATCGAAGAAGGCGTACTGGGAGCGCATTTACGCGGCTGCTTACAACAGAACGGTGGGTCGAACGAACCCCCGCAAGGTCAACGGCAAGTCCACCACCTTGCGGAATATGGCCTCGGTGACGATTACGAAGCTCCCCAACGGCGTGGTGAAGATCACCGGGCGGAAGATGCGGGGGAAGCGGTGATTCATGCCGCCCGTTTTGGTGTTATTCTCAAACCGGAGGACGCGATGAAACGAAAAGTCGATCCGGTAGAGGAAGGGTTACGAGCAGAACGCCAGAAAGCCGAGGCGTGGCTTAGAATCCTGTGCAAAGGTGTTGGGTCGTGTCTGATGGAATGCAGCGGGGGTTATCCCGAGGAGCTTCAAGCTGTGCTCGATGTGGTGGACAACTATCTGCGCGCTGCAATCGCTGAAGAGGAAAGATGCCAAGAGGCGTATAAGCCTTACTGGCGTCGGCGGCGTGTACGTTACATTTCGAAGGCGAAAGCGAAAAAGGCGAAAGCAGCGTGATCCATGCCGCCATTTGTGGTCCAGTACCTTTGCCCGCGCCAGTCTCCGTACTGGCAAGGCGGCAAGGTGGTGCCGAACTTTTGGGCCGCGGTGGAATGGGCAAAGGCCCTACGGCCCAATGGACCGCTTGGAAGGGCGCGTGTTGTGGACGCCAGAGGTGTGGTAGTCTTTCAGGTGTGAACGCATGAAAAAAGACTCGCAGCTCATCCTCGAAGCCGATTGGGTGCTCAGCAAGTGCGGGCGCCCGACACCTCCTCGAGGAATGTCTGCGGTCTATATCCCCCATTCGTTTTTGCTTCAGAGCTTGGATCTCACAAGCGGCCAGACGACGATTGAGAAGACGATCACTGGCGACACAACCTGGATGCTGCGCGCGATCTCGGCTAACGGTGATGTGCCGTACTGGCAAGTGATTCTGCCGAATGGACAGCCGTTCCTGAATCAGTCCCAGCTTGTGCAGGAGGTCGCGGGCTACGGCTCCGGCCGGCTGCTGATGGCGAAACAGGTTCCGTGTCCGCCTCAGTCCAAGATCCAGGTTCGGCTGACGGCGCTGAGCGCTGCCGTTCAGATGCTGTTCGAAGGGGCCTACTGCTACTACGTCAAGTCGCAAAAGCCTTCCGAAGCGGCCGGGCCCCTGCCGCCGCAGTATTTGGACAATCCAAACCAGAACATCCTGGCACCATGCTGGATGCATGGCACAGGCCCCGCGACACCACCTGGCTACGAGGATTCGCCGTTCACGTACTGCTCTGCGGTCCCAGTCATCGGCCAGGGTTTGCAGTTCACGAGTCCAGCGGACATCTTGCAGTTTGCAACCATTGAGATTCCCATCGAAAGCGCCTCGGATTTCGTGGTGCGGCGTTTCCATTTCAACGTAACCCAGGATGCCACTGTGACGGGCGGAGAGATCCTGGCCAGGATCCGCGCGGCTTCAGGGCATGTGTTTTCGGATGACTACATCGACGTGGCTCGCTACATCGGCGGGGCACCGTACGCGCATGACTGGTGGCTGAAAGCCCAAGACACGCTCATCTTTGACCTTCAGTTGGTGGACTTCGCCGGCGTAGGGCAAATGTACCTGCAAGTCTACGTGGAAGGCGTCAAACGGCGAAAGGTGGGAGCATGAGTCCTTCTCTCATCGGCGTTCCGGTGCTCGGGTGCGTGGATTATCGGCCCCAGTGGTTTTATCCATCTCCACGAGGCTGCCGGGAGCAGGCGTTCAGCTACTTCTACGATCTGTTCAATGCTGCTTACTCACCGCTCGCTGTTCTTTCAACTCAGGAAAACATTCCCCTGGCGATTGAGACCGGCTCGAAGTTCCTCTGGCGGGGCGTCCGGTTGAATCTGGGCGTTGGTATTGGCGGCATCCCCGTGACCTTGTTGGTGCGCTTCTTCGATCCGTTTGGAAACGCGCTCAGCTCGGACTACGTGCCCGTCATTCAGTATGTCAACCCGTCCGGGAGCGCCGCTGGTGGTCTTCCGGTGCCCATAGAGCCGGAGATTGAATGCCCCCCTGGGTCAGGCATCTTGGTCTCCTTCAAAAACATCGACCCGAACAACACGGCTCAGTTGCCTGAGATCACGCTGTACGGCCTGAAGCGTTACGAGGGGGCTTTATGAACCCTCGTTTTCAGGAACGTCATCAGGACTACGTGTTGAGGATTGCGAGCCTCGCGCCTGGTGAGATCAGAACTGCGGTGCCGTTGGTGCTCGATCTTGACGCTCCATTTGTTCTGCGGTCGCGGGCTTTCAGAGTGCAGCCACAGCAGAGCATTCAAGAAGGCATTCGCAACCTGCAGGCGGGCTTGCAGTTTCTGAAAACCAGTTTCACGGGGCCGGATGAGAACTACGTCAGCCAGCAAAGGGTTCCAGCAACCTTGCATTCGTACTGTTTTGGTCAACAGGGGAGTCCCACCCCGGTATTCCCGCAGAGTATCTACCCGGCTGGTGGCATCATCTACGTGGACGTGGAAAACGCAGGGCTGGGCACCCTCACGAATGTTCGGCTGTATTTCCGGGGCGTCAAACTCTACGTATGGGGAAGTCGCCAAGGGGTTACGTACGCGGCCCAGCACGGCCCCATCCGGCCATACTGCTATCCCGTGATCGCCTTGCAGTTGCCTGTGACCACGACGGCTCCGATGGTCGTTCCCTTCATCGTGCAGCCCGATGCGGATTTTGTTCTCAGGGGTGGGCGGGCTGGCACGGACAACAATCAGCAAGGCAACAACGCCGATTATTTCGAGGTCGAAATCACCCTGCGTGATTCGGATGGTAAGCCATACTCGAATCTGCCGGTGCATGCGAGTATTCTGTTTGGACGTCCGGGTCAGGGGACTCTTGGGCAACCTGCTTACGGTTTTGGAGTTCAGGGAGAATCGTACCCGTGTGGCAGCCTCACAAACGGTCTGCTGGCCGAGTTCTGCGGGCCGTCGAATCCCGGGCTCTTCTACCCGGAGATTTACATCCAGCGAAGCCAGTTCATGTACCTGGATTTCACGCGTGCCGATGGCGCGTATGCGAACCAGTCCCCGCTTGACTTCCCGGTGTTGCTTACTGGGGTAAAGGTGCTGCCATGAATCTGCCCATCAGCCCGCTGAGTCTGGACGCCTTGACGCGCGACACCTGGGGATCGTTCGATGCGGCCGCGATCCGGCAACTGGCGCCGTTGGCAGACGAGTTGTGCTACCGGCCGAGGCTGTACAAGTCGCCGGATTCGCCAAGTGAAGTCATGCCGGCCAATGGCTATGTATCGCACGGTCTGAAGATCACGCCGGGCTCGCTGATTTACGGATTCTATTTGCCGGCGGAGTTGGTTGGGTCAGTTGGTGGCGAGCTACCTCCGGGCCTTACGGCGATCACCCCGCCTCAGTTCAACGTGCAGATCACGGACACCTCGTTGGGTCACAAGCTGTTCGATGAGCCGGTGCCGTCGCTTTTCCTTGCGAATTTCAAGCCGACGTACTACAGCGCCGTCTTCGTGATCGCGGGGTCATTTCCAAACCTGCTCTGCGCGCCCTATCCGGTCGTCGGCTCGGGGCTGTTCATGGTTGAACTCTGGAACACGGCAGGGTACCTAAATGCTGGCGGCGCATTCGTGGGAGTTCAGCAGCGCGTTGAGCTGGTCATCGGCACGCTGGAGCCATTGCCGGCTGGTGAGGAGGGCTGCCAATGAGTCCGATGCGTAGAGGAAGGCCACTTTACGGTGTGCCAGAGGTGAGCACCGTTGCTACCATGTTGCCGCGCGATCCAAGGTTGCGCGATCCGGTCTGCGGGCCGTCGCTGTCGCCGTCGCAAAACGCGATTGACATTTACGTGTCGAACTCCCTGGCGGCGCCCGCTCCGACAGTCTTGACCGTGCTGCTGTCCTACCAGGTACCCAGTGGCCACCAGTTCGCGCTCACGGGCGTGATGTGGAACTTTGATCCAGTGGGAGGCTTCATACCTGGCTCCGGTGACATCATCTGGACGCTGGATGTGAACAACCCCTTGACGCCTTCGGCTCTGGCGATCGCGGGGCGCTATGTCCAGGGTTTCGGTGCGGAGTTGGCGCCGATCGGATCCTACGAGATTCCGTGGCGGTTCTCGCGGCCGCGGATCTTCGCACCGTCCGATCTGATCCAGTTGAAGGTTCTGACGACCATAGCGATCGTGCAGAACTCAGGGAACTTCAACAGCCGGTTTATCGGGTATCTCTGGCCGGCCGGGGAGTGACGTCATGTACTGGCGCACAGTGCGGCGGGGACTCGGGGCGACTTCCACAAGCATTCAGAGCCTCATAACCTCAGTAGCGGATCAGCTCGGCGTACCGCCTTCAATCGCTGTTGCCGTAGCGCAAAAGGAGTCGAGCTTCAACCAGAACGCGGTGGGCTCAGCCGGGGAGATTGGCGTCTTCCAGCTCATGCCGGCGACGGCAACCGCGCTGAACGTCAACGCCTCGGATCTCACCCAGAACGTTGAGGGCGGCGTTTCGTTGCTGGCTTCGCTGTACCAGCAGTTCGGGAACTGGAGCGATGCGCTGGCGGCCTACAATGCCGGGCCTACACATCTGGCGGCGGGGCAGTCCTACGCGTCCAGCATCCTCGGAAGCATCAACGTGGATTCGACACCCTCGGATAGAATCATGGCGGATCTCACGGACGGGCTGCCAGATCTCTCGAGCGATTCGGGCACAAGCCCCTGGGTATGGGTTGGCTTGGCCGTGGCGGGGCTGGGGCTACTCTGGTGGGCCACGGCTTAGCGTATACTGGGGTTGAAAGGCGGTAACAAGGTGCTCTCTCTGATTCTTCTGGTCTTTGCGTTTGTGCTGGCGGTGATCGCCGTATTTCGTCCGCCGAATAATCCCCCCTTTGACGTGCTGGGGTCGCGGCTGCTGTGCTTCTTGGTCGCGTGCTTGCTGCTGGCCGATATCCTGGTAACGGCTACCGGCTTGAAGCTGATCGGCGGCTGAAATTCGGGGCTTGACAGCGTAGACTTTTCGGTTTAAGCTGTGGTTTCGCGTCTCCTGAAGGGTTCGAGACGCGGATGTCTTTGACGGGATTATCAACTAGTCCGGACCAGTGGTTTTCGCCCCACGATAATGCTTGCTCGCATGGTGGACCCTGCCAAGGTGAGCGTTGTAACGCGACGCACCCGCCGCGAAGCTAAACGGGAACAGCGAAAGCTTTTTAGTCGGGAAGGCCGCTAAAAACGCAGGGCGGAGGGCAGCCAAGGCCGAAGGGATGAAAACCTTGGTGAGGGCTGGTGCTCAGCCGTCCGATAACCACTTATATCCCACCTGAACTTGTGGTAAGCTCCTCCCTTCCTGTAACGGCTATTATGTAAACTTTCCGAGACGATTCTAAAGGACTTGCGAACTTTTTCACCGAGTGGCTGCAAAACCACAACCCGTGGTGGTTGAAGCCTGTGGAAAATGCGGTTTCGGACGCGCTGAAAAATTGGGCAGCACTGAACGAAAGTGCGCTTGCGGTACAATAGATTTGTGGCTTGAGGCTTTGGCCTCGCCACCTCCCCGCCGCCTCGGTTCCCTCGATGGGCCTCCTGAAGCGGCGGGGCTAAACCCCTCGGAACGTGTCGGAAGGGCGTGTACGGGCTTCCCTTAATCCCTGTTGGCTTGCTGTTGAGGACTCCTGGGTGTATGCTTGGGCCATGAGTCTCATTCTTACGTTGGAACACACATATGCAGTCGCCATTGGCGATTTGAAGAAAGTCCGGCGGTCCATTGAAAACGATGTTCTGCCGATCCTGGAAAAAGCGGATAAGGCCGCGCCCACCATTGAGGCGATCACCGGCCTAATCTGTCCACAACTGGTGAACATTGAGCGCACGGCGGAGGCAGTGCTCGCTAAAGCTATCGTCGCCATCGAGGACGCGGAAAAAGCTGCTGCCGGAGGATTCGTCAACGTGGCGCTGGACGCGCAGTTGGTCGCGGACATCAAGGCCGTCGCGCCGGCAGTGAAAGCAGCGGCGCCTACTGTGCCGCCGGCGCCCACCACATAAGCCAGTATGTTCGACTGGCTGCGAAGAATAGACGGGGACTGCCAAGCGGTCCTCGAAAACGTCAACAACGCTTTGCGGGAGATCAAGAAGCTTCTTGCATTGAGCATAACCCTGGAGAACAACATCATGTCGAAGATCACCGATTGGGCCGCACAAGAGGAAGTGGCTCTAACCACCATCAGCGCAACCCTGGATTCCGTCGTGGCGGGAATCGCCGCATTGGATACCCTCATCAGCAATTTTCAGAACTCGCCGGGCACCCTGTCTTCGGCGGATCAAGCTGCTTTGGATGGCATTCAGGCCGCTTCTGCGGCGCTGGTTACCAAGGCCGCCGCGATCTCGGTCACGCCGCCCGCGCCCCCGACTCCGTAGCCGATGCGCCGGGCGGTCGCTATCGCGTTATTGCTCTGCTCTCCGCTGTTGGCGGTTAAGTTCGTCAGGGACGTGCTGCCAGCAGCGGGGGCGATCACTACAATCGTGGTGAACGCCAATACTTTAGCGCAGGCGATCAAGCACCCGAAGGCTACAGTTAAAAAGGTGGTCAAGAAAGTCGTGCGGAAATGAGCACTTTTGAGCGGCTTCGCTGGATGCTGGTTCTGCTCATGGCGTTTCTGTACACGCCATTTGCGAGGTTCCATAGATGAGCCTGACTGGTATTCCGTCGAAGGACGATCTCACGGCGCTGATTAAACAGGCCGCCACTGAAGCACAGGCGAGTGGGTTTGCCTTGGAGGATCACCTGGTGCCCCTACTCCATGGGGCGCTCCTCGAGGCTGCCGCCGACGTTTCCGGGGTCCTCAAAGCCGTGCTCGACGCCCTGGCGCCGGCTGTGAGCGTTCTGGCCGATCTAAACACGACCCTCCAACTGTTCTCGAGCGAGTCCCTGGAATGGCGCAACACCGTTGGGCGGTTGTTTAATCTTTCACCACCGGAGACAACATCATGCCATCCAAAATGAACTCAAACCAGTGGATCGCTTTAGAGTGTCTAGGCGTCTTGGCGATCATCGGTCTGGCGTCATTCTTTTGGGAACCGAAATATGGCGTTGGCTTGGGGATGATAATCGGGGCCATCATCGCAGCGCTGAACAATGCACTGGGCGTGCAGTCTGGCTCTCATTTGCCGGAGCAGGCGGGGGATGCCAAGCCCGGGCAGTCTTCACAGACTGAAACCACGAGCAAAACTACTACGCAGGCTCCGCCTGAGGCGACGAAGTAATGGGCGCCGCGGACTCCTACCAGCCCTTCCTTGCTGCTCTTTGTCTTTGGCGAGAGGCACGGGGCCAATCGGACGATGCGAAGCGGGCCGTACTCCACGTGATTCTGAATCGCGCGGCCACTGGTTTTCGTGGAAGCGATCCGGCCTCGGTGATACTGTGGCCGTATCAGTTCTCGAGTTTCAACCCGAAAGATCCGAACGCGGCCCGGCTACCAGATCGGCGCAATGTTGGAGATTGGCGTGCCTGGTTGGCCTGTTGTGCGGTGGTGGATGTTCCTGGGGATGACCCTACTGGGGGTGCTTTGATGTACGAGAGCGCTTCGTTTGCCATGCGGCCAGACTGGGCCACTGCTGAAAAGCAAACGGCTGAAATCGGGCCTTTCAGGTTCTATCGAGCCTGAGGTTCTTCAGTCTGCCCCTACACATGGCTCCTGGCTCACCTGGGCAAGTGGAAGGCCGCATAGGTCCGCGCGCGCGCAACAGGGGATGAATAGAGAGAGGTAGCTCTCATCGCTTACCGGACCAACGATCTCGACTGCCTCGCCCATGAAGATTGTTGGAGCATTCGCGGACACTGAATACGTGACCGTGAACGTGCCTGTAGTTGCAGCGGAAGGGATTGTCAGTACGCCGCCTGTTGGGCCACCTGTAAGCGGCGATGGAATCGTGACCTGGATTTGGAGTCCGGCGGCCGGGGCTGCTTGGTTGATCGTCACGGTACAGGTCGAAGAATCCCCTGGCAGCAGCATCGTGCTTCCCGGCGCCGGCGCCGGCGCGTCTGGCGGCTGCGTACACTCCAGATCGGTGATGGTGTATGGCGCCCCGAAGACGAAGTTCCAGATTTTTTGAACGGTTCCATATTTCACAGTAACCGTCACCGAAGCGGGAGGCGTCTGTGCCAGGGCCATTCCGCAAAGCATCAATCCGATCAATAAGCGTTTCATGTTCGCCTCAGTTCTCAGTGTAGTACCATGCTTGCGCGAACAGCAGACAGGTGCCAGAGAAGCTCACGCGCGCAGTAACGCCGCATGTCCAAGTCATTTTAATCCCCGTATTAAAAACAATTGGATCTTGTAT
>Ga0187870_1000618_pt1 | contig 38936 bp, 38 predicted proteins | sample June2016WEW_13_1_3_FD_132974 | JGI IMG/M metagenome (GOLD analysis project Ga0187870, IMG submission 132974) | Peatland microbial communities from SPRUCE experiment site at the Marcell Experimental Forest, Minnesota, USA - June2016WEW_13_150 | ecosystem: Environmental > Terrestrial > Soil >... | reverse complement strand
CTTTGAAAGGTTTCTCCTGTCTGGAAAAGAAATTTATTGTTTTCAAGGCCGTTTCACTGCTCCCGTCCACAAGCCCCACCAACACTGATAGTCCTCGAGAACCCTTCTCGCCTCCTTCAAAGTTTTGCGCGGGTTCTCAACAAAACATATGGTTACTATCCTGCCAATAGGGAGAAGAAATCCGAGTCGATCGCTGTCACTCTAGCTCCGGCATTGCTGAGGAGCACTGCAAGAGAGGCTGTGACAGAGGACTTTCCAACACCGCCCTTCCCGCTGACTACAGCGAGCTCCTTCAAGGGACCCCTGTTCCTTGCAACACTTTCTGTTCCACGTTCGGATGACTCAGCGGACGAGGGAAATAAGGAATATATATTCATAAGCCTTTCTAGGATGTTTGAGAAAGACATTGTCACTAGACAGGGCTATTGATATGGCAATGATGGTCTCGTGTGCCGTGCGCTGTTCGTGGTCGTCTAGGCGAGTTTCTCATGTCAAAGACGATCGTTGAAGAGTCGCTTGCATATTTGAAGCGTGAAGTACCATCCTTCGAAGACATCAGAGTTGATAGGGTATGTTTGGGATGGGGCTACACCGGAGTCCGGCTGAGCACAGGCGATGTAGGACTCTGCCATAGCCTACTAGGAGAGATGCCCCTAGCGTGCTGCCAAATAGTCAGGCAGTCGGGCACATTGGCTGGTAGTCCCGCGGCCGGGTTAGCTGAACTCGCGAAATCATGGAACCTTGGAGAGAGGGTTGTCGGCCTTGCCACGATTAGTGCCCTGTCCCAGATTATCCTGAAACGCGGTTCCCAAGGATTCGCCATGATGGAAGGAAACATCCTAGACCAATTCGACATCAAACCAACTGACACAGTGGCAATGGTTGGCAACATCAGGCCTTTCGTTGAGCCGATTAGAAGGAAAGCATCGAATCTGTGGATATTTGAGAGAAGCGGCCGGTTCGATGAGGGAATCCTGCCTGACACGGCTTGCGAGGAACTTCTTCCAGAAGCTGATGTTGTCATAATCACTGGATCAGCGATAGCCAATGGAACCATAGAGCGGTTGCTTCAGCTTTCACAGATCGCTAGAGAAGTCGGCGTCGTGGGGCCTTCTGCGTCTATTGTACCGGACCCGCTGTTCAAACGCGGAGCTGATATCGTCGGAGGAGTGATCGTCACCGACGCAGATAAGGCGTTGAGAATAGTTGCAGAGGGTGGGGGAACGCCACAGTTTAGGGCCGCTGTGAGATTTGTTACGATGAAGCCGAAATCTGGCAAGGATCGGACGCGTTCTCAAGAAAAGAGCTGACTGATCATGTTTCAGCCAAGGACACAAACAGAGGAGAACAACGAACAATTCGTGACGTCAGCTTTGGTAATCTTAAGGGAAGACCTTCAGTGATGCAAAGAGGGACGATAATGAATCTTGAACACTGGGGCTGGTATTCCATCGCCGTCAGCATCGTTCTCGTGCTAATGAACTGGATCATCGCCGTAACGTCCAGCAGCGTGGCCGTAGGCGCGGAGACGGTTCACAATGCTGTAGACCTGCTGATGGCCGTGGCGGTACTGGTCGGTTTGAAGCTCTCGACGAGAAAGTCCAAGTCCTTCCCCTACGGCCTGTACAAAGTGGAAAACATCATCACGGTTGTCCTGGCCGTCATGATCCTATTCACTGCATATGAGATCGTCAGAAACGCGATGTTCACCGTGCCACACCAACTTACTGTGAATCCATGGATGTTAGCGGCCGCGCTTGTGACGGCCGTTATTCCACTCGTCTTCAGCCATTTCGAACTGCACGTCGGACGAGGAGCTAACTCCCCTGCCCTCATCGCCAGTGCAAGAGAGTACCGTGTTCACATCTTCACGGCTGGGATAGTGTTCGCGGTCCTATTGGCGCAGTGGTTCGACTTCCCGCTAGACCGTATTGCGGCGCTGGTGATCGTCGTTGCCATCGTCAAGACCGGCTGGGACCTGCTCTCGGACGGGATGCGGGTACTACTGGACGCTTCCATTGATCTTGGAACTCTCGATCGCATTCGCCAGATCATCGACAGCGAACCTGGCGTTGTCCAAGTGAAATCGGTCACGGGGCGCAACTCGGGGCGCTTCCGTTTCATCGAAGCTGACATACTGCTACGCTTCCACGATTTGGAGAAGGCTCATTCGGCGACGCATCACATCGAACAAAGAATCCGAGAAACCGTACCTCATGTGGACAGAGTCCTGATCCATGCCGGGCCCTCTGAGCGCGCACACACCCGATATGCCGTTCCTCTTTCTGATTTGAATGGGACGGTCAGCGATCATTTAGGCGAAGCGCCATATTTCGCGCTGCTCACGCTAGCCCTTGAAGATGGCCATGTGGAAGGGCAGCAGATCGTCACCAACCCTCATACTGCTCTGGCAAAAGGCAAGGGCATCCGTGTGGCCGAATGGCTGGTGGATCAAAAGATCGACACGGTTCTGTTGAGAGAGAACCTGCAAGGCAGGGGACCTACGTACGTCTTCCGCGACGCAGGCGTAGACATGGTGCCCACGATGGCGGGAACGCTCGTTGAGGCGCTTGCCACGTTAACGCACCAGCGCGCCAAATAGCCCTCTGTTGCCAATGTTCGCAGCCAAGATCATTCATGAAACATTGGAAATCGTTACATATGGTCTGGTTCAGAGCTACTCCATCTGATGTAGGCAACTGGTCGTCCGGATATGGGTAGGTTCAGAAGCAAGAAGGACGTGTGGATATGTCCAGATTGCAAGACAGAGTGGCACATCATGGAGGGCTACGAACTCATGCCCGATGGGACCAAGGTCTGCGCCAATTCAAGGTGCAGAAGGAAGTTGACTGACAAAGATATATACGGCTAGAAACTGGCCAGCATCTCTGCTCCGGTGCTCGCGTTTCGATACTCCCACCCGCGGCTCGGAAGGTCCTTGGACCGTCCCCCTTTCTACAGAGGAAACCAAGCAATCATCATTGACTGTCCCAGGGGAATGGTGGTCCAAAGCGTTAAGGTGCTCTTTACTCTCTATGTTCTACGTTACCAACGTTTTACTTGCTATGCGGCATAAGTTCTGGCATGTCGCGGAAGATTGACTGTGCGGCTTGTGGCATTAACCCCTGCTCCACAGGTAATAGCAATCAATCCTTCGATGGTTGTCCCATGAACACGGCTGAAGAGGTGCTTGAGAATGCTTCCGAGGTGTACAAGTCAGAGTTGAGGGAGATGGCTCATGCAGCGGCTCTTGTTGAAGCGAAAGGATACATGAGGTGGACTAGAGTCGAGGACACGATGGAGTTCGCGCGAGCCATGGGTTACAGGAAGCTTGGCATAGCCTGCTGTGTTGGCTTGAAGAGGGAAGGCGCCATTCTGGAAAGCATCCTACGCAAGAACGGGTTCGAGGTATCTTCAGCCGTCTGTAAAACGGGCGGCGTCCCTAAGGAGGAACTGGGCCTCAAAGACGAGGAAAAGGTACGTCCAGGCGGATTTGAAGCAATGTGCAATCCCGTCGCGCAGGCCATGCTCTTAGACTCCGTTGGGTCTCAGCTCAACATACTAGTAGGCCTGTGCGTCGGCCACGACGCCTTATTCGCAAAGGCGTCCAAGGCTCCCGTAACAACCCTTGTGGCAAAGGACAGAGTGCTCGGCCACAACCCCGTCGCAGCCATCTACAATCATCAATCCTACTACAGGGAGAGACTGTACGAGGACCACGTTTAGGGCCTGGGCCGGGTCGAATAGCTCGTATACGCGGTTGAGATGGCCTGCGTAGCGCGTACCCGATCCTTGGGATGACAAGCTAGACTTGTCGGAGAGAAAGGCTTCGGCCCATGCGCTCGGAGATGGTTGCATTCAAACTTTCGATCCCAACGCAGAATTGGAAATCAAACACGTCCAGGGCAACCAAAGATTGACGAGCGCGGCCGAGGCCCTTATTGGCTAGGAGGCTAGGGGTCTCTGCTTCGTGATGGATACCTGTCCGTTTCTTAACGCCGACATTTTCACTTTATCATAACTGTGCCGTCTTCCCCGATCCTGATCTTGACAGTAGCTGTCAGATGATGTCGTCGAATCTTTCCTTTGCACTTTGATCGGAGGGCGGCTAGGATTGAGTCGGCGCTCATGTTCAATTTGACGCCTAGCACATCGCCCCGTAGCAGAATCATGGAGGTAGCTTCGAAGACGCTTGTTCCACTTGGGATGATCAATTCCTCGGATTGAGAGAATTGTTCTAATGCAGCCAGTGTGGCTTTGGCTGCTCTCAAGTTGTCGTGAGCTCGATGTTCAATGATGCTTATGTTTTCTCGTGTGGTGTGAAGTCTCTTTGCGACTTGGGCTTGAGTTAAGCCTGTTATCCTGAGTCGCATGACTTGCCATTGTCTTTTCGTCAGAAGCGTGGCAGGAGTTTTCCACCTGGTCAATGAGGGTCCCGCTGGTTCGTTAAAACCACATGCAGGGAGGATGTAAGCGTTTGTGCTTACCAAGCCTTATACAGCACGAACCTAGGGAGTCGAGAATTGAGAATCGGAGGTCGACAATATACGAGTTCTCGTCCGCGCCGAAGTAGAGAGGTGACCCAAGTTGCGGTTACCTCGGCTGTACTAGGAATCACAGAAACAATAGTGTTCAGTGCGATCTATCCTGCGCTACCGCCGATACTCGTCGTTCCTTTTGTGACTTCTTTCATCTTTGCTGTTACCCTTGCATTTTGCAGGAAGCAATGGATCATTGGTGTTGTCTCCTTCATCCTAACTACTGCGATTAGAGGCGCATTTATGCCCGGACAGCTGGCAATACCCCTTTATGGTCTGCTCTTTCAAGGCGCTCGAGCCGAGAACGCGTGGTCGTGCAGACTCGCGGGCTTTTCAGCGTCGGTTCTACACGCCCTCTACGGTATGGTTTTGGCTCCAATGATCTTCTCGGTTGCGCCAGCCGCTGCAATTCTCTCATTGGTGAGAGGTCACGCTCTTGATTTCGGATCGGCGATAGCAATCTGTGCGGTCGTATTCGGTTTGGGTGGGATGCTCTCAGCGGATATCGGTCGTCGATTAGGCATCCGCATAGTTGGGAATCTTGGAGCTTGTATGCGATGATACTTGAGCAACTGAAGCGAGCGTGGTATGATAGGGTATTGAGCCACGGCTTGGAAGGTGAACAGGTCACAACAAACATGAGACCGCTTAAGCCTGAAGAGGCGATCGGACGGCCCACGCGGAACGGTTACCCGCTATTGCAAGGAAGGGAAGTCATGTTACAAGCGGAGCTCAGAGGAGCAGTGGGCCACGCTTTCACCGATGAGCCAACAAAGTATTTTGGTCCGCTTGCGGAATTGAACAGACTCCCACTTGATACGAACGCCGCAAGGGCTCGGTTAGTGGCAGCCATCAACGCCACTTACACACTCCTAGGACTCATAAGCAGAACAAAGCACTGCAAGAATTCGGGCCCAGAGATGTGCGGTGCCAAAATCACAGAGTATCTCGCGAAGAAGCATGGATCAGAAACGAGAGTGGCGATAATAGGATTCCAACCAGCAATAGCCTACCACATGTCCAAGACGTTCAGGAATTTTCGGGTCACTGATATGGATCGCGATAACATTAGCAAAACCAGCCAGGGAATAATTGTCGAATCTCATGAGAGAAACCGGAACGCAATTGAACACGCCGACGTGATTCTTGCGACCGGATCAACCCTTGTCAACGAATCGATCGACAACATCCGAGACTGGGCACACACCAAACCTCTATACTTCTTCGGGGTAACAATCGCAGCCGCGGCCTACGAGCTTGCCTTGAACAGGCTCTGTTTTGAGGCTAATTAGTCGTGAAATACTTCGGTGATATCGCGATGACTTCACGCGGGAATCGGGAAGAGCACCGAAGCCCCCTCATAACGCTCGAGCTGATTTCGTGAGGTCATGGAGATTCTTGGTAGGTTCGACGAAAATAGCTGCGGGCGGGAATGCCATAGGCTTTCTCCCTCTCGGAGTCCGCTGCAGGCATCCTATCTAGAATATGGCAACTCATATGAGCGTCATACAATAGGTCAGAACATCCTAGGGTTCGTGCGAGCCACGTCTATTGCATCCCAGAATAAATCCCGACTTATTGTGGTCATTGGACTCACCCTCTCGTATATGGTGGTCGCGTTTGCGGGCAGCATCTTGGCCAACAGTCTGGCTCTGCTGACGGATGCCATTCACATGTTCTCTCACGTCGGAACTCTGACGATGACATTCCTAGCAATTACTCTTGCAACGAAGCCACCGACCCCTGAGAAGTCCTTCGGGTATTATCGCCTCGAAGTGCTGGTTGCCCTGTTCGACGGGGTGGTCTTGGTAATGATGGACCTGTACATTTTCTTCCAAATCTATCTACGTTTGCTCAGCCCGCCAGACGTTCGAGGAGGACCCATGATGATCGTAGCCATAGTGGGCTTAGTTTTGAACTTGATTGGAATCAGGCTGCTAAGTGGTCCTTCCAAACAGAGTTTAGTCTTTCGAGGCGCACTTCTAGAGGTGATGGTGCATGCATTAAGCTCAGCAGGGGTAATCGTTGCTGGAACAACAATCTTTCTGACAGGATGGTATCTTGCCGATCCCATAGCAAGCGTTTTGATAGGTCTCATAATGATTCCGAACATATTCAAGCTGATTATGGGTAGCGTGAATATACTCATGGAAAGTGCGCCAGGCGATATCTCCCCTGGGAAAGTGGAGGAAGCCTTATTGAGCATCCGTGGTGTCACAGGAGTACACCACCTACATTTATGGACAATAACATCCGGCGTCCATGCCGCAAGCGTACACATCACCACAGATACGTCTCAGGAATGGGAAGCAATCCAAGAACAAGCTAGAACGCTCCTCAAAGAGAATTTCAAGATGGCTCACGCCACAATCCAGGTCGAAGATGAAAGAACACATAGACTTCATGCAGAAAAAACTGGGTAGTAGGGTACCGTTATCTAGCGACATCGGCGGACATAGCTTGCGCGACACTGTACAGTGTAGAAAACCGGGTTTTGGTGGGCACAGGCAGGGCGCCGGTCGCTAGTGGTGGACTCATTCAGGGGGCAGAACCACAACATGCCGACTCACGGTTCTCAAGCCGTCCCTCAACATAGGCCTTCACCGCGTCATCGACAGACTTGATGTCGGTCAGAATGGGGCGAATATTACTAGCCAGCAGGCTCTGCATAGCGCCGCCGCCCATTCCTCCAGCAAGCAGAACTTCGCAGTCAGCAATCGGTTCAATCATCTGGCCATGTCGATGTTCTGCTTCTGGTCCGTGGTGGTGTTGCGGATCCTCCTCATGGCCTTGCTCACCTTCGAAGTGCATATGCCCAAATTTGTCTCGCGTCTCGCGTTTCTCTATATGACCATCCTCGACTGTTACGACGACGTATTGCTGTGCCCTCCCGAAGTGTTGACTAATGGTTTCTCCATCGTCGGAAACAATAGCGATCTTCATTTTCTCAATTCACCTCCAATCCCAGGCCGGTCGTGTCACATGTCTTTCCAGACGTTTCGCATCCATTCCAAGCTCTCTAGGCCTTCTCGCCTTACTGTTCGATACTCCTTGAGTGCCGCTGCCCCCTTCGAGGTTATCCTGTAGGGTTTCCGTGCCTTCTCTCCCCTGACCTCAAGTACACTCTCCACGTAACCGTTCTCCTCCAACCAAGAAAGCGTGGGATAGATCGTTCCAGGTCCCGGTCTCCATACTCTGCCCGTTTTCTCGAAGATTTCTTCCATAATTTCGAACCCGTACATTGGCTTAGTGGACAAAAGGCGGAGGATGTAGGGTTTCAATATGCCAGGTGGTATGAAACGTATGTTGAATGGTCCACAGCTGCATCGGCACCATCTTGGCATATCGAGTGCCTACCCTACTGTTCCTTCAGGCCATTGATTCTCTTCTCTAGTGCAGTTATCTCTGCCTCAAGTCGAGCCTTGTAGTCTTCCATCTCTTCTACGACTTCGTCCTTCGTAATGGGAGACTGCCATCCCCAAGCCGGCCCTCGCCCATACCCGTGAGGGCCTGTATGGCAATTGCAGTCACAGTGTCCCCCATGGCCGTAACCAAAGCGTCCCATCATATCACCTCTAATCGCATGTCGTTAGCTATATCGGTTCCGATATATACTCTCCGCCCAGGTCCTCCATGCGAAAATCGGTCTGGACTATCAGGAATTTCGCGTCACTCGCATTCAAATACGTACGTCTTTGAAACACGTTCTCATTTTACTCTATATTCGAAAAGTCCTAAAGCAAAGCGTACAACTCGCATTTTGATTAAGCATGGTCAAAGTAGGCATATTGATCTGCGATAGGAACAGGACCTGCACGGGGAACAAATGCTTCAAGTCGATCATCGAACGTGACGGAGCATTCGCAGAATACCCGGAGGACGAGCCCATAGAGGTTGTGGGATGGATGGCTTGTGGCGGCTGCCCCGGCGAGCGGCTCGAGTATGTGCCCGCCGACATGAAGAAGTTCGGCGCCGAGGTAATCTACCTCGCCAGCTGTTATCTAGCGGGTTACCCGATCTGCCCATATATCGAGGACCACAAGAACTACATAGAGAAAGTAGTCGGGCTTCCGATCAAAGTTGGCACCCACCCGATGCCGCGCAACTATCTGGACGCGCATGAGAGGATCGGCGACTGGAAAAGGGATGATGCTACCAGATGGTTAGGTGGGATCACTGGGAACCTCGAAGACGCTGACAAATACGACTCCACCAACCCAAACTTCCTCAAAAAGAAATGAGCAAGCTCGCCTGATCGGTTCTAATGGCTTAGCTTCTTTCGAAGATTAGAGTACACAATAAGAATCATTATCTAACCAATCGCTAGTGGGGGCAAATAAGACATGGTTTCAGGAGAACTCAGTGTGCAACATGAAAATCAGATTATTCTTCGACCCGTCGGAATTGTGCGGACCGATGCCACTGACGACGAAGTCAGAGAAAGAGCTGGAGAATTGGAAGCAACCGTAGAGGTCTTTCCGGAATTCCAGGAGGCACTTGATGGCCTTAAGGGATTCTCTCACATATTCGTGTTGAGTTATCTTGACAAACTGCGCCCCGACCAGGTGGGTGCATTGAAGGTCAGACCTAGGAGGCTGCTGAAGGCCGGTTTCAAGTTTGAGGAGTTACCTTTGGTAGGGGTATTCGCTATTGACTCTCCTACAAGGCCAAATCCAATTGGACTAACCCTAGTGAAGCTTCTGCGCATAGAAGGGCCCCTCTTGTTCGTCCGCGGCTTAGACTGCTTTGATGGAACACCTGTTCTAGACGTAAAGCCGTATCGTAACGATTACAGGGCAGAAGACTATGAACTGCCTGAATGGTACCGTAGGATTCTGGATAGAGTCGGTGCGGACGTGTAGCAAATACGCCAGCACGGTCTACTTATTTCGGAAAAACCGCATTACTGATCGGGCAGTTGGAGAAGTCTGGCATTGCCCATCAAAGGCCGTACGAATAAGTCCCGCACTCGGACAGTAGTGAAGCTTCCAGTTCCTCAGTACAGGCAGGCCACGCAGTTCACGTGCGGACCTGCCTGCTTGATGATGGCGATGAAGTTCTTCCAGCCTAACCTACGACTTACCCGTGAGCTAGAATTTGACATCTGGCGAGAGGCAAATCTTGTTGAGAGTTACGGAACAAGCAAGGAGGGACTTGCTCTGGCCGCGGCAAGGCGGGGGTTCGAGGTCTACACCATTGGAAGAACTTTACCTCATTCCTTCATCGACGCAATCAAAGATCAGATCCCAAATCTCGACTTGGGAGTGCTTGAGCTGTTGTACGAAGACACCAAGACAAAGTTCCGTTCCATGGGGCTCAGAAATCAGAGCTCACGGATAGAGCTGTTGAAGCTGAGGCAAACTCTGATGAGGTCGCATGTTCCGATTCTACTTACGAGCACGTTGCTTTTCCTGAAGGGCGAGGATTTACCTCACTGGGTCGTAGTTACGGGATACGGAAGAGATGGTTGGTACGTAAACAATCCACTCGCTAGGACTACGCATACGAAGGTGGGTCATGATGCGCTGCGGAGCAAGCTGGGCTACCATGGAGTAAGGTGCGCCGTTGTCGTCTGCGGACCGAGAACTGAGCCCACCACTAGCACGAAATAATCCTGGTCGAACATGCGAACTCTGGGTTAAAACACAATCCCGGTATTCTTGCACAGAATGCTTTTGGGAAAAACTGGCCAATGTATCTATTCGGGTTTGTAGATGACTTTCCTCGTTATCACAAGCGAACAGCTATCATGCGTCCGACAGTGAGGCTCACACCCAGCAGACGCACCAGTTCCGGTGGGTTCGAATCCCTCTCAAGCAACGCCCTATGGTGAGCGACCACCACAAATATCGGTCCATGAAACCTTTTCAGCGACATAGAATTTTATCTCGTGAATCTCGCGTCTGCTCTAGTTTCGTGAAGTTTGCTTATGCCTTGCTCGTACCATCCTATGCTCCTCGCTCTCCTGACATCAAACTCTGGGACGTATGGCTTGATGTCTAAGAGGGGCGTGCCATCAACAACATCAAGGTCCTCAACCCAAATCACTCTGCCCCTCACCTTTCTGAGTCTTACTATTGATATCCCGATCGGATTGGGACGAACTGGAGCTCGAGTGGCGAAGATACCATGCACTTTCTTGTCCAAGTAGGGTCTCACGACCAGCGACATCTTCCGGGAAAGATGGAAATGGTATATCAGAATCAGATGGGAAAAACCGGTTATGTCCTTCAGTCCTGGCATGTACCTGGGCAAAACTTCGACAGTCCCTTTAAGATGCTTCGCGGAGACAGATTGCAGGGGAGCGCCAGAAGGACTCTTCAAAGTAGAATGTATGACTCCGATTGGATTGTATCTTATGGCCCTCATAGGTTCACGAAATTGGGTCCATATTATGGCAGGCTTATGAGGCTGCTTGCCATTCCATCTTACGTTCGCTTCAACGTAAGCGTTTATGCTTACCAAGACTTATAGAACCAGGAGCTACCACGTCTCATTGTGAAGTGGAGGCATTGGTGTGGGGCTCTCATCTAGGGACGCTTCGATTGTTCCGGTGATGGCTGTTGTGGCCGCTGTTTGTCATATTGCCGTCGGTCCGATCATCAGCAGGTTTTTTCATGTGCCGGGACCAACCGTCGCTGGGCCCGTAATCATGGCTCCAATAATGATTGCGGGAGCCGTTACTCAAAGAAGAGGAACTCTGCTTCTAACAAGCGCAATTAACGGACTAATCCTATCGCTCTTTGTACCCATAGGGCTCTTGGCGTTTCCGATTTACGTCGTAGTCGGGTTGGTTCTGGAACTGTTCTATGCTAAGTCATCGAGTAAACTGTTTAACCCATCCCACTCGTTCTTGGCAAGCGGCGTCAGTAACGCAGTAAGCATCTTACTGATTGCTATGGTAGGACTTGGAATGAAAGCGATGATTCCCTTAAGCATCATAAGCATCGTCGGTTTTGTTGCGGGTGGAATCGGCGGACTCATTGCGTCTGATGTAATGTTGCGAGTTCGACACATGCATCTCGCAAGGAGCCAGTGAACCATTTGCTGCAACCGCGGCACTGGAAGAAGCAATTCGTGTTATGGAAGAATCGTAGCGACTGGCAGTGGGACAGTTCAGAATGAGCCCCACCTGATGGAGTTGAATGTCTAAGAATCTGGAGTCTACTCATTAGAGTCATCGCAAGTCTCATTGGATCTTTCGATTGACTATCGGCGCATGAGTTTTCTATCAAATCGTTAGCTGACAAACTGTGGCATCGATCGCAAACAAAATGTTCATCTCTGCATTTCACATTCTGGATATTTATCTAGTTGATCTTGTTTGACTCTTCGATTCGAGTGATCAATAATGGCTAAAGATCCGATCTGCGGAATGTATGTGGATGAAAAGACTGCAGAACTCAAAGCGGTGGTCCGTGGAACAACCTACTTTTTCTGCAGCAAATCCTGTCTGGACGAGTTTATTGCCCCGGAACGTGAGATCAGACGGCTGAAGATCGCTCTGGCGATCTCGGTAGTCCTCACGGTGCCTGTGGTTACTCTAACTTACCTTCAGATTTTGCCTATGTACATTCGGTACCTGATTCTCTTTATCCTCGCTACGCCAATGCAGTTCGTCATAGGTTTCAGGTTCTACCGTGGCTTGTACCACTCGATCAGGGCACGTATGGGCAACATGGATACGTTGATCGCTCTGGGAACTACGGCTGCATGGGCCTACAGCACTGTAGTCATCTTCTTCCCAAGAATACTGCCAATACAAGAGGTAATGCCCTACTTTGACACGTCAGCTGCGATCATAACTCTCATCCTGATGGGTCGATATCTTGAGCACCTTACCAAAAGCAGGGCGTCAGAAGCTGTTAGACGTCTCATGGATCTCCAACCAACCATGGCCCGCTTGATCAAGAATGGGCAAGAGACGGAGATTCCGGTTGAGCAAGTCTCTGTCGGAGATGAACTAGCAGTTAGACCAGGAGAAAGGATTCCAGTAGACGCAGTAGTCGTAACTGGACACACATCCGTGGATGAGTCGATGATTACCGGCGAGAGCATGCCAGTTGAAAGAAGAATAGGTGATGAAGTCATAGGGGCAACAATCAACAAAACAGGAATGGTAAAGATAAGGGCCGAGAAGATAGGTCAAGACACCGTTCTCGCCCACATAGTGAAAATGGTCGAAGAGGCCCAGGCAGGAAGAGCTCCGATTCAACGAATAGCAGATCATATAGCGGCATATTTTGTTCCAGCAGTAATCATCATCGCTACATCATCCGCCTTGGCTTGGTATTTCATCGGAAGAATAGGACTGAACTTTGCGCTTCTGTCCTTTGTCTCAGTCATTGTCATCGCATGTCCCTGCGCATTAGGAATAGCCACTCCTGCGGCACTCATGGTCGGAACTGGAAAAGGAGCCGAAAGCGGAGTCCTCTTCAAAGGAGGAGAAAACCTCGAGATGGCACACAACGTGAAAACGCTTGTCTTTGACAAGACTGGAACTCTGACAAAAGGCCAACCATCCGTCACCGACATAGTTCCAACAAGTGACCTACCCCAAGACGAGATTCTACGGTTGGCCGCCGTTGCTGAGAAAGGATCAGAACACCCACTTGGCGAGGCCATAGTAAAAGCGGCCACCGAGAAACAACCACTGATCGAGCAAGCTGAATCCTTCGAAGCAATTGCTGGAAAAGGAGTCTTGGCCAAGATTTCGGGACACACAGTTCTCCTCGGTAACAGAACACTGATGATGGAAAATAGAGTCGTTTTCGAGGCCGCTGAAGAAGAGATCAGACGGATGGAGAAAGATGGAAAAACAGTGATGATGGAAGCGTCTGACGGGCGGCTAGTCGGTCTGATAGCGGTAGCGGATACAGTAAAGGAGCATTCGGTTGAAGCAATTCAACGACTCAAAGACATGGGAATCGAAGTCGTCATGCTGACGGGAGACAATGAGCGCACAGCCAACGCTATCGCAAAGAAGCTTGGGATACAGAAAGTCATCGCTAACGTCTTGCCACACCAAAAGGTGGAGGTCATCGACAAGCTCAAAGAAGGAGGCAACAGGGTCGGAATGGTGGGAGATGGCGTCAACGATGCACCTGCATTGGCGAAAGCAGACCTCGGAATTGCAATTGGAAGCGGAACAGACGTAGCCAAAGAGACTGGCGGAGTAGTCCTCATTAAAGATGATTTGAGGGGCGTAGTCACCGCGATAGAACTGAGTCGGAAGACTGTGGCTAAGATAAAGCAGAACCTCTTTTGGGCATTCTTCTACAACATCGGCCTGATTCCTGTTGCCGCAGGAGCCCTGGTCCCCTTCTTTGGTCCACAGATCTACAACGTCCTCCCTTTCATCGCAGCGGGAGCAATGGCCTTCAGTTCTGTTACCGTGGTAAGCAACTCACTGCTGCTGAATCGGTTCAAGCCGAAACTCTAGAATCGAACATGGCAATTTCGCATAAGAAGAAGGGTTCCTCAGGAACTAGTGATGCTTCATTACAGCCCTACTTGATGAATTTGCTCGGATTTTTGTCAAAAGTCTGTTTGCATGCCACATTGCAGAAGTAGTACGACTTTCCGCCATATTCTGATTTAATCTTAGCAGTCTCCTCATCGACGTTCATTCCGCATACAGGATCTTTCACCAAACGCCTTCACCCCCCTTTCATTGCTTAGCATACGAGCGCGCGCTTCACTTTCATGGCAATGAATAAGAGTGTGCATAACAGACATGCGCTAAATTCATTTTTCTTCAACACTCATGTGACTCTTGTAGCCAGTCTTGTCAATTGCCTTTCTGATTCTTGTCGAGTCTATGAGAGCAGGGTCGTAATCAATGAAAATCTTGTTCAGCATTATCGCACTCTTGACATCATCAACCCCTTTCATTTTTCTCACTTGCTTCTCAATGGCAAGAGCGCAGGTGGTGCAACTGATTCCACTAACCGAGACCACTAGCCGTGACTTGGTGCTCTCTGCTCGTTCATCAGCTGTTTCAGTAGAGGTAGACTTATTCTCTTTGTCTTCTTCACTCAAGAATCTCACCTGTGATTGTGTTTTTCAAAATCTGAGCGTACACTGATTCATAGAAAGGAAAACGAGGAGTGTCACCTTCCGTCACATCCCGCAGCAGGACACCGCTTGTCAAAGCGCTTGGTGCGCGTCTATCCACGTCGTTCTCCCAAGTTAGTTAGCTTAGCCGCCTAACTTTAAGCTAAGCGGCGACCCGCGAACGTGAAAATTTCACGCAATATTCCCCGAACCGTAATGGGGAACCAAAAGCGCCGGGGGTGGAATTTGACACCACTTTACCGGTACATATAAGCTGGCTGAGTTTGGGACCTCTCTGTCACCGACCAACATTACCGATTTGCCGCGGTTGGATCGTCTGCTACTAAAGTGAAGTGGGGACAGGAAAGGTCAGATTCTTGCAAGAATTCTAACAAAGGCAAGAGTCATAATCGTCACTAGGGGAGTTGAAGCAGGAACCATCAGGGCAATGAAAATGGAGTACGCCGAATCCATTGACGGAGCGCTACGACTATGTGGTCTGCCTGCGAGCAAGGGGCAAAGTATTGCGATACTGCCCGGAGGACCATATGTTTTGCCGGTCAGAGTCCAAGCATAAGCAATTGGCATGAACTTACATCTCAGGGAGATGCCCACGGGAGTGGAGGTTGTTGGTTCCCTGAATTCTATAGCTTAGAGATGTGTCAAGGGTTTGAGGATGCGGCCGTAGTCTAGAGAACCCTCCGGTTCGGAAAGCCTGGCCTTGCTTGCGTTTAATGTGAATGTATTCATAAGAACTGTCTGCTGACCGGTTCAAATTGCGTTGCCCGCACCATTAGCCTCACACACACCAGAGCAAGGTTTGCCATGAAGACAGCCTGTGTCACGACGATCATTGCCCTCACGTCAAAAAAAGGAAGGGAGACCGCGTAGTCCTGCTCTACTTCTTGCTTTTCAGATAGAGTTCCGCAACCTCGCTGGATTCATGTATGGGCATGAACTTCCATTTCATCTCAGGCATGTAGTGGACCGTAGTGTTCGTCAGCTGGTCAATGTTATCGGTCTCAAAGATTGTGAACCCCTTGCTCTCCCCACCGATATGATAAGGCCCAAAGACCAACTTTGGATACTTTTCAGTTCCCTTCTCTCTTTCTGCAGACATCCGTTTGAACTTCTCCAGAACCTTGTCAACATCCTCTTCGCACACACACTTCTAGCTGGATGGTTTGCAATTGTTGGTCACGTCAATAAGCGGAGATTTTGGTCACGCCCGGAATCTTTAGCATTTTCTGGAGAATCGCACCCGAAGGTTCTTTCTCGACAACCAAGGTGAGTTTCGGTTCTGGAGTAAGATCGGGGTCATCCGCCACCGCCTGACGTATTGCTATGTTCTCTCGCGCAATCAATGCAGTCGCTTCTGCCACTATGCCAACTGTGTGTGAATCTGCGTATATCTCAATAACACTATATCCAAGGAACTTGGCCGCCTCAGCAAGGAATGGTCCCGCAGGGCGAATTCTTTCGAATACGGATTTGAGAACTGGATCTTGAGATATCAGCAGCGCGGTGTCTTTGACAGTTCGGCGGTCCACCGCTAGGTATCGAGCAATCTTAACATCGGACAGTTCAATTCCTCCACAATAGATCTTCGTTCCTTCTCTGACGCTCAGTCCCAATTCGACTAAGGCTCTAGCGACCTTTTGCCGGCCGGGGTATTCCTTCAGGCGGTCGGAGATTTGTCTCCACATGTCTGAGCATCAACCTCTGACGTACAAAACTGTACGACGAAGTCTTAAATGTTACTATGATGTTGTCATTGGCACCAATCAACAGGAAAAACAGCCTATGTCAAAAAGTAAAGCAATCGACAAAGATCACGCCGTATACCTTCCACAAGATGAGCTGCCAACCCACTGGTACAACATACTCGCAGACCTTCCAGAACCTTTGCCGCCACCACTTGATCCGAAGACCCTGAAACCGCTCTCGCCTGACCCACTCTTGAGGCTCTTCGCTAAGGATCTAGTGATGCAAGAGGTTTCCACTGAGCGCTTCATAAAAATCCCCGACGAAGTCTACGATGCCTACCTGAGCCTTCCACGTCCCACTCCTCTCCTCCGCGCTAAGAGACTGGAAAAGCATCTCAACACTCCAGCCCAAATCTACTACAAATGCGAATACGTCAACCCAAGTGGAAGCCACAAAATCAACAGTGCGCTCGCACAAGCTTACTACAACATGGTCCAAGGCACTGAACGTGTAATAACCGAAACAGGAGCTGGACAATGGGGAACCGCCCTAGCCATAGCTGCTGCACTTTTCAAACTGAAATGCAGCGTCTACATGGTTCGCGCCAGCTACGATCAGAAGCCAGGCCGCAGGATCATGATGGAAACTTACGGCGCAGACGTTGCCGCGTCACCGAGCAAGAATACCAAATACGGACGCAGCCTCCTTGAAAGAGATCCAAACAATTCTGGTTCTCTCGGCATAGCGATCAGCGAAGCCGTCGAACATACGCTCAGTCAGGACAACGCCAGATATTGCCTAGGTTCAGTCCTCAATCACGTCATCCTGCATCAGACCGTGATTGGACTGGAAGCCAAGAAGCAGTTCGATATGATCGATGTGCAACCCGACATTATTTGTGGTTGCATAGGTGGCGGTTCAAACTTTTCGGGATTCGCCTACCCGTTCATCGCTGACAAGCTGAAGGGAAAATCCGCCGCTAAGTTCGTCGCTTGCGAGCCGAAGGCCGTTCCTTCAACGACCCGTGGAGTCTACACCTACGACTACGGTGACACAGCGGAATTGGTACCAGTTGTGAAAATGTACACGATAGGCCACAAGTACCAACCACCTCCGATCCATGCGGGCGGGCTTCGATACCACGGTAAGGCTCCTTCCTTGTCTTTCCTCATCAAGAAAGGCTACATGACCAGCGTGGCATACGGGCAAACGGAAACCTTCGAGGCGGCACGCATATTGGCTCAAACAGAGGGCATGATCACGGCACCGGAAAGCGCACACTGCCTCAAGTACGCAATCGACGAGGCTCTAAAATGCAAGAAGACTGGCGAAAAGAAAGTCATCGCTTTCAACAACAGCGGCCACGGCCTGCTGGATCTACAAGCATACGATTCCTTCCTCAACGGAAAACTGGAAGACTACGAACCAACAACGATAGACATTCCAACAATCGCTAACTAGGACACCTGTCTGCGGTTCAGACAGGGTTCGCCTCACCCTTTTTTCTGTCCAAAATTCAATCGTTCCGTTAGTCACATCGAATAAGTCACTGGCAAGACCGTTGCAAATTTGCAAATTTTGAACTTACGGGAAAAAAGTCCGAATCAAAGCCAACGTTCCAAACTGCACAAGCCACTTTGCTCTTAGTCTTCATCAGCATCCACCTTTACAAAATCCCCAAACCGTTCATTGAACAGAGAAACCAAATATCCATTGAAGCTTCCTTCTTGATATCGCCTCAGGCCGTAGACGAGTTCATTACGATGGCTGGCGGCATAGTGCAGCTTTGGATAGATGTGCGGGCGATCCAGTACCCGCAAATCTTTGGTCATCCAATTCAGTGACTATCATGCTTTGATACCGATTCACAAAAGGGGATGACGCACTCGTTATTCGGGTCCTAGTCGCACGAGAGTCTTCTCTGTCACGCCGAGGTTCCTTTTGAAATTCTTAGCCCACCACTCACACGTTTCCTTGATTGTTTTTCTGAGAAAGTGGAATCTCCAAGCCAGCACAGCATAGAAGAAATCCAATGTATCGAAATAGTAATCTGACGAGCGCTGCAACAAGTCGCCGCTGAGCTTCTCCATCAGGCACGATTCCGGGTCATCAAACACCGCCTGCAGGTATGGGTAAGAAAAGTGCTGATAGCTTGATAGCGTGTGCCAGAGATGCCTTAGGTTCTTGATGTCTGCTTCATCCAGCCTAAGAAACTCAGCGCAGTGTTCAATCATCCTGCTCGTTGGCAAGTACAGCCTTTTATCGCATAATATCTCTGTGTACATTTGGATATACTCGCCCTCTTTTGGTTTCTTAGTAGGATCTATCCTCGTAGTGACATACTCGGTTACAATGACGTTGACTCTCTCAGTATCGACTTGACCTTTTCTGCATACCCTTCTCCTTTTGCATTCCTCCCACAGTTCAAAGATTTCCGCCTTCAGATCAAGCCTGCTGAGCGTTTCCCATCTCCCAAAGACTTTGCCCTCAATCGCCTCCTCCACTACCACTGCATAGACGCTGCCCTCGAAAATGAACCTCAAGTTTCTGATTGCTTCGAAGTATTTGCCGCTGAGGATGTCGATGCTAATCCAGTTGGTGAGTCTCCATGAGTTGACCAGAATTATCCCTGAAAGCGAGATGCTGATTTCAGCGAACCTTTGGCTCATCAGTTTGGCGAAATCGGGCCAATTGTCAACGAATTCGAACAGCATGTTTGCCTCGTTCGGATATTTCTCATACGTTTCCTTCCTTGTGAGTTCAGCGAGCCTTGTGTAGTTCTTTACGTGGCCCTCGAACGTGGTAGCTCCTTCATCCCCATTCTCGTTATTGTTCATGTGCTGCCAACATCAAGAGGTCGCAAGCGGTACAAAAGAAAGTATTCCTAGCATAGAAGGGCAGTTATGCCCTGTTTGTTTGGGGCATGTTGAACTTGATCTTGATCGGCTCATCTCAGATGACGCAATGTCGTTTCCCAGAGAAATAGGATTTGAAGAGTGAAAGATTTTCTTCTTGGTTGCTGTTGGTGGTAAGAGTTCTTCCCCTACAAGGAAATCGATCATCTTCAGCAACCACATTCCACGTGGAAGCTCGGGTTCATTGCCCTTCGCAGTAGCATTATCATGTCGCCATCTCAGATTGATGGATCATTAGTTGAAGCGTGCAGTTGTTGGAAGGGAGAAGAGGTTAGATTCAGAATTGACAAGAGTGGGCCTCTCCTGTTTTGAGAACAGCCTCGCCTTCTCTTCGTCCTTTAGACGCCTATTCACAAGATTCTTTGCGGATTCGTGGGTTATTCCAAGCTTCTCTCCGATCTCAGCGCTCTCTCTCGATAATCGTCGCCACTCCCTGTCCGCCACCGACGCAGGCATTGGCCAAACCGTAACGGCCGTCTTTCGCGTCTAGGATTCTGGCCAAGGTGCCTACCAAGCGAATTCCAGTCGCTCCCAAGGGATGACCGATCGCCGTTCCACCTCCCATAACGTTGACTCGTTCTGGATCAATGCCCAGTTCCTTGATGCAGTATAGAGTCACGATGCAGAAGGCCTCGTTGATCTCCCAGTAATCTATGTCTTTGACGCCCAACCCAACTTTCTCCAAGGCTTTGCGGCTGGCGGGAACAGGACCCATTCCCATGATAGTCGGATCTACCCCCGCAAAACCGATGGAGCGTATCGTGGCCATGGGTTTGATCTCTTTCTTCTTGGCGATCTCTTTGGACATCAAGATCATGGAACTTGCTCCAGCACTCAGTGGAGATGAATTCCCCGCTGTTATGACCCCGTCGGGTTTAAAGGCTGGTTTGAGGTTTTTCATCGCTCCGAGCGTGGCGTCTTCCCGAACAGCCTGATCCCGATCTACAAGAAGCGTGCTTCCATCCGCTTGCATGGCCTCGATAGGGAGAATCTCCTCCTTGAAGAAACCCTCGTTCTGAGCCTTTGCTGCCCGCTGATGAGCACGAACTCCCCAGCGATCCATATCCTCCCTAGTAAAACCGCTCTTGGTGAAGAGTTTTTCCGCGGTAAGTCCCATGTTCATAGTCGTCGTCATATCCCAATGCTTGTAAGCCTCGTCTGCGAAAAGACGGCTGTTAGGAGCGATTACTCCCTTTTCCTGAAGGAGTCCGCCCCTAGCAAGATCGTAAGGCACCCGCGTCATATGTTCCATGCCTCCGATCATCACGATGTCCGCAAATCCGGCTGCGATCTCTAGGAAACCGATATGGATTCCAGCCATGCCGGAGCCACATTGCTGGTCCACGAATTTCGCAGGGATCTGCTCTGGAAGATTGGCTAGGAAGATGGGGAACCGGCCTCCAAAACTCCATTGCTCGCTGACGCCCAATGCAGATCCAACTATGAAATCATCGATCTCCTCGGCCCTAATCCCTGTCCTCTTGATTACTTCAGGAAGGAGCTTGGCCAATAGTTCATCTGATCTTAGTCCGTGGAACCAGTCCCGGCTCGGATCATTTGGCCTAGACCGGGATTGACCAGTTCTCAAATATCCGGCAATCACTACCTCTCTCATGTTTATCGTTCTTGATGATGCTCATCATTCTGAAAAGGCCACCGACAAGAGATTTCAGCAGTGGTTGAGAGTCAAGATATCTCCAATTCACCGACAAAACCTCCAACTCGACATCCTATCGTCCCATGGCAGGCGTCTTATCTGTGGTCAATCGTTCTCCCTTCCACGAACTGCCTCACGATTCTGTTGACGTTCTTTTTTCGATCGGCGCCGCCGTTGGCACCAAGCAGGATGCGACCTTAGAGCTTGGACCATAACTCTCAGATTGAGAAAGCTGCTACAGACACCTCATCTCAGATGGGAGACCGTTCACAAGTACGAACGTAGTCGAGTTCAGCCTTAGTTACTGTACGTTAAATATACACATAGGTATCAGGCGCCTTAACTATATCACGTATAGGTCAGATGAATGCGAATGGGCTATCGATTGACCTCGGGCACCGTCTTACTTTTGGTTGGTTGATTTAGTTGAATATACTCGAAGTTAAGGGGCTCGTTGTTAAGCTTGGGGAAAAGATTATTCTCAATGGCGTAGATATGGCTCTGCAGAAGAATGAAAACTACATCATGTTTGGACCAAATGGGTCTGGAAAGACAACGCTGATCAATGTCATTATGGGAATGCAGCCATACGAGGTATCGGGAAAGATAGTGTTCATGGGAGAAGATATTACTGAAAAAACTGTGGATGAGAGAGCGAAACTCGGCATATCCATGGAGTTCCAGTATCCTCCAGAAATCACAGGCATAAGATTGTCAGACTTGCTAAAGTTATGTTCCGGCAAAGGCTTGAAGGATGACTTCAATGAGGAAGAAAGAGACCTAATCAAGGCTTTCAAGCTCAGCGATTTTATGGATAGGAATATCAATGTCGGCTTTTCTGGAGGAGAGAGAAAAAGGTCTGAGCTTCTTCAGATGATATTCCTCAAACCCAAACTCCTTCTTCTAGACGAACCCGATTCAGGAGTTGACGTTGAGAGCCTGAAGCTAATAGCCAGTGAGGTTCAGAGGTACATTGAGAATAGTGGCAGTTCAGCTCTAATAGTCACTCACAAAGGCGACATCCTAGAATACTTCAAGTCCGAACACGCCTGCGTTCTGCTTGATAGCAAAATCTATTGTTTCACCGATCCGAAGCACATCTACGAAGTCATCAAGAGAAGCGGCTACGATCAATGCGTAAGCTGCGAAGAGAAGATCACAGAAGGCTGGCATAATGGCTAGAGAGAGTGAATTGATAACTGTTCCTCACGAGATACTGACCGAAGCATCCAAGGCGGGCATCGAAGCAAACGAGGCAAAACGATCGGGCACGTTACTTCATGTTGATCAAAATACAATATATTCTAAAGTCAACGAGTTTTTCAAAGGAAAAATAGAGATGATGGATACAAAGGAAGCCCTTCGAAAATATTCGTGGCTCAGCGATTATATGTGGAAACTCGTTGACAAGGAGAAAGACGAGTTCACAAAGAAAGTAGCGGACGATTTCAGCGGCGGCTATTTCATGCGAATATTCGAAAACGCGGAAGTGACCTTTCCACTTCAGTCATGCCTCATGATAACTCGACGAGAATCGGAGCAAAAAGTGCACAACATAGTCATTGCCGAGAAAGGATCAAAAGCCAACATAATAACGAGTTGCGTTCAACATTTTGCAGCGGGCAATGCTTCACACCTTGGAATATCAGAATTTTACGTTAGAAAGAATGCCACACTCAACTTCACAATGATCCACAACTGGACAGAACAAACAATGGTCAGACCTAGAAGTGCAACCCTAATAGAAGATAAAGGAACATTCGTATCAAACTACATTTGCATCAAACCAGCGAAAGACGTGCAGATGTATCCAGTAGCCTATTGCAACGGCGAAGAATCTAAAGTGAGCTTCAACAGCATACTCTACGGCCAGAAGAAATCATTTCTGGACATTGGATCAAAAGCAGTCTTGAACGGGGAGAACAGTAAGGCAGAAATGATCGCCCGTTCTATCGGAAGAGAACACTCGACGATAATAGCCAGAGGTATGATTGAAGGCAACAATCCTAACTGTAAAGGTCACCTAGAATGTAAAGGACTGATCATCGACGACGAATCATATCTACAGGCCATACCTGAACTAATCGCGAGAAAAAGGGGCGTTGAAATAACTCATGAGGCAGCAGTTGGCAAAATCTCAGAGAAAGAGATACTATACCTCATGACCAGAAAACTCTCTAGAGATCAAGCAACTTCAATGATCATTCGCGGATTCATGGACGTAGGCATCATGGGACTACCTAGATCGTTAAGAGAAGACGTCAATAAAATGATAGACCTAGTAGCAAATGCAAGCTGATAACATGAGAAGGACTCCCGAAGAACAGGTAAGACCAGAGTACATTCAGTATCATTTGCATGATGAAGGCTGCAATGGCCAAGCGCTCAAAACCTTTGCCGAGCGTCTTAGTCCGTATCATTACTGAAGCTGAGTTCATCTAGGATTCTTCCATGCTGATCTTTGATTGAGGCTCTACACTGCTTCTTCCCAACATCTATTCCGATACTGTTCATTTCTCATTCTCTCTGTTGGCTTGCAGGCGGCATACACCCGTACGCCTTCAAGGCATTTGGAGAGCCACTCAGAATCCAGCCCAGTCAGACACTCAAACACATGAACGACTCAACAACATAGCCAACACCGCTTGAACGCCACGCCACGCAGAAGAACCAATCGCGGAGAATCACACCTAGTCTACAGACTTTTCATCTATAGGTGTGGTATAGGCTGGTGCGAGCAATAACGTTCTCTAATCAGCCTCTTGGTTCGGAGTCAATGCATGAGTGAAACCCACAGGCACCTGTGGAAATAAAGGAAAAGGTGTGTTCGAGTTATTTTTCGAGGAGGCTTGTGAAGAAGTCGTGGTGTTCTTCTTCCTCAGCCTCTATCTCTTCGAACATCTCCTTCGTGGCTACATCTCCTTCCTTCTGGGCTTGTTCCATGATCTCCTTGTACATTTTGATGGCGCCCTCTTCCGCCTTCACATCTAGAGTCAACATTTCCGTTAGGTTTTCGCCGATCTTTATCGGGCTTGGTTGTGTTGTAGGTTTTCCTCCAAGGTACCAGAGGCGTTCGGCTATTTTCTCGGCATGCTTCATCTCATCAACAGCGATTTTCTTGATGCCTTCAGTAACCGCGTAGTGTTCAACGCCTTTCCATTGAACGTGTTGCCACATGTACTGAATTGTTGCCTGCATCTCATCGGCGATCGCATTGTTCAACATTTCTAACAACTTCTCTGAAGTCATTCAACACATCTCGACTACCGTTCTTCAGAAGCCTCGAAATATACGATTTTCGAGTGGACGCTCGTTGACCATGTCATAAGGAATGACGTGTTTTGTTATGCGTTGGAAACGGATAGTCGCACATTCTGATATGACCTTGGAAGGAAAAACGTTAATCAAGTCAGTTCGCGCTTACTTCCGTTAGTGAGGTTTGTTTCGTGGCTGCAACTTCACTGCTGCTCCCGATTAGTGCCCTCGGCATTTTCATCCATGCCTTCTTCCTGACAATTTCACTTGGCTTTCCATGGGTGATCGGAGGATTACTGTTCCAATGGTGGAGAACCAAAGATCAGGAATACTGTGAAGCTGCACGAAATGTCACTGCTGTCCTCGGCCTCAACTTTGCTCTCGGTGTCATAACGGGAACCTTAGTTGAATTTGGGCTTGTTCAGGCTTGGCCCGGCTCAATCTTCGTAATTGCAACTTTTGGCATGATACCGATGACATTGGAACTCGTGGCGTTCATAGGCGAAATCGTACTGCTCGTGATGTTCATTGTTACGCTGGGTAAAGTTCGGCCACTTGCGAGTCTGGGTGTAATGATGTTCTATGGTGCCATGGCCATTCTATCTGGGGTTTTGATAATGGCGGTGAACAGTTGGCTGAACGTTCCCTGGGGAACTGGGAATCTGGCGTCGAACTTGTATCCGTTTCTACCACAATATGGCCCGAGCGCAGTTAACCAGTCAGCGCTGGTCAAGGTGAAGCTGGAGCTCGTTAAGAATCTACTTGCCACTGGAACTGCGTCGCAAGTTTTGCAAAACCCTGACCTTGCAAGAGCTGTTGGTTTGACACTGATGAACCCATATGCCGATTTATCCTCGCCTTACGCATCAGCAAGCGCGTTCCACGCTGTAAGCGCGGGGATCATCGTTGGGATGTCCTTCGCCTTAGTCGGGTTCGCGTACAGATTCTTGAGGACCGGGCATTCGATTCGGAGGAGAGCGTTCTCCCCTGGCTGCATATCCCGAGCGGCCCAACGTTGATTTGTTACTGTTTGATTACGAACAGTGAGTGTGGTGCGTGTTTGAGTAAGCAGAGAAAGATTCGATTAAGAATGGAGAGTCAAGTCGACTCAGATAGAGTGTTCAAGCGGATACTTGTCGCAGTGGACGGATCTGAGAGCTCCTTCAGGGCAGCAAGGGTTGCGGCCAGACTGGCAAAACGCAATGAAGCGGACTTGCTGGTTGTTTCGGTAATTCAAAGACCTGCCCGCCCATTCATGCCAACACAGTCTATGACTATGATTTCTCTAGGCATTGACGTTGATGGACTGCAGGGATACTACAAGTACGCCTCGAAAGAGGCTCAGGAGTGGATTGACAAAGTGGGATCCATCGCAACAGCGCTAGGAGTGAAAGTTCGAAAGAGCGTTCTCAAAGGCGCTACTTCGGTAGTTCGGTCTTTAACAGACTACGCATCAAGTCAGGCCGTTGATCTTATAGTCGTCGGGAGAAAAGGCTCTGGCGGCTTCAAGAGGCTTTTGCTCGGCAGCGTGTCGAGCGGAGTCGTGAATCACGCAGCCAGCTCAGTGCTAGTAGTAAGATGACCGTCTCCTATCGGCGACCATCCCCATACGTAAAGGTACGGGGATGCTGCCATCGCCGGTTCTTGCGGCACTCTGTCTTAGGCTATTCTAGTTGGTTCGGTAACGATATTTAGTGAGTGCGAGGTAGATTGATTGGTGCGAGGTGTGAGACGCGACGGACTTGCCGAAATGGCGGCCGTAGAGTCTCACCCCCGTGCAAAAATATGCGGGGGTTGCAGCGAGGAGTTGAGAACGAGCGCAAAGAGAACGCCGCTTCGAAATTCAATAAGACGTCTGACGTCTAGTACAGTGCTCCTACCCGCGTTCGTCGCTGTCTTTGCAGCTGGTGGATTGCTGCCCCTTTCTGTTTTGGGGGCAAACGTCGCGAACGCTGACAAGGCCGAGATTATTACGGTAATCGGGATATACACACACGCTTGGTTCCTCTCGTTCGCGCTGGGCCTTCCGCCAATCGTGTTGGCCCTCGAGTTTCTCGGTATTAGAAGAAGAAACCCAGACTACATGAAGGCGGCTGAAAGGACCAGCCGAATTTGGGGAATATCATTTGCAGCTGGTGCTGCGACCGGAACGCTTGTGGAGTTCGGCCTTGTCCAGATATGGTCTGGTTCCTTAATTGCGTTAGGAACTTTTTTCTTTGCGCCTCTGTTCATCGAGGTCTTTGCGTTCATGCTTGAGCTTGTGTTGCTTGTACTGTACCTCTTTACCTGGAGCACATACAGATATACGTGGAAGCACTGGATGTTTGGACTCTTCATAGCAGTCGGAAGCATCTGGTCAGCGTATCAGATCTTGGCTGCGAACGCTTGGATGAACATTCCTTGGGGGACCGGAGACCTGGTCTCTAAAGTCCTTCCGTGGGTGCCCACGCTCGGCCCCAATGTTACAAACTCGACCGCGATGATTCGGGTACTCAACCTTCTCCCAAGTAACGGTTCGGCTGTAATTGGCAATCTGAATGTGATGCAGTCCATCGGCCAGATACTAACTAACCCGTTGATTGCCTTCTCCAACCCGGAGGCCGTGCCTCTTTTCTTGCATACTGTTACTGCGTCGATTGCAATGATCGGTTTCCTTGCCTCCATGTTTCTTTCTGTCAAGTATTTCAGAAAGAGAGGGAAAAGAGAGTACTATGCGAAGTTTCTGAAGGTTACATTCGGAATAGCCGCCGTGGCTTCTCTCATTCAGCCTCTCTTCGGAGACATGGGAGGCAGGCTGGAATACACATATATGTACACTAAGTTTCTCGCACTCGAAGGCATACCACCGCAGGGTGGCGCGAACCCGATATTAGGTCTCCTTCTCTTCAACAACCCGAATCATTTCTTCCAAGGATTCGATTACCTCAGAACGCTCGTCGGCTCTTCAATTTCTCCGGGGCTGGCATCTTACACGATAGATTTTGCGCAACAGAATCAGCCTTGGCTAACTACGTTCTTCTACGTAATGGTGGTTTCATCGATAATCATGTTCATTTTTTCAATCGTGTATTTTGGGCTCTATTCGAAGAAGCTGAACCGGCTCGTGAGATTAGTATTCAGGCGCGATACACAAGACGTTCTATTTGCTTCGTCTCTGGTGCTACCTTTTCTCGCGATACTTGCTTCGGTCTTTGGTTGGGTCGCGAGGGAAATGGGAAGGCATCCGTGGTCGATTTATGGATTGATAACGTACAACGAGATAGTGACTCCAGTCAACCTGACTTGGGGCTACATCGCGTTAATCGTTTTCATTGAGCTACTGCTCGGCGTGGGTGGAACTGTCGCGATGTATATCTCGTTTCAATGGAAGGCAAGCGACGAGAAGAATCTACTATTCGAGAAGTCTGGGGATGCACAACAGCTGGTGAAAGATTGACTGCCCCGGCATTCCCCGGCTTCTCTTCTATCGTATTCACAGGGTTCTACCTGCTCGGCCTCACCGTCATTGTTCACATTTTTCTTGTAAGCTTGGTCGTGGGGATAGCGGTCATTGTCCCGTTCCTTGAGTGGCGAGGTTATAGGAACAATGATGACGACCTTCTCGGGCTCTCGCGCCGATTGTTCAAGTTCTTGGCTGTGACGGACCTTGTCGCGGGAGTCTGGGCAACTTGGATGACCGTTGTGCTCGCAGGTTACTGGAGCACCCTGCTGTTTGTGGTGACGACCAAGCTATTCTTGCCAATAACTATCGCGATTGTAGGAATCGTGATTTCGATACCATCAATGGCGGCGTATTACTATCTGTGGGGGAAAGTGAGCCGGCGAGTTCATCTGCTGATCGGCGTACTTATGATCATTGGGACCCTCCTGGTTCCAATTGGGATGAACGCGATTTTCGCATTCATTGATTATCCAGTAGCGTCCGCCAGCGCATGGGCGGGCTTTCTGAATCCGCTTTATCCGATATTCACGATACACAGGGTGTTTGCTGGGATAGTGATGGCGGCGCTTGCATTTTCTGCTTTCTACACTCTAAAGCTTGCGAAGAAATCCGGGAAAGCCGACGAAGACAGTTCAGTCTATTTGAAAGGTGTCAGGTATGGCCTCTACGTCGGGCTCACAGCGCTTGTACTGCAAACAGTCACCGGCATGGTCTTCGGAATCCAGCTTATGCAATACTCCCCTTATCTCGCCAGCTCGGTGTTCGGGAACGTATTTGCGGGATACGTTCCCACATATTACGACTTTGCCCCTTTGTTTGTGGTTTTTCTTGCGATAGTAGCAATTCTGTGGATATCTGGACTGTACAATTTGAACCAGCTGAGAAAAATGAGATTTAGCAAAACAGCCTCGTACATGATGCTCTTTGCCGCCATGGCAGGCGTCCCGTTAATGGAGTATGTGCACGACGCAGCCAGATTTCCCTACTTTGTGATAGATGGCTCGTCCGGCATTCCTGCATCCACATTCGTCAACAGCTGGATGGTGATTCCAAGTGAATTCGCAATGGCGGCGATTCTGGTTGCTGGAACGTTGATGACAGTTTTCGTCTATCTTCTTTATTCTCTCTTTCTGAAAGCATTCGACGCCAAGCTCTGAGCGAAGCGAGTCTCCTGATCGTCTCCAAGATGCCGTTCAGATAGCTTCCCTCAGCAAGAGGCAGAAAGCTCGGATTGTCAACGAGGATTCGATATTTCAAGGCAAAATGGTGGAAACGGATACCGCCAGAACGTGCTATACGTTCAGCGTTTGATATCATGATTCTCGCTTTATCGGTCAGCGAAGGCAATAGTTAAGGAAACGAAGAGACTCAACCAGATAACTATGCGAGAACCCTTATCACTTCTCGCTTTGACTGTCCCTCTTCGGCGCAAACGAGGGATAATGTAACCTCCCACAAATTCACTGAGCGCCCATACAAAACACGCAATCAAGATTACGGTTTCTTCGGGCCCCGAGGCAAAGTACTGGTCCAAGTCTACACCACGACCAGCTCATCGGGTTCTGTTCATGTAGGTTGCTTTAGCTGATGTGTCTGGGTTTCATGCCTGAACTTTGGGATGAATCGTGGGGTTCGTTTCATGTATTCACGATATTCGTCGCCGAATCTATCAATCAGCATGGCTTCCTCCTCATCTAATGACGCGTACAACAAGGTGACTAGGGCTAGTGTAGGTAAAAGGATCAGCAAATTAGCGGCAACAAGGGTCAGAGCGGCCAGGAAGATGAATGCTCCCGAATAAATCGGGTGCCTGACAAAACCATAGAGACCGGTCGTTACGAGAACTGCATCTTTCTTTACTCCACTTACGGAAGGAGCCCAATTCTTGCCAAGCGCCCAATACCCCCATGATACGAATGAAATGCCTAGAGCAGCTACGCCGACCATAACTAGTCGGAACCAATCTGGCAACAGAATCGAGAAGAACATTACCCACCCAGGAAGCAGTGCGTAAAGTAATGCCCCCGCAAAATAGAGGACGGCCAAAGCAAGGGCTGCAATACGTAATCGGCTTGCATGTCGAGTAGTCTGCTTGCCCGCAGACCCCTTTGCTGAATGGCTTACCCATGCCACATTGGCGAAGAAGATAAGCCACAAAGCAGAGAAGACAACTCTGAAAAGCAGTTCAGCCTTGGTCACGTTCACGATCTCCCATTATCTCAACCACCTATGACCATTATTGTGAAATCTCTTTCGAGAATGGTCGTTAGCGTCTCATAATAGGTAACCGATGAAATTCCTAATCGCTTAGAGAGATAGAAGCGGATTGGCCACACCGAACTAACTGATGATTCATCCGATAGGATTACTAGTCTCCGCCTTTGGATTTTGAATGCAAGTCTATCTTTCTGTGAGCGAGGAGAGCACGTTCGAAAAGTGTGCGTCGGTCAGGTAGTGTGAACATCGTAATTTGAACTTGGCGTAATTGGATGTCGACCTAAGAGTTTAGTGCAAGACACGCATTATCCGTGAACGAGAGCAGATTGTGCGACGAGAAGAGTTCGCAGCCTCGCAAACATCCGGTGTCCATCCAGCCAAGCACAGAAAGTGCGGGTTCAAATCCCACCGAATACGGTTTTCGATGAACCCAGTACACTTTGACCGTGACTATATTGGAGAGTTCAAACCCGAAGCTGTGCTCTATCAGGACGTTTTGAATTGACTAACTCAAAAACGGCCGTCGCACAAGTCATGAAGCTCGGAGATATCTCTTCTTAGAAGGTGCTTCCATCGTATTAGTTTTAGTTCAGTGTTGAGCAGACGAAAAGTAACAGCCTACGCTAGCTGACGACAACGTACCGTTACCTACTTTAGGAAACTTGAAATCCTGCGATCCGTCAGTCCCCGGTTTGGGCATAGCGCATCATACCAAAACGGAAGTGAACATGGCGTGGCCGAAAAGACAAATGCTGAAGGAAAACCTCCCAGCCGGAGCGGCATTCCACCCAACACAATTTTCATAGGACAAAAGCCCATAATGACCTACGTAACAGCAATCGTGATGCATCTCAATAGCGGCAGTAAGGAACTCACTGTGAAGGCTCGAGGTCGTGTGATCTCCCAGGCTGTTGACGTGGTCGAAGTCTGTCGCAGACGATTCTTCGCCGGCACACTCGACATCAAGGAAATCAAGATCGGAACCGAAGTCTTGGGAGATGAGGGTCAAAAGAGAAACGTTTCCACGATCGAGATTAAGCTCACGAAGAAAGACTGAAACGTTCACATCGCCACGTAGCGCCAGAGCATCCCAAGCAAGACAAGAACGCAACTTACGAAGCGCTGCATTGCCATCAAAGCCTTATCTGCAATCCGCGATAATCTGTAGGTCGGTGAAAATGTTGCCCTCGAAGACGAAGAAGAAAGGGAAGAAGTCAGCAAAAAAACGGTGAAGCGAAGGAAAGCCCCGCGGCCAGCACCCAAACCGACGGCGCCACCGGCCGAACTCCAGCCACCAACACCGGCACCGCCAGCCGAAACGAAGCCAGAAACCGCGCCGCCTCCACCTACTCCTGCTGAACCAGCTCCGCCTAGCAGCACAACTACTGAACCCCCGAAAGAGCCGTCTGCTTAGTGCTTGATGATCAGATAGGTTGGGTAGAAGAGGAGGTGATTATTGACGGTTAACTGTGCAAAATGTGGGAAAGGAATTCCTGCAGGGCAAGAGGTGAAGAAAGGTTTCGTGATGAAGAAGAGTTACCACAAAGATTGCGCATCCAAGTAGAAGGCTCGTCGGGCTTGTGGGAGAACAGCTTTTTCTCCAACCCACCCACCTTGTCACATCCATAATCGTCAAAGAGTAGGTCTAATCCGCCTCTGACCTACCGCTCCTACATGTTTACGTCGCTGACAAGTATATTACTTCCGGCTTCAGGAGAGTATTACAAGGGCGAAAGGGTATGGTGAATGAGGTCAAGTTCAAGGGGCTAACCACGTACGAATGCGAACTCTGTGGGTCTCCCTACGCGGACCCTGAGACCGCTGAGCGGTGCGAACAATACTGCTACTCGCATGGCGGTAGCTCTGAGAAGATAACACGAAAAGCCATCCGCAAACCACCCGCTCGTGCCGATCCAATCGCAGCATGATTTACCGAAGTAATACAGAACGCAAGCAAGAAGCAGACGCATGACTCAGAAATCTAAGTTACTTCATCGCGGGTTACTCGTAGAATACTCTAGCCTCGCATGGATGACGATTGAAAGCCTAGTAGCCATAAGTGCAGGATTATTCTCAGGACGCCTCGCACTCATAGCATTGTCGGTGGAGACAGTTTTATCGAATTAATTTCCTCATACACTGTAGCTGACTATCTCAGAAGGATAGAGAAAGGAGAAAGGGATGAGAGTGAGCGAGACGAAAAGGTTCAACGAACCACTGCATTCCTATTATTCGCGCTTATCCCTGTAATTGGTCTCGGCGCAGTGTATTCCTATTTATCGGGAATACAAGCGGAAGCGTCTCCCCTCGGAATTGCGGTTGCTTTTGCTGCCGTCGTAATTATGCCGTTACTATGGTACGAGAAGAAAAGAATTGGTCATGCAACCAACTGTCTGCCATTGACAATAGACGCGATTGAATCCGTAACCTGTTTCTTAATGTCAGTAGCCTTACTCGCTAGCTTACTCATCAATTACCTGTGGAAAATCGCATGGGTTGATTACGCGGCAACCGTAGCGATTCTAACCTTCGTTGGTAAAGAAGCGTTAGAATCCGTTTCAGAAATGAGGGAAGCCAAGTCATCATCGACCGAAAGGTAACTACGGCCCGGTCTTTGACCAAGACTGGTCAGACTGCTTGAGAGGTCTTTTTTCTTATCTTCCAGTCTGCTCGGACAGCGGATCCTCCCTTTTGGATTCTCATGGCTGGCAAGGACGATCGATAAGCCGGTACCAGCCTTGTCCACGTAATGCGCATTCTTCTCTCTCCGTAAACTAGCAACATTTGAAGTAGCTATCAGACCTATTCCAACGATTAGAAATAGAGTGAGATAGCCACTTGGGATGTTTGTTGCCACAAGGTGCGCACCATTAGACCCCCACCTGCGTGAATAACCTGAGAATACGTCGATCGACTGGGAGTTATGTCAAAACGTAAAGCAAATCAGTTACCATTCACTATAGTTAGCGTGAAGGCAATGCCTATTCTTGGGAGAGGATGTTATGACAGAGACAGTTAAGCCAGTATCACACGAGATTAGGGAAAGGCTTCCGCGATTAGTTCTAGATTTCGTGGCCATAGTCGTAATCTTGTTCGTAGCCTACATTGTTATTCCTATAGCGTCTGCGATAAGCTTCAATGTCCCAGTCATCGGTCTGTCCGTTGGCTTGGCTGTGGCAGTGGTCTTTCTCGTCATACTCGCAATTCTAGCCGTCCGAATCCTACGCGATGCCGCCGTGATGGTGCATCATGGATCGCATATGCTATCGAGAGCAGTTCCGGGGCTGGAAGAGCATCAGCAGAACTTGATTCGAAAGGTCGTTCGCGATTTCTTCTCAGCTGTAGTTATAGTGATCCTGTTCTACTTGCTGACGCCATTCATTGTTCTCATGCCTGGGGTTGGCGCATCACTTGCAGCCGCGATCCCGCTGATCCTAGCAGCGGTTGTGGTGATTCTTCTCTACGACGCAGGTCGGTTACTATACGATGAGATAGCTAAATCCGTTCACAAGGTCTCCGATAAGATCGCTTCAATGGTTGAAGAATCTGAGAAGTCGAAGAAGTAGGCATCTGAATGCCTGCTGTGAAGACGTTCGCCGATGAGATACGTGTGCGTCTGCCTCGCATCCTGACAAACCTGGCCACGATGCTCGCACTCATCTTTGTACTGTACCTAATCATGCCCGTAGCGTACGTTACGAGTTACGTGCTTCCGGGAGTTGGCGTCGCCGGAGGAGTCATGGTTGGCGTCGCCGCGCTCATCCTCGCCTTGGTTATTGAGTCGCGAATCTACGGTGATTTACAAGGTTTAACAGGCGCTTTCGCCAGTTACGCGGTCGCGCGCAGGAAGCGACTTGCAGCGACAAGGAAAGAAGAACTCAGAAGCTCACTCGCGGACATGGGAAAAGTAGTATCGCTTCTGATTCTAATAGCGCTGATCGCGCCAGTTCTAGTTATCATCCCCGGTATAGGCGTCGTGGCGGTGGTACTACCCATCATAGGCATACTGATTGTGGTGCTCTACGGATGGAGGAGCTGGGAGATCGCAAAAGAGGAATTAGAGAAGATCTTCAAGGCATTCGCAGATAGCTTAGCTAAATCGTTTGAAAAATGAGAACAACCCTCTGGCTTGAGCCCAATTCTTAGAGTTCAAAGATCAACGCACCGCGACTCTAGAGAACGGCATGGCCAAACCCTTAAAGGTCAACGTTAGCCGGAGAGGTTCTCATGAGTCTAGATTTTCTGTTTCGCCCTGCGACGATCGCGATTGTTGGCGCATCGAGAGACAGAGAAAAAGTGGGTAACATAGTGCTCAGAAATGTACTATCGACATTTCACGGCAAAGTGTACGCGGTAAATGATAAAGCCGAAAAAGTAGAAGGCTTGCAGTCTTACAAGTCTATCAAAGATATCGAAGAGGACATTGAGCTTGCCGTAGTGACGGTACCCAGACAGCATGTCCAACAAGTGATCGAGGAAGCTGCCGAAAAAAAGGTCGGAGCCGCTATCATAATCACGTCTGGCTTCAGGGAGTTAGACGCGTACGGAGCCAGTCTTGAAACGGAGCTGAACAGAATATCGGCCAAGAGCGGCATGAGGTTCCTGGGGCCGAACACGCTCGGCCTAATCACTGCCTCCTTCAACGCGACCTTCACTTTCTCTGACGTGAAGAGAGGTAACATAGCCCTCGTTGCCCAAAGCGGGGGGATAGGCGTCTACATGCTGAACTGGGCTCAGATGACAAGAACAGGAATCAGCCATTTTGTCAGTCTAGGCAATCAGACCAACATTTCGGAGACAGAGGTTTACCAATATCTTGTACGCGACCCTCAGACACGTGCCATATTCACCTACGTGGAGGGAGTTGCCGATGGAACCCGGTTCTTGGATACTGTTCCGGAGATAGCGGCGAGAAAACCCTTGATCTTCCTCAAAGGAGGCGTCGGGAAGAGCGGCGCTCAAGCTGTCAAAACTCACACAGGAAGCCTTGCAGGCTCGATGGAAATCTTCAGAGCAGCCGTGAAAGCCGTTGGTGGAATAATCGTCGACGACTTGGAGGATTTCCTGAACCTTATCAAGCTCGTGTCTTCAGATGAACCTATCAAACCAGATCTGCTGGTCATCACGAACTCTGGCGGTCATGGTGTCCTGGCGACAGATGAAATAGAGAGACAATCCCTAAACCTGATAGGCGTCCCCGAAAGAACAAAAGACGAATTGGTAAGAGTTCTCCCCGCGCAAAGCACTCCGAAGAACCCTCTCGATCTTTCCGGCGACGCCGGCAGGGACAGATACAAGAGTACCTTGAGCATTGTTCAAGACCTAGACTGCTCCAAACTGGTCATCGTCCAATCGCTGCCTATGATCAGCTGCACAGAAGTTGCGAAGCTGATTCTCAACCACAAGGGCAAGAGCATGATCGGAGTCGTCATGGGCATGGATGAGGACGCGGCTGCGAGGATTCTCGATTCAGCAAACATCCCTGCCTTCACGTTTCCGGAAGATGCTGTGAGATCAATCAGTCACCTGACGAGCAGGAGGGAACCTAGGAGAAAGATCAGAGTCTCGTCCCCGCTTCCCGGCACAGAATCGATCGTGACGGGGAAGAGCTACTTGAAAGACTCTGAAGCGATGAAGTTGTTTGACGCATACGGCCTAAAGACACCTGAATATGGGATTGCGACAACCGTTGAAGAAGCAAGAAAAATCTCTGCAGAGATCGGTTTTCCAGTGGTGATGAAAATCTCCACAGACGAACCCGTCCACAAGACAGAACTGAACGGCGTACGGATCAACGTCACTAGTGAAAGCCTAGAGACGACATTCAAAGAGTTGGCTCAACTCTCCAAGAGAATCCTAGTCCAACAGCAGCTAACCGGTGCGGAGGTCTTTCTGGGAGGAATTGATGATCCCATCTTCGGTCATGCTGTCCTGGTGGGGCCAGGTGGAACATACGTCGAAATTCTCAGGAGCCTCAGTTACGGACTTTCACCCATATCTGAGGATGAAGCCTCCGAAATGCTCTTGGAAAGCAAGGTTCACCAGATGGTCACAGGAAGAGACAGGAGATATGATGAGCCTGCTCTCATCAGAGCAATCACAACACTGTCAAGAATGATAGTCGATTTGAAAATCAAGGAAATTGACGTCAACCCGCTCATCGTGAACGCGAACGGCTGCTTTGCAGTGGACATCAGAACCATTCTCAATCCTCCTACCTGAAATCAGTTCAAGTCAACAGATGCATGCTCGAAGTCCAAATGCGTGAAGACTAAGTTGATCTGAGGACAAGAGACCTTGACTACTTACTTTTGATAAAGACACTTTATCTTTCGCTGAGACATATTAGCCTAACCTACGCCATGCTTCCTACATTTCCAAGTTGCGTGTATTGATTCCGCGCTAGGATCCGGCGAAGTGTGACTCCGCTCATTTCACTTCTCCCAGCAGTTTGAGCACTCCGTACATGATAGCCTCTGGTCTCGGTGGGCAACCGGGGACGAACATGTCGACGGGTATGACGTCTTCGATTCCTTGACCGACGTTGTAGCAGCCTTTGAAGACGCCGCCAGCGCATGCGCACGCTCCGATTGCTATGACATGCTTCGGTTCTGGAACCTGTTCGTAAACTCGTTTCAGCCTGTCTTTGGTCTGTGCGTTGACCGCTCCCGTAACCAATAGAACATCTGCATGCCGCGGGCTTGGAACCAAAACTGCTCCGAATCTTTCGATGTCATAGCGCGGGGTGAGGCTTGCGACGATTTCGATATCGCAACCGTTGCACGATGAGGCGTTGATGTGGAATACCCATGGCGAACGTTTCCTCGACCACCTGGCTAGTTTTCCCAGCAGCGTGAGGTTGTGTTCGACCAAAGCTTGTTCCACCGGCTTTCCCAATAAGCCGGATAGGGGCTGGTGGGCTTCTTTTCGTGTGTGTGGGACGGTTGGTGCGCTCACGCAATACTCACTGCTTTGAATTCTCAAAGGTTTTTCAGGACTTTTCTTAGTGAGTAATGGGGGAAGCTGAGGGCTCCTTAGGAAAGTGGAGCTGGTTTGTGAGGTTTAGTAGCGCGGGCGTTGCTCGTTCGATGGTTCTGCTTAGATGCAGTCTTTGTGGTAGCTCTTCTTCGTCAAGAAGCCTTTCTTGACCTCTTGCCCTGCGGGAATCTCTTTCCCACACTTAACACAATTCACCATTACAATTCCTCGCAGGTACCGCTAATGTCGCACTGTATTAAGTCGTTCCGATAACATGAGAAGAAGCCCGTGGGCTCTTTTTGACGATGGGCAAAGTGTCCAATCCTCTTCCGATAAGTCGACTCGGGTAAGAGAAATATTCCTCGCAGTTTTGTCTCATGTTGCTCTAGTCAAAGATTCAAACAAAGCTCAGAAAATAACCCGCCCATTCGTCGGAAAGGCGACCATCCAATCGTTACGCTACGGGAAAATACGAAATTCGCGTGTGTGCAGATATTGCCTGGTCCGATACGGGTCAAAACCGTTCTTCAGTCGACCTATCTCGACACTCAACTTCACCCTTTGCACCAGCAGATCCCTCACGATCTGCTCATCCCTATCGAGAAGATGCGATTCCGGCAGCATACCCACCATGTGGAGCTTCGCTATCTTCAAGCTATTCACACGATCGTTCTTCTTCTTGGATCGCACGATCCACGCAAGCTCCTTAGGATGCGCAACAGTGACATCACTGTACCCATGCGTCCTGAGCGCCCGCATGATTGGGTACGCCATTATCGTAGACTCGAACGCTACCCTAGCATACTTCGGAACCCTACTCGCGAAGAACGCGTACCCCTCCTCATTCATGGGGAAGGAGAAGCGGTCAGTTACGTCTCCAACTGGAGAGAGAACCGTACCCAAGCTCTCCCTATCCCCCAAATCTATACCAGCAATGATCGAATTCATCTTGCAACTCCTCCTCTTACCACTCTTCCTATCCGCCCTCAATTCTTCTTCTAACCTCCCATTCAGGCGGCAAAAGCGACGCCTCCGCCTGACAAGGAGTCGCCCAAAGAAACCCTAACACGTTACAATTTAGTCACACCAGCAGAGACCCCCCCACTTGAACAGCGAATACTTGAAGAAGGGTTGAGGATCATCTTGGATATGCTGGCAGTGGTCCCAACCATGAAGATAGGTATGATGGGTGCGTGGAATCAGACCTGCGGGGTTTCGATTCATGCTGAACTTGTTGGTAGAGCGTGGGTGGAGCAAGGTCATCCCCTCAGAGTGTTCTCTTTCATAGAGAGGGATTATCATGGTCGCTCGCTGGTAGGACAGGACGAAGACTATGTAACTCGTTGTTTCGGAACCAGTAAGCTAACCAATTTTCTCGATCCAACACCATTCCTGGAAAATGAGTATGGAATATTTGTTGCTCAAGACATAGGGATGGTTCCAATGGATAACCTGCAGAAAATATTCCATATCATCAAGCGTAAAGGCAAAACCGTCCACGTGGTCCATGACAGTGAGCTATCGGAGGATGCCTCATTCTACCAGCATGACTGGGACGCGTTGGTCTGCTTCGACATGCGATTCAAGAACATGCTTACGCGGGTCTACCCTGAGGAGATGATACATATCATACCCTTTCCCTGCACCGGATGGGATCCTGGAGACAAGGAAGAGGCTAGAAGGCAGCTGAGTCTTCCCCTAGACGCCAAGATCATCCTCATCTTCGGTCAGAAGTGGAGGCACCTACAGGAAGAGGAGATCCAAGTCCTGTCCGAACTAAACGACGAGTACAACCTTCTGGTAATCATCATAAGTGAGAGCCAGAGAATAATGGCGCTCGATCCGTCGCGCTGTAACTACAGATTCAAGAAGGAGGTGTTGGAAAGACACGAATTATACAAATATCTACATGCAAGCGATACGTGGCTTTATCCCAAGAGACCTACGAACAACCACGCAGTTCTCTCCAGCACGCTCCACTTCGCTTTGGGGTCAGGATGCATAGCGACGGCTAGAGAGTCAAATTTCCTGTATGGGATGCAGGACGCAGTTCTCCATTACGCCAATCAGGAAGAGTTCAGGAGGTGCCTGGTAGAGGCTTTCGAACAGGGAGATGAGTGGAGGAAAGCTAGAGAAGCGGCGAAGAGATGCAGCGAAGAGCGTGAAAGCGG
>Ga0187870_1000615_pt1 | contig 39134 bp, 33 predicted proteins | sample June2016WEW_13_1_3_FD_132974 | JGI IMG/M metagenome (GOLD analysis project Ga0187870, IMG submission 132974) | Peatland microbial communities from SPRUCE experiment site at the Marcell Experimental Forest, Minnesota, USA - June2016WEW_13_150 | ecosystem: Environmental > Terrestrial > Soil >... | reverse complement strand
GTGTGGGATTGAGGTCTGTAGCGCCCTTTCAGGGCGCGGGGCGGGCGGTGGGAATGAGGTCCCAGGGCATCGGCCTGCCGGCCTCAGCCCTGGGCTGGGTTCTCCCGACGCGTCGGGATTGGGCCGCGACGCAGACGGCGAACGGCGACGCATTCCATCGCTTATCATTGCAGTCTGACACCAGCCAACTTATTTCTTTGCGTTTTTGGCCGCTTGGGCCTTAATTAGACACCATGAAGATTGTCTTAGCTTACTCTGGCGGCCTCGACACCTCGGTCATCCTGTCCTGGCTCAAGGAAAAGTATGACGCGGAGTTGATCGCCTTCTGTGCGAACATTGGGCAGGAGGAGGAGCTCAAGGGCCTTGAAGCCAAGGCCAGGAAGACCGGCGCCTCCAAGTGTTACATCGTCGATTTGCAGGAAGAATTCGCGCGCGACTTCATCTTCCCGATGCTCCAGGCGGGCGCGATTTACGAGGGCCAGTATCTGCTGGGCACGAGCATCGCCCGCCCCCTTATTGCCAAGGGCATGATTGAAATCGCCCGCCGGGAAAAGGCCGAGGCCCTGGCCCATGGCGCCACCGGCAAAGGCAACGACCAGGTCCGTTTCGAACTCACCGCCGCCGCCCTGGCGCCCGACCTCCAGGTCATCGCCCCCTGGCGCGACCCTCGCTTCCGCGAGCAGTTCCCTGGCCGCGCCGAGATGATCGCCTATTGCGCCGAAAAGCACATCCCCGTCCAGGCCTCCGCCAAAAAACCCTACTCCATGGACCGCAACCTCCTCCACATCTCCTTCGAGGCCGGCATCCTCGAGGACCCGTCGCTGGACGCCTTCGCCCACAACAACAAAGACATGTTCAAGCTCAGCGTCGCCCCAGAGGACGCTCCGGACAAGCCCGAATACGTCACCCTCGATTTCCATAAGGGCAACTGCGTCGCCCTCAACGGCAAACCCCTCGGCCCGCTGGCCGTGATGAAGGCCCTCAACAAGCTCGGCGGCAAACACGGCGTCGGCCGCGTCGATATGGTCGAGAACCGCTACGTGGGCATGAAATCCCGCGGCGTCTATGAGACCCCAGGCGGCGCCATCCTCCATTTCGCCCATCGCCAGATGGAGACCCTCACCATGGACCGCGAAGTCATGCACCTGCGCGACTCCCTCATCCCCCGCTACGCGGAGCTGGTCTATTACGGCTATTGGTTCTCCCCAGAGCGCCTCGCCTTGCAGGCCCTCGTCACCGAAAGCCAGAAAAACATCACCGGCTCCGTCCGCCTCAAACTCTACAAGGGCAACCTCATGGTCGCCGGCCGCAAATCCCCGCTCAGCCTCTACAACCCCGCCATCGCCACCATGGAAGCCGACCCGACCAGGGCCTACGACCAGGGCGACGCCACGGGCTTCATTCGCTTGAATGCCCTGAGACTCAAAGTCGCGGCCAAGGTGCATGGGCAATGAGGCCTCTGCCCGCCGGTTTCGCTGCCCGGCGCGGCCGCAACCAAACCGGTGCGGACGCCTGTCTTTGATTTTGCTGCCCTGAATCCTCCAGTACGACGAACGATATGTGTGGGATTGAGGTCTGTAGCGCCCTTTCAGGGCGCGGGGCGGGCGGTGGGAATGAGGTCCCAGGGCATCGGCCTGCCGGCCTCAGCCCTGGGCTGGGTTCTGGCGGCCCGTTGGGCCGCGACGCAGACGGCGAACGGCGACGCATTCCATCGCTTATCATTGCAGTCTGACACTGGCTCTAAAGCCCCAATTTCCGGAGCGCTTTTGCGGTCCGGTCCCCTTGGTAGCCGTACCACGCGTCCACGATCTTGCCGTCGCGATCGATGACGTAAGTCATCGGCACGGCCGACATCCCTCCCAGAGTTTCATATCGGGCCACCGCCCGCCCGGCCGCCTCCGAAGTGTCGAGGATGTTCGGGAAGGTCACCTGGTTCGCCTTGAGATACTCCACCGCGATTTTGTGGTCGTCGGAAGGATTCACTCCCAGGACCACCAGCCCCTGGTCATGATATTTGGCGTAGAGTTTCTGGAGACTCCCTGTCTCCTCACGGCAGGCCGGTCAGCCACACCGCCATTTGTTGAGCCAGACGATTTGGCCGCGGAAATTGGAGAGTTTGAGCTTGTGGCCGTCCACGGCGGTCAGTTCGAAATCGGGCGCGGGGGTGCCGGGCTTGAGCAGGCCCTCCTCAATGTTCGGTTGGCGCCACTGCTTCCAGTCCTTCGGCGCGGACCAGGCGAACCGCTCGTTCGGAATATCCGCGTTAAGCGTCACCTCCGACCACGACTCTTCGGCGATGATGTCATAACTGACCCGCACCACCTGTTTCAGCTTGCGCGGCAGGTGGTCCTTCTTCGCCAACCACAGATACCAACTCCGCTGATGCTTCATGATGCTCACTTCGACCCCGTCGCACGTCTCCTCCCCAACCTTTTCGCTGCCCAGGCCCCGGACGCCATCAATGTAAGGCTGAAGCGAATCCGTGTAGCCGTGGAAAGTGCTGGGATCGATGATGGTCATCGCCAGGCCTGCCCCCAGATAGGCGCTCTCATGGGCAAGCGAATGCCCTCCCAGCGGAGTGCGCTTCTTCATGTAAAACGTGCGCCGGTACTTTTCATACTCCTCCGCATATTTCCCAGTAAACTCCCATCCGTACCGCGGCTTTTCCCGCGGCCAATAAATCCAGAAATAGTCGCCATCCCCCACCAGAATGCCGCTCGGTTCGGTGGTGCCGGCGGGCATGGCTTCCAGGCGGGCGTAGTTGGGCTTCTTAAGCCAGATCCTGTAAGTGGCGTGCCCCAGCGTGCTGCCTCGGGCTTCCCATCGGTAATCGCTGACCCAGGAGAGGGTGGTGGCTTTGCGCATCGCGTCCACCATCGCCGTGTAGAGGGCATGAGCCGCCGGCTCGTCCTGCAACGATTTCTCCACCGCATTGGTTTCCTGCGGCCAGGCCCGGCACAGGAGGAGACAACAGGCAACTGCCAACCCGGCCTGCACCAACCCGGCTCTGCGCGGCGCCTGCGCCCCGCCTGAGCCAACCAACCTGCATTCGCTTTTCATATCCTTAGGGTTCATGCAAAAACAAGTTCCGAAGGCGAGGCGTAATTCCAACATTATTCTCTGGCACCCCTCCGGGGTGCGACCGCCAAGGGGCGCCCTGCCCGGTGGTCGTTCCCCCTTTACCCTGAACGACCACCGGCTACTTTCTACCAACCCTCCGGGTTGGAGAAAATCGGAATTTGTTTTTGCACGGGCGCTTAGTTAGGGCTTTCGTGACACGGCGTCAATTTGGATTTCCTGGCGGTCGCCGACCAGTGCTTTGCCCCAAATGCGGCAGTCCGGCATTGGGGGCGAATTGGTGAGCTTGATGAGATTGCCGGTAAAGACGACTCTTTGATTCAGGCCGCGGTTGGTGCCGGCGACCCGGAAGAAATAGTACTGCGCGGCCAAGGGCCCCCCAACGGACGCAGCGGCGGGCCTTGGTTCGCGGGTTGATTCCGAGGCCTTTTCCCTTCTGAGCCGGGCCGGTTGTTCCGCGGCGGCCGGGCTCGGGCCGACCAGGCCGTTGGTCAACCGCAAGTAGCCGGCATAGACGGAGCCATCGCCGTCAGTAATCCGCATTTCCCCGCCCGATTGCTCCACTTGAAATGCAGCCAGGACCGGATTCGCCGGCGCGGGCTGGGCCGACAAGCCGTCCTGGACCCTGGCCCTGGCGCTGACGCGGGCGAAGCGCCGGACAACCGCGGTAGTTTTGTCTGGCTGAGAGGGGCCAAACACTGCTGCGGGCTCATTCTTGGCGTAGCCCAAAGACTGCGCCGTGGCGTCAGGTGCGGCGGGGGCGCCCACTGGGAGAGCGCTCTTGTCAACGGCGTTGTTCTTGAACTCGACGCCCTCACCGAGTGCGGCCGGCGCGACGATGACGGAGCCGGCCGCCGCCTGGTTAACCTGGGGTGCGGCTGGGGCGGCGGGCGAGGTGTTCCCGGGGCTGCTCCCGGCCGCCTGGCCGGCGAGACCGTACCGCCGCAAAAACGCCTGGCTGGGAGCCGGTCCGGACGACCGTGCGAGACCTTGCCCGAGCGCGCCGCGTATTGGCTCCGGCGCCGGCGCCTGGACCGGCCCTGGGGCTGCCGGCGCCGCCTTCAGGCTCTCTTTCCCGATGGATCGGGACTGGCCAGTCCCGACGCGTCGGGACTCCTTTTCAGCCGGTGGCGACCCTGCCAGCGACAAGGAAGGCGGCGGCGGCCTGGCCGCCTCGGCCGCCGGGGCGGCCGGGACCCGACTGTTCCTGGCCAGCATTTGGGGGCTCTTGGGACGATTCAGCCCTGGCAGCACCACCCTGGCTGCCCCGCCCAGCAGCGCCAACACGGCCAGGCCCCACGCCAGCCGGGGCCAGAACGGCCCCCGCCACCGCCAGAAGGCGGGCCTGGGACGTTCTGGTTCGCAGAACTGCCGCGCGACCTCGCTTTGGAGCCGACGCCGGGTGGCCGGGTGCAGTTCCAGGGCAGCGCCTGCCTCTTCGCCGCGTCTCTTGGCATAGGCACGCAACAGTTTTTCGATTGGACGTTCCGGTTCCATCGCGATGTCAGCTACAAGTTAGACGGCAAGGCGGCAGGTTTCTCCCCTGAAAAAATCTGTCGCGCGATGATTTCCAGCCGGTCCAGGCATTTGCTCAAGCGCGAGCTGACGGTCTTGGGATTCAGGCCCAGCGAGCGGCCGAGTTCCTCGTAGCTCAGTTCGGCGAAATAGCGCAGTTCGATGAGCTCGCGGCACGGTTGGCCCAGTTGTTCCAGGGCCTGGCGCACCAGCGCGCCCTGTTCGCGGTTGAGCAGGCTGGCATCCGGGGCCGGGGTGTTGCCGGGTGGGTCCAGCGCCAGGCCTGTCTCCGCGTCCTCGGCCTGCAGCGAGACCGTGGTTCGACCGCCGCCCCGTTTGGCCGCCTGCCGCCCCTCCCGGAAATCGCGCGCCTTGTTCGCCGCGATCCGGAACAGCCAGGTCTGAAACTGGCTTTGACCCCGGAAGGAGTCGAGGTTCCGGATGACCGAAAGGAAAGTTTCCTGGCAAATCTCCTGCACGTCCTCGCGCGTAAAGTCGTGCCCAAGCTGGAGAATGAACCGCCCGGCGGCGGCGTAGTGCCGGTCGAACAATTCGTCCCAGGCGCCGGCCTCGCCCCGGCGGCAGCGGGCCAGCAAATCAGCTTCGGCCTCCGAACCCATGTTGATTCATTCCAACGAGCGAGCAACCTAGCCAGCGGCCCAAACGACAAGCGAATTAGTGCCATCTCGAACCCGAATTGGAATCAGACTCTATTGCAGCACCCTCCGTTTGAACAGCGGCCACCGCTCTCAGCGCGCCTGCCGTCGTTCCCCCTCCGTTGGGTCGCGCCGACCAGCCGTCCGCACTCTCATGCTGGCTACGGGTGCTGCGAGAAGGCCATCGTGTTGAGGCGGGCCTGGGCTTGCCTGGACAGACCGGTAAGGACCATCGCCACGTGATACCCAGTGTGCTTGTTGCCGGTGCAGGCGATCACTACCCCGGTGCAGTGGATGCGCCCCCCGTCGCCCGGCGACCGCAGCGTCAGCGTCATCTCCGCCCAGGGGGAGAAAGGCCTCGGACTGCGGAATTCCATGCCGTTTTTGTGGAAGATGACGCAGTCAGGGGAGAGAGACAAGCGGGTTTGACGCGCTTGCACCGTCACGTGATGCAATGAACCGTTGCTATCAGCAATTCTCGCGCTCATAGAGCACCGTTAGCATAACACAGGCACCAGAAACGTCAAATTAGCAAATCCTAATGACAGGGTTAGAAACTCGAATATCAGGCCGCGCTACCATTCGATCACCGCCGCGCCCCAGGTGAGGCCCGCCCCAAAGACCAGCAGCAGGATCAGGTCGCCGTGCTGCACGCGGCCGGATTGCACGGCCTCGTCGAGCGCGATCGCCACGGAGGCAGCGGACGTGTTGCCGTATTTGTGGAGGTTGATGAAGAATTGCTCGGGTTTGGCGCCGAGGCGCTCGCGCACGGCGTCAATGATGCGGAGGTTGGCCTGGTGAGGGATAATGCACTTGATGCGCGAGATGTCGATTTCACACCGGCGGAGGGCTTCGCGGGCGGCCCTCTGCATGGCCTGGACGGCGTTCTTGAACGTTTCCTTGCCTTCCATGCGCAGGTAGTGCATCCGCGCGGCGACCGACTCGGCCGTGGCCGGACAACGGCTGCCCCCGCCCGCCATGAACAGCAAGTCGGCCTTTCGCCCGTCGGCCCCCATGACGGCCGTCAGCAGGCCGTGAGTATTGGGGCGGTTCTGGAGGATGGCCGCGCCGGCCCCGTCCCCAAAGAGGACGCAGGTGTTCCGGTCCTGCCAATCCACGATCGCCGAGAGCTTTTCCGCCCCGATGACCAGCACCGTGTCGTAAGTGCGCGACATAATGAACTGCTGGGCCACCTCCAGACCATAGATGAACCCGGAGCAGGCAGCCTCCAGGTCGAAGGCAGCGGCGCCAAAGGCGCCGATCTTCTCCTGCACCGCGCAGGCGGTCGAGGGGAAAGGCATGTCCGGCGTGATAGTGGCTACGATGATGAGGTCGATTTTGTCCGGGGCAACGCCGGCGCGTTGCATCGCCCGTTCGGCGGCCCGCGCGGCCAGGTCGGAAGTATATTCGTCTTTGGCGGCGATATGGCGTTCTTTGATCCCGGTGCGGGTCGTGATCCACTCATCCGAAGTGTTGACCATCTTCTCCAGGTCCGCGTTGGTGAGGACCCTGGCGGGGACATAGGAGCCGACGCCGGCGATGGAGCAGGTGCGGCCCTGGAAGTTGTACTTGGCCCGTGGGTTTCTGAATCTAGGGGTGGAGGTAGGGCTCATGCCGGCAAGGGCGTCATAGCCTTCAAGGGTGTTTCAGGGGGAGAGGTCGTTCGCGGCCACCGGCTCCAGGGCCGCCAGCCGCTCATTGGCGCGGGCGATTTCCCGGGCAATCGTCTGGTTGACCTGCAGGTGGATGTTCTCGGTCGCGACCCGGATGGCATTGGCAATGGCGCCCTCGCGGGCCGAGCCGTGGGCTTTCATAACGGCGCCGTTGAAGCCGAGCAGGGGCGCCCCGCCGGAGCCCTCGGGGTCCATGCGGCGGCGGAGGGCGCGGAAAGCGTTTCGCGCCAGCAACGCCCCGAGCTTCCGGCGCGGGTTGGCCCTCAGCTCGCGCTTGAGCAGGGAGTACATGGCCAGCGCCAGGCTCTCGCAGGTCTTCAGGACGATGTTGCCTACAAAGCCGTCGCAAACAACCACATCGACGCGGTCCTTGAACAGGTCATGGCCTTCGATGTTGCCGATGAAATTGAGGTCGAGTTGTTTGCAGAGTTGGAAGGCCTGGAGGGTCAGTTCGTTGCCCTTGGTGTCTTCGGTGCCGACGCTCAGGATGCCCACGCGGGGGTTGGGGCAGTGGAGGATGGCGCGGGAATAGATGCTGCCCATGATGGCGTAATGGGCCAGGTGCAGCGGCTTGCATTCGATGTTCGCGCCGGCGTCCAGCAGCACGAATTCCCGCTCCGCCCTGGGCATAATCGTGGCGATGCCGCCGCGGTCCACGCCGGCGATGCGCCCCAGCTTGAAGGTGGCGGCGGCGAAAATGCCCCCGGTGTTGCCCAGCGAGACCACCGCGTCGGCCTGCCCTTCCCCGACCAATTCCACCGCCCGCACAATCGAGCAGTCCTTTTTCCTCCGCACCGCGGCGGCCGGCTTGTCGTCCATGGTCAGGACTTCACTGGCGTGCATCACCCGCAGGCGGTGGTCGCGGAATCCGCCCCGGGGCAGGGCCCCCTGGATGGCGGACCGGTTGCCGACCAGGAACAGGGCGCTGATTCGTTGGTCCAACGCCAACGCCCGTTTGGCCCCTTCAATGACGACCCCGCAGCCGTAGTCGCCACCCATGACATCCACTGCGATTCGCATAAGCTGGGCAGCCCGCGCAAGGCTTTGTTCCGGCCGCTTGGGCGCCGCTCAGGCGCTGGCGGTGACGCTGATGATCTGGCGTCCCTTGTAATAGCCGCAAGCGGGGCAAACCCGGTGCGGCAGGCAAGGCGCCGCGCATTGCGGGCAGGTGCTCAGTTGAGGCAGAGTGAGAACGCTGTTGTAGGCGCGCCGCATGCGCTGCCGGCTGTGCGAAGGTTTACGCTTGGGAACACCCATATTTGCCTACCGATGTTGAAGAAATTTCTATGTCCATGACTCACTAAACGCAAAAAACGACCCACCCTGCAACCTTGCCGCGTTAGCACGTTAAAACGTCCAACCATCAAACCACGCCAGCATACGTTCAAACCAATCGAAGTTTCAACGTCAAAACTTCAGTTTGTTCAACTCCGCCCAGGCCGACGAACCGCCCGGTTCCGCCGCCTCAGGGTCGTTGGCCGGGGTCGCTTTGCGCAGCCATGTCCTTGGCAAGCCGCGGCATTCCGGGTCACACAACGGATGTTGCGGAAACTCCAGCAGAATATCCTCCCGCACAAAAGGCGTCAAGTCCACGCAGTCGTTGACCACCGTCACGTGGTCTTCGCCACGCAGGGGCAGATGGCAGGTCCAGGCCTTGAACTGCAGCGAGAACCGGAACGGCTTGAGGCAGCGGACGCACTGGCAGGCCAGCGCCAAATGGAGCCGGCCCTGGACGAGCAGCCACCCCTCCAACTGCTGCACCTCCAGGGCGTATTCCAGCGGTTGGTCCACCTGGATGACCTTGTCCATCGTGTCGATGTCCAGCTCGGGCACGGTCAATTGCCCTTCCAGCCGGACATTATGCGCCTGCAAATGGCGCAGATTCACTAGCAACGGCATAAGCCTCCCATCTAAGCCGGCCTCTGGCCCAACTTGGCCGCCAGGGCGCTGCCCACGTGCGCCGGCACAAACGCGCTGACATCACCCCCAAGCGAGGCGATTTCTTTCACGATTCGCGAACTGAGAAACGTGTAGGTGTCCTTCGGCATCATAAAAATGGTTTCGATGCGCTCGTTCAATTTACGATTCATCAGCGCCAACTGAAATTCAAACTCAAAGTCCGAGACCGCCCGCAAGCCCCGGATGACCGCCTGGGCCGAGCGCCCCTCGACGTACTTGACCAGCAGGCCCTGGAAGGAATCGGCCTCCACGTGGGGCAGGTGCCGCACCGCGCGCGCCACCATCTGGAGCCGCTCCTGCAGGGTGAACAACGGCTGTTTGCTCTCATTCCCGGCCACCGCCACGATCACTCGGTCAAACAGCTTGGTCGCTCGCTCCACCACATCCAGGTGCCCGTTGGTCACGGGGTCGAAACTCCCGGGGTAAATCGCCGTACGCATCCCCGGCATTGTAGCACCAACCGGCCCGATGACGAGAGGAGAATGAAAAAGCCCAAGCCGCATATCCGTCCCGACCTGTCGGGACAATGAGCGAGCAACGAAGCCAGCGGCCCAAAGGATGAGCGAGGCTGCGCCTCAGACCACCTCTGGAATCCCGATTCGGAATCGGGATTCAATTGACCTAAAAGTCCCGATTCAGAATCGGGATTGAAATCGGAGCGAAACTTGACCTGATTACAACGAGTTTTGCCGGTCAAGAACTCTAGCGAATTAGCGCCATCTTGAACGCGAATTGGAATCAATACTCCTGCCCGCCGCCGTAACCCTCGACCCCCGACCCTCCACCCTCGACGGCGTCCGGCGGGCGCCAGGGCACTTCATAGAATCTCACCGGCGAGCTGAAGCCTTTGAGTTTGAGGCGTTCCAGGGATTCGATGCAGGTGGCCGCCAGGCCGGGGTCGTCGCGGCGCAGGTGCTCGAACGTGGTCTCGCTGATGAAGATGCGGCCTCGGCCCGAGGCCCCCTCCAGCCGGCTGGCCAGGTTCACTTCGCGGCCAAAGACAGTGTAGTTGAGCGATTCGCCCTGGGCCGAACCTGAGCCCATGAGTCCGGCGATGGCCAGGCCGGTGTTGATCCCACTGCCCAGCAGCAGGACGGGCAGCAACGGCTGGGCCGGCAGACCGCCCGCCAGGCGGCTTTGATTCTCCACCTCCCGCCGGGCATTTTCCTCCGCCCGCTGGCGGTTCAGGTCCCAGATGGCCCGTTGCGCTTGGATGGCAGCGCGGACGCAGGCCAGGGCATGTTGCGAATTGGGCGTCGGGGCGCCCCAGAAGGCCATGACGCAATCGCCGATGAATTTATCCAGGGTGCCGTCCTGGGCTTTGATGATGTCCGCCACCAGGCCAAGATAGAGGTTGACGGTATTGAGGGTTTCGCGCGCTTGCTGGGCGAAGCAGGACTCGGCCTGGGCGCCGGTCAGGTTGTGCTGCTTGACGAAGCTGGCAGCCCGCTCCTGGCTGGTGTCGGTCAGTTCCGTGAACCCCCGCACGTCGGCGAAGAACACCGTGATTTCCCGCCGGGCCCCGCCGAGGGAAAGGGTCTCGGCCGCCAGCAGTTCGTTGACGATCTTCGGCGAGACCATCTTCGAGAAGATGGACTTGACGCGCCGCCGCTCGGCCTGTTCGAAGACCACGCGCCAGACCAGCAGGCAGACGTGATTGGTGAAAATGGCCCCGCCTACCGGCGCCACGATGGGCAGCCAGTAACGGGTTTGCACATAAACCCCCACCGCCAAAGCCGTATAGGCGGCGGCCATCAGGACCACCAGGCCAAACGCCAGCAGGGCGCGCAATTCCCAGGTCACCACCGCCGTCACCGCCCCCAGCGCCACCAGCACCACCAGGTCCAGCGCCAGCGGCGCCCGCCGCACGAACCGCCCCGTGATCAGCGAGTTGGCCACGTTCCAGTATTGGCTCACCAGCCAGGTGTCCTCCCCTAGCGGCGTGGCGCCGCGGTCGCTCAAGTCGTGCCCCACCGCGCGCGAGCCGACCACGGCCAGTTTGCCCCGCCACCAGTTCTTGAGTTCGTTCGTCCGCCCATCCTCCCGGAGCCGCTCCTGGACCAGCAATTCCTGGATCGGTTGTTTGGTCAGGGCCCGATGCTCCGGCGGAACGCACCAGTCGATGTAGAAACAGCCCTCGCCGTCAGTGGGGATGACCCGCTTCAAACCGCCGCGCCCGCGCAGGGTGATCCGCCCATGCCGGAGGTCCACCTCCGCTTTGGCCAAATCGAGCTTCAGTTCCTGGGCCGCCAACACGATCCCCAGGTGCCAGATTCGCGCGTCCGAGAAGGGCTTGGCGTGCCGCGCCGTGCCGGGCGGCAGTTTCTCGCCCCCGAAGTCCGCCAGGTCGAAATTGCCCTCCCCGTCCAGCGGCACGTTAATGTCTTCACCCCCGCTGCGCGGCAGGACGATCCGCCCCGGCTCAATCCGGGCCTGGCTCAAATCGACCCCGTAAGCCGGGTCCGCCTCCACCTGCAGAAAAGCCCGGTGCCACTGCCGATACAGGCCGAAGGCCTTCGCCCGCCGGAGCTTCCCGTCTTTCTCCGTGACCGTCACGATGTCGCCCAGGGCCAGGGCGTTGGTCCGAAAAAGCGCCGGCGGCGGTTTGTCCGTCGTAATCCCAAGCAGGACATTGCCCGCCCGCCCCATCTGCCGGGCGAAGAAGTCGTCCGACTTGACTACGCTATCATCGGCCATGAGCACCCCGGGATGGTCGGGGCGCAATTCGCCGAAGATGACATCAAAGGCCACCGCCTTGGCCCCTTGGGCGGCCAGTTCGGAGACCAGCCGGCCATAGACCTGGCGCGGCCAATACAGGCCGAACCCGTAGCCCAGCGTTTGGTTGGTCCGTACGAAGTCGATGCTCCCCTCATCGATGCACACGAAACCCAGGTTGCCCGCCACCGCGGGATGGAACTTGAGCGCCTCGTGGGCGCGCATGTCATAGGTGTGGTCTTCGATGCTCTCCAAGAAATCAGGCCGCAACCACTGGACCAGGCATACGAGCCCGATCGCCCCGAGCGCAACCAATACGGGAATCAGTCTAAACGGCTTGAGTTTCACCTGGACAAGCAAAACAAAAAAACCAGGGCGATACAACGCGGCCCTGGTCTTGGAAAACTGTCGGGGTGTAATTCAGGTCTTGGAACGCGCGTTGGCTTATCGCCTTTGGCTCCCCCCCCGCTCCCTGCCTGCGCCGCGCCCCGCGCAGGCACAGCCCCTCAGACGCCGGTCAGCCATTGCCGACTGATGCCGGAAACTGACCTGCACCCAAATCCTCGGCAGACGCTCAGCCGCTCGCCCGAGGCACTACACACCTGTGGCGCTCGTGACTTCCTGCACGATGGTCTGGTTATGGGAGGAGCCCTACTTTGCGACCTCTGGCCCCCCACCTGGATTACCCGGCGGCTCACCACCGGTAGTGGTCGTGACTTCCTGCACGATGGTCAGGTCAGGGTTGAGCGCGCGTGCGATGGCTATCGGCGGGACAGAGAGTTGTGTCAGGACACGCTGGATCGCCTCCCACACCTCAGGGGGAATGGTCGAAGTGGTAGTGGGGGTCCCGCTGTCCCAGCCCTGCATCGTCTCGACGGTTTCCGTGATGGTCGTGCCATCCGGGAGCGTGAAGGTAATCACGGCTGTGCCCTCGCTCATCGAGAACGTGCAATGGACCACGTTCGTGCCAGCCGGCACGCCTTGCACGGGTTCTCGCCTCTGCTCCACCCTCATGTCGAACACCGAGCCACGGATGGCGGCAACCCCTTTGGGGTATCGGATATTAAATGTCGAGCCGGCGGTCAATTTCTTCACGTTGCCGAGGATATGGCCATTGCGCAGGTCCAATTCGGTTTCCATCACGGCCGCCGCGCCCGTCTCAGTCCTCAGCAGCTTGTCCACACCCAGGACGGTGTTTTCAAAGACGCGAACGACGGTCTGGCCGGTCCGGCCGGTGTACGTGGTGAGCTTGGTCGTGGTGACGGGGCCTATCTTTCTGTAGTCGCCAGAGCCGAAGCCCGGAACGAACCCCGTCCCGATGCCCAACACCACATCCACGTAAGACCCCTTCTCGATGTCGGTTTGCAGGACGCTGCCAGGCTTGAGGACGGTGCCGCGTTGGACGTCCTGCCAACCGCCGCCTGGCGGCATGTAGCGGGCAGTGCCTTGGACACGCACAACCTTGGCGAGTTCTTCTTTCGTGGTTTGCGCCGAGAGCGTCGACGCCGTCGCGAGGGCGACGCCGCACACCAGCAAGCTGCTAATTAAGCTTTGAGTCTCATTCATACATCTGCTCCTGCTCAATGGGCTGCAATCTATTCAGGCGCATTTTAGAAACTTCCCGAAGAATGTCAAATGATATTTTACCATTTTTTTCGGGGTAACCGGGGGGGGGGTCAGGGAGGGGGGACACCCTGCCGGAGTCCCCCCGTCCTCCGGCGCAGCCAGGTCCGCCCGCCCCAGCGTCCTCGAGTCCTCCGACCCGCAGACCCTTCGGACGTCGCTGCCTCCGGGCACGCTGCTCCTTGGGCAGAGCCTCGGGGTGAAGGGGAACGCACCGGCCAAAACCCCAACCAGGCCCGACCAAGGTGAGATGCCCCCTTGACTACTCCACCACCCAGAAGCTCCGAAAGGCCTGCCGGCGCGGGTCCGGGACCATTTTCCCCGGCACGCCGTCGATCAGGCGCGTGCCGTCGTCGCTCAGGATTTGCACCTCCCGCAAGCCCTTTTGCGGATAAATGATAATCGCCTCGGGCTGATAATCCTTGAGATGCTTCACCGTCAGCGCTATCGGCTCGCTGCCGGGTCCCGCCCACCGGTAGAGCCGAAACGGTCCCCCCCCATGCCACGAGCCGGCGATGATCAAGTAACTCCCCTCATGGTAAGCCATGTCGCGAATGCCCAATCCACCCAGCTCCAATAGCATCGGCGGGCCGAACCTGGCCCGATGGCCGGCGATGACCTCATTGGGATTGAGCAGCGGAACCAGCAGGGCTTTTCGCCGGGGAACAGGGTTGCGGAACCCGATCAGCAGATGCCCCTGGGGCGTGGCCGCAAGGCCCTCGATATTCAGCGCCTCCAACTCCTTGGGCGCGTAGCGCGCCGCTTCCTCCAGATGAAACGGCCCCAACCTCGGGTCGCTGATTAAATCATCCAGCAGTGTCTTGCACGGCTTGCCCACCGGCGTCAGCGTCACCTCCCCGCCCGCCACTTTGATGTCCGTCGCAAAAAAGCGGCAGCGATTGGGCCGCTGCTTGCCGATGCGGTTCCTCCCGTGCGAGCCAATCCAGAACGCCCGGTCGCCCAGCCGCGCGCCGGCCTCCAAATCCGCTTCCAGCGATTTGCCCTCCAGTTCCAGAAAGCCGTTGCAATCATACTCCTTCAGCGGCAGCCCGGCCTGGTCGGCGCGATAAAGCCGCAGGATATTATCTTCGTCGCTGGCGGCCACAAAGAGGTTTGAACTGATTGCCACCGCCCCCGAGGCATCGCACATCCCGAAGTATTGCAGGGGCCGCTCCAGCCGCAGCTTCTCGCCCCCCAGGGCGCTGACCGCCAAAGCCCCGAGAAAGCCGGACCTCGCAACCCGAAATGCCAGACCAATCCCAAAAAGCAACCCGCGAAAACAGCCTCGCCGCGCGCGCATGCAGCTACCCTGCCAGACACCCCCGGACCAGGCAACCCCAGCTTTTCACAATTGCCTTTTGCCTTTTTCCCCAAAACGCTATAGCCATTTCCCCGGCAGCAATCGAAACCCAAAGCGAAAGGAATAGCTATGCTGGTGGTTCATGTCCATGTCCAGGTGAAGCCTGAGTCTGTTGAGGCCTTCAAACGGGCGACCCTCGAAAACGCGCGCGCCAGCGTCCAGGAGCCGGGCATCGCCGGCTTCCAGGTCGTGCAGCAGCAAGACGACCCGACCCGCTTCGTGCTGGTCGAGGCCTACCGCAACCCCCAAGCCCCCGCGGCCCATAAAGAAACCAAACACTACCAGGCCTGGCGCGACGCCGCCGGACCGATGATGGCCCAACCGCGCGCCAGCGTGAAATACGAAAACTGCTTCCCGGACGATCAGAACTGGTGACGCCTTGCCAATTCCCCATTGGCAATTGGATATAGGTTATGACCAAATTCGAATTTGCGACCGCCACGCGGATTATCTTTGGCGCCGGCACGCTGCGCGAAGTGGGACCCCTGGCGCAAGCTCTCGGCCGCCGCGCCCTGGTAGTGACCGGCCGCGACTCGCGCCGGGCCGAACCACTCCTGGCCGCCCTGCGCCAGCACGGCGTCGAGCCCGCCACGGCCTCGGTTGCCGGCGAACCAGACCTCCAGACCGTCCAACTGGGCCTCGCCCTGGCCCGGCAAGCGGACTCCCAGTTCGTTGTCAGCCTGGGCGGCGGCAGCGCGATCGATGCCGGCAAGGCCATCGCCGCCATGCTCGCCAACCAAGGCGAGCTGCTCGATTATCTGGAAGTCGTCGGCCGCGGCAAAGCCTTGACCCGGCCCTCGGTCCCCTTCATCGCCATCCCGACCACGGCCGGCACCGGCTCCGAAGTCACCCGCAACGCCGTCCTCGCTTCGCCCCAGCATCGGCTCAAAGTCAGCCTCCGCAGCCTCGCCCTGCTCCCCAGCCTCGCCCTCATTGACCCGGAACTGACCTTTGATCTGCCCCCGGCCGTTACCGCCGCCACCGGCCTCGATGCCCTCACCCAGCTCATCGAGCCCTACGTCTGCTCCCGGCTCAACCCCATGACCGATGCCCTCTGCGCCGAGGGCCTCCGCCGCGCTGCCCGTTCCCTCCGCGCCGCCTTTGAAGACGGCCGCAACCCCGCCGCCCGCCAGGACATGGCCATCGCCGCCCTCTTCGGCGGACTCGCCCTCGCCAACGCCGGCCTGGGCGCCGTCCATGGCTTCGCCGCGCCCATCGGCGGCATGTTCCCCGCCCCGCATGGCGCCGTCTGCGCCGCCCTGCTGCCCCACGTCATCGAGGCCAACCTCCGCGCCCTCCGCCAACGCCAGCCTGCCAGCCACATCCTCAGCCGCTACGATGAAATCGCCCGCCTCCTCACCGGCGCCCCCACCGCCACCGCCGACCAGGCCGTTCTGTGGCTCCGCCGCCTGGTGGCCGACCTCCGCATCCCCAGCCTCGCCGCCTACGGTCTCACCCCCCAACACACCGCCGAGCTGGTGGACAAAGCCGCCCAGGCCAGCAGCATGAAAACCAACCCCATCCCCCTCACCGCCAACGAATTAACCACCATCCTCCAAGCCGCCCTCTGAAGCCCCGTCCCCGGTCCTGTGGCCCGTGGTCTGGTGACTACCACCCCGGGTCCGGTCGCACCGTCGCTTTCAATCCCCTGGGCCCGACCACATAGATAGGGCTTTCACCCAGCGGCACGGGCAGGTGCCCCGTGCGGACCTTATCGTAGGTCGCCACCCGCTTGGTTCCGTAGAGGTCATAGAAGACCAGCCCCCGCTCGGTGTTGTTGATGCGGACGTAAGCGAACGGTTTCGTGCTCCACAGCACCATGGTGTCTTGGCCGCTCGCCTCCTCACTGAACACGCACGCATAGACCTCCGGTCCAAACGAGTCATTGCGCACCCACCGTTTGCCCTCCAGCATCCGCGTCATGAAACCGTAGGCATAGTACGCGTACTTCGGCGCCAGCGTCTCCCGCATCAACCCGACCATCTCCGCCGCGTCAAACTGTTGCGCGCCGCCGTCCTTGAGCGTCCACCAAAAGACCTTCTCCACCTTCCGCGAGGCCAGGGCCAGCACATGGAACCGCACCAGCAAGTCGGCCGAACGCAACTCCGAGACGCCGTATGGGTGGATGTGCGTGTTGAAGCACATCTCGGTAATCCAAATCGGCTTGGGCGGGCCGAACTGCGCTATCGTCCGGAGCAGTTCGTCCGTCTGTTCCAGGAAGCTGCTGTGCGCCAGCGGGTAGTCTGCCGTCAGTTCCTGGTGGAACCGTTTCACGTATTGGTCCAGCACCCACCAGTCGAACTTGTCCTCGGGCGCATTGGGATTCCGATACGGATGGTAGCAGATGATGTCCAAGCAATCGTAGGGGACCAGCCGCAGCACTTTCTCGGCCCACAACACGTCGCAGAAAGCCATGTTCAGGCCCAGCACCTTGGCCTTGGCATTCGCCTCGTGGATGGCCTTGCCCGACGCCCCCAGCAGCCGCGCGTAGAGCGCCGGGTCGCCCCCCTGGTAGCCCAGGTTCGGCTCGTTCCAGATTTGCCAGTGCTCGATCTTCCCCGCGTAACGCCTGGCCGCGGCCCGCGCGAAGGCGCAGTAGGCCTCGATCCCGGCCTCCGTCCGCAGGTCGTGAAAAGCCGGGCCATAACTCAGATTACCCAAAAGCAGCACGCCGTAGCGCCGGAATCGCTCCACCAGCCCGTCGTAGGGTTCCCAGGTATATTCCCCTTTTCGCCGCTCGATGCGCTTCCAGGTGAAATCCTGACGGCCCCATTTGATCCCGGCCTCCTCCATGGCCTTGAGCCGCGCCTCCCGGTCGCGGCTGCCCGGCTCCAACGCCGTGTTGATGCCGAAAGGCGAATCGGGCAGCAGCGCCTCCCCGCCGGCCGGCGGCGGCAGGCTCACCGTGAAGCTGTTTTCGGCGGTCGGCGTCGTGGCCGGACTGGCCGCGGCGGGCAACATCAGGGTTGCCCCCAGTGCAATGAGCGCCAGCGTGCGCATCGGCGGGCCCTCAAGGCGTCAGGCTTCAGTGCCCAACCCCCTCGCCGGCAGCAGCTCGGCGGCCAAGCTGAGCCCCAAACCGTCGCCAGTCTTCTGAATCCGTGTTCGCATGCCGCCAAACTAACCTCACTCCGCCCGTGAAACAACGGCCTTTTGCCACCACAATCTCCGACCGCATTTCCATGCCAAAGACCGTCCTTTTTCCACTTATTTCCACCTATTTCCAGCTATCGGCTCGGCGCCCTGCGTCCTCTTAGGCCGCCCAGGCGCCGCCGCGGCTCGCCGATTTCAAATCTCAAATCTCAAATTTGAAATCCCTCGCCGAGTCCTGCTCGCGCCAACTGCGCGGCTGGGCCGAATCGTTACAGGAGAGCAGCATCAAAGGCCAGCGGCATTTGAGCGGCAAGACGCGCCAGCAGGAAGCGGAGAGGAAACGGGCGGAGGCCTTCCGAAAGGTCCTGCTGACCAGGCTCCCGCTCGGCCACCCCTTGCGCAAGGACGCCGAGGAACGCGGATTGCTCTGACCGCCAGGGCTCGGCAGGAGCCTCGTCCCCCCGCTCGCGCGAGCGCGGCGCGCAGTGAAACCTTTGAAATCTGAAATCTGAAATCTCAAATCCTATGGTCCCCCCGCTCGCGCGAGCGCGGCGCGCAGTGAAACGCCACCGCTGACTGACTGGCCTGCCCAGCCAACTCACTCACGCGTTTTGCCCGCCTGAGCCGTGGCTCCGGTTGAATTTAACCTGGGGGAAGCATGCTTTGCAGCCTGGCAGGTTTGCGGGCGGGCCGCACTGGCGTTGCGGGCGCGGCCTTCCGCCCAGGCGCGGAGGTGACTGATCTGCTCGGCCATAGTCCTGGCCAGCGGCACGGTTTGCCCCAGGGCGGTCAGGACGTGCCCGGTGGTGAGTTCCTCCTTCGCGTAAAAGGCGTCGTAGAGGCCGCTATTGATGGCTTCCTCGATCTCGGCGCCGCTGAAGTCGTGGCTGGCCTCGGCCAGGGCCTCCAGGTCGAAGCGGGCGGGGTCCCGCCCGCGTTTGTGCAGGTGAATGCGGAAGACCTCGAGACGCTCCTGGCCGGTGGGCAAATCGACAAAAAAGATTTCATCCAGGCGCCCCTTGCGCAGCAGCTCGGGCGGCAGTTGGGAGATGTCATTGGCGGTGGCGACCACGAACACCGGGGCTTGCTTTTCCGAGAGCCACGTCAGGAACGTGCCGAAGACCCGCGCGGTGGTGCCGCCGTCGGTCGCCCCGGAGCCTTGCGCGCCGGCAAAGGCCTTGTCCACCTCGTCCACCCAGAGGATAGCAGGGGCCACCGATTCGGCCACGGCAATGGCGCGGCGGACGTTCTCTTCGGAGGAGCCGATGAAGCTGTTGAACATGCGGCCCATGTCGAAGCGGAGCAGGGGCAGTTGCCATTGGGTGGAGACGGCTTTGGCGCAGAGGCTCTTGCCGCAGCCCTGCACGCCCAGCATGAGCACGCCTTTGGGGGCCGGCAGCCCGAAGGCGCGCGCCTCCGCCGAGAAGGCCAGGGCGCGCTTGTTGAGCCAGTCCTTGAGCACCCCCAGCCCGCCCACGCCGGCGAAACTCTCGCTCGTGGTGTAATACTCCAACAGCCCGCTCTTGCGGATGATCTGCTGCTTTTCGGCAAAAACTGCATGGATGTCCTCCCCGCTGAGCCGGCCGTCCTGGACGATGATCTTGGCGAAGACATTCTCCGCCTCGCCGAGCGTGAGGCCCAGGGCCGCCTGCAGGAGCCGCTCCCGCCCCGCCGGCTCCAGGTCAATGCTCACCTGCTTGAACTGCTTCAGGTCGGCCCCGATCCGGTCCAGCAACTCGGCCAGGTCTTCCCGCCCGGGCAAGGGATAGTTCAACACCGTCATCTCCTTCTCCAGCTCGGTGGGGATTTCCATCACCGGCGATATCAGGACGATCGTCTTGAAGCTGTTCTTGAGATGGAGGGCGATTTCCTTGAGCTTGCGGATGACGGCGAAATTGCTCTTGGTCAGGAAGGGGTGGAAGTCCTTGAAAATGAAGATCGCGGGCTCGACTTGCTCGATCACCTGGTCCAGGGCCTGGAGCGGGTCCTTGGTGGCAGCGTTGCGGACTTTTTGGGCCTGGATGGAAGTCCCGGCGGGCACGATGCCGGTGGTGCAGCTCCACTCGAAGGCCTTCTTCTGCCGTTTCCTGGCAATCTCGACCACCAGGTTCTGCACCCGCATCTCCTCGCTGCTGATGAGATAGAGCAGCGGGTAGCGCGCCCGGATCAGCGTCTCCAGTTCGCTTTGAAAGCTCATAACCCGCCAAAGAGCCGCCGCCACCAGCGCCGCCGCGGGGCCGACATATCGAGGAGCGATTCCTGCAGCCGCCGCCCGATGCTCGGCGGCACCGGCGTATGCAGCGCATCGTGCCGGAGCAGCTCTTCCACACTGCCAAACTCGAGGGGCGCCGACTGCTGGCGTTGCTGTTGGGCGCCCTGCTGCTGCTCCTGGGAATTGAATTGGCTCTGGCGTTTCATAGCTCAAGCGGTCTTTTCGAACAGGACGGCGAAGACCTTGCGGGCGCGGTGCAGTTTGCCCCGCACCGCGTCAGGCGACTGCTCGGTGAGCGCGCCGACCTGTTCGTAGCTCAACTGTTCATCGGCCACCAGCAAGAGCAGGAGCCGATATTCCGCGGGCAGTCCGTCCAGCGCCTTTTGGATGCGCTGGCCCAGTTCCTTGCTCTCCAGCACCCGCAGTGGCGAGTCGGTCCTGGCCGCCGCCGACTCCCAGACTGCGTCGTCCGCGTTCGTGAAGATGTGCCGCTCGTGCCAGGCCTGTTGCAGGTTGCGGCAGTGATTGATGGCAATGCGGTAGAGCCAGGTCCGCCAGGTCGATTCCCGCCGGAATTGCTCCATCTTCCGAAAGGCCTTGAGAAACACATCGTGCGTGGCATCCTCCGCCTTTTGGGGATCGCCCAACAGCCGCAGCGCCAGGTAGTAGATGGCGCGGCTGTGCTCCAGGTAAAGCTCGGCGAATTCCCCCTCCGCCAGCCCGGCAGGCGGTCCCCCCGCCGATGGGCCGGCGTCCCGCCCGGCCATTAGGGGGCCCGCCTCGTCCGCGCGCTCATTTTCTGCCAGCGGCTTGCTCACGACTATGCTCACCGCCCATTAGACCATACCTTGAGCCAAATGTCACGCGGCAACGGGATGGCAGGGTTCAAGCGTTCGAGCCTTGAGGCGCTGAACCTGGGCCGCTGAAACCCCGGTCGACGCGCTGGCGCGCATGGGCGCAGGCAAGCTCGTTGGGGTGCTGCTCGGGAAGTGGCCATCAGGCTCACCAGGCACGGCTCCAGCGCGGCGCTGGCCCTCCTGGGCGCTGGTCCGGGAGTCCGCTGCCGCGTCGACGATTAGACGGTACGGGACTGTCTATTTGCTCTACAAGAATTCCTCGATTTTAGCCTTGGCCTCGGCCAGGCCGACTCCTGGATTCTGCTCCCGATAAAGTTTGATGGCGGCAATCTTCCCACCTGGCGCGTTGGCGAGTCGCTCAACCTCTGAAGATAGGCCGGAAGGCGGTGGCGGCGGCAACTCAACGCCTTGATGTTTCAGGAGGGCATCCATCTTCTGGTGCAGCCAGTCCAACTGCCGTTTCAAGCCTCGCAGGTCAATCCGCTGCCGCAGTGCCCTGGCCGTGACCCGTTTGTAATATGCTCCGGTAAGGAGGACCACGATGGCTGCAATGATGGCGTAGTCGCGGAACTCCAGGACTCCAAGTATTGATGTCATAAGCAAATGAAATGAGAGTGATGCGGCCTAACCTAAGGCAACGTATCCGGGGGCGCAAGCGTTCAACCGTTGGCGCGGGAGACCGGAGCAAGTCCAAGGTCACCAGTCACCGATCACCACCCAAATTAAACTTAACCCAGGTATGCGAGCCGGTCTGGCGGTTGCGCATTTCCATCTCCTCCAATTGGCGCTGGCCGTTGACTTTCTTGAGGCCGGAGGGATCGAATTGCTTGAGCAGCCCGCCCGCGCCGTCGTAGGCATCGGCGTGCAGGAGGCCGCCATTGTCCGTATCCACCCAGGAGACGACTCGGGCGTAGCCGCTGGACCCAGGGTGCGGATTGACGCTCTCCAAAACGGCGCAAGGCCGGCCGTGGCGCATCTCCTTGCGCACCACTCGCTGCTTGGGCCAATGAAGGAATTCCAGCCCCAAATCCGCCACCCAAAAATCGGCCCCGGCAAACGGAACCATGGTTTGGTTGCCCGCTAAACTAATCGGGCCGGCGTTGGTGGCGCCGGGGCGGGGCGGCCGGATGAAGAGATATTCATTGGGCTGTTGGCCGTAGTGGATCACGGTCAGCTTCTCTGCGGCAACGCCCGGGGCCGGGAGCGTCTGATAGACACTCACCCAGTTGGTGGGCGTGGCATAGAGCTCGAACTTCACCGGGACCTGGCGCTCCTGGTCATTGGCCTCGCGGATTCTCACCACCCCAGTGATGGACGAATTGGTTTCGGGCTTTTGCGCCAGCAACTCGGCCACCAACTCGCGCCCCGCTCTCACGGACTCCTCGGGGCTGAGCGGCGGCGGGCGCGTCTCCATCGGCCGTTGAGCGCAAGCCAGCAGAGGCCAGAGCAGCAAGAGCACGAAAAACCCCTTGCAGACTCTAAATTGAGCCATCGCCGGCCCTGGTGAGGCTCCCAGCCCCTCCCATAACTCATCGGGTTTCATACGCGGACCCAATTCACTGTTTACAATTTGTGATTGGCTGGGTTGGCCCGGTTGCCGCCGGCCACGCCGGGAGGCTATTTCGTGTGCAATGCGAGGGGCAGCAGCTCCGATATATGCCTGATGAAATGGACCTTCAGCTTCTGGCGCACTTCTTCCGGCACTTCGGTCCAGTCGGCCCGGTTTTGTTCCGGCAGCACTACCTGCTTGAGGCCGAAACGGGCGGCGGCCAGGACCTTTTCCTTGATCCCGCCGACGCGCATGACGCGTCCCCGCAGGCTGATTTCCCCGGTCATGGCGACATCCGACCGCACCCGCCGGCGCGTGAGCAGCGAGGCCAGCGCCGCCACGACGGTCACCCCCGCGCTCGGCCCGTCCTTGGGGGTGGCGCCCGCCGGCACATGGATGTGAATGTCGAAATTGCCATGATCGGACAAATCCAAGCCGAGCGCGGGGGCCTGGCTGCGCAAGTAGCTCAGCGCCGTTTGCGCGCTCTCCTTCATGACCTCTCCCAGCGAACCGGTCAGCAGCAGATGGCCTTTGCCAGGCATCCGGGTCGCCTCGATGAACAGGACCTCGCCCCCGACCGGCGTCCACCCCAGGCCGGTGGCAATGCCATATTCCTTGATGGTCTCGGCGCTCTCGCTGACAAACCGGGCGGCGCCCAGGTAATTGGTCAAGGCCTCCGGCTTGAGCACCAGCGGCTTGGGCAGGTGGCCGTTGCCCACCAGACGGCGGGTCGCCTTCCGGGTGAGGGCGGCAATCTCGCGCTCCAACTGCCGCACCCCCGCCTCGCGCGTGTAATCGTGAATGAGGCGGCGCAATGTGGCGTCCGGGAACTTCACTTCCTGGCGCGTGAGCCCATGCTCCTCCAACTGTCGCGGCACCAGAAAGCGCTTGGCGATCTGGAGCTTCTCCGACGCCGTGTAACTGGGCAGTTCAATGACCTCCAGCCGGTCGCGCAGCGCCGGGTGGATCGGGTCCAGCCAGTTGGCGGTGGTAATGAACAGCACCCGCGACAGGTCGAAGGGCAGGTCCAGATAATAATCGGTGAAGGTGTTGTTCTGGGCTGGGTCGAGCACCTCCAGCAAGGCGGCGGCCGGGTCCCCGCGAAAATCGGCGCCCACCTTGTCCAGCTCGTCGAGCAGAATGACCGGGTTGCGGCTCTCCACCCGGCGCAACGTCTGGATGATCTGGCCGGGCAGCGCGCCGACGTAGGTGCGCCGGTGCCCGCGAATCTCCGCCTCGTCGCGCATGCCCCCAAGGGCAATCCGCGCAAACTTGCGCCCCAGGGCCTCCGCCACGCTCCGGCCCAGGGAGGTCTTGCCGACCCCGGGGGGACCGACCAGGCACAGAATGGGGCCCTTGATTTGTTTGCGCCGCTGGATGACGGCCAGAAACTCGAGCAGGCGGTCTTTGACTTTGCTCAACCCGAAATGCTGTTCGTTGAGAATCCGCTCGGCCTCGACCAGGTCGAGTTTGTCCTCGGTCTCCGTCGCCCAGGGCAGGGCCAGGAGCCAATCCAGGTAATGGCGGATCACGGCGTACTCCGCCGCCGCCGGCACCATCTGCTGGAGCCGGTCCAACTCCTGCGTCGCCACTTGCTTGGCCTCCGCAGGCAGCGGGGTTTGCTCGATCCGCTCCCGCAGCATCCGCGCTTCGCTCGCGTTGGGATCCAATTCCCCAAGTTCCCGCTGGATCGCCCGCAACTGCTCCCGCAGAAAAAAATCCTTCTGCGTCTTGGAGATCGCCGTGGCGACTTCGCTCTGGATTTTCGAGCTCAGCGTCAGCACTTCGTGCTCCCGGTTGAGCATCGGCAACAGCCGGGTCAGGCGCTCTTTGACCGAAATCGTCTCCAGCAACTTCTGCCGCTCGGCCAAATCGAGGTTCAGGTTGACCGCCACCAGGTCCGAGAATTGCCCGGGATCTTCCGTGTTGAGGGCGGCGATCCTGATTTGCTCGGACAGCGCCGGCGACAGCTTGATGATCTCCTGGAAGTGGCTCTGCGCGCTGCGCATCATCGCCGCCAACTCCACCGACTCCTCCTTCACATCGCGCAGCAACTCGAATTTCGCGCAGAGGTAAGGTTCGAGCTTGGTGTACTCCCGGATGCGGATGCGCCACAGCCCCTCCACCACCACGCGGACGGTATTGTCCGGGAACTTGAGCATCTTGAGCACGCGCGCGGCGCACCCCACGTCGTGCATCTCGTCGGGCCTGGGGTTCTCGGCCTCGGCGTTGCGCTGCAAGACCGCTCCCACCAACCGGTCGCCCCCCACCACATCGTCGATCAGCTTGGTGCTCTGGGCCGTCTCGACCAGCAGCGGCGCCGGCATGGTGGGGAAAATGACGATGTCGGACAAACCCAGGATGGGCAGCACTTCCGGCAGCGAACTGGACGACACGCGCGAGGGCGTTTCCGCCCCGCTGGGAGTTCCCAGGATGCTGACAAACTCGGTGTCGGGCGAGGTCATGATCGCGCCTTTTAGCCATTAGATGCCCGCCCGGCGCAAAAGTTCAGATAACCGAGGCGTTTCCCTCCGCAATCGGCACTTTCGTGCTCTTGGACGGCTGTTGTGCCAGCGGCACATCAATCCGCAGAAAACCGTTTACATACACCGCCTTGGCCTGGGTCAAGTCGTAGCCGGGCGGCAATTCCAACACGCTCTCAAACGGCCCGTAGTTTATCTCCATCACCAGGAAATTGCATTTGGCCGCCCGGCAGCCGTCCGGCCGGTTGCCGCTGATGGACAACCGGTTCCCCTCCACCGTGATCTCCAAACAATCGCTCCGCATGCCGGCCAGTTCCACCTTCACCACCAGGCCGCTGTCCGTCGCATACACATCTGTGTCAGGGACCCAATGCGCCCGGGCCGAACCTTCCCGCCCACCCCCGGCAGAGCGGCTCACAAAATGCACCGACGAACTGACTTTGCACATGGCCATTTAGCGAACTAGAGTGTACCTCAGCCCCAGCGCCGGCGCAAGCGCTCACGGCTTCATTTTCACCAGCGCCTCCCCACGCCTGCCCTTGCGCGCGCGAAACACCAGCGAAGTCGCCCCACCCGCTCGACCGGCTCCCAGGCAACCGCAATCCGCGCATCGCTCGAAACTGAATCGACGGCGGCGGAGCTTGCTGCCTGCCAGCCAGACGCCGGCAGCGGCAACGATAAATAGCGACGCCAACTGCTGCCAATCCATGCTCTTAAAATAACCCCAAATTCACCCGGCGCAAGCAATCGTTAAACGCAGCCTGCTGGCCTTCTTTGGCCGGCAAAGGACAATCGCTGCCAAGCGCTCAGGATTCGAGGCCCAGGGGCGCAAATCAGGGCTCAAAGTCCTGACCCTCCTCCACCCGCCCCGCCCGCTGCCGCTCCAAGGTAGTCCTCCTCCAGGGCCGCATAGCAAACCACGTTGACCCATTGGCCGTTGAAGAGCTTGCTCTTCACCAATTCGCCCTCGCGCCTGAGGCCGGCCTTCTCGAAGAGCTTGCAGGCCGGGGCATTTCGGCTGTCGCACCAGGCGCTCACCCGGTGCAGCCTGATGCCCTCGAAACAAAAGCCCAGCACCGCCCGCACCGCCTCCAGGGCATAGCCTTTCCCCTGGAAGCTTCGGTTTAGCACCACGTCCAGCGTCGCCTGGGCGGCCTCGGTAAAATTCAAGACCAGGTAACCAATGAGCTTGCCGCCCTCCTGCTCCTGGATGCCCAGGTAAAACATCTGCTCCGGCGTGGTCAATCTCACATGGCTGTCCCTTTCCAGCCAACGCAGCACCTCCTCTTCCTCCAGGGGTCTGCCCCCCATGTAGCGGAACACCTCTTCATCCGCCAGGCATTCCAGCAAATCTTTCCAGTCGCCCCCCGTAAACCGTCGCAACACCAGCCGTGCCGTCGTTAGCGGCAGCGGCGGCTTGCGCCCCTCACCGCTGCCGTCCCCAGGCACAATTACGCTCTCCGTGCAAGTGGGGCAGGCCTGCGCGTAGCCCGCGCTCTCCCGCGGAAAGGAAATCGTCTCGCCGCAATAAGGGCACTTGAAATCGATGAAACTCTCTTCCGTGATCATAACTTTGTCGTGCGGCCCAGTCTAGGCGGCGCTTGCTCCATGCTCAAGCCTGCGCTGAGTCACGTGCCGGGACCCATTTTTGTTGACCATTTTCCTTGAATTGCCGGGCGGCCCTGCTAGAATTCGAGCGCGTGTTCGATGTCTCGGTTCAAAGCGAAGTTGGTTGGTTTGCGGCACGACCCTGCTGCCGGCGGTTAAGCTCTTTGCAACCTGCCCCCGCCTCCTGCCCCTGCGCCGGCCGGTGGCTCATCCCTCACCCCGGCGAAACCTGGCGGCTCGCAAGGCAGGGCCGCCGCGCCTTTGGCCGCGACTGCCCCTGGTAGGCTGAGTATGGCAGCCCCTGGTTCATGGGACATGAGTCTGAACCCGGCTGAACCGCTGGGGGACCCCGCCCGCAAAGGCACCCTCCTGGTGGTCGATGACGAGGAAGGGCCGCGCCAATCCCTGCACGTCATTTTCAAGGAGGAATACGAAGTCCTGCTGGCTGCCGACGGCGCCACCGCCATCGAACTCGCCCAGAACCGCAAGATCGACGTCGCCATCTTGGACATCCGCATGGCCGGCATGTCCGGCATCGAAGTCCTGGAACGTCTCAAGTACGTCGACCCCGGCATCGAGGTCGTCATGATGACCGCCTTCGAGACCGCCGAAACCATCCGGCAGGCCCTGCGGCTCCGCGCCTGCGATTACATCAACAAGCCTTTCGACATCTCCACCATGCGGGCGGCGGTGGCCAGCGCCATGCATCGACGCTCCCTCGAAAGCGAAATCCGCAGCAACGCCGAAAAGCTCCAGCTCCTGCTCGCCGAGTTGCAGAATCAGAAGCTCGACGAGCAGATCTCCCAAGCCCGCGGCGAGATTTACGCCAGCATTATCCATGACATCAACGGGCCGCTCACCATTATCTCCGGCTTCATTCAGCTCATCAGTCAGCGCATTGGCAATTTGACCCGCCTTGAACTGGACGACCTGCAGTTTATCAAAGACCGCCTCAAAGTCATCACCCGCCAGGTGACCAACTGCATCGAGATCTCGCGCCGCTACCTCAGCTTCCTCCGGCGCCAATCCGACGACGCCCCGCGCGTCGGCGTCAACCAGCTCCTGGCCGACCTCGGCCAACTGCTCCGCATCCATCCCAGCCTGCGCGACAACCAGCTCGCCCTCCCGCCGCTGCCCCAGGACGTGGCCGTGCAAATCCATGGCACCGATTTCGTCCAGATGCTGCTCAACCTGGCCGTCAATGCCTTCCAGTGCGCCCCGCAACCCCATTTGGTCGAGATCCAAGGCCGCCTCCTCTCCCAGCCCCTCGACCTCACTGCCTTCCAGGACGGGCCCCAGGCTCGCCTGCTCAATGCCGAACACTTCGACAACTCCGCCCCGCTCCTGGCGGTATCCGTCCGCGACACCGGACCCGGCATTCCGCCGGAGATCCTCCCTAAGATTTTCCAACCTTACTTCACGACCAAAGGTCCCCGCCAGGGCACCGGTCTGGGCCTGAACATTGTCCTGCGGCTGATTAAGACCGCCAAAGGCGCCTTGCAGGTTGACACCCGCCTCGGCGCCGGCACCACCTTTACCCTCTTCCTGCGCGCCCTCCCACTGCCGGGCAAGTGAGGCCCGCCGCCAAGCCTCCTGGCGAGCCCAGGTAGTGGGGCAGGCGTCCCGCCTGCCTCTCGTGAGACCCGCCGCCGAGCCTCGTGGCGAGCGCACGCGGCCCGCCGAAGACCCTCGCCCCGCTGACTTTGTGCCGTTTTTCCGTGCACAAAAGCGTGAAACAGGAAGCTGAACGCCGGGCGGCGTGCCCTCCCCGCCGCCACTGGCAAAGGCGCGGCTAAACCGGTTGCGTCGCCGCCTTGGCCGAGAGTCGTTCGCGCAGCTTTTGGGTCGTTCGCAGCGAAGCGGGCAGCAGCCAGGAGGAACGCTCGGCAAATTCCAGGGCGGCCACGTTGGGCAAGCCCGTAACCTCCACCGCAATTCGCCGCCCATAGACAAAGAGCCCCCGCAATCCAATGTTCTGAGAGCGGACCCGTCCGATCTGGCTGTATGGCAAACAGACCTTTACCGCGTCCCCCTCGAAAACCAGTTCCGCGGCCGTCAACCTCAGGTATCCGATGTCATCCGCATCCTCGACCACCGCCCAAAAGCCCGACCGGATTCGCGGCGAGAGCGTCAGTTGGACGATGAAACCATCCGCCTCCTTGCCCGCGGCGGCATGGCGCACGCGCACCAGCTTCGTCAAATACGCATTGCCCAGCCCAAACGGCAGGAAATACGCCGTCCCGCCCATCGCCGCCAGCGGCAGCAGCAAACTCCAGAGTTCAAACCGCCGCAAGCTCATCACTAACACGGACACCAGGATGGGCAGCACCAGCACCAGGCCATACGCGTGAACCGCCACCTCCGCCCACGCCCCGAACCGCCGGGGTGGGGCGATTTCTATCCGCGCCGCGCTCGAGCGCCTGGGGCCGCTGTCTTGCACGGCCCCAGTAAGTGGCCAAGACCCTGAAAAATCAAGCCCCTTTTGTCTTGCGAGCGGCCGGCGAGGATTTATCTTCTTGCGTCAGGCGCAGATGCACCGGCGCCCAGTGGCCGCTCAACCGATGCGACAGGGGCTTGCGGCCGGTCCCGAGAACCGGACTTGTGCCGAACTGAAACTCGGGGACCCGTCCAGCTTCGGTTTTCTGTCGAATGCGGCAGCCAATGCGGCGCGTTGCGCCAGGCGCCCGAACCGACAACCGCTATGTCACAGGAAAACACGGGCAACCTCGCACAGGGGCAGCCGGAGCCCGGCCTTGCCGACCCGTTGCGCGCTTGCTTTCGCTTCGGTGTCATCTTGATCGAGGCCGAAAAAGAGAGTGTCACCCTCACCGGCCAGGCCGCTCGCATACTCGGACTGGGCCCCGCTCCGGAACTCCGCTGCCCCCTGGCCACCCTGCCGGCGCCGCTCCAAAAAGTCATCCAGGAAATCCTCTCCTCGGGCCAACCGTTCGCCGACCGGCAGATCGAACTGGCCGGCCCTGGCGCCGGTGCGCTCAATGTCCGCCTGAGCGCCCTCACCATCCAAGCTGGCACAAGAAAGGCCGCAATGGCGCTCATCGTAAATGACCTGGCCCCGGCTGGAGAACTGGAACGCAAGTTGCGGCAACTCGAGCGCTTGGCCAATGTGGGCACTCTCTCGGCCAGCATGGCCCATGAAATCAGAAACGCCCTGGTGGCCGTCAGGACCTTCACCGAGCTGCTCCTGGAAAAGAACCAGCAGGCCGAACCGGCCCTTCTGGTCCGGCGCGAGATCGAGCGCATCGACTCCATCGTGAGCCGCATGCTCAGGTTTTCCGGGCCGAGCCGGCCGGGGGCCGCCCCGTTCAGCTTGCACGAAACCCTCGAACACTCGCTGCGGCTCGTCCAGCCGCCCCTGGAAGCCAAAGCCATCGTGGTCAACCGCCTCTTCCACGCCGCGCCGGACCTGGTGCAAGGAGACGACAACCAGTTGCAGCAGGCCTTCTTGAACTTGTTCCTAAACGCCCTGGAGGCGATGGAGCCGCAGGGGACCCTCACCGTGGCCACCGAAACCGCCCCGCCCTCCTCCCTGCCCGCTTCCTCGCGCGCCCCCCCCGGCTCATCCCCAATCGGCGTCACCATCCAGGACACCGGCGCCGGCGTACCGCCGGAAAACCTCGCCCGCTTGTTCGAACCGTTTTTCACCACCAAGCCCAACGGCACCGGCCTCGGCCTGGCCATCACCCGCCGTATTATCCTTGAGCATCAAGGCGCCATCTCCGTCCAGAGCCGGCCGGGACAAGGCACGGTCTTTAAAATCCTTTTGCCCGCAAAGACCACTTCACTTTAACCCGAAGGGTTGGCAGCAGGCTGCCGGAGGTCCAAACGCAGTGGGGACCTCCGGTAAAGGTTTGAGAAGCCTCCCGCACAGGAGTTCTTGGGCGGCAAAACTCGTTGTCATCAGGTCAAGTTTCGCTGCGATTGCAATCCCGATTCGGAATCGGGACTTTCAGGTGAATTGAAAATTGAGGATCGAAAAACGATCATTGGTTATTGAAGAATGCCCGCGGACGACGCCGAATGAACTTCCGGACTGCGGACTCAATGACCAATAACCAATACTCAATACTCAATGCTCAATGAACCTCTCCGGGCGGACTCGATTCCAGAGGTGGTCTGAGGCGCAGCCTCGCTAAGCATCTGTCCGGCGCCCCAGTTCCGCGGCAGCGTCACTTCAGTCTTGAATTTGGGGCCGAGGGGGTGTAGGAGAGCCGCCAAACAGAGCAGCCAGAGTGTGCGCTGTGGAATTGGACACCATGCCGTAACCGACCAAAGTATGAAACTCAATCGCCGAGAATTCCTGACCGTATCCGCTGTAACTGGCGTCCTGGGCGCCGTCGCGCCGGGGGCCAAAGCTTTCACCCTGCCGGACCCGCCCCAAAAGGCGCGCCTGCGCTTGTCCTGCCAGGAGGGCGTGGCGCCGGGCAAAACCCTGGCCGAGAAACTCGATTTCCTGGAGGCCAATGGTTTTGAGGGGTTCGAGCCGGGCGGCGGCGGCTTGGCCAGGCGGGTCGAGGAGCTGCAAAAGGCCCTGCAAGGGCGGGAGATCAAAATCAGCGCTATCTGCGGGGGGTATAAAGGAGTCATCATTTCCGATGAGGAGGAAAAGCGCCGCCTGGCCCTGCAGAGCATCGAGGAGATTCTCCCCGCCGCGGGCGCCCTCAAGTCCACCGGCATGATCATGGTCCCGGCTTTCCATAATCAAACGAAGCTGGGGCACGCCGAATCGCGCGAGTTGCTGCTCAAGCTGCTGCCGGAGCTGGGCGACCACGCGCGCGCCGCCGGCACACGCGTCCTGCTCGAGCCGCTCAACCGGCGGGAATGTTACTTTCTCCGCCAGGTGGCCGATGGCGCCGCGATTTGCCGCGATGCCAACAATCCCGGCGTCTGCCTGATGGGCGATTTCTGGCACATGACCTGGGAGGAGACCAGCGACATGGCCGCGTTCATCGCTGGCGGCAAGTTCCTCCACCATGTCCACATGGCCAGCCGCAAGGAGCGCAAAATGCCGGGCGAAGACGAAGGGGACAATTACGTGGAAGGCTTCCGCGGCCTCAAGCTCATCGGCTACCAGGATTTCGTCAGCTTCGAATGCGGCTGCAAAGGCGACCCCAAAAAGTCAATCCCTGCCGCCGTGCAGTTGCTGCGCCAGCAGTGGGAAGCCGCCTGATTCCAACTATAGCCCCGGCTTGCTCTCAGACGGCCAGCCAGTCCGACAGCGACGCGTTGCCCCGCCTCCCGCTTATTGGCCCGGCCGGCCCCAGGCACGCGGTCCCGATCGGTCGGGCTCCTATTCCACGGGCCCCTGCTGGTTCGGCTGCGGCTCCATTACCCTGAGACCATTGGATTCTCCGGGGCAAATGGCTTAAGCTGGAGTGGTGTTGACCGACATCCGAGCGCAGACTGCCGATGACTTGCAGGCCCGGTTTCATGCCTGGGGTCAGCCGCCGTATCGCCTGTCGCAGTTGCTCGAATGGCTCTATGTCCATCGGGTAACCCAGTGGGAGGCCATGACGAATCTGCCCAGGACGCTGCGGGAGCAACTGCGGCAGCATTTCACCCTGCAGACGCTCGAATTGGTCCGCCTGCAGCGTTCCCACGACACGGCCAAATTCCTCTGGCGGCTGGACGACCGCTCCTTGATCGAGAGCGTGCTCATCCCCGCCAACCCGGCCCTCTACGGGGAGCCCAGTGACCGGCACACGCTTTGCCTATCCACCCAGGTCGGTTGTGCCTATGGGTGCAAGTTCTGCGCCAGCGGACTGGCCGGCTGGAAACGCAACCTGCGCGTTGATGAGATCGTCAACCAGGTCCTGGCCGTCGAACGATGGAACGAGGGGCAAAAGTCCACGGCGCCGCCCAGCCCCAACCGGCCTGGCAGGGACGCCTGCAATGAGACCCCGACCGCTCGGACGCTTATTCCACGCCTCCCTAACGGAGAATCTCCTCAGCCTGCGAGCGTGCTGGACAATGGCAGCGCCCTCCACAGTCCTCCCCCGGAAGCTCGAAGTTCCTCCCAGGCCGACTCGCGCCTGGTCACCAACCTAGTCATCATGGGCATGGGGGAACCGTTGGCGAACTACGACAACCTCATGCAGGCCCTGAAGATTCTCAATGCCCCGTGGGGCGGCGGCATCGGGGCACGGAAAATCACCATCTCGACGAGCGGTCTTGCGCCACAAATCCGCAAGCTGGCCGATGAGCCGCTCCCATTCCGCCTGGCGATTTCGCTCCAGGGCGCGACCGACGCGCTCCGGGACCGGCTCATGCCGCTCAATCGGAAGTATCCCTTGCGGGAGCTGGCGGCGGCCGGGCAGTACTACCAGGAGAAAAAGGGCCGGAGGATTTCCTTCGAGTACGTTTTGATCGCGGGGGTGAATGACGGGCTGGACCAGGTCAAGCCACTGGCCGCCCTGGCGCGCCGGCTCAACGCCAAGGTGAATTTGATTCCTTATAATCGCGTCGAGGACCTGCCCTGGGCGCGCCCCCCGCAGGCCGCGCAGCAGGCCTTCCTGCAGGCCCTGGCCCGGGAGCAAATCGCCGTGACGCTGCGCCGGGAAAAAGGGCGCGACCTCGAGGCGGCCTGCGGCCAACTGAGGCTCAAGACCGAGCGCGACCTGGCAGAGCTTAGAAAAAGTACGACACCCCGAGCAGGGGGCCGTTGGCGTTGAGGCCGATGTTCCGGCGGTTGAGGTTGGCGTTGGAAATGTGTTGGAAACGGTACTCGAGGTTCAAACACCAATGCCGGGAGATGAGGTAGCGGAACCCAACGCCGAGATCCAGATTGAAATTGAAATCCTGTCCGGCCATCCGCCGGTCCAGGTCGGTCCAGGTAATCCCGGCCCCGCCCTGCGCATAAGGAATGAGCCGCCAGCCCGGTCGGGGCACGAAATTGTAGCGCAACCAGCCCGTGGCCCCGGCGACATAGCTGCCCTGGCTTTGAAATGACCCGCCGCCAAAGCCCTCGCCGGCCAGTTCCACGTTTCCCCGCAGCCAGCCGGGCCCCTTCAGGTCACGCAGCATGTAACCCACTTGCAACTCGGAAATGGTGTAGTCGATGGTGGGCCGGTTTCTCGTCGCCAGGAAGGGGGAAAAGAGCGCGCCATTGTTGAAGGCGGCCTCCAAACGCCCCCGTTCAAAAAGGGGTTCGGTGGAAAAGCGGCGGCTCGTAGGGTCTTCCTGGCCGGTGTCGCCGGCGACACCCAGTTGCAGGTTGGCCCAAAACACAGCGAGCCAGGCCGCTTTCAAGAGCTGCCGCAGGTCTGAGTTTCTCATCCGAGTCATCGTGCCCGAGCGCGCGGGCCCTTTAACACGCCCCGCTTGTCGAACAGTCTGCGCCATTCCAGCCTTTGGCGCAACTGGCGTCAAGGTGCCAGACGTTCGATCAGCCAGCGCTCGTCCGGTTGGCGGGTGTAGCGGAACCGGTCATGGAGGCGGTTGGGGCGGCCTTGCCAGAACTCCAGGCAGGTGGGCGCAAGCACATAGCCCCCCCAATACGGCGGCCGCGGAACCTCCTGGCCCGCGTACTGCCCCGCATACTGTTTCCAGCTCCCCTCCAGCGCAGCCCGATCCCGGACCACCTCGCTTTGATGCGAGGCCCAGGCGGCCAACCGGCTGCCGCGAGGCCGGGACCGGAAATAGGCCTCCGATTCGGCCTGGGGCAGTTTGCGGACTTCGCCCGCCACGCACACCTGGCGCTCCAGGTTCGCCCAGTAAAAAACCAGCGACGCCCGGGGGTTTTCCGCTAACTCCTGCCCTTTGCGGCTCTCATAGTTGGTGTAGAAGATGAAACCGCGCTCGTCCACGCCTTTGAGCAGGACCGCTCGCGCGGAAGGCCGGCCTTGTTTGTCCGCAGTGGCCAGGATCATCGCGTCGAGGTCCATTGGTTCGGCCCCCACGGCCAGGAAGACCGCTTTGTACAAGCGGACAAAAAACTTGCGCACACGCCCGCCGGCACGCGCGCCCGTTGCCTGGTCGAACCACTTCTTGAACTGGGCAATGGGGTCGGCTTCCAAATCGCCTCGCCGCAGCCCGCCCAGGGTGAATTCTTTTCGGAACCCCATAATGGCCATAGTTTGTGCCGGCAATGTATAACGATCCAACTGCCGCTGTCCACGCCCTCCATGCCCAGGGCCTAAGGGGCCGTTTCATAAATACGCTGACGTGCTCGGCGCTTGAACCAGTCGTCCAGGAGCGGCTCAGAGATGCGGAGGGATTGGCGAATGGCGACTGGCGAACGGCGAACAGCGAACGGAGAATGGCGAACGGCGAACGGAGAATGGAAGTCAGCCAGCCCTTTGTGGCAAGATGCGGCTCCCAACGCCTATGGCTATCGAATCCTATCGCGACCTGGAAGTCTGGCCCTGGAGCGCAGCCTGGAGCGACCCCAGAGCAAGTAGAGTCCCGATGCCGCATCGGGATTCGCCGTTCGCTATTCGCTGTTCGCAGCGGATTTACCGCAGCGAGGCCGGTTCGCTGACCATCCGCTCGACCGCCCGGCGCCAGTGGTTGGCGGTTTTCGCTTCCGTCAGCAAGAGCAGACTGACTGCCTGGTCGGGGCTGACATGGACGGCAAAGCCGCCGGAGGATTTTTGCAGGCGCGTGGTCTCATGGTTCCACCACTGGCCGTCGCGGAGGTCGCCGGTCAGGAGCATGGGGTTTTGCCAGTGGCGGTCGTTGGCGAGGCGGATCGTGCCGGTCTCCAAGGGCAGGAGCAGGAGCGCGCCCGAGCGGGCAAGGTCCAGGCCGTCCAGCGCCAGGACAATTCCGCGCGTGTCGTCCTGGACGAGGCAGCGGCCACCCACGGTGCAGTCCGCGAGAGCTTCCACTGCCCGCAGGTTTTGCCGGCCATCCCACCAGAGCAGGGCTGGATGCCCGCGCGCCACCGAAAGGGTAACCGCTGGCCGAGCATCGGTCAGCACGACTCGCTTGGTCGCTGCATTTGTGTCCGCATTGAAAACCAGCCAAACCCGCCCGCCATCCTGGAGCGGGAGGCAGAAGCTCAAGAGCGCCCCCTCATCCCCCTGCAAACCCAGGGGCCTTACCCCGGCCAGGACCAGCGCGCGGCGGTAAACTGCCACGTCATCCTGGCGCCGCGCGGCAACACTGTGCAACTCCAGAGGGTCGGCGCTGAAAAGAACCTGGCCGCGGCCCAGGCGGTTCTCCACCAGCAAGGGCGACCCATCCTTGGCCGCCTTGCGGACTGTGGCCCCGCACGGTTGCACGCGAATGCAGGGCTGGTCGGCGCCGTCCGGGCGCACGGAGATGTCCGGATAGTATTGCCCAAGGTACTTGACTCCACACAATTGCTCGAGGCGCCCAGTGCGCGTGCGCCGGCGAAACTCGTCATACGAAATGTCGCCCGACAGGTACAGCACGCCGCCTTGCTCCACCCAGTCGCGCACCTTTTCGTAGGTTTCGTCGGTGGGACAGAACGGTAGTGGGTAGAAGATCAGCCTGGCGGGCTTGGGAATGATGAGGCCGTCCTCATTCAACGTGCCGAGGTTGGGCACGTGCGTGGCCAGCGCCAGGTCGATGCTCTTGAGAATGCCCTCGACCACCTGCCATTTGCCGCCCCCAAGCCGGTGGCTGTCGGCCGTCAGCACATAGACCTCCGGCGGGCGATAGACCGGGGCGAATTGCCGGAATAGCAGGCTCTGGTTGCGGTGAGCATAAGCGACCTCCTTGGGCACTTCGTCACAGGGATAGACCATCCCCCACGGGAAGACGCGATGCGCGCTGTCTTTCCAGCACCAGTTATGGATGCGCGAGGCGCCCAGGCCCAGCGAATAATGGGCGATGTTGAGGAACAATTCGACGGCCTGCTCCCGCGTGCGCCGCGTATGGTAGCCGTAATCCTGCCCCCCGCCCCAGGCCGGGTGCGTCTTGACGCCGTATTCACCCGGTCCGACCGACTTGCCGCGCGCGCGCTGATCGTTGTATTTGCAGATGGCCGGGAAGCGGGCGATGTCCGCCCCCGGTTTGTCGAAGTAGCCGAAGTTGCACAAATCAGTGCCATTGATTGCCGCGAGAATATCCACGCCCTGGTGCGGGAGCTGATAGAACTCGCAGGTGGTGGGATGGGCGGAATCAAATTCGCGGATGGCATCAATCAAGGCCTGGCTCCAGCGCCGGATGAGCGCCGCCCGAAAACGATTCAAATCATAGACTCGCAGGTCGTCCCATGGGTGCCCCCAGTCGTTGAAATCCTCGGCTGGAATCTGGCCCAGCGGCTGCGGGGGCGCCTGCTGGCCCCAGGCCTGGCGCAGCCGCCCCTGGTCGCCGTAACGCTGGCCCAGGAACTGGTTGAGCTGCGGCGTGACCGCCCCCCCGAGCTGGCAGCGGAGGTCGCCGTTGAGGTAGTAAATCAGGCCGGGCACACGCGCATACCGCCGGGCGAATTCGCGGACATACGCCGCCTGCTGCCCCAATTCGGCGTCGCCCACCGCCACGTTGTAACCGACCAGCAGGCCGGCAAAATAGACTTGCTGGTATTTCTGGGCGAGCTGCACCAGGCCGTCGACTTTTCGGAGCAGCACTTCCCGCTCGTCCGCCTGGGGGATGCCGAACTGGAGGTTCTCGTAAATCTGCACGCCCAGGTCGCGCCGCAAACGCATGTCCCGGAGCCACGCCAGCGGTGTCTCGCGCCGGGTGGTGAAGGTGTAGGACCAATCGTCGGTGCCGAACAGGAACATCGGCCGCTTGCCCAGGCGCAGGTAGTTGTCGCCGAAGCTAAGCGCCGGGCCTCGGGCGATGGCCTTTTGGTCCCAGACCATGAAGGCGCTCTCGATCCGGTCGATTTCCTGGTCGCCATCCCGCAGCCGGCCCAGCAGGTAGTAGAAGTCGGCCCCAAATGCGCTCGGCTTCCATTCCAGCGTCACCGCTTGCGCCTGACCGGCGGGAACGGAGACCGCCGCCCCGAGCCGCGCCCGCAGTTTCTGCGCCGGCCTGGCCCCCGCCCGGCTCGGCTCCCCTTCGTAAACCTCCACGGTGAATTGCAGTCGCCGCTCACGGCGCCCGCCGTTGAAGAGCCGGGCCAGCAGTTTTACCTGCTCGCCCGGCCGATAGCACGCCAGGTCGCTGCCCAGCCAGGCGGTGTAGGTGTCCTGCGCCAGCGAGCGCACGGTGGCGACAAAGGCCTCGCCCATGCGGGGCTCGGATGCGGCGAAGAGGTCGCGGTTGGTGATGCCGAAAAAGGCCCAGCTCGACCCGGCATACGTCCCGGCGGAATGACGCAACATGGCCCCGACTGCCCCGCGCAAACGCCCGTAGCGGTCATAGCCATTGAGCAGCGGCAGCCAGCGCGCCGAGTCAAAGCCGGTGACGCCGGCGGCGGCCCAGCCGGCCAGGGGTCCCGCCAGCGCGACCTCCGGCGCAACCACGCTCTGGCCCGGGGCCGCGCGCGCTGACTCCGCGCGTTCCAGGGGGTAGTCGGCATCAAAGACCCCCAATTGAGTTGGGGCCACTTCCAGGCCGTCTTCAGGCCGGCCGTAATGCGTGTTCAGGCGCTCGACTTGCGGCGAGGGCGGCCGCCAGCCGGAGGCGGTCCGTTCCAGCAGGTTATCGAACGCGTAACCGCCCGTGGCCAGGAACTTGCCGCCGGCCCGGAGAAAACGCCGGAAGTTGTCCGCTGCCTTTACCGGGAAACTCGCCCCATAGGGCAGCACGAGCACGTCAAAATGAACCCGGCTCAGCGACTGCGCCTCCGCCAGTTGCCCCGCGTCCAGGAAGGCGACGCCAAAGCCCGCCGCCTCGAGCAGGCGCGCCAGATGCTCGGGCGATGAAGCCGCGCCCGCTGGCGGTATGTCGTCTTTGAAGATCGCGATTTGCCCTTCTGCCGGCGGAGCGCCCGCCGCCCGTGAGGCGACGGCACCCAAAGCGGTCGCCAACACAAGCAACCAGCGGAACACTCTACTGCTTAAGGACACGCGCAGGACATGGGTCACTGGGAAATTGAAAACTGAGAACGGCAAATTGTAAATCGCAAATCGGGGCGCAGCGCCGCAACCGGGCTGCAATAGTCCAACACGTTCGCGGGTTGTGAGGGTTTTGGGGCGCGACCGGAGCGCGGACAATCTTGTCCGCGAGTTCGCTGCCGGCGCCGCCGGGCGCACAGGATTGTCGGTGGCGCGGCCAGTTTTTTGGTAAAAATGGCCAATGTGGCCAATGCAGCCAATGTGGCCAATGCAGTTGGCCAATGCAGCCGCTGTGGCCAATGTGGCCAATGTGGCCAATCCACGCAATGTGGCCAATGGGGTGCTCCGCTAGGCTGCGGTCCCGCCGCGGCGGGACGCCGCGGTGGTTCTCTGGCCGGCTTGATTCGCTACTAATTCTGTCGCTCTAAAGGCGTCGGGAAAAGGGGTCTGGACAGCCAGGGCAAGGCCAGAGGGCGCTTTCCGGATAATTGAGGGACAACGGCGGCCGTGGCTCAGGAAGCGTGAGGAGAATCGCCCCGCTTTCCCTCAACTGCGCTGGGGGCGCTGAAATGCTCGTGCCATGCCGCAGTTCAACCGCCGGCAGACCAAAAAGTCAAGCCGCACTTGTCAATTTGTCAATTGTTGAGATGCGACCCGAATGGCAGTTAGTTAAGGCGCTGGCTTCGGCCAGCCCCTGGAGTTTGGACGTTTTCAAATGACCTCATTGGCCGACGCCAACGGCGTCAGGTCATACCAGCCTGGGGCAACGCCCCAGGACAGGTGCAAGAAAACAGAATAGAGCGCCAACGGCGCGATTCAT
>Ga0187870_1000614_pt1 | contig 39186 bp, 37 predicted proteins | sample June2016WEW_13_1_3_FD_132974 | JGI IMG/M metagenome (GOLD analysis project Ga0187870, IMG submission 132974) | Peatland microbial communities from SPRUCE experiment site at the Marcell Experimental Forest, Minnesota, USA - June2016WEW_13_150 | ecosystem: Environmental > Terrestrial > Soil >... | reverse complement strand
GTCCACGCCCCAAAGCACCAAGCCGAAGGCGCTCACAAATTCTGGGTCTTCCAAAAATTCTTTGAAAGAACCTCCGTCGGATTCCCACTCGTCGTCAAGCGCAAAACCGATCTGCGCGGAGAGCTTCATCTCCTGCTTTGCAAGGTCGGTGATGCCGGGGAGCTTCGCGCCGCCGCCAACGAGCACCACGCCGCCCGGCAATTCGCCGAATTTTTGGAGCAGCTTCAGTTCGTCGTTCAAAAGATCGAAAATCTCCTCAAGGCGCGATTCCATTATTTCCGCAACAAAGCGCCGCGAAACCGTGTTTTTTGCGTCGGGCAAAAATTTCTTGAGCTCAACGGATTCCTTCGTGCTCACGTCTTTTGAAAACGCGTAGCCGTAGTGCAATTTGATCTCTTCTGCCGCATCAACGGGGATCTTGAGGCCGACCGCAAGATCATTTGAAATGCTTCCCGCGCCGACCGGGAACTTTGCGACGCCGACGAGCTTCCCCTCCTCGTAAACGGAAAGTCCCGTGGTACCGAAGCCGATGTCCACGAGCGCCGTGCCCAGATCGCGCTGGCGCTTGGAGAGCGCCGCACGCGCGGCGACGAGCGGGCCGAAAACAAGGCCGCTCACTTCCCCGCTCGCGAGCTCCACCACGCGGATCAGGTTTTTGATATGCGGCGAGAACGCATCAATGATCAAGCTTTGCACTTCAAGGCGGCTGCCCGACAGGCCCAAGGGGTCTACGATGTCCCCCACGCCGTCCACAACGAATTCCCTGGTGAGCGTATGGATGATCGTGCGGTTCTGGGGAAGGTTCACCGCCTGCGAGGCGCGCACCGCGCGGTCAATGTCGTCCTGGTAGATCTCCGCATCGGCGCGCGAGACCGCCACGATCCCGCGCGAGGACTGCATCTTCGCCTGCGGCGTCCCGATGGAAATATAAACGTTTTTGAGGGCGGCTTTTGATATTTTTTTTACGCCGGCGAGCGCGCGGGCGACCGCCTGCGAAACCTCGCTCATTTCAACGATGGCGCCTTTCCGCATGCCGAAGCAGGGAACTTTTTGCACATGGACGAGCGCCGGTTTCCCGTCACGCCGTTCCGCAACCGCCACCTTAATGGAAGACGTGCCGATATCCAGGCCCGTCACAAAATTGCCGCCGGAGAATCCCTTAAGCTTCATGTATAGCTTTATTTTATGAGGAAAAGAGCGGGGTCGCAACTGTGCATTGACGAATGTCCCTGCGTCGTCTTTACTTCTTCCTAGAGGAGGAAGAAACAGATGCTGACCATCGCGGAGATGGGGGACGTTGTCCGTCGTGTGTTTGCGGACAGCCCGGAGTTCCGGCCGTTCGCGTGGTTTGACCGGGACCTCGGACGAATCGAGGTTGTCATTAAACCCTGCAGTATTCTGGAGACCCCCGTCAACGAGGTCTTCATGGTCTTCGAGAACAATCACCCAAAAGACGGAGAAGACAAATACGTCGGGTTCGCGCTAGAAGGGGCACGAGCGTTCTGCGTGCAGCGCGGCCTCCCGACGAAAGACCTGAGGTTGACGACGTTGCTCGCTGATGTCGCCAAGGCGTTCCCCGCACTTGAGGACCTCGTGAATCGGGAGATGTTCCCGCTCCTCGGGAAGGCAGGCCTCGAGACCGCCACGGTATCGCTCCCGTAACCCGACGCCCCGTGGGCGACAAGATTCATCCCGGGCATTGCCCGGCTTCCAGAAGCCCCCGCGTTCGTTCACGAACGCCGGGGCTTCATGTTTTTCCGGAACGGCGCAGGATGTTCTTTTCTAATTTTTCCATTTTCGCGGCACCGGCTTTCTTTTTGTGATCGTAGCCGAGCAAATGCAATATCCCGTGCAGCAAAAGCGGTGCGGCGCGCTCGGGATCACGGCGCAATAAGTCGCGGTTCAGATAAATCTCGCCGAGATAGCGCCGCTTGGTTTCGGGATGCGGGAAACACAGGGGCTCGGGGAACGAGAGCACATTGGGCTCGGTCTTCTTTTTGAAAAAACGGCGTTTGAGCACGGCGATCTCCCGATCGGGAAGCAAAAAAACATCCAGAGTCGCGGTGCGCACTGCGGCATTACGCCCTCCGACGATCCTCAAAATCTTTTTTGCAAGCCGCGCAAGTTTTTTATCCATAAGAGCGGAACGCCCCGCGGACGCCCTACCCAAGTTTTTTCTTGATGACATCGCCCACCGTCCTCCCGTCCGCGCGGCCCTTCACGAGCTTCATCGTTTCGCGCATGAGAGCATTGAAATCATTGAATCCTTGTGTCTTGAGCTCATCCACCATCTTCTCGATCTCCGCCGCCGAAAGCTCCTTCGGCAGATATTCATAGATCATCGCAAGCTCGGCCTCTTCTTTTTTCACCAGATCGTCCCGTTTGCCCTGCCGGAAAAGCTCTATCGCCTCCTTCCGCCGTTTGGCCTCTTTTTGCAAAACCGCGACCGCTTCCTCGTCGGTCAACGCCTCGCCGGGCTGCTTCACACCTTTTTCCTTCTGCGCATTTTGGACCCCCGCGAGCATGAACCGCAAAACCCCCACGCGGTCCTTTTGGCCGCCCTTCATCGCGGACTTCAAATCGTCATTTATTTTTTGGAAAAGCGCCATGTTTCTATTATAAACCAAATCCCCGCCGCACGGCGGGGATCGCACACTAGCCGAGCAACCCGAGTTTTTTCATCCGCTCCACCTCCGTCCGCTTCGCCTCGCGATGGATCGCCGACAGCCGGCGCTTGATCCGGCTCACCGGCCGGTCGTGGAACTTCCGCGAGCGCACCTCCTTCAAGATGCCGCTCCGTTTCATCTTCCTCGTGAACGTGAAAAGCAGGTTGTTCGGGGATTCCCCTTCCCGTTTTCGTGCCTCAATTGCCATAGGGAACAGTATAGCGGAAAAATCCAATCCGTCAATCTATAACATCAATTGACACTGAAGAGCGAGGGAGGGTATAAATCTTGTAGTAGTCCCGTTCACATCACAATCAAACGCGCATCACATAGCTGGTGCGAGAAACGGAGAAGCACCATGTTGCAATTTCCACAATCGCCATGGCTTGATCCAGCGGAACAACGAGAGCTGGTTGAGTGCCTGCTTACGCACCAGCTCATCAAGTTCTCGAATAAGAGAGATCTGCCCCTGAAGAGTGGCGGCACAACTGATGTTTATATCAACCTGCGGGATGCCCGCAATAGCCCCGACGCGATCAGAACGATCGCCCGGGCCTTCGAAAACCCCCTGCGTCGCCTGAACCCCGATCGCTTCATCGAAGTGCCGGATGCCGTGAGTTGTTTTGCGGGGCCGCTTTCGACGGCGATGGACATGAAGTACATCACGATCCGCGAACGCCCGAAGGAAGGGCGCGTCGCAAAGGCGACCTCCATCGGCTCGGCCCCCTTTGGGAGCACCGCGATCATCCTGGACGACGTGGTGACCGACGGCGAATCAAAGATCGTTCCATTCCTCGAAGCGAAGGCGATGGGGCTTCGGGTGGAAGACCTCGTTGTCCTTGTCGACCGGCAACAGGGGTGGAGGAAGAAGTTCGCCGATCGCGGCGTCAATCTCTCGGTATGGCCGGGCATGACGCTCCACGATGTGCGAAGATTCCTCATCTCGGACTTCGGGGTTATGCAGCGATGCGATCCCGAGACCGAAGAGAAGAATCCGATCATCGTTGCGCTTGACGGCAAGGACTGGGAAGAGACGCTTGCGATCATCGACCCGCTCCGCCCGTCGGGGTGCATCCTGAAGGTGAACGATCTCCTCTTTGATCGAGGGATCGCGATCCTCATTCCCGCTCTCCAGGTGTATGGTCGGGTCATGGCGGACCTCAAGTGCCACGACATCCCTAACACCGTGATCAACGCCTGCGCGCGGCTTCGTAAGAGCCCGCCATGGGCAGTCACCGTCCATGCATCCGGCGGCCGCAAAATGATCCGCGGCGCCATTGAGACGTTGGAGGGCACCCCGACCAAGGTACTCGCCATCACAGTGCTCACCTCGATCGACCCCCAAACGGGCGAGAGCGAGGAGATTTTCCAATGCCGCCCCATCGAAGAGGTGCGGGTCCTCGCGAAGATAGCAGCGGAGGCCGGAGCTCATGGTTTCGTTTGTTCCCCCGAAGAAGCCCGGGAACTCAAAGATACCTATCCGGGCAAGCTCGTCGTCACGCCAGGTATCCGTTCCGAAGCAGCCCCGCAGAACGATCAGGCGAGGATCGCAACGCCCCGCGGCGCCAGAAACAACGGTGCCGACTATCTCGTCATGGGCCGCCAGATCCTGAACGCAAAGGACCCCGTGGCGGAAGTGAAACGCGTAATGACGGAGGAACTCGCGGCCGCATAGCCGGGACACTTCTTCCGTACCACAATAACCAAAGCCCCCGGGACCGTTCTCGGGGGCTTTACCTATGCATGCTAGCCAACGATCTTTTTCTTGATCTCTTCCAGTGATTCCTTCGGCTTGTTATTCACCACGGACTGCACCGCAGATCCGCCGTCGCCTTTCCATCGCGGAATGATGTGCACGTGCAGATGGTCCACATATTGTCCGCTCGCGCGGCCTTGGTTTATACCCACCGTGGCCCCGTCCGCTCCGAGTTTGCGTACCACAAGCTCCGCCACTTTCTTCACCGCCGCAAAAAGCGGTGCCACTTCGGCATCCGGCAATTCAAGAAAATTCGGCGCGTGCGCTTTTGGGATCACCATCGTGTGCCCCGGCGCACTCGGCGTGATATCAAAAAAGGCGATGGCGTGCTCATCTTCGTATACCACATACGCGGGGCTTTCCTTTGCCGCTATTTTACAAAAGATGCAATCCTCCATATGAATGGTTATAAACGCTTTTTAATCTCGTCCACAAGTCTTTCTTGTGGGATAGCTTCCTGCAGGCCGGTTTTCAGGTCGCGAATAATAATGCTCTTTTCGTAAATCTCTTTCTGGCCGAGGATGAGCGCAAGACTGATCCCTTCTTTGTCGGCGACCTTCAGCTGCGCCGCAAGCGATTCCTTCGCGAGCGATTCGGCGACGAAGATGCCCCGGGCGCGGAGCGACTGCAAGAGCCCGAACGCCTTTTGCTTCGCAAGTTCCCCGGCGTGCACCAGGAACACTTTTTTCTGGTTCCGCGCGGGCAGCGCGATCTCCCTCGCTTTCATGACGGCGATCAGGCGCTCCACGCCGCAGGCGACGCCCACCGCAGGCGTCAGGTGCCCGCCGATCGTTTCCATCAAATAATCGTAGCGGCCGCCGGCAGGCAAGGCGCCGATGGCCGCTTCCGCGCCCTCGGCGTACATTTCAAAAACGGTCCTGCTGTAATAGTCCAAGCCGCGCACGAGGTGATTATCAAGCTCGTAGGGAATCGCCACTTCTTCAAGATATTCCAGCACCGACTTGAAATGCTCCGTGCACATCGCGCAAAGCTTGTCCAGAAAGTTCGGCGCTTTTCCCTTCAACTTTACGCACCCTTCTTCTTTGCAATCCAAAAGCCGGAGCGGATTCGTTTTCAACCGCTCCGCGCAGTCCCCGCAAAGCTCCTTTTCGTAGTTTTTGTAATAATTGACGAGCTGTTTTTTATACAACGGGCGGCAGACGCGGCAGCCGATGGAATTGATCTTCAACGTGGGGTTTTTTATTTTAAGCTCGCTTAAAAGGTCCCACGAAACGGAGATGATCTCCGCGTCATAGATGGGATCGTTCGGGCCCGCGAGCGTTTCGAACCCGATTTGCGTGAACTGCCGGTAGCGCCCGAGCTGCGGTCGGTCGTGCCGGAAGACCGGACCGAAATAAAACAGTTTTTGCGGCTGGCCCATGCGGCTCAAACTATTTTCAAGATACGCGCGCGCGATGCCCGGCGTATATTCCGGCCGGAGCGCCAGGAAGTCTCCTCCCTTTGTACGAAGCGTATACATTTCTTTCTGCACCACGTCGCTTTCCTCGCCGGACGTCTTGTGATAGAGCTCCGCGAATTCCAAAACGGGCGGCTCAAGCCGCGCGAAGCCGTAGGAACGCGCAAGGTCCTTGGTAAGGTTTTCGATCCGGTCCCAATATGGCTGATCGGCAGGCAAAACGTCGTGCATGCCTCTCACGGCCTGAAAAGTGCGCGGATTTTCTTTTGGTTTGTCGTTCATTATTGGTACTGCGGCGCCGCAAAAGCGGTCATTTCATTCAAGGGCCAGAGACGGACCCGGACAAGCCCCACAATATTGCTCTTCGGAAGCGGCCCCCACATCCGCGAATCATAACTGAATGGGCGGTTATCGCCGAGGAGAAGGTAGGTGCTCGAAGAAAGAGCATATGTGGTATTACCCGATGTATCGATCCCCTTTGGAAGATAGGTTTCGCCAAGCGCAAACCCCTGCGGATAGGCGCTGTTCACGACCGTTATGGTGTCATTTTTGATCGTCACACGTTCGTTCGGCAAGCCGATGACCCGCTTGATGAAATAGGTGGAATAATCCTGTGGATCATGGAAGACGACTACTTCGCCGCGTTCCGGCCCGCGGAGATGGTAGGTCAGCTCATCCACCAGCACGTAATCGCCGTTCGAAAAGTTCGGCGACATGCTGGAACCGCTTACGAGGAAGGGCTGCACCAGGAAGGTCCTCACGATGAATACTGCCACAACCGCAATGACCGCGATCTCCAAAACCTCCAGGAGCGACGCAAGAAATTTCCTCATGTAGTACTCATTATATCGCGCGCAATATGGTAAAATCAAGCCAATGAAAACGCTGCGAAGAATCATCGTGGGACTTGGCAACCCCGGCACGGCGTTTGCGCATACCTACCACAACGTGGGACAGTCCGCGCTCCGGGTGATCACGGACGGGATGGAGTTCAAAAAACAGAAAGGTTCTTTCGCGTTCGCTGCGACCGCGGATACCGTGTTCGTTCTTCCTCTCACTTTCATGAACGAATCGGGCGCGGCGGTGCGGGAAGCAATGAAGAAATTCGGCGGAAGAGCCACGGAGCTCACCGTTCTTCACGACGAGAGCGATCTTCCGGTCGGAAAATACAAAGTATCCGCCGGAAGAAACGCGGCGGGCCACAAAGGAGTCCAATCCATCATGGACGCGCTCCGCACGAAAGATTTCACGCGCATCCGCATCGGCATCCGCCCCACGGAGGGGACGGGGCGCAAGAAAGCATCCGCGTTCGTGCTTAAAAACATCACGCCGAAGGATCGAAAGATCCTTCACGCGGTTTTTGCCGAAATCGCGAACCAACTTCTTCCCTACGGTGAGCCCGGCGGGGGTGACGGAGCGTAAAGAAACGTCATTGAAAACGAAACGTTGCCTCCGTTCGCCTGGATGCCGGTCAAAGGAAGATCGATCTTGCTGAACGCAGAATCGTTTTCGGTGGCCGTCTTGAAGGATAGCACGGCACCTGCTGTCTGGGCGATTCCCGAAAGACTGATTGGCTCACCGAACGATCGAAAAGAAAGGTGGGAAATGGTGACATGATTCACCGCCGCAAAATCCACTATCTTCCTCAAGAAATCGTTTTTCGGACTCGTTGCGCCCTCAGCGGCGGCAACAAGCGTCACCAAATGGTTGAAGTCCCTTGCTGACGTCTGAAGAGTTAAAATTTTGGGCACCTCCGCGCCGCCGAAATTGAAGTCGGAACGCGATTCGATCTCGCTCTTTGTATTCATAAGGAAGACATCCGCCACAATAAAGGCAAGCACAAGGAGGGCTAATGTGGCGGGAACTACCACGCGCCAAAAACGCATAAAGTTGAGAACTTGTCCTTGGCGGAATTGATCCTCCGAATCTTCTCCCAGAAAGCTTATTTCGTGATCTTCCGTTTTGTGCCCCGATTCGCGCAAACTACATCCGAGCGCCGTGAGCCACTCCGAAGAAATCGGCTGGCCCATGACAAGCGTGAGGCGCACCGTCGGAACAGAGGCGTTCGAAGCGATCGCTTTCTCGGCCTCAGCCTCAAGCGCCGCCGCTGAAAGAATGATGGCGCCAAGGGGTTCCGCCCAATGCTGGTTATAAAAATTGATGACTTGCCGCACGCTTGCCGCAAGTGTTGCCTCAAATTTCGCGGCGGTAATTTCCCCTTTTTCATCCATAAGATCATGCCATGAATTTGCATATTCAAAATAAAGCGCACCGTTGCGGATGACGAGAAAATCAAGTACTGTGTTGTCAATATTCACGAATATATACGACTTCGCCGCATCGATGCCCGCACCCTTTTCGCGAAACATTCTCGTCAAAGCGAGCGCGCGCGACTCTACCGCCATCACCAAAAATCCCGCTTCAAAAAGAGCGTCCACCATTTCATCCACCGCTTTCCGTTCCATAAATGCGGAAAGGACCTGAAGCTGCGGCTTATCTTTCTCCTGGTTCACCAGTTGCCACCCCGAATGTGCCTCGCCGGCCTCGAGCGGTGACGCCATCTGAAGATTCAACTCCACCGTTTTCTCCAGTTCCTCGCCCCGAACCAACGGAAGGGAAAAGAGCTGGGTATAGGTCTCTGCGGAGCTTATACAAAGCACCACGCTCATCTTTTTCGCCTTTTCTTCTCCTTGCGCCATTGCTCTCAATGCGGTAAGCGCCGCAATGAACGCCTCGCGATTTTTTATCCTTCCTCTCTCCAAAACGCCCGGCTCCAGCCGGACCGCATACATCTGCCATATTTTTTTGTTAACATTCACCAGCCGCAGCACTTGATCGCTCACTTCAAGCCCCCCCGCCATCGCGCGAACCCGCAAAAAAGAAAGTAATTGGTGAAATATTTTTTTCATTTCATTGAGTGGCCTGCCACGAGATGACGCTTACCTGGCCCGTAGAGGCGTCGATTGCCGCTACTACGCTTATTTTTCTCGCACGATTTGAAACGGTCGCAGTGGAAAGTACGGTGATAAGGCCCGTGGAAGGACTATTTTGCGTGATGGTCACTGTTGCGGTGCTTGACCCCACGGGAACCGTATAGCTTCCCGGAAGCGAAGCTCCGGAGATGCGGCCAAGGAGAAGTAGGGCGTCCCTCGCTCCTGATGCTGCCACCGCCTCTGCCTGTATTGATGCTTGATAGCCATACCCCGTATCGACGAAGGTATTGGCAAGGAACACAAGCGTGAGCCCGATCAGGATCACCACCCCGCCGATCAAAAAGACAAGTGCCAAGAACGTCTGTCCGCGCTTCATCCTGTTCATTATACCATCAGGACAATTCTTAGTAGCTGATCACTCCGGCGGTGCCGACAGTAATTGTGGAGGTTGCAATGGAAGCGCCGCGCTGGGACGTGGTGCTGCCGACCGGGGTATAGGCGTAGGTATCGCCGCCGAAAATGTCGGTTGCAAGACCCGCTGCCGGATAGGTCACGTCCGGTGCGCCGGAACAGGAATTATTCCCAGCCCACACTGCAACGCTTCCCCCGCCGTTGTCGTAATCTATCGGTACTTGTCCCGTGTACGTTGAGAGGTCCCATGTGCTTCCCGTCTGGCATGAGATCGTGGTAGATGCTGATGTCCTCACCGTCCATGAGCCGCCGCCCGGCAGACTGTTCATGGTAACGCCGGTTGAAGAATAGAGAGCGAAATTATCAATGGTAAAGGTAACACTGCCGTTCGTAGAAGAAGCGGCGAAACCGAGATATCCTGCGCTTGTGAGCGCGGAGTCAGTTATCGTCAAGGCATTCCCACCGTTCAGCCACGACGAGAGCGTTGTTCCGGAAATCGAACCGCGGAATTCGTAAAAGGTGCCGGCACTGAACGTGAATGCCGTTGACGTAAGCGTGCTATAGGCACTTGAGTTCGTCTTTCCGATCGCCTCTTTTTGATTCAGAAAATCCGCCATCGAAAGATGGTAGCGATTGGCGCCGCTATCGGCGCGGGCGACGCTCGCAATATTCCCCGTGTTTGCCCCCACCGCGCTCGATTTCACCTTGAATTCAACTACGGCGTCCGTCCGGCTTTGGCCAGGCACGTGAATCTGCACCGACAAACCGGAACCCGGCGTGACGACAAGATACTGGCTGCTGCTCACGCTCCAATTCCCCGAATCCGTGGCCCAGCTGCCGTAGGCCGTCGTAAAGCCGTTGCAGGTTGAAGAGGCGCCCCACGTATTTGATCCTTCGGGATCTTTCGCATTCGCTATCCAGTAATAGGTGGTATTTGCCGAGAGCGCGGACTGCGTCGCGAAGACCCCTTGGGTGCCCGAGATATATTCATAGCTCGAGGAAGCATTCTGGCCCGACCAGCCGGTCTGCGACGCACTTTGATCATTGGTCTGAACGACGGCCGTACAGCCGGAGTTGGAATAGATAACCACTCTGTATTGTAAATTGTTGCTTTCGGGATCAGTCGCAGTCATTTCGAAAACCGGAGTTATGCTTATGCCTTGCGAATTATTCGCGGGTAAATCTTCCGAAGGCGCATTGGGTGCCGAATTCACTCCCGTGGTCGTCACGCTGGAACTTGCGCTCACTTGCCCGTTCCCCGTCGCATTCGCGGCCTGCACGCGATAGAAATAGATGGTGCTCTGCGCAAGGCCGCTGTCGTTTATGAAAATCGCGGTTGTTGTTGCGACTTGGGCATACGATTGCGAAGAGGTTGCGCGCTGGATGATATATGATGCCGCGCCGCCCGTCGGAGTGGTCCAATTCACGGTCACGGTGCTTGTCCCTATGTTCGCATAGGTCGGCGCCGGAGAAACAACGTCGGGCAAGGTGAGAATGCTCGAGCTTGTGCTGTACGGACCGTCGCCGTTGCCGTTCGTCCCCCGGACGCGGTAAAAGAACGTCGTGTTCGCGGTGAGCCCCGTATCGGCGTAGGAAAGGGCGCTCGTGGTCGCGATTTGGAGGTAGGATTGCGAAGAGGTCGCGCGTTCCATTTTGTAATAGGTGGCACCCGTTGAAGAAGCCCAGTTCACCGTAAGCGTACTGGAGCTCACACTTGTATAGGTGGGCGTCCCCGGCGCGCCGGGGACGGGCGGACTCGTGAATATCCACCCGCTTCCCGCCGTTGCCACTGCTTGATTATTTATGCTGTTGGTTCCCGCATACCACGTATTTACCGGAGAAGCTACGGAGTGTTGGATATTCAAGTAATCACTGGAAATCGTCCCCCCGCCTAATTTTACTAACGAATGGGTCGCTGCCGTATCGCTGTTTATGGTTATTTCATTTCCCGCACCATTACCCGTCACCGTGAATGTTTGAACTGTGGACGTCGTTCCGTGGGTGAAAAGAATTGAGTGAGCAGCATTCCCGTCATCCTTAAAATCATTAAAGGTGTTGTTTCCGGTAATTGTGGTTGAAGCCGTGCTCCCCCCGCGAGAGAACCAAACGTTGTTGTAGGTTTTAGTTCCACTCGTAAATGAGATCGTGGAAGTGCCAGTATTGGTGAATTTAAGCGTTGAGCTACCGGCATTTACTATTCCCGTGCCGGTCCACACCGCTCCCGTCCCGGTTAATAGATGAGTTGCCGAACCCAGAGCAATGGTTCCTGAGGCGCTTACGCCGATCCTGCCTGTAGTAATAGCATAATTGTTCGCACCATCCACCGCGCTAAAAGTTCCATTGGCTGTCGTCAGCGTCACCGCTGTGCCACCTACCATATTCAAGTTATCTTTTAAAGTCAAAGACCCACCCGGAGCGTTTGAAGTAAAGCTCCAATTTCCGGCAGAAGAAAAAGTATTGCCGTTGCTTTTCAAAGTGTAAGCGCTCCTGCCTCCGAAAACGAAAGCGTTACCACCCATAGCGATAATATTGCTATTGCCCATTGTTCCCAATGTCAGAGAACCGTAAATGGTATTACTGGTGCTATCCAGGGCAAAAGTAGGAGTATACTCAACCGCGCTAAAATCTATACTCTTGCCCCCCCTTGGCATATCCATCGTGATCTTCTTTCCGGTTGCCGCAAACGCACCCACATTAAATACAACATCATCTTGCGGCAAAGGAACCCGCTGAAGGGTAGCATGGTCTGAGGCATACCAATTAGCACCTGACCAGGACGCATTAGCAGTTCCTGGATGTTTATAGTATTGGGTTTGGGGATTGGTAAAAGTTATCCCACTATTTCCACCGCAATCGCCGGAAAGTCCCGAAATAGCCGATAAATCCCATAGAGCGGCACTAGCTCCATTGGCCACCGCTCCTGCTATATCTTCAAGGTCTATATTAGAAACAGACAAAGTAGCACTTGCCCCTGAAAGAGTTATTGTTCTGGTTATGCCCGCAGTTTGTGCGCCCGAAGTTTGTGAAACAAGAAGCGAACGGCTAGTGGTGGCACTATAACCATTCAAGGTTAAGGTGCCAGTGATAGTTATATTGCCGCCGAGATAGAGATTCCTATTTGCTGCATTCGTATTACGAGTTAGGTTATAAAATGTAAAATCACCCGATACATAAGCATTAGTTGAACTAGGAAAAATAACTGTCTGGCCATTGGCATCAAATATCCTCCCGGCACTTAAACCTATCTGATAACTTACTGTAAGATTATCAAGCAGTCGGAAAGTTGCGCCAGAACCAGTAAAAGACACTATGACAAAGGACGTTCCTCTCGTTCTAATAGTCTGGACGCTGGAAGTCGCGGCAAAAGAGACGCCAGAAGTACCTATACTGACAACCGTTCCAGTGGCCAAATCCATTGAGCCGTAAACAGCCATATTATAATTATTGACACCAATAGTCGCATTGCCCGAAGGTGGACTGACGACGGTAATGTCTTTACAGCTGACCGCGGCAGTTAACGTGACGGTATAAGAAGTGGGACTGGAGCTTGCGTCAAAAAAGCAATTATCGGCAGGGGTCGGTATAGACGCCCCGGGACTGCCGCCGGAAGTTGTAGCCCAACTTGAAGTCGCGCTCCAGTTTGCCGTTCCACCTACATAATATCTATCTGAAGCAAATGCCTTTGGGGCAAAAATAATGATGCACCCAATAACAACGCCGACTACGATGAATTTCTTGTTTTGCATTTCCTTCTAAAGATTCGATCGATTGAAATTGTCAAAAAAGATCAATCCGCTCCCTGAACGGTTTAGGCTGGCCGCCGATCCGGAACTTGTGGCCGTGCTGCAGCTGCCGTTTATTATGAGCTGCAGCATGATGGTCACCGAAGCAGAGGGCTGGCCGGAGATCCCGCTAAAAATGATATCCGTGGAGGAACCGACATTGACGCTCGAGGTCGCATAACAGATACCGGCAGGGAGTGGATATTGGCCAACCCGCGTCGAAGATGCATAGGTGCCATTGAAGGTATAGAAGAGCGAATAGAACGCCGCCGTTGAGGTAGTGTTATCAAAATGCACTCCCCATGCGGCGCCCTGGTTCTGCGCCATCGTATTGCTCTGTGCCTCGCGAAGAAGGGCGCCGATCTGTTTTGTGGTACTCGTCAAAACCGCCGTGCTATGCCAGTTGAAAAGAGTCAAAACGGAAACCGTGGTGATTATGGCGATGATCCCGATTACGATCAGGAGCTCAACGATGGTGAATCCTTTTTTCATGAATATCGGGCTAGAACGAGCTCGTCAATTGATAGATCGGCACGATGATGGAGAGTGCGATGACCGCAACAATGATGCCCATCGAAAGAAGCAACATCGGCTCAAGCAATGAGACCAGCGCCTTGATGTTGGAATCAATGTTTGCCTCATAAAATTTAGAGAGAGTGCCCAGCACCTCTTCAAGGTGCCCCGCTTTTTCGGAAATGGCCACGAGGTTCACGACCGATTTCGGGAAAACCGCTTCCCGCCTGAACGCTTCCCCTATCGTAAGCCCCTTTGCAAGGCCTTCGTTCGCCACGCGCAGGAGGGCATATTGGAACTCCCGGTGGTTCACGGTCTCAGCCGCGGTCGTAATGGTCTCCATGATCGGCAGCCCCGCCCGCATAAGCGCGCTCATAGTTGAAGCCATATGCTGGACGGCGAGATCGGTATAAATTCTCCGCACCACAGGGAGATGGGTAAGCGTCCGGCTCCACAACCGTTTTCCCGTCTCCGTCTTGCGAACTCCCAGGACAAAGAGCGCGATTGTCCCGAAAAGTATAGCGTAGAGCAGTATGATGTTGTTCCCTACAAAAAGCCCCACATCGAACACGATGCGCGAGAAGAGCGGAGGATTGACGCCGCCGCTCGAAAATGCCACTGCAAGTTTCGGCAGAGCAAGGGTCACAAGAAAGGTAATGATGGCAAGTGACATACAAAGCACCACGATCGGATACACCACCGCCGACCGGACCCGCGAGCGGAGCTCCGCCTCGCGTTCAAGCGAGTCGCTTAAATCCGAGAAGGTCTTCTCAAGATTTCCGGATGTCTCTGCGGCCTTCACCAAACCAATAAAAGTAGGCGAAAAGCTTTCTGGGTGTTTTGCGAAGGCCTGATAGAACGGCTGGCCGCGGCCCAGACTCTCGTGCACTTCAAGCAGAAAATTCTTCACGGATGGCTTGTCAAAATCCGCAGTCAAAATATCGACCGCGGACAGAAGATCGGTCCCCACCCGCAGCATGAGCGCGAGATACTTCGTAAGAAACACCTTGTCGGATGTCGTGATGCCGCCCCAGAATTGCGGTACCCAAAGCCCGTGCTGCCGTACGGATTTTACCGAAATCGGGCGGAGTCCCTTTTCCGAAAGATAGCGAAGGACGTCGTTCTGGGTTCCCGCTTCAAAATCCGCCTCTGCACTCTTCCCTGACTGATCAACGGCCACATAGTGATAGAGCATATGATTATTTTACAACACTTCGGGGCTATTCGCGGATCACGCGCAATACCTCTTCGAACGTCGTCTGGGCAAGCTCCATTTTTAAGAGCCCGTCTTCAAACATCGTCCTCATTCCCTCCCGGCGCGCGGCGGTGCGCAGGCCCTCAAGGCTGAAATTTCCCTGGATAATGATCTTTTTGACTGCTTCGGTAATCTGCAATAATTCGTAGATGCCGAAGCGGCCGCGGTAACCGGTCATCCCGCACGAGCTGCACCCTTTGCCGCGATAGAGGACCTTTGGTGCTTTCACGGTCCCTTCTTTTACCCCAAGCTCCGCAAGTTGGGCTTCCATCGTCTTTTGTACCTCGGGGCCCGCCTCATATGAATAGAGGCAGGTTTGGCAGATCCGCCGCACGAGACGCTGCGCGATCACAAGATTCAAAACCGAAACCGCGAGGAACGGCGGGATCCCGAGGTCAAAAAGACGCGGCATGGCGGTCGGCGCATCATTCGTGTGGAGCGAAGAAAGAAGCAGGTGGCCGGTCAGGGCCGCTTGCACAGAAATCTCCGCGGTCTCCGCATCGCGGATCTCGCCGACCATGATGATGTTGGGATCCTGCCGGAGAAGCGCCCGGAGCCCCGAGGCGAACGTGATCCCCGCCTGCGGATTGATCTGTGTCTGGTTCACGTAACGCATATTATATTCGATCGGGTCTTCGATCGTCGTCACGTTCACTTGCGGTTTGTTCAATATGTTCATCATGGCGTAGAGCGTCGTCGTTTTTCCGGAACCGGTCGGCCCGCAGGCAAGGATCATACCGTACGCTTTCTTAAGGCTCTCGGTAATGATCTTCGCGTCATCGGATTGCATGCCGAGCTCCTCAAGCGAAAGCGCTTTCTGGGACGCCTCAAGCAGCCGCATTTCCACTTTTTCGCCGTAAAAGGTCGGTATGACGGACGTCCGGACGTCGATCTTTTGGTTCCCGATCTGATACTGAAACCTCCCGTCTTGCGGCTTCTGATGTTCGTCGATCTTGAGGCCGGAAAGAAGTTTAAGGCGCGCGACGATCGCGGGATATACCGCCTTTGGGACGCTCATAATTTCGTATAGGATGCCGTCAATGCGATAACGGATGAATAATGCGTTTTCCAGAATCTCTACGTGGACATCCGAGGCGCGCGACGCGGTAGCATACGAGAGAACATTGTCCACGATGCCCACGATAGGGAGCTCGCTTGCGGCCTCTTCGGCGCTCTTTACGGTGCTGGTAAGCGATGCCTGGATGTTCTCCTCAATGAGCTTTTTAAAATCCTGACCGAGCTCGTAGCCGTACACCGAAAACCCGCGGTTCAGGTCTTCCGTGGTCGCAAAGAACGGCTTTATTTTCCCCTTGAGGCGCTGGCTAAGAAACGCGACTGTTTCAAGATCGGACGGATCTATCATCGCAACGTCGTAGGTCTCGTCGTCTTCTTTCTTGAAAACGATCGCTTGGCGCTGGCGCGCAACGTACTCGGGCAAAAGCTTCACTATGTCGCTTTGTATTTTTTGCGTCGCAAAATCCGCGCGCGGGACATCCAGGGCGTTCGCTATAAGATCGTTCAAATAATCCGCCGTGGTGAACTGTTCCGAAACGAGAACGTCAAGGATGCTCTGATTTTTTCGCGCGGCTTCGGCAGAAAGCTCGTCAAACCTTTCCGACGTAATAAGCCCCTCGTCAACCAGCAATTTTTTAATCTGCGGTACCGGCAGCGGAAGGCGCATACCTTATATAATACCAATCCAGCACCGCTTCAGAAAGCGGTGCTGGATAGTTACAGAAACCTTGTACTACAGGAAGAAACTACAGCGTCGGACTCGTCCCCCCTTCGTAAACGTAAGGGTTGGTGCCGCCGTCCGAAGTTTCCACATCGCCGCCGCCTCCCTTCGTGTACTTCGTGCTCTCCATGACCGCGGTAAGTTTGAAGTTCGTAGTGCTGATGGCATACCCATAGTAGAGACCGCAGCTCGAGAGGGAAACCGTTGAGCTGGTCCCCACGCAGGTGCCCACCTGGTTTATCGGGTCAACCGGCTCCTGGCCGATCGGCGCGCCGGAGCTGATATTTGCGAAGTCCACCGGAACCCAGCCATTTCCCGTCGTGCTGCCAACGGTCCCAATCGTTCGTGTTGAGGTCGCCGCAATGCTGCTTGTCGCCACTGCAAAAAAGTTTGCACACGAGCTGGGGCTTGACGTTGCCCAGGTACCGACGTTACTCGGAGTGTCTAGAAAGGGATTAGCAGCAGAAGTAGCAACGCCTACATAGCAGGTTGCCGCAGCCCCAAGATAGGGACTCGCCACGTCCGCCAAGTAGAGGGAAATAGCGCTCTTCAGGGTCGCCATGTCCGAAATACGGTTGGAATCCCGCGCCTGGCGGAGCAATTCCGCCGGATTTAAGGACAAGATGACAACCACCGACAAGACCGCAATGATTGCGATCACGATCAAAAGCTCAATGAGGGTGAATCCTTTGCGATTTTTATTTTTCATTTGATAACCAAGGAAAAATTCGACCTTTCTCTATATGTAACCATTGTAGCATGCCGTAAAAACGCAAGGAAAATCGGGTGTGGATAACTAAAACGGCGGGGCGGCCTCGAATTTTACCCGTTTGCCGTCCGCAGCGGTGAATTCAACGGAAAGCGCGTGGAGCATCAAGCGGTCCACCCATGCCGGTTGCTTTTTTGGGCCATACAGGCGATCCCCAAGAACGGGGTGCCCGATGCTCGCGAGATGCACGCGGATCTGGTGCGTGCGGCCGGTCTTCGGGCTTATCTCTAGAAGAGAATAGTGCCCGCCCTCTCCGCCCAATGTTTTAAGAACGCGGTATTCCGTAACGGCCGGCTTTGCCATTTTTGCCGAGCGGATGCTCCGCTTCATCGTCCCGTTCCGAATACCGATCGGCGCGTCAATGATCCCCTGCCTTTTCGCAGGAACCCCCGCGACGAACGCCAGATAGGTTTTTTTTATCTCGTGCTTTTGGAAAAGCAGCTTAAGGTAGTCAAAATATTTCTGGTTCCTTGCCACAAGCATCACACCCGACGTTTCCTTATCAAGCCGGTGCACGATGCCCGGCCGGAGCGCGGGATCGTCGCCGACGTTCTTTACTTCCGGATAATATTTTACGAGCCAATCGACTACGGTGAGAGCTATCGGACGCGGTGCGGCGTGATGGGCCGCCTGTGCGCCGGAAATTTTCGCGGCGTGCACCTGAAGCCCGGGGGGCTTATTAATCACAAGAAGGTTGCTGTCTTCGTAGATAACTTTTGGTTCGAGCATGACACTATAGGATCTGGGGCTGCCACAGCTCAAAAACCATAACGATGGCAAGAAAGAGAAGCGCGTAAGCCGCGACCGCGCCTAAGAGAAAAAAAGGGAACGCGCGGGCGGCGGAGATATTTCCGTTCCGATGGAACCACGGAGTTGCGACGAAGAGAACAAAGCAAAGCAGGCAAAAAAGCGAGAACGACCACGAAAACGCTCCAACATCTGCGGCAAGGGCACGGAGCGCGGGGAACAAAAAAACTACCGCGATAAAGAGAAGGCCCGCACCAAACCCCGCAAGCGCGCCCCACCAATACATCCTTCGCATGGCTATAGTATACGATGCTATTTTTAATGTCCGCAACGCTTGTACTTTTCAGGCGGCGCAATCACTTCAAAATCAAGCTCGCGCGTCCTTGGGTTCCCTGCTTTATCAACAGCGGTGATCATGAATACATTCCCGCCGGGCTTCACAAATGTGATCACTTGGCCGTTTGAAACCGTATCGCCATTGAGCGTTGCTGTGATCGCGGCGACCCCCGACCCGGCGTCGGTCGCACCAAAGACCAACATTGTGGTGCTCCCCTGCACCGCTTCAGCGGGAATGGCAGGTAGGGTGATATCCGGAGGAGTAACGTCGTCGGTTGAGGATGTGTCGGTTAGGATCGCATCGGGCGAAGAAGTGGCGTCGGCATTGCCGTCACCGTCCTCGTCAAATTTCAGAGCAAGATCTCCATCAAACCCAGAAAAGTCCAGTTCGGCAGTGGCGCTCGCGTTTTCGAGCGGCACGGAGACATACGTTACCGCGTGCTGCACGGTGCTTTTTTTGCGCCCTTTCGCTTTAATGGTCACCATGCTTGTGGTGCTTGAAGCGTCTTCGCTGTTTACCGTAGCACGGCCAACTACTTTATAGGTGCTCGTCGCGCTCGCAGGAACCGTAACAAAAATATTTTTGCCCATCTTTTCATAACTGCTTCCGGGGATATTGATCTCCGTGGTGCCGTCCGGCAAAGGTCCCGCGTGCCGGCCCGCAGCATCATAAACGTTCAGGTCTGCAGAACCATGGACGCTGAATTCAACGCTATCATCGTGAGCCGCCGACGCATCCGGCGACCCCGATCCTCCTCCCGCACAAGCCGCAAGCGCGGTAGAAACACCTTGCGGCAAATTACCGCTCGTGGAAGTGCCGTTCTCTATAATGCTTGTGATGAGCGCAAGCGACCGCGGATCGCTTACGAGCCTCGGATGATCGATCCCGGTCTCGTCGCCAAGCACGAAGTAATTATGAAACCCGTCAGCGAGATTCATGGCACTCACCTCGGGCACGGTGCCGTCGCCCGTCGTGCGCGTGACATCCGTAACGCCATCGTCATAGAAATTAAACTGGGAAATGGTTGGCTTGAGACAGCCCAGAACATTATAGATATCTGAAGCATTTACGGCCTGCGCATCGAGCCCTTGATGAAAGGCGTCGGCAATGTTCAAAAGATTTGTATTGCGGCTGTCTATAGGATTGCTCGTCATGAGATGCGCCGTCTCGTCGTATCCAAGCACTGTATTCTTGCCACCCCGGAAATCCCGTACGTATCCCCCGTCAATCTGCACATACCGCCGACCCGGCAACAACTCGTAAATCGACGGCATGTTCTGCGCAATCTTTTTTATTTCGGCGGAACTCAAGACATCAAAAGGGCCGAGGGCGACACCCAGGTTATCCCCGTTGTTCAAAATTTTGAATGCCGTGGGCGCCCCCAATTGCGGCACGCCGACAAGCACCAATTTATCCAAGAATGAATTATCGGCGCGGCCGGCAAGATAATCCTTCACAAAAACCCCGCCCATGCTGTGCGCCACAATATTGATCTTTCCGTTCGGCGACGCGGCAACCGCCGACGCGATCTTTGCGTCAAGCGCATTCGCCTGCGAACGAACGTCCAACCGCCAATCGTACGGAACTACAAAAAGGTCTTTGTTCTCTGTGTATCCCTTCGAAACAAAAGCGTCTACCAGATTCCCATAAAACGTCTTTTGGATGGGAACGAATGCGATAGTCGTGGTTACCGTCCTTACGATGTCCGGCGTGCCCATCGCGAGGAGCGGCTGACCGCCGGCGTCGAGCGCGAGGTCGTTAAGATACGAATCCTCCGAAAGAATGCCGGATAAACTTGCCATTTTGCCGATATTCGGCCAAACTTCCTCTCCGTCGGAAACTCTCGTAACGATCGACCCCATGATCCCCGGAACAATGACCACCGGCTCCCGCGGCGTGGACGTTGTAAACGGATCCGGCTCCCAAATGCCTATCGTGACCATTTGCCCATCGTCAAGATTCGCGGGCTTGTTTTCATACCACCACCCGACGACATCGTAAGAAATCCCCGCATGTAAAAAGAGCTGCGTACTCGTATTGTAGGGGGACAGCCCGCCGTTGTATAAAACAGCCCACGCAGAACTCGTGGCGCTACCGCGGAATTGCGGTCCGCCGCAATTCGGCGGTCCGGGAAGCGCCGAACCCCCGCCATCGTGGAAAAGCAGAAATGGCTGGGGACAATGACTGGTTTCTTGCCCGTTAAAAAGTTCCGCATCGGTTATGCTCGGATCGTCAACCGAAATGCCATATGCATTCGGGATATCCCTGTCCGGCGTGAAGATGACATAAAACTCGTTATCGCCGCACGGACGCGGATTCGTGGCACAGCTCCCAAAATTATGATGAAGATATGCCGGAACCCGCTCCGTAAAAACCTCGCGGTATCCCGTAGGATTGTTGAAATAATAACCGGAATAGCCGGTGCCATGGTCGTCTATGATCGCCGCCTCGGCCCGCAACGCGAGCGGCGGCGCCACGAACCACACTCCGCACGCCCCAAATACCGCGCACACCCAAAAAATTATTTTTTTCATGCCCGCATCGTAGCACGACGGGCATTAAAACTATTTTAAAGGGGGTTTGACTTCTTTCCGGGTCCACAAAAACAAATCGGCGAGGCATTCCTGCCTCGCCGTCTAGAAAACGATTGTCGCGGCCGGGCTATTGGACAGCCTCGAGCCGGAATTTCGGCGCCGGGTCGCCGTAATACCACGCCTCGCCGCGCGAGAGGATTGCCATGCGGACGTTATGCATATCCCGCACGTCGCTCCCTGCGCCGAAACCGAAGATGCTCACACATCCCGGTCCGTACTCCGCGTCGTGGCCGACGCCGAGGGGCAGGTAACGATAGCCGACGTGAATCGGCAGTGCCGCGCACCCTTCAAGCGGCTTGGTGGGCTTCTTCTTGCCGAGGAGGCCAAATGCGTAATATTGCTTCCTTTCGTGCTCCACGGCATAGACCCGCGCTCCGGGATGGCGATAGCCGAAAAGCGGCGCCCCGAGCTTACTCCCGACGACGATCCATTGGCCCCTTTCTTGGGCAAAGTGTCGCAGCTCGTCAACAGAAGCGAACTTGCGCACCACTTCCCGGGGTTTCCAGCTTGGATCGCGGAGTTCCTCGACCGGCGTTGCGCGGAACAGAGAATCTCCGACTGGGCGGCAAATCGCTCTGCCCTCCAACTGAACAATCGCGCCACTCACCACGCGGATGAGTTGCCCACGACGAACCCACCGTGAACGAGCGACGAGGGTCTTTTTTTCCTTGCAATCCCCCTGCTCGTTGTAGCTCACGCAGTAGCCCTCGTACACTTCATCGATGCGACCGCCGGCCGGCGACCGCATCAGGAACGATTCGCCGCTGCCGTAGCGCCACTCGATGTTGGGCACGGTTGGTTCCTTGCCGAGCGCGACCCAGTGCCCTTTGTAATTGACGATGCTCAGGGGGAAGCGGCTCGGGTTCACCACCGAGTACATCGGTGGTAATTTGTTGGGTTCTTCCGACTGCGTGCCGTTGTCGACGTTCGGAGCCGGCTCGCTGTTGTGTAGAGCGGCGACCCGCAGGCGGTAGGAGTTGTAGTCATTCCAAAGCGACGCGCCCAAGTAGGCGATGGCACCAAGGAAGAAAACGGCCATCAAGATGGCCACGAGCTTCTTGTTCACGGTAGCCTCCAAATCAGGTCAGGATCAAGCATTTAAACAACTGGTGTTATTATAACATAGAATAATTCACTATGTCAAGCACTCGTTTGAGACATCAAAAAACAACTCGTCGTGTATCATATTTCGTGCGCATGGTAGGAATCTTACTGCTCGGCGGCTGCGCCGCCTGCGCCTTGAGAACCCTCGGTTCTCAACCTCTCTCCTACACGGAGGGGACACCGAGTGTCCCCTCCGACCCGCCCCTCGTTCGATTCCCAACAAAAGACCACAGGCAGAACAAAAAGGGATTTGGAAAGAGCCCTTCTTAGTACTCTTTCCAAATCCCTTTTTGTTCTGCCTGTGCGCATGGTAGGAATCGAACCTACGACCTCGTTCTTATCAGGAACGCGTTCTACCACTGAACTACATGCGCTTGCATTGATCGCGATCACGCACGGCATGTATGCCGATCGCAACCGGTGCGTCCTGGAGGGATCGGACCTCCGGCCTCTACAGTGTCATTGTAGCGCTCTACCACTGAGCTAAGGACGCGGGACACGGTTCATCATACGGCCTCCTATTGTGGTTTGACAAGTCCCTTCAGATTCAGCGCTTGCGCGCCTTTAAGATCAAACCCGACGCCCCCACTGACCTCCGGCGTTGCATTCACGGCACGGTCCACTTCCCCCACCATCTCGCCGATCCCCCAACTGAAATACGCCAAAATGACTCCGAGAAAAACAATAGCGAGGATGGCGAGCACTGTCTCCGGGTACTTTCTTAAAATCTTCTTCATGATGGTTATTTTGAAAACACTCTTCCCTGCGCGGAAAGTTGATAGCTCGAACCGTTGCTTGTTAGATCAAACGAATCGATAGAAAGGAGAAATCCCGCGGAGCGCGTCTCGAGATCGCTAAGAAATGCAACAATGTCGGTGGCCGCACCGCTCGCACCCAAAGAAAAACCATCGCTTCCGGGAAGAGCATTGGTGGCAACCGTATTGTTCCCCCGAAATACAATCGAAACTGAAACATTATGCTCCTGACCCGCGGAGGCGATCCATTGCGGAAAACCAATGAGCTCGTCGTGGGAAGGGAGCAGTTTGTTCATAGCGTCCGCATACTGCGCGGCCTGTACCGCATCACTTTTGAGGCTTGCAAGAGCGCTGACGACCGCGACCCGCTGCGCCACAAGTGCTTTATCGGAAACGATCCTTGCGGCCTGCGCATCAAGATCGCTCAACAAAAAATAGAGCGCAACCGAGGCGACCACAACCACCCCAAAGACGATGCCGAAGCTCATCCAGAGTTGTTTCCTAGGATTGCCTTTCATCTTCTTTCCTATTCTATCATTAAAACATTGTTAACGCATACTTTACCTTTCCTGTCTTTTCCTTGACGCTGTAGAGGATGGAAGAAGCGTTTTACTACAATGCTGTCGCCGCAGCGGTCGCGGGCGACTACGGGAAAATCGCGAAGCTTAAGAAAAAATTCGGCGACTGGAAAAACGCGCACGAAGCGCTTGGAAAACTGTGCGCGCATCCGATTGAACCGGAAAGAGAATGGGAAAAACTTACGCGGGCGAACGTACAACTGATCCTTTTTGCAGATGACCACTATCCCACCCTTCTCGGCGAGATCACGGACCATCCCTTCGGGATATATATCCGCGGCACGTTGCCGCCGAGGGACGCACGATTTATCGCCATCGTGGGCACCCGACGGGCAACACCCGACGGCAAAAGTATTGCGCGCCGTTTCGCGCGCGAGCTTGTACCGTCCGGCTTCGCCGTAGTGAGCGGCCTCGCCTTCGGCATTGACGCCGCCGCGCACGAGGGATGCCTTGAAGCGAGGGGCATCACAATCGCGGTCCTCGCGGGCGGCCTCAACGCCATCTATCCGCAGGAGAACGACCGGCTCGCCGCAAAGATCTTTGAAAGCGGCGGCGCCATTGTTTCCGAATATCCACTGGGATCTCCGCCGTACCCCGGCCGTTTCCTCGAACGAAATCGCATCATAAGCGGTCTCGCGCAGGGGGTCATTATTATTGAAGCGCCGAAAGGATCAGGATCGCTCGCGACCGCCCGCCGCGCTCTTGAACAAAATCGTGACGTTTTTGTGGTACCCGGCCCTGTCACGCATCCTAACTTCGCAGGCTCCCATCAGCTGATCCGTCAAGGGGCGGAACTCGTGACCGCGGCGGAAGAGATTCTTGAGGCTTATGGCGTAACACGCAAGGAAAAAATCGCGGCGCAGGAAAACACGGTGTCGCCCGAAGAAAAGCTGATTCTAAAAGCATTGCAGGAGGTTCGCAAGCCGGTTGACGTTGACAAAATAGCGGCAATCACTAAACTAAAAGCCCCAACCGCAAACCGGACGCTTTCTTTCCTTCTCCTAAAAAATCTGGTCAAGGAAAAGGGTGGAGGGTATACAATATAAAAACAAAACAATAATGGATCTCGTTATCGTTGAATCGCCCACAAAGGCAAAGACCATCGGAAAATTCATCGGCAAACAATTCACCGTGGAATCGTCCTACGGCCACATTCGCGACCTTCCGAAAAGCACCATGGGCATCGACGTCAAGCATGATTTCGAACCGCAGTATATAATCCCGGCGAAGGCAAAGCCGATCGTTGCCAATCTGAAGAAGCTCGCCGCGAAAGCCGCAAGGGTGATCCTTGCAACCGATGAAGACCGTGAGGGCGAAGCGATCGCGTGGCACCTTCTGGCAGCGCTCGGCCTGGCACCCGCGGACGGCGGCACGGGGAAAGGAAAGAACAAAGACAAAGCAAAAATGCTTGCGGTCCCCTACGAACGGATCGCGTTCCATGAGATCACCGAATCCGCCATCAAAGAAGCATTAAAAAATCCCCGCGAGCTTGATATCAATCTCATAGACGCCCAGCAGGCGCGGCGCGTGCTGGACCGGCTCGTGGGATACGGGCTATCGCCCTTCTTGTGGCGCAAGGTGCGCTACGGACTCTCGGCAGGCCGCGTGCAGAGCGTGGCCGTGCGCTTGGTCGTGGAACGCGAGCGGCAGATCAACGCCTTTAATAAAGAAGAGTACTGGTCCATTGAAGCGCTTTTTCTTCCGCCGAAAGGAAAAAATCCTTTTCCCGCCACCCTCTCTTCCCTTGGCGGCAAGCCGCTCGGCAAAATGGATATCAAGACCGGCCGCGGAGCGAAACAAATTATAGAGGGATTGAAAAATGCCGATTATAAAATTTTGGACATCACCGTAAAAGAAGTGCGGCGCTATCCCGCGGCCCCGTTCACCACGTCCACGCTCCAACAGGAAGCGGCGCGCAAGCTCGGCTTTTCGGCAAAGCAAACAATGGTCATTGCACAAAAGCTCTACGAGCGTGGGCACATCACCTACATGAGGACCGACAGCGTGCAGCTTGCCGAAAGCGCGCTCGCGACCGCGCAGGAAGTGATCGGCGCGGAATTCGGAAAAGAATACCAACTCCCCGAGCCGCGCCGGTACGCCACAAAAAGCAAAGGCGCACAGGAAGCGCACGAAGCGATCCGCCCCACGAATCTCCGCGCCACGTCTGGCCCTGCGCTCGGCGTCAAAGAACGCAACGACCAGCGGCTTTACGATCTTATTTGGAAACGCACGGTCGCTTCACAAATGAAGGAGGCGCTCCTTGAGCAAACCGCGGTGGACATTGAAGCCGACACTGCAAAAAAAGAGATCTTCCGGGCGAACGGACAAACGGTGAAATTTGACGGCTTCATCCGCGTCTATACCGAAGGCCGCGACGAAGGCGCGAACGGCAACGGCGCGAACGGCGGCGAGATAGAAGGCCAGCTCCCGAAACTCACAAAGGACATGCGGCTGACGCTCGATGAAATAAAACCGGTCCAGCACTTCACTGAACCGCCGCCGCGCTATACGGATGCCACGCTCGTGAAGGCACTTGAAGCCGAGGGTATCGGTAGGCCATCCACGTACGCGCCGACCCTTTCGACCATCCAGGACCGCGGCTACGTGGAAAAAATGGAGAAAAAATACCACCCGACGGAGATCGGTTTCGTGGTGAACGACCTCCTCGTGGAAAATTTTCCGGAAATCGTGGATGTAAAATTCACTTCCCACATCGAAGAGGAACTGGACGAGATCGCCGAAGGGAAAATGAAATGGACGGACGTATGCCGCGAATTCTACGGCCCGTTCAAAAAGGAGCTGGACGAAAAGGAAGCGTCGGTCACAAAACAGGTTGAAATTTCCACGACGCCCTGCCCGCACTGCGGGAAACCGATGGTGATCAAGTTCGGCCGCATGGGGAAATTCCTCGCCTGCCCCGATCCCGCCGTAAAGGTGACGCTTCCCATGCCAGAAGAGGCGGCACAGATCCGCGAGCTTGAAGAAAAAACAAAAGACGAGCACTGTCCGCTTTGCGGAAAACCGATGAAAGTGCGCCGCGGCCGCTTCGGCTTTTTCCTCGGCTGCAGCAATTATCCAACCTGCAAGGGCATATCAAAAATATGGAACAAGACCGGATTCAAATGCCCCGCGTGCCTTGCTTCAAACGATCGGTTTGATAAGCCGGGAGATATCGTGGAGAAAAAGTCCCGCGGCCGCGGCAGGCCTTTTTATGCCTGCACGCGCTATCCCGACTGCACATTCGTCATGAACAAAAAACCGGAGTCGGAAGCGGAACTTGAGGCGGCGTTTAAATATTGGAAAGAAAATCCGCCCAAAAAGAAGGGTGGCAAAAAGACAAGTGGCGAAGAATAAGAATTAAAACGAAAAGACCGCTTCTCTCCCTTGCGGGGGAAGCGGTCCTGCTTGAAAACCGGGGGCCTAGAGCTGGAGCGGCCTCATGCGAAGCTGCCTACGCACGCTGGCGACACCGACGTATCTCGCCGCACTCCTCGCGGTCCGAAGAGAGTTGTTAGTGAATTCGAGATCGTCCACCAACGCTTGCAGGCGGTCGCACTGAATGGTGCCAAACTTGAATGTGTGGGTGCTAGCGCGGAATGCCGCCAGCTCCATTTTCACTTTGCGACATTCCGCCTCGAGTCGGCGGAGGATTTTGTTGATTTCCGCCCGGCAGAGCTCGATCTCGTTCAACCTGAGCGCGATGACAACCTCCTTGCCAAAGCTCTCCTCCAGCGCGGCGAGCATAATCTTATCAAGGCAGAAGGTCATCGCAGCTACCGCGCAGAGAGAAAGAGCGACAAGCCCACAATAATATGCGGGAACGACGGCGCGCGTCGCGGACAAGAAAAATAGCACCGCCAAACCCAGAATGCCGCCTATTAGACTTAAACCGCAGGCGGTTACCACGATCTTTCTAGTGCTCATATGAGAAGATCTCCGTTTGTTCGGCGGCCTCATGGGCCCCCGAGACTAGGAATACTATACCATATCCGTCTTCGTTTCGTCAATCCCTGCCTAATCGTTTCTTTCGGAGATAAGATGAGAAGGTGACAATAAAAGAACTCGTCAAACAGAATCCGACCGGCATTATTGCGAAAGCGTACGCTCTCGCAGAGAAGGCGCATGCGGACCAAAAGCGGAAGACCGGCGAGCCGTATCTCAATCATCCGCTCGCGACCGCGGGGACCCTCAATGATTGGCATCTTGACGAAGCCACGATCGCCGCAGGACTTTTGCACGATACGGTCGAGGACACCAGCGTGCCGCTCGAAACGGTCAAAAAAGAATTCGGCGAAGAGATCGCGTTCCTCGTGGACGGCGTGACAAAACTCGGCCGCATCAAATACCGCGGAGCGGAGAACAAAGTGGAAAATCTCCGGAAAATGATCCTTGCGATCTCGGAAGACCTCCGCGTGGTCTTGATCAAGCTCGCCGACCGCCTGCACAACATGCGAACACTCCAAGCGCTCCCGCCCGTGAAGCAGAAACGGGTCGCGATGGAAACCGACGAGATCTATGCGCCGCTCGCCTACCGCCTTGGCATGCATGACTTGAGCGGCGAATTGGAAGATCTCGCTTTTCCTTACCTCCATCCGCAGGAATACCGCTGGCTCCTCGCAACCACAAAAGAACAATACCAATCGCGGCTTGCCTATCTTGAGAAAATGAAGCCGCAGGTGAAGAAACTGCTTGAGGAACACGACCTCAAGCCGCACGACATCGAGATCCGCGCCAAACGCTATGCGAGCTTGTATAAAAAATTGCTCCGGCGCGACATGGACATAGGGAAGATCCACGACCTCGTCGCCATGCGCGTGATCATGGAAACGATCCCGGAGTGCTATGCGGCCTTGGGCGTGATCCATGAAGCGTGGCCGCCCGTCCCCCGCCGCATCAAGGATTACATCGCCATGCCGAAACCGAACGGTTACCGCAGCTTGCATACAACGGTGATCGGCCCTGGCGACAAGACAATAGAGTTCCAGATCCGCACGAAAGAGATGCATGATGAGAACGAATTCGGCGTGGCCGCCCACTGGCTCTATGATCAAAACCGCCGTGGCGAACGGATCTCCGGGAAAAAAATGGCGGAAGAGATCACGTGGGTGCAACAATTGAAGAATTGGCAGGAACGCTTTTTTGGAAAAGAAAAAGACCCGGAAGAGCTCATCCGCGCAATGAAGATCGATTTCTTCAGGGACCGGATCTTCGCCGTAACGCCGCGCGGCGATGTGATTGATCTTCCCCGGGGAGCGACGCCGGTGGACTTTGCCTACCATATCCATTCCATAGTCGGGAATTCCTGCGCGGGCGCAAAAATAAACGGCACGCTCACGCCGCTCGATCACCCACTGCGGTCGGGCGATGTCGTGGAGATCATCGTCCAAAAAGGGAAGAAGCCCTCCGAGGATTGGCTCCGATTCGTAAAAACAGACATTGCACGCGGCCACATCAAGCTCGCCCTCCGCGAAAAGAATGCATTTGCGCAAACCGCCAAGGCGCCTACGCACACCGAACTCAAAATCACCGTCGAAACGCGCGTGGGACTCATTAAAGACATTTCGACCGCGATCGCCCGCCAGCACTTCACCATCATGCACTTCAATACCGACCATCCGAAGGGCGGGCGCTTCCAGTTCTATCACATCGAGGTCTCCACAACGGATAAAATAAAGATTGAAAAGCTTGTGGTGAAGCTGAAGAAAATAAAAGAGGTGAGGGAAATAAGCTACAAGTTCGCGTAAGAACCGCCTAGAATCGCTCCTTTCCCAGTTTCCGCAAGATATTTTCCAGTTCCTCTTCGGAATAGAAGGTGATCGTGATGCGCCCGGTATTCGCGCCCTTATGAATCTCCACGGGCGCACCGAGGTCGCTTGAAAGCGATTCCTGCATCGCGCGGAGTTCCGTAGGCAGCGGCGCTTCCGCGCTCTTCGGCGGGCGCCCGCGGCGGTGCCCGTGAGCTCCGGCCACGCCCGTGCCCGTGCTCGCGCTGAACTGCTGCACACGCTCCTTCACATCCCGCGTCGTAAGCCGATTTTGCACGATATCCTCAAAGAGGCGTTTCTGCGCGCCCGGATCGCCGATTGCCAAGAGCATGCGCGCGCTGCTTTCCGAAAGATCGCCCTTCTCTACCGCCACCCGGATCTCTTCCGGCAGATCAAGCAGCCGGACGGCGTTCGCCACGACCTCGCGGGATTTGCCGAGCTTCGCCGCGATCTCGCGCTGGGTCATACGGAATTCTTCCTGTAATCGCTGGAATGCGCGCGCAGCCTCTATTGGATTCAAATTCTCACGCTGGATATTCTCGATCACCGCGAGCTCCAATTTCTCGCGCTCAAGGTCCACATTCCGCACAATGGCCGGCACCGTCGCAAGCCCCAGCATCTTCGCAGCCATGAGCCGCCGCTCGCCGGCGATCAATTGATATTCGACGCCCACGCCATCTATTGTTTCCTTTTCAACCCGCGAAACCACAAGCGGCTGCAAAAATCCAAACTCGCGGATGGAATGCGCAAGGTCGCGGAGCCCCCCTTCGTCAAAATTCCGCCGCGGCTGGGTCGGGTTCGGCTTGATCTTGTCTATCTCAATATGGAAAACAGACTGTATCTCCTCTGGTTTGCCGGTTTTGTCCTGGCGCCGATCTTCAAACACTTTCGCGGCAGTCGCGGCGGGCGTTGTCACGGGCGACAATACAACAGGTGGCATCATGGGCGGCACGGAAACAATTTGCGGCGGCGGCGGCTGCTGCAATGTACCTCCCCCATAAGACTCTTCATGTGGTTCACTACGCTGTTCCTCGCGCTGCACCTCGGGTTCGGACGCCGGCGGCTGCGACGAAACGCCGTCCGATCCGGCAGCGCCGGCCCCATTCCCCTTCTGTGGTATAAGCGATTCAAGTCCTTTTCCAAGCATGGTCAAATATTAAAATTCCCAAAGTTTTCGCTTGCTACGACCTCGCGCGGCAAATTATAATCCCCTTCTTGCGCCATAATTTCCTTCGCGAGCCGCTCATACGCCAACGCTCCCAGCGAGTCCGGACGATACAAAATGATCGGTTTGGAAAAACTCGGTGCCTCGGCAAGCGCGACCGCGCGGGGAATTTCCACTTCAAACACATGGTGCGGAAAATGCCGCCTGATATTTTTTGAAACTTCGCGGCTTAGATGTTCGCGCTTGTCGTACATCGTGATGAGCGCACCCGCGATGCGGAGCGGATGGCGAAGATTGCTGTTGATCAACGCTATAGTCTCCAAAAGCTGGCCGATCCCCTCTAAGCTGTAATACTCCGTCTGCACCGGGATCAAAACCTCATCGGCGGCAACGAGGCCATTTACCGTAAGTAGGCTCAAGCTGGGCGGAAGGTCGATCAGAATGTAATCGTAATTGTGGCGTAGGCGGTTCACGAATTTCCGCAGAAAATATTCGCGTTCAGGAACACCTACGAGCTCCACGAGCGCTCCAGCGAGGTGCGGCGCAGATGGAACAAGGTGATAGTTAAAAAGAACGGTCGGTTTTACAACTTCTTCGTGCGACACCGTCCCCAAAATGCCATGATACACGCTCGCCCCTTCTTTTATGTTGTGGCCGAGCGCCGAACTCGCGTTCGCCTGCGGATCGAAATCAACGAGCAAAACGCGCCGGCCCGCCGCCGCGAGGTACGCCCCCAAATTCACCGCCGTGGTTGTCTTCCCAACGCCTCCTTTTTGATTACAAATCGCGATCACGCGCGCCATATAGCTTGATTTTAACGCGTAAAATAACTATTATCAATCGTGCGAGCGCGCGGTTGCGCTTCTCGCGCCCGGGTGGCGGAATGGCAGACGCGTTGGACTCAAAATCCAATGATCGCAAGGTCGTGAGGGTTCGACTCCCTCCTCGGGCACAAAAGCAAGCACACCCCTCGTAAGGGACGGCGTCATTTCCTCCAGCGGGGAAATGCGCCTCTCTCTCGCCACGGCAGGCAACCTAAAGGTTGCCTCAAGCCGCCGTGGCTCCGAGACGCCCTTACGAGGGGTGTGCTTGCTTTTGTGCGCAGGACTGGATGATCTTCGAATGATTCTAGCCTTTAACGAAATAGTATAGTCCCCGAAAACGTAAGCGATAAAAAGAAAATCACTTCTGCTACTAGAACAACTATTAACAGGTCTTTCAGGGGAACTTGGGTTTTGTTCTTGTTTTGCCTTTCTAGAAATTGTAAGGAAAAACCTAAAATTAGCAGAGATAAGCCAAGCATAGCTCCGTAGTGATTCATAAATGCAGGATGATATTCGGCGCCAGTTGTCCCTCGGACACTTTCCCCAGAATATTCAGCGAAGGATATCGCCAACAGCAAAGCGCCAATCGCGTTGATGATTAAGCCGAAATCTCCAACCATTTTTTTCTTCATTTTTTTCTTGTGCCCGGGGTGGGAGTCGAACCCACAAGCCCTTTCGGGCTAAGGATTTTAAGTCCTCTGCGTATACCATTCCGCCACCCAGGCATATTTCAAACAAACCTACGCTCATTTTAGCGCTCGTGCAAGAGAAAACCAACCCCCAAATCAAACACCGACATTCAAAACGTCTTTACCCCAAAGGCTAAGAATTTTGTCTCTGATCTGCGAAAAGCCGAACTCGCAGTCCGGTTCATAACAACTTACCAAGTATGTTATGGGGACAGCACTGCCATCTAGTTGACCGGATAAAACATAACTAACGGCAATAGCGTACGTGGAACCGTCCGTCATGCCAGTGGGATTATCGTTGTTACTTTTCATTTCAAAGAAATTATTTTGTTCAATCAAGTCGTTAAGCTCTTTTATTTGGGGCAGGGTCAGAGTCCCGGAATCCTTGATTCTCGCCTGGTTGGGCTCCTGGGCCCAATAGGCGATGGAACCATCTTCTTTAATGGTAAGCACAGCATTGGAAAACGGCGCCGCTATACTTAGGGTCACATACGTTATTTTCCGGCTTGACGTTTGCCCAGGAACAGAGGTTTGTTTTTTCCCCCAGGCAAAATAGCCAATCACGCCTCCCACGAGAAACACAAAGATGATGATAATTATTACTTGGAGCATGCTTTTGTTCATCCTGGAGGCCACGGCGGGAATCGCACCCGCGTATAAGGGTTTTGCAGACCCTCGCCTTGCTACTTGGCTACGTGGCCATGCCCCTATCTTACTTTTTTAACAGCGCTTTTTCAACCGCCGCGGCATTTTCGGGGCCGCGATCAAGCGCAAACGCGATACGCGGCATGGGTTTGATATTCATCTTTTTCATTAAAAGATGCTGAAGGTGGCCCGTACGCTTCGTGAGTCCGGCGAGCGCCGCAGGCCCCGAGGAAGACGGGATAACGCTCACATTGACCCGTGCGTGGTCCAGCTTCTTATCAACTTCAACGCTCGTAATCGTAAGAAGTGCGTCTGGAAATTCCACTTCCCGCACCATAATTTTCGCAAGCTCCTCCTGGATCAACGCCTGTACCCGCTCGGAACGGAAAAAACGCATGGGAAATTATTTCGCAAAATTATTTATGGATGACGAGCGTATCGCCCACCTGGATCGCAATCTGCGAGCTCGCGAGGATGCCGATCTCTTTTCCTTTTTCAGCCGTCGCGATCTCTGATTTTTTCTCGCGCAAGCTCAAGGCACGGCCGGTGCCGAGCGAGGTTTTCGGCGTGCCGCTCCCGCGCAAAATCTCAAACGACGCTTTCGCACGGAATGTTCCTTTCTCCACACGGCCGCCAATCAGCTGTTTGTCCAATTTTTCCTGATTGAAGACCGCAAGCACTTCAAGTTCGCCCGCCGTTGCCGGACCTAATTTCCCCGTAAGAAAATCTTCCACGGCCTTCGCAAGATCATAAACGACATCTGAAGTGATGATCATGACCGTCTGTGCATCCGCAAGGTTCCTTGCGCCTTTTTCCACCTTGTTTTTGAACCCGATGATCGTGGCATTTTTCGCCTGCGCGCGGCGCACGTCGCCGTCGGTCACATCACCGACCGATTCCTCAACCACGTTGATCTCCTTGCCGCCCTGTTTATCAACACTCTTCAAAACGACCAAAAGCGCTTCAAGCGAACCCGCGTCGGAGGCCTTAAGGATCAAATTCAAGGTATTCGGCTTTGATTTTGCGATCTGCGTTATAGCCGCCTCCTCTGCCTGCGGCGATCGGGCCTCTTTTAATTCCCCCACCGCGAACACTTCGCCCACGTTCGGCAGCTTCTCAAAACCGATGATCACCGCCGGCGCGGACGGCTCCAAAACATCAACGGCTTTCCCCGTAAAATCCTCGAGTATCTTCACTTTGCCGCTTGCGGTGTGCGTCTTTACTGCATCGCCGCGATGGAGCGTTCCTTCCCTTACGATTACGCTCGCTTCAATGCCGCGCCGCGGATCGCGCCGCGCTTCAAGCACAAATCCACTCGCGGCGGCGGCCGCATCGTAGGTCAAATTTTCAACGTCGGTGGAAAGAAGAATAAGATCCAGAAGATCGCTCACGCCTTCGCCTGTCTTTGCAGAAACGCCGTGATAGCTCACCTGCCCTCCGTAGCCCTCCAGCAACACGCCCGCGTTCGCGAGATCCGTCTTCGCTTTTTCAAGATTGCCGCCCTGCACCTTGTCAATTTTATTGAGCGCGACAACAAACGGCGTTTTTGTCTCTTCCAAAATTTTTATCGCTTCTTTTGTCTGCGGCTTCACGCCCTCGTCAGCAGCAACCACAAGAACGGCGAGGTCCGCCGCCTGCGCGCCGCGCGAACGCATCGCCGTGAACGCCTCGTGCCCGGGCGTGTCAATGAAAGTGATCTTCCGCGCCGGGCCTCCGGCGGCCGGCGCATGCACAATTTCATACGCGCCCACGGCCTGCGTAATGCCGCCCGCTTCGCGCGCGGCAACCGTCGTCTTCCGGATGTAGTCCAGAAGCGTCGTCTTCCCGTGGTCAACGTGCCCCACGACAACCACGATCGGCGGACGCGGTTTTATATTTTTCCCAGGAATTTCGCTTGCCATAACCAATGAAATGTATCAGAAAATCTTGATAAAAACAAGTTTATTGTGTACCATGACGAAGTAGTTTGGAGGCGTGGCCGAGCGGCTTAAGGCAGCATCCTGCTAAGATGTTAAGGGAGGAATCCCTTCGAAGGTTCGAATCCTTCCGCCTCCGCAGAAATGGACGACTGGTTTGAAAGCCTTTGAGAGTTAAGATATATTGTGAGAGTTATGGATTGGGCCAAAACAGCAGTCGAAAAGTTGCTTACGGAAGCCGACGTAAAAATAAACGGTGATCGGCCGTGGGACATCCGCGTGCGGAACGAGGATTTCTATAAAATGGTCGTGCGCAGCGGAGGTTTGGGGTTCGGGGAAACCTACATGGCAGGATATTGGGACGTGGACCGGCTCGACCAATTGATTGAACGGCTCTTTCTTACAAAAGTCGTGAGCAAGGCATGGGTGACGCCGACGAACCTTGCGGCATATCTTTCAACATTTTTTAAAAGATCCCGCAGCGCGAAAAGCGCGGCGTTTGAGATCGGGCGGCGCCATTACGACCTCGGCAATGACCTTTTTGTACGGATGCTTGATAAGCGCCTGGTCTATACCTGCGGCTATTGGAAAGACGCGAAAAATCTTGACGAGGCGCAGGAAGCGAAACTTGATCTTGTGTGCCGCAAGATCGGCCTCAAACAAGGCCAGGAGGTTTTGGACATCGGCTGCGGCTGGGGAAGTTTCGCGAAATTCGCCGCCGAGCGGTATGGCGCGCACGTGACGGGCACCACTGTTTCGGAAGAGCAGGTGAAACTGGGCCGCGAACTCTGCAAGGGCCTGCCGGTTACATTCCGCCTGGAAGACTATCGGGATTTGAAAGGTTCTTTCGACCACATCGTTTCGCTCGGCATGTTCGAACACGTAGGGCACGACCACTACCGGCGTTACATGCAGGTCGCCCACAACCACCTGAAGAACGGCGGCCTTTTTCTTCTCCATACGATCGGAAACAATGCGTCAGATATGTCCGTAGACCCATGGCTCGAAAAATATATTTTTCCGAACTCTTCCCTGCCGTCGGTCGCGCGGATCGGGAAAGCGATTGAACGATTGTTCGTCATGGAGGACTGGCATAATTTTGGCGCCGATTATTCAAAAACCACCATGGCGTGGTTCGAGAATTTCGATCGGCACTGGCCCGAAATCAGCGCGAAATACGGCGAAACATTCTATCGGATGTGGAAATACTATCTTCTTGCCTGCGCCGGCGCCTTCCGCGCCCGGGAAACACAACTCTGGCAGATCGTGCTGTCAAAAGAGGGCGTCCCCGGAGGATATCGTTCGGTGCGATGAACCAAGGAGCGGTCTACAGGGACAAGTTTAGTCCCTGTTCGTAAACATACGGGTTATACCCCCCGTCTTTCGAAGGCACGTCGCCGGCGCCGCCGGCGGAATACTTCCTACTTTCCATAAACGCGGCGAGCTTGAAGCTCGTACCGCTCACGATGTAGCTGTAGAAAAGGGAGCAGTTTGAGAGCGAGACGCCAGAAGTGACCGTGCCGGTGCAGGCGGCGACTCCGCCCTGGTTTGTGGGGTCAATCGGTTCCTGGCCAAGAGGCGAACCGGAAGAGATGTTTGCAAGATTGACCGGTATCCAGCCGTTTCCCGTCGTGCTGCCAACGGTCCCGATCGATCTTGTTGTTGTGGCGTTCATCCAGGTGTTCGTGGTATTACTTGGAAACCAATAGCCGCACCCCGGAGTGGCCGCAGGCGCGGTCCACGACCCGGTGCTGCTCGCCACAATGGCAACCGTTGCCGTGCTGTTGCTGATATAACAGTAGGCGGCAGAACCAAGATTGGGGTTTGATACGTCCGTCAAATAAAGCGCGATGGCGCTCTTCAGGGTTGCCATGTCCGAAATACGGTTGGAATCCCGCGCCTGGCGGAGCAATTCCGCCGGGTTTAAGGACAAGATGACAACCACCGACAAGACCGCAATGATTGCGATCACGATCAAAAGCTCAATGAGGGTGAATCCTTTTTTCATGACTTTGGGTATTTGGACCTGGCAATCAATAATCTAAATATAAGGTAAGAAAAAGCAAGATCAATTACGATGGCGGCTATAATCTCCCACAAGTAGGAAAAAAGTATGCTGTCTCTTGCCGCAAACGCCTCATCGTACAACTCTTGTATCACGATCCCCCAACGATACTGCGGCAATGGCTCGTATGAGATAACACTCTTCTCGCCCTCGCTCGGATCGTTGGCGACCATCACCCCTGCCTTGCCCGCCATTATCTCTTTTACCGCCGGCACAAAAGAGTAATCAGTCACCGCTCCGGTCTGAGAAGAGAAGTGCGGGTTCGCCACAAGGTTTCCTTTCCCGTCAACAATATATGCAAACCCGTAGGTCCCAAGGGAAAGATCCGTACCGAACTCCAGGAAATTGTTCGTGGGGATCTGGAGAACCAAAAAACCTCTGATCGCCCCGCCAGTCTCTATCGGCACCGCGACGCCCACCACATTGATCCGCGGCATAGAAAGCCGTTGTGCTACGCCGGAAACATAAGAATTTTCTCCTTGGTTCAACGCGCGGTACCAATCGCTGCTCGTTGCACTCGTCCCAATGCCACCCACGAGCGTCGGGTACGCCGCCCGCTGAATACCCCTTGCATCATAGAAGATGACCCTGTCAATAAAAGGGTCGTAAAAGGCAACGTTGTTCTCAAAGTCGCTCACCGACCGCGCCGCATCGTCCCAACGACCGCTTGCAACGCTTTGGGAGATCTGGTCAAGCGATGCGATCGCTTTTGCTATCCCGACGAGATGATCGATCTTGATCCTCACTGCGGTTGCCGCAAGATTGATCAGGGTTTGTTGCCGAGCGTACGTCTGCGCTGTAAGATTTTGGTCGGTTTGATAATACATCATACCAACCGCCCCCGGAACCAATAAAATAACTACAAAAACGACCCCTGTTATCAGAAACGCACGCCGTCTTTGCGCGGAAAATTCCGGCATAGCTTTACTTATCATTATACAACCCTTCATACAACCAACCAGAGGCGGGCGTGTGCATAACTATCTTGAACGTCGCCGCCCAAAACGCCGTCCGGGTTTTTGGCGGAAACGATCGGCGCGGGGCGAGAATATTCGTCGTGAAGGTTCCCGCTCGAAGGTTTGCGGCGCGAACGACGCAGGCGGAGCTGGCGGCAACATCGGCAGCCGGGACACGGGCAATGTGACGCGCATCAGACGCTCAATGGCCTGCACGTCCCCTTTTTGATCCGGCCGCGCAAAGGAAATGGCATGGCCTTTTTCGCCGGCACGGCCGGTGCGCCCGATGCGATGGATATAATCCTCCGCAACGGTCGGAAGGTCATAGTTGAGAACGAGCTCTATATTCTTCACGTCAATGCCGCGCGCCGCGATATCCGTCGCAACGATCACGCGGTATTTTCCATTCTTGAAACCCTCAAGGGCTTCCTGCCGTTGGTTCTGCGAGCGGTTGGAATGAAACTCCACCGCCGCATGGCCAAGCGTGCGAAGATGGGCCGCGATCTTCTTTGCGCTGAACTTTGTCCTGGAAAATACAAGCACCGAACCGCGATATTCCTGCAAAACCTTCTCGAGCAACCTCGGCTTTTCCGATTGGGTCACAAAAAACAATTCCTGCGAAACATCTTTTGCCGCCGTCCCGGATCTCGCGATCTCCACACGCACCGGAAGCTTAAGGAACGCGCGGGCCATAGAAACAATGCTCTCCGGCATCGTGGCGGAAAAAAGCATCGTTTGCCGTTCACGGGGAAGAACCGCGAGGATCCGCCTGAGCTGCGGCGCGAATCCCATATCAAGCATCCGGTCGGCCTCATCAAGAACGACCGCACTTACCTCCTTTAAGCTCACTGTTTTTTGTTCAAGATGGTCAATAAGCCGCCCCGGGGTCGCCAAGATGATTTGCGGCTTGCGATCGAGCGCATGCCACTGCTTCCGTATGGATTCGCCGCCGATCAAGACCGCGGTCTTTACGCCCAACGGTCCGCCGATCTTCCGCAACGCCTCTTCCACCTGCACCGCAAGTTCCCGCGTAGGGAGAAGCACGAGCGCCTTGCGATGGGCGTCCTTCAGCATATTTTGGACAAGCGGGATGCCGAATGCGAGCGTTTTCCCGGTGCCGGTCTGCGCGATTCCCATCATATCCTTTCCCTCCATCGCCTGCGGGATTGACTGCGCCTGGATGGGTGTTGGCGTCGTGAAGCGGAGCTTATCAAGAACAGTGAGGATGTTTGGGGCAATGCCGAGACCGCGGAAGCTGGGCCGAACGTTCATTCAGAAAGATAACCGTGCAACGTCTTGTGGATATCGCCCGCCAACTTCCTTAACGACTCCCGGCGCTTCCAGAACGGATTATTGTCGGAGACATCTTTGTTCCGGATCAGGCTTAACTCGCGGATTGCCACATAACGGTCGTGCCCAAGGTCGTTTGTGGTGCGGACGTCAATGTCTTCTATGCCTTGATAGATCTGCTTAAGAATAGAATATTTTTGGGGAATTTCCGACGCCCGGCTTCCTTTTGTGCCGCGAAAAAAAACACCGAAAGAAGGTGTCGCTTCGATATATTGGACGAAGTCGTGAAGCGAGACAAAAAAATTGAAACCTGCGGGAGTTTCGCAAATTCCTTTAAATTTCCGGTCCAGGGCCAATTTTGTTTTTTCCTCCGATCCCATTGCTCAAGCTTACCACGTCCCCCGAAAAATAGCGATTGACGAAGCTTCAGGAGGATGCTATACTCTTCGTATCTCCGATGCCGCGAGTATGGCGGTATTTTAGTTCGGGGGTCGGGGGTTTCAAGCAATGTTCGCACGC
>Ga0187870_1000594_pt1 | contig 39976 bp, 46 predicted proteins | sample June2016WEW_13_1_3_FD_132974 | JGI IMG/M metagenome (GOLD analysis project Ga0187870, IMG submission 132974) | Peatland microbial communities from SPRUCE experiment site at the Marcell Experimental Forest, Minnesota, USA - June2016WEW_13_150 | ecosystem: Environmental > Terrestrial > Soil >... | reverse complement strand
TTCTCTCTGTGAGAAAGGCTTCTCCTCGTTCCTTACCCCGTAAGTTACGGAGGCCAGAATAAAAGCTGTGGTGCCGCAATCAAGTTTCTTTGGATCAAGAACTGCTCTATACTCTTTTATGACCCCCCGCTCTTCCATGCGCTTTATCTTCGCGAAAACGGTTGTTATTGGCGAATCAATTTTTCTGGCAATCTCCCTTGCGGTAAGTTTGCAGTCTCTCTGCACAAGAGCCAAGATTGCTATGTCTTTCTCGTCGAGTTTCGCTTCCATAGCTGTAATTATTACATCTTCTGCTATAAAATGCTAACGTTTTCTGAAAAATTCCCAATTTTTGTTATAAAAAGTTTATTTTCCAGTACGCACACTTCTACATGCACCAACATTGGTCAATCTGGAAGTGTTCACAAGACATGTTGAACTCAAAGGTGATTGGATGAGTGAAAAACGTTTCAGCCCGCAGAGAAGTCTGACGATTAGTGAGTTGCCTAGGCCATTGGAGGAATTGTCTGAAGACGAAATCCAGAGAAAACATTGCATCAGCAAGATAATGACTTGCACTCTGAAATGCCTCACTCAAGAGTTTACCGACAACGACTTCGAATGGTTGCTGCCAGTCATTCTTTCCCAGTCAACCGACCCCCTGTGGCCAGACTCATGTGCATCCATTGAGAAGCGCGTTGAGGTGGAAATCTACGGAAAAACAGTCAGAACGACGACAAGCATGATAGTTCACAAGATGGTTGCCTGCTCTTTAGCCGTTCCCAAGCTGTTCATACTCTCTCCGAACGTAAGGATAGAAAAAAGTGAAAGAGCGGCCACCGGAATGCACGCCTACGAGTTCACACAACTCGACTTCGAAGCCAGGAACACCACATCACAGGAGATCAGAAACTTTGTTGAAAGAACTGTCCAGCGATTGATATATACCCTGAAGACGAGTGTGAAGGATGAGCTACTCTCTCTCAGAAACCATGTTGATCTGAGAACGCCAAGAATCCCCTTCAGAGTCTACGATAAGGCAGAACTCGAAGAAGACTGTGGAAAAGAATGGGAACTTCAAATTCTGTCCCAAACCGAGGATCCTGTTTGGGTGATTAACATTCCCCGAGAATTCTACGATTTTGAGGATCTCAAAAGCGGCAGATGGGACAACTACGATCTGTACTTGCCAAGATACGGGGAAGTCTTGTCTGGTGCAAGAAGAGAGTTCGAATACGCCAAGATTAGCGGAAAAATGGAGAGAGACGGCGTGAGAAAGGAGAACTATGAGCTGTTGCTAAAACTCGCAAGAGAGCGAAGATTGAAGCCCTCAGCGGGCGCGGGAATAGGCATAGAAAGGCTCGTCAGCTGGATAGTCGGAGCCAAACACATTGGAGAGACACAGGTTTTTCCCAAAATACCAGGAATAATCCATGACTTATGAACCGCTGAAAACGATGCAACCCGCGCGCCAGCGTGTTGCTAAATTCGTGAATTTACATGAACTTGTTTGGTATGCTTTAGCTTGGCTAGACGTCCATGATTTGTACGTGGAAGCGTCAGGAGAATGCAACTATGTTTGGAAGGTGAGCAGAAATTGAAACAAACAATTCGATTTAGCAACGCGCGCGCAGTCGGGTGCTAGGAAGATTGATGGAAGAGTATTACAGAAGAAATGTTAACACAACAAGGTTTGGCTAGTCCTTTGTCTGCGTCAAATAGAACAAGTTCTCGTCTTGGTCAGCAAACAGAGCGGCATAGCCACCCCAGTATTGTTTCTTTGGCGGCTCCACGAAATTAACGCCTTTCGCTTTCAGCTTTTCGTATTCCTGGTCAACGTCTTCCACCGCCAGGTAGATGTTTGGTGCTCCTTCTTTTGGTCCCTTCTTTCCACCAAGCATTACTGCAAAAGTCGCTGTTCCAGCCAAATCAAACACCACATAATTTGACCATTCGTTCTTTATCTTCAAGCCGAGAACATCACGATAGAAACCGACTGCACTCTTCATGTCGGTCACCTTTATCTCAAGCCAGCTAACTCTCTTAATCAATTGGCGGCACCTCCTTGTTCATTGACTACTTCTATGCCGGCGGCTAAAAGACTTGCTAAATAGCAGGCGACAAGAAAGTAGTCGGTTAGGCGACAAAGCGCAGTATAGAAGATCACAAGTGTGCTTTTTTTATATTTATTGCAGACTTCTGTAATAGTGATGGCGAGAATATGGGTGCGAAGGTCAGTTTACCTATCGCGGACAACGTTCTTAGGTTGCTGGGATTTAACCCTGTAACTCTGATCACTTCAGTCGACAAGGAAGGTGCGGTTAATACAGCACCACACGGTTGGGTTTCCATCGTTGACTATAACCCTCCTCAGCTTGTTTTGTCCGTCAACGTGAAGCATGACACCTATAGAAACATCCTAGAAGCCGGAGAATTCGTTGTGAACATCCCCAGTGCCGACTTGATTGGAGAGATTTGGATAACGCAGAAGCATTTTCCTTACGGGACGAGTGAATTGGAGGAGGCAGGATTAACAACATTACCATCCGACAAGGTGAAGCCTCCGAGAATTAAGGAGTGCAAGGCTCACCTAGAATGCAAAGTGCTTTGGACAAATATCATTGGGTCTGCATGTCTGGTATTGGGAAGCATCGAGGCAATTTCAGTTGATGAGGAAATGGAGAAACTTGATGCCAAAGAACAAGCGATCGCGTTGAACCGACTCATCTTCCTCTCCTACGAAAGCGAACGAATTTTTTGTCTACCTCAACAAAACCCTCTTCCTCCAGAGTATCTAAGATGTGGCGAAATTCATCAGGATTGATTTCACGACCACTAAATTGTGATAGTAATGCCCTAGCTAGCCTCCTATCTAGATGATGTCCGAGCTCACCGCCAAAGCTTTGCATTATGGTAAGTAGTAACGAGCGAATTCTTTCCATTCAAACACTTATCCTATAGCTTCTAGCAACAACTCCACTATGAAGTACCATAGAGTATTCTGTTCTTCAAAAATATTAAGATAACATCTTTAGTCGATGCGTACTGTGCATGACCATGATAGATGATTTATACTTATGATTACAATTTTGTTATCATGCTAGTATCAAGCAAGTATGGTTTAAGAAATGTAAGCGAGAAATCTATTGAGATTAATGTACTTAATGAGTTAGCTTCATTCCTCTGGTCAAGATACAAACTGACAACGACAGTAATCTCCCCAACGCAGGTTGAGGAAAAAAATCTGTGTTTCGATGACATAATCGAGGGACTACCTTCAGGACTAGTGCTTGCTATACAATTTAAGAGACCATATGCGATGCGTCGCCCTCGACATGTTGTGAAATTTACCGCATTGACCAGACAGTTGTCAAGACTGTCAAATATTTTCTTGCCAAATGAAGCTTTTTTGTTTCTTACTCCACTAACTACCAATAATTCACTTGTGAGCCACAGACTAGGCTTGCTCAAGATAACTGTTGCACTTGGTGTTCATTTGATTCCGAACGTAAGAAAAACAAGCCAAACAACAAGAACCATAAGAGTCTATCCGCCTACCGGTGGTTCCAGAATTCCTCAAGTAAAAGTATCAGATCCAAGAAGATTCGAAGAAGCCAAGAATGTAGTAACCGTCGCGCAGTTAGCCAAAAACATCTCTAATAGTGAGGCAGGACATAGAATCAGCCAAGATCGTGAAGCACGAGAAAGAGGAGAACGCATAGGAGTACGTCACGTTTACTATCTCCATGTAAGCAGATTTGGCTATCCTAAGCACAAATGGTGAGACTTGATAGTATCTGAGTCTGACTTATTCTAAGGCCAATCATAATGAGATTTCTCGGGTCAGAAATTAACAAGAACATGTAAAAGTTGTAACGACGGTTTAAACGCTCCTGTGAAGCTAGCCCTCGGCACATTAAAGCCTAATTCGAGCTTATTTTTGCTAACCTTCCTGAAATTATGACATTTGTTTTTGTAGGGGTGATCTCTAAAGCGGAAATGCTTACGCTTTTTCTGCTGTATCGGTCAGAAGCCTGTCTTTGACTTCTTGCGTTATCGCTTGGATCATCTCTGCGTAAGAACAGCGAGGGAGTTCTAGTTTACTTGATTCGGGAAGTCTCTCCACTTCTTTCCACATTTTTCCTCTGTCATTGGGTTGAATGACCTTCCCAAATGGCTTCAAGATATCTGACGCTATTTCATACATAGACTTTAATTCTGGAATTGCAAGGGCTATTGTTTTGTTTTCAGTTTTCTTCTCTAACAACACTTGAATTGAGGATGAAACATGCCCCAGATAAGTCGGTGGAAACTTCCAGGTATTGTCATAAGAAATGGGCCTGCCTTCTCTGAGTGTTCTAATTATTCTGTTAAAAGGTCGATCATTATGCGTGTTTGGACTGTATCCGAACGTTAATGATAACCTCAATATGTTGTATCCCATTCGTGCATTCTTCGCATGCTGCTCCCCCATGAGCTTCGTCTTTCCATACTCTGTCACTGGTTCTATCGCCCCCAATGAAGAGATATACATAATCTTCGCATTGCTCAAGTTTGCTGCTTCTACAATATTTCTCGTTCCGCTCGCATTAATTGCGATGGCGTCAGACGGGTTCTTTTCGCAGCGTCGCCGACTTGGGATTGCAGCAGCATGGATTATGAGATCCGGATTTACCTCTGATACAATCTCCAAAACAGCTTTCCTATTAGTAATATCTAATTGTCGCAAGTCCATGGAGAATTTGTTTCTACAAAAAGTGCCTGTTACGTCGTGGCTTTCGCGAAGATCCTCGAAAATCCTTGCGCCTATGTACCCACTGGCTCCCGTGATCAGGATATTCATCGTGAAACTCCTACTCGTCTCAAATAGCCAATCGCATTATGGCTCCGCAAGGTCGATGATGAGTGGCGCATGGTCGCTTGGGTTACCCAGCTCACTTGCAGGCCGGCGCTCCTCTCGATCGACCCACACCCGCTTCACTAGGTTCACGACCGCCGCGTCGCCCAAAGCAAGGTCGAAACGGAGTCCTTCATCACGATCGAAGGCATCCCGTTGGTAGGGCCACCAAGTGTACATGCCAGGCTCTTCGGTTGTCGCTCGCAGGAGGTCCCGCAACCGATTCCCTTGCAGGTCTTTGAGCCATGCCCGCTCTTCATTTGTGCAGTGAATGCGGTCCTGAAGCCCTTCAGGATCCCAGACGTCACGGCTGTCTGGGGCGACATTGAAATCCCCCACAACAAGAAGAGGCGTTGTCTCAGGCAGGCTCTGTAGCCATTTTCCCAGTGCTGACATCCAGCTCTGCTTGAGTTTGAACTGGTCACTTTCTCTGTCCTTGCCGTTAACAACGTACGCATTCACTATTCGCAGTTTTCCTAGACTTGCAGATATGACCCTGGCCTCTCTGGGCGCAGGGTCACCGGGGAAGCCTCGTTGCACCTCTGTGGGCATCACAGACACTCTCGCCAGGCCGAAGACTTCACGGGAAGATGAATTCGCATCGAAAGTCCAGAGGTCGCACCGCCGGGTCGGATCATGAAATAAGATCGCAACACCGTTGTGGCTGGGTTGGCCGTGCAGAACCGCATGATATCCAGCGGCACCCAATTGCATGACGGGGAACCCATCGTTGTCTGCGATTTTTGTCTCTTGGAGACACACTAGGTCAGGTTCGTGGCGGCGCAGGAGGGCCAAGAGCCTAGGCAAGCGGGCCCGCACGGAATTCATGTTCCACGAGATAACACGCATAATAGTAAATTGTGCTCACCCTTTATCAATTTGATGCTCGTCGGAAACATCATGAGAAGGTGATCTTTTGATTTTTCAACATACTGCTTTCGCCACTTTCAACGTGTTGCAATGTCCGTTAGAATACTGCTAATTCTATCGCGCATTTGCTAGGCCTTGGAATTCTTCAGCGCTTCCTTACAGATGCAATTCCTATCCTCTGGAATTTCATTGATGCCTTCTTTTATTATTAGCTTTATTTTTTCTTCACTTTCTTTCATTGCTCTCAGTATTTCTTCAGCAGATACAGGGACCTCTTTGAATGAGTCATAATCCGTGACGGTGGCCAGTATTGCCAAGCATATCTCTCTTTCCCTCGCGAGGATCGCCTCTGGTACTCCAGTCATTCCAATTACATCGGCAAAGTTCCTGAACATTCTGCTCTCGGCCCTTGTAGAGAATCTGGGTCCTTCTATGCATACATAGATTCCTTCGTCATGGTATCCTATTCCTAGTTTTCTGCATGTTTTCATCAGCGCATCTCTTATCTCAGGACAGAACGGGTCAGCCAGCGAAACGTGGGTGACGTCGCCGGTATTATAGAAGGTGTTCATACTTTTTCTAAGATCGATGAACTGGTCAGGTATCACGATGTCGCCGGGTTTATAGTCATCCTTCAGCGATCCCACGGCACAACAAGAAACAATTCTCTTTGTACCAAGCTTTTCGAAACCTGTGATATTGGCCTTGAAGTTAAGCTCATGAGGCGGTATTCTGTGTCCTTGCCCATGCCTTGATAAGAAAGCAACAAGCTTGTCATTAACAGTTCCAACAAAGAAAGCATCCGACGGTTCTCCATACTTTGTTTTTAAAACGATCTTGGAAGAGTTGCTGAGCATGTTTGCATCATAAAGACCAGAGCCACCTATAATGCCTATTTGGGCTTTCATACAGTTAGTAACGCTTGAAACGATATTAGATTATCTGAGGTAGTAGATTGAGATACGATGCTCAGACGGTTTCAGAGGGGTCGGAAGGAATACGATATTCACAGAAGATAATCAAAATGCTGTCCCTTGATTATCGAGTAGAGGTTGAGACAAAACGGATCTTTTTTGAAACGCGATTGAAGCACGTTTATTTGTTGAACATTTGAAGAAGTGCGACCTGAGTCTTGTCGCGACAGATCTGTTCGTTAGCCCGGCGATCGCCTTCTCCTACCGCTGATTGCGCATAATATTCTGAAGTAAAAAAAGGTCTATCGCCCTGGGCTTTCCAAAGATTTTTCTCCGCCGCGCATATCGTCAACGGTTTATTGGAAAGACAGTCCCTCAAAAATCCTCTTTCCGGCTAACACTCTTTCATCCAATATAGCCTCAATCTCTTCGACAGATTTTATTTCTTGTTCATTTAAAGTACAGAGATCATACCAGCCATTAACGATCCGCTTGAGCAACAAACGCCACTCGTCCACAGTTCTTCTGCTAATGTTTGGATTCGACTCAAAGAATTCGATTATTGCATCGGGTTTCCTTTCTCGGGCATATTTCTTCACGCATTGGAAGAATCCATCAAAACGATGAGAACTTTCAATGAATTGCTGTACTATGTCATACCTAGCGCTAAGATAGAGAGACTGTAATTCAAGCCTGGTCATACCTGTCAGGAGCTGGATTTCTTTAGGCCAGCCTTCCAATTCATTCTTCTTAATACGAGACTGTGCAATGAAATCTTGAAGGACTCGGATACTGTAATAGAGTTTGATCTTATCTTCTTCCAACAAAACTGGACTGCTATAGTCACGAACATTTACGGCCTTAGATCTTAAGACAGCTTTGGGACACACTTCTTGTATGATGTTAAAGCGGTACGCTAGTCCGTTTTCTATTGTGCCGAGAACGCCCGGATCAGACAAGGTCTTTTGCATGATGCTCTGGAAATCATCAAAGTCAAGGTTAATTGGAACATCTGGCATCTCAGACTGCCAGCCACCGGCGACTCTCCCGTTGTAAATTACCAACATGTCGGTCCCTATTGTGCCGTCAACATTGTAATTGACTGCAGGATTCCCTCGTGCATTGCGGAAAGCGTCCTTGTCAAAGAGTTCGACTCTTTTTTTCAGAGTTTCTTTGTCTCGCAGGTCTGCTGCCAAATCTGAAAGGAGTAGCTTTGCGAAGGTGACCTCAAACTCATAGCCAGATTCCAGCTTAATCGTAAAAGCGGATTCAGTGAACTTTATATTATCATGAAGTGGATCATGGCGAGCTAGTTTTTCCCCTGAAACAGCTTTGCATAGGTCGTTCACTAGTGCCTCTTCACCCTCCAGCGAGTGGACCATCAGAACAAAGCTATGTTCATTTGGATATTCAGTCTCAAATATCCTGATTAGGTCCACGATATACTGTAGTTGGTTCTTATTGGGCAGAGCGATTCTTTGAACATGTTGTGAGTCGAGGCTTACCCTGAGGCAGATCTTTCTGCCATGATCTTTGTGTTCACCTCTTAGGAATGCATCGTACATTTTGCGGATTACCTCTCTTGCGCGTTTCTTATCTCTCGCCCAATGAGCAGCAGTGACCAGCCACGTAACGTCAGCACTAGTCTTCTCAACTATCTGGTACATCAAGTCCGGTTCAAGAAAACCCTCCCCTCCTCCAGAAACCAATAGATACCCTGTATTGGAGTCGTGAACAAGTCTCATTAGGCTAGTAACCCTGGACTCAGTCATTGTGTTAACTGAGTTCTTACCTTCAGACATATTCGAAAAGAACATACAATGCTCGCATCCTACAGGGCAACGGGAGGTGATAAGAGCACAAATGAATCCCTTGCCGTCAAACCTAATCTTGGGTGTGAGCTTTACATTGTCGACGATCTTCTGTCGCCAAGCCCTAGGGTGCTCGAAGGGATTCAATATCACATGGCTCAAAATGTTTCACTTCTGCAAAATCTAAGCATCCAAAGGGCTATAAGTATTCCTTTCTCATTGGCATTTGCTTTGCATTATTAAAGGCTCAAGGAAGACACGTCGTGGCCTTCCTGTGGACACGATGAATGCATCAATGACTTTGTTGAACACAAGATTAAGGAAATAATCGACTAGTTTTTTTCAACGAATATGTCAATCGTGAAATGACGGTTTAAACGACGGCGTCAAGCTAGCCCTCGGCACATTAACCCCAACTGGATCTTATTTTTCTGAATTAGGCTGAAAATGGGCATAATTACGTGTTTTCTTAGCTATTCTGAGAGGACTTTGGATTTGCTTGTAACTCAAATGAAATTATGATGTTCAGATAACGCAAGTAATAGTGACCGACGGGGCCTAGGATTACTAGTGTTGATGGGGCCACTAGGATTTTCTCCCAGCCCTCAGTGGCGACATCTCCCGCGGTCCAATGTCTTCTTTCCTAGTTTTCTATGCCTGTGGTAAGCGTGCACTGTCTTCGCATATTGTTTCCATCTTTGCGCTCGTGTCAAGATGACGGCATCGAAGGTTTGATTTTCCCTAGTTCTGCACTAATCGATATTACCTTCACAGCCAGGTCGAATGCCCTCAGAGTATCCTCAAGCTCAAGGCAAACTGTTTGGAAATCGAACCATGTGACGAACTCATCATAGGTAATTTTGCCAGAGTAGCAGTTAAAATCTACAAAGTGAAGGGTGTTCAATCTCAGATCAAAATCTGTCATGCAGTGGGCTATTGAATTCCTCCAATGCTTTCTTTCTTCCCAATTCCTTAGAAAAACTGGCACTGATCTTTTTCTGGAATCCAATTTCGTTAGGATCATGTCAACCGTCAAGCGTTTCAAATCCTCGACTTTAGGGGCAGACTTTGGATCAATCGCTAGACTCTTGAGAAAATACCAAATTCTGGCTAAATCATCGAAAACCCCTTCAACCATAAGCAGGTAAAGATATGCTTTAAAGTGAAACATCAAAGCTTTCTTCTCACCGAAGCCTTTATCTTCACAAACGACAAAGTTTTTTCCATAGGTAAGCGACGCCGTTTCCTTCTGGAGATCCTGCATAAAGTTTATATGGAATTCCTGGAACGGTCTAATGTTACGTATCACATTAGTTATTCTATTTGAGAAATAACGAAATGATTCTTCGCTTGCCTTGACGAAATCGACAACGCCCATGTTTCTAATAACGTCAAATGTTGAGATCATCTCCTCAAAGCATTCTTCCCGATAACTCACTCCAAGAAGCTGAGAACCTATAAACTCTCTTTTCATCGCAGAAGCTACTGAGTAGAGCAAATTGAGTATCGTTTTTTGTTGAAACGGTATACTTCCTTTTCTTAATCGGTTTGAAATAGCTGATAATTCTGTGGATGTCTCAGGAAGGCCTTGGTTCTTGAAAATGTTCACCCACTTAAGAAGATAAGCTACCGAACGGTCAATTTCCTTTTGATGATTAGCATCCATTCGAGCACTATATTTCCATCCTATCATAAACAATATCTGTTTTTGCTTTGCTGAAATACTGCGCGAAAACTTTTTAGCAAGAAAAGCACGAGTCCTAATTGTGACCCCTGATGTGGATAACACCCTACCATGATCACACTCATTTTGCATGGCCGCTTAATATTGATTCCAAAATAGCTATATTCCATGAACAGACAAAGGGATGGCAACTGGATATCGCTGAACAAACAATTAATGAGATTGGTCATAGCGGTTTTGCGGTTCTTTCAATTGTCTTTAGCTATTTTGAGATGATTGGAAAATACCAAGAAGGGTATGCAAATATAGGTCAATCGAGGAAGTATTTTAAGAAAGACTTCTATTCAGTCTTTCCAGAACTTAGTCAACAACCTCAGAATATTGCAGAAAACTTTCTCAACTCGCTATATGAGGGCTGTCGCTGTGGACTATACCACAGGGGTTTAACCAATGCCAGAATTCTTCTAACTGGCACAACTCAAGTCCCAATAACATTTGAAACTGGTGGTCAGGGAATGATTACCATAAACCCAGCGATAATGATTGCTAACCTTCAAAGGCACCTTCAAGATTATGTAACGGAATTACGCAACCCGTTGAATACTCGATTGATACAGAAGTTTGAAAGACGTTTTGATTATGACGCAGCACAACGTTAAGGTATTAGTATGAGTTCTCCAACTTCGCTTTTTGCTTTCCCAAATTAGTATACTTTGGTCTGCAGCAGCATCCCAACAAGCTTGATGAGTTTTGACCATTTTCTCCTCCAATCGTGAATGATCTTGCAATTCCTGTTGCTCCCAAAACATCTAATTTGTCAGCGTCTGATAGAATCTTTGCTTCTATTGTTTTTGGCAGATTTTCTCCTCTGAATCTGTGAGCAGCGATGCAATGTTTGACATTCTCTATCTTTCCGTCTGGATAGCCCAGCTCTCTTAGGATTTTATCACTCATCTCAGCACCGAGAACGGCATGATCGACATTCAGCACGTGGGAGTGTCCGTCTTTGTCTTCTCTAGTCCTTGCGATGTCATGAAGCAAGGCAGCGGTTTTCAAGACATCCATATCAACACCTGGTTCATAGCTAGCCAATTGAAGGCACAGGTTGTAGACTCTCATCACATGATTAATATCGTGAGCAGGACTTGCTCCTTCCATTTCCTTCCCAACAATCGTCTTCAACTGGCGATATTTCTCTTCCATAGTTGATCACGTAAAGAACTCAACTCTTAAACTTAAGTGGAATAAGCAAAAAGTCGATGATGCAACAAGCAGGCTGATTTCTCGATGCTCAATAACGTTTTCCCCGCCCCCGCAAAAGCTCTTTAGCGTAGACTCTAGATAGAGAAGAGTGGTGAAAAATGAGAATCGATGATTACCTGTCTCAATTCAGTGAGTTAAAGACCTTGTATGAATCGACCAAGCAAGACTTCTCGACAAAAGGGCCGATCCACCATGACTGGCACCACGTGCTTCGAGACCTTGCAAGAGCAGTCATGATAGGGACGACTGAAAAAGCAGAAATGAAAATTGTTCTGGCAAGCGTCTTGCTTCACGACATCGGCAGATTGTATCCAGAACTGGGAAGCGACCATTACGAGGCAGGAGCAAAGAAAGCTCCGGAATTTCTTGGGAAAGCTGGCTTCAACGATGAAGAGATAAGCAGAATAGCACATTGCATACGGGCTCACGGTCCTCGAGGAACAGAAGAACCCAAGACTCTAGAGGCGAGAGTGGTATACGACGTGGATGTCCTTTCATGTTCAACGGGCTATACGGGAGTTGCAAGAGTGTTTGACTACTTCATGAGAGAAGAAAAAATGGGCGTAAAAGAAATGATGGAAATTCCGAGCGGCAGGAAAGGCCCTAGACGAAATTTCTACACGAAGACTGGAAAGGCCATGGGTCAGAAGGGACTAAGGAAGGCACGAAATTTCTGGGAAGAATTAGGACGTGAACTAAGACAAGAAGAGCGAACTGTCAAAAAGATAATCCCAGAATACTAGGGAGACTAAAATCTTTCAAACATCGTTCTGGTGCTTGGAGGAATGACATGAAAAGACTGTGTGTTTGTGGAAGCTTCAGGTTCACGAGAGAGTTGGAGGAGTTGGAAGCTAGGCTTAAGGAAGAGAACGTTGAGTATCAGATATCAAAGAGAATGGGCAGTGGTGGGATTCTGGAGTGCCTGAAGAAAATCGATGACGCAGATGTTGTATACGTTGTCAATCCGGAAGGCTACGTTGGAAAGAGCGTGTCCGTTGACATAGGATACGCATACGCAAAAAGCAAGTCGATATATGTCATGCACCGAGTGGATGACCCACCGGTGATGGACTTGGTGAATGCTGTCTTGTCTCCGAAATCGTTAATTGAGGTTCTCAAGAAAGGTTCTCCCTCTAGGATGTGAGCTGAGAAACGTGCACGTTAACCAGAAGAGAGGCATTATCCGTCAAAAGGAGCGCCCGAAAGTGTTGGAACCCCTTAGAGTACTGCCAGTCTTAGTTTGCAGAAAGGGCCAGGTCAAAGATAACTTCATGGAAGAGAGACTAAAGCAGCTCAAGAAAAATCTGAAATCAGACGTTCATATCTTGAAGCCTGCTATTATCAATGAAGAGAAGGACATTTCACTTCTAGAGAAACGGCAGGACAAGGCAGAAGCAATACTTCTGTACAGACCTCATCTAGGTCTAGGCGACTGCATAATCAGAATCTCAGAATTCAACCTTCCCACAATCATCTTCAACGATGAAGGATTGATCTGCAACCCGTTAGACGCGCTGGAATACATCTATCCCAAAGAAAACGTCTGGGTTGCCATCGATTACCAAGACTTGAACAATTACTTAACTGCCATTTCAACAAAGAAAAAGCTGAGCCAAACAAAGATTTTGATTCTAAACGCTGACTACCCACACTGGGAAAGATTCCTTTGCCGCATCCGCGGAGGCCGAGAAGCAATCAAAAATAAACTTGGAATAGACTTGGAGTACGTGAACAGCGACGACGTCATAAAAAGATGGAAAAACGTAGATGAGAAAACCGCAAGCCAACTAGCAAAAAAATGGATCAAAGAAGCAGAAAACATCGTCGGAGCCGAAGAAAAAGACGCCATCTCAGTTGCAAGGTTGTACATATTAATGAAAGATTTGCTTGAAGAGAAAAACGCTCAAGCCTTAACCATGGCGTACGGTGACAACCCGCTGCCCGTCCCGTGCGTTGCCTACACTAACCTGAGAGATGAAGGAATACCGGCAGCGTGCGAAGCAGACATCAACTCTCTTCTCTCAATGACGATCATGCATTACATTGCAGAAAAGCCAAGCTTCATGGGCAACATGTTCATCGATCCAGCCGACAAGAACCTTATCATCAGCCATTGCGTATGTCCACGAAAAATGCAAGGATACAAGACCAGACCCGCACCCTACATGCTGAGACCTTATCACGCTGAAAAATTCACTGGGAGCCTGACAGCTTTCGTCAAGATGAAAAAAGGCCAAGAAATAACGTTGTGGCGGCTCAGCGGCGATCTCAAAAACATGTTGATTACAAAAGGGATAATTGTGGACAGCGTAGAACACAAGGGCGAAACTTATTGCAGAGCAAAAATAAAAGTGAGAATCAACAATGTAAGAGAGTTCGTCCACAAGGCTTTTGGAAATCATCACTTGATAGTCTACGGCGATTACACAGAGCAGTTAAGAAAGCTCAACGAAATTCTGGGCATAACCACAATAGAAGTATGAACACTTCACAAGTGAGTCCATACGACTGCCCGTATACAGAACCGCCTCAGAGATCATAGTTATTGACTGGCGGATTTGACAACCGCGCTATGGAGCGTGCATGCAGGACAGTTAACAGTGATTCGTTTTCTCAATTCATAATCCATATTAGCTTCAGAACAAAGAAGCCATTGAGGGTTCAATGTTGACTGAAACTGTAAACGATGAAAAGGTTGTCATATCAACTGAAGCGTTACCTTCTAATGAAAGAATAGCTGAGAGGAAGACGATAGTTTACGAAACTCGTGTTGACCCAACCGTGATAAAGGTGGCTGGGGAAAAACTCAAGGATCAACTGTTCACTAGATTTGGGTTCTTGAAGCCTAAGCCAGATGAGGTTCAATTCGTTTCCATCGAAAAGTACTACGAACCTTATTCGATGATTAATGGAAAGTATTTCATTGATTACTATCGCAAGTGCGCCTACTTGGTTAAAGTTGACGGGGAAGTTCTGGAAGTCGTTCTCTTAAATAACAAGTTTGAGCCCGTACAGTCGACGGATTCCTCTGCAAAAGATCACAAAGTGATTGAACTCAAGGGAGAAGAGCGGTTAAAGAACGAGGTTAAAGCCTCCCTTATCTTGGATCGGTCTGGACAAGACGTTACGCTTGAAAAACTCCCCTCTGCTCCTTCGGAAAGACACCCTAAGAAAATACTGGCAGAATCTGGCGAACAAGAAATCGCTGGAAACGCGGACTTGGACATCATCCGATCCAGAATAGTCAAACGCCCAAAGGACATAAATCGACTCGTCAGTGAGCTTTTTGAAGTTGACGAACGAGCCGTAATCTACACCCCAAGGTTTAGAATCCTGTACAGAAACCTGAAGACAGGCGAGGAGAAGACTGTTGAATTTGACGGCGTCACAGCTGAAAAAATCCAGCAAAGCAAGCACGCAAGTTCACACTGCATCCATCCTGTTCCTCCCCCACCTCCTCCACCACCATGAATGCATGCTTGTCTATTTCGTCGAAATCTAGCAGACACTGTCGAAAATAGGGAGAGAGAGCACGCGCTACGGGCAAGACCTGGCTAGGGTTCATCGCGGCTCTTTAGATGCTGGGGTTCCCTCTTTACGTCCATGTTTCTTGTCGCGTGTGTGCAAGTTTTCGAGCATTTCTACGGCCGCTCCATAGCTGAAGTTCCACGCCCCATCTTTGAACATCTGGTGTATTTCCACATTGTCCCATGTTCCCTGCAGGTCTCCTAAGAGCATATGGGCATCTTTGATGCACCCTCTCTCTGCCAATTGCCTGAAGGACTTTCGCATGCCTGCGGATTCAAACGCTGGGACTACAAGACGAACAAACAAGGCGTTTCTTTCAAGTATCCTTTCGTAGCTGGTGTTGTATGGAAGATGTTTCAATGCTCCAGTGAATCTCCTCAGGTTCGCGTTGCTTGGAAAGTTGAGGTAGAACAGGAAGAATAGTGCCGTCTGTTCTTGATTGGGGAACAGGTACACTCTGTAGCCGTTGATCAATCCTTGAGGGTTAAGGTTATTCTTGATCCTGCGGGAAACCATCGGGATGAATTTCTTGCCGTTTTTTTCTCCAATCGTTTCTGCTATTTCTGCAACGATTCTTCTCTGTGTCGTCCGTGCGTTGAGTTCCAAACATCGCAGGATGATGAGGTCAATCAAATCAAACTCTGCTCTTCTGCAGTTCTCAGGCTCATCAGGTCTTTCTGATACAAATGAATCGAAGGCTTCTACCCACATTTGCCAGTCGAACACAGAAACGCGCTGTCTTCTGGTGTAGAAATCCATGTCCAACAGGGGATACTGGGGGCTGGCGGTTGTGTAGATTTCAGAATCAGAAATCAGCTCTCTCTTTGCAAGCTCGTTGAGAAAAGCCTTCAGATCCCTTTCCTTGTCTGGAGGAACAGCGTAGCGAACGTAGTTACCGAGTTTCCATCCGTCTACAACGGCGAGATATCTCCATAGGGGGAAACTGGTAAGGGCGCGGCCGGCATCCTCTTCTTTTCCAGTTGGCGCGGACGCCAAAACCGAGTAACTCTTCAATCCCAGCTTGGCCTCATTGATAAGTGCCCTAAAACGGACAATGTCATCCTTGTCAAATCTTCGAATACGATAACCCACCGTCTGCTGGGGCGCGCCAACTGCTTCAGCCAACCTGCGAACGTTATAGACACCGTGCGCAAGTATGGCTCTGATAATCTTAAAGTCCAAAGAGTCAAGCCGCTTGAACTTCTGGGAATATTCAGCCATCGAAGGAAGCAAGCGTTCATAACTCATAAACTCGCACCACAGGGTCGAGTTGTCAAAATATACACGCAACCATTCTTAAACATTGCGCACGGAAACTCCATTCTGTATCGCACTCGCAATATTGACTAAAGACTTATATCCTTTGTTAGCAGAAATATCATTAGGGGGAAAAATGAGACCCATAATCCTCGTTGCAATCCTGCTGCTGTCCCTTTTCCTCGTGCCAATGACACTTGCCTTACAACAGTCGCTTCAAATCCCGAAGATCACACTGACTAGACTCAACCTTGATTCCGGCTGCCAATTCTGGGGAGCCACAACCAAGTCTACTGAGCCTGGAAGCGGCGGTGGAGGGCAGGGCGTCATCTGATTCATGGTAGCAAGTAGGAATGCTTGTCTGACAACGTAGGGTCGAGCGGTAATGACTGAGGCAATTGTACTCCCTTCTCTCCTTTCTCCCTCTCGTTTAATGTCCTCACGAACCACAACGCCCCCTTGCGCAAGGAGCACATACTAAACAAATTGACACGATTTTATTCGAGTGTACAACGACAAATTCGATGAGGCTTTTCGGTTCTAGCACTCAAGGTTTGATGAGCTCAATGCGCTAGCCACGGGGTTTGCCACTCTTCTTTGAAGAAGATTTCTGAAAGCTCTTCCCTTGGTCTGGGAGCAGGTGTTTCATTGGGTATGCCGATAGGCAGCAATGCGACAACTCGCATTTTTGCAGGAATCTTGAGCAGACGCTTCACCGCGTCCTCGTCGAAGGCACCTATCCAGCAAGTGCCGTAGCCTAGAGCCGTGGCTGCCAAAGCCATGTGTTCAAGGGCTATCATCGTGTCTTTTTCGTGCCACCTTGTCGACACCTCAGGATCACCCACTGCAGCCACGATTGCTGCAGCGTCACTCAGGAACCCCTGATTGTTCGCCGCTCCCGCGAGAGCCTTCTTTCGATTCGCATCTCGAACCACTATGAAGCGCCAAGGCTGGCGGTTAGCGGCAGAAGGCGCCAGACGAGCAGCCTCGAAAATCATTTCCAGCTTATCATCGGGAATTGGTTCTTGCCGGTATTTTCTGATGCTTCTGCGGCCTCTTATAGCTTCAAAAACGTCCATCGTGTTTGTTCCCCTTCCATGGAATGCACTTTGCTCTAGAACGTTAGCCGTCGCGTGTCATGCATATATGGATTCCTCAAGCAGCTGTGCGATTTGGCATGCAGGCGCTGACAGGTTCCAAGGTCATGTCTCGTTCACTGCAGCACTTTCCACCGCAAGGAACAGTGAAATGTCGAGACGGCGCGTTTCATCCGCGAAAGATCACTCTGAGAACTCTAATCTTGGGGATAACGTCCAAAGCTTGATGCTAGGAAGTTGTTCCTACGGTCTCATCGTTGTTGCTTTTGCTTTCTGTTGTTTCTCTTTTTCCGGCATTGCCACTATCTTTATCTGGGTTTTGTAGAGACAGTTCTTTGCTGCTTCCTTTGCGTCTCTTCGAGTTTCATAAGTCCCTTTGAGTTCAATCCACGGCAATGTTTCATCAACCTTTATCCATACAGCGTGCAAGTTTTCCACCATTTCCTGACCGAGAAAAAGGATTAGATTCTTGGCAATTAAAACGGTTATGAATCCTGAATAATTATCTGGGTTAAGCTTCCCTTTGGAAACTTATTTAAGCAGTGCTGTCCCACCTCTTAGAGTTTAGGAGAGAGACGAAGGTAGAGCCCGGCCGGGATCACGTAAGATTGCTCGGTTGAAGCGGTGCCTATGGATGGACAGAAAGAAAAGAATCCAAGAAGATGTACAGCGTGAAACGACGACTGAGCAGCGTGCATGGTTCCGTCAACGATTCTTTACGGCCAGAGGGAATTCCTGAAACACATCGTAAGTCTGTCAACGAGTTTTTAACCTTCCATGCCCTTTGTGGGCTTTTTTCAGGGGAGGCCGGCATCTGATGGCTTACTCCGCAAATCCGAGGACGTTCCTAACAGCGTTCAAGGAAACGCTGGCTGGACACTTCGCCGGCGTCGGAGGAATAATTGCAGGTCTCATAGTTGCTTGGCAGCTTAATGTTTTCCGAAGTGTGCCAGGACACGCGTGGACTATTGCAGTCTATCCGACCGTGTTGACTGCCAATGCCGTGATAAACGGTGTGTTCAGCGGGCGCTTGAACACTGCCTTGCACGTTGGAACGATTTCCCCAAGATTCTCTGGAAACATGAAAACCCTGAGTCGAATGTTTCAACGAATACTGATCTTGACCTTAGCGACGAGTATTGTAATGAGCATCGTTTCAACAATTCTTGGAACCCTGTTCTGTGGAGTGGCCCCTGCAAGTTTCTCAGATGTCTTGATAGTTGTTGTTGCAACAATGAGTCTAGGGTTGACCCTTTACTTGTTCACGTTATCTGTCACGTTTACTGCCTTCAAGAAAGGTGTGGACTTGGACAGTGTTGCATATCCAATTTCTGCCACGATTGCAGATGTTTTCATAACGGTCTGCTATGCTTTGGCAGTTAATCTCTTCTTCAACTTCGGCTACGCAGGACAATACACCATTCTCCTAATCGCGATCCTGCCCGTGGTTTTGGTGCTCTATTCCTTGCCCCGAAGCATCCACGAGAAAGGATTTTCCAAAACCATGAAGACCTCTATCTCGGCTCTGATGTTTGTGGCGGTGATTGCCAGTGTCACGGGGACGATTTTGCAAAAGATAAATGTTGTCGCAAGCCTTTGGAACGGGAACCCTGCTCTTCATCCCGCTGCACTTTTTGCTGCTTACCCCGCTCTGATCGAACTGATAGGCGATGCCGCTCTGGTCATAGGATCCACTGCTACAACAAGGCTTGTACTCGGGTTACTGGAACCCTACTTTTCTGCCATGAAAAACCATGCATTGCAGATTCTCGGTGCTTGGGCGGCTTCGGCTGTTGCGTTCGTTCCACTTTCGGCTGCATCACTCTTTCTGACCGGGACGTTTGGGCTGCCTGCATTCTGCCTTCTGACTTCCGTGTTGCTTGCGACAAACGCCTTCGCCATGATCGCTATGACCCTGATATCTTACGCACTTGCAATATTGACTTTCAAGAAGGGCTTGGACCCTGATCATCTGGTTATCCCTATTGAAAGTTCACTTGCGGGCACCATAACGACAACCGCTTTGTTCGTTGCCTTGTTCCTGCTACTCCACTTGGGGGGATAGAATTAAAATATTCCCTGCACTCTAGTCTCCTAGTTGGAGCGACCTTGAGCACATGCGAGCGTTAGAAAAGGTAAAATACAGGTCTGTACCAGTCCGGGATCTCTTCTTGGAAATGAAGAACCTGTCCGAGCTAATGATAGATCTGGCTTATTCGGCAGCCTTGTTCAATGATCGGGAACTCGCCGAAGAAGTCATGGAACTTGAGAACCGTGTCGATACACTGGATTATCTGCTGGAAATGACTATCATGATCGCTGCAAGAGACGCCCATGATGCGGAAGCATTAGCAGGAGTATCCGCTGCAGCCTCGGCAGCAGACAAGATCTCAGACGCTGCAGCAGACATAGCCGCAATAGTCACGCAGAACATAGGTGTACATCCGATAGTGAGCCAAGTTTTTGAGAAAGTCGAGGAGCGTTTGATGCAGGCAAAAGTGAGTGCTGGCTCATCAATTGTTGGTAAGCGAGTAGGGGAGCTTGATCTGGCGGCGAGAATGGGCGTTGACATCATCGCCGTTCGACGGGACAAGGACTGGATTATAAACCCGGAGAATACTGAACAGATTCGAGGCGGGGACGTTTTGATTGCCCGCGGCGTTCAATCAGGCATCAGGGAATTCAAGGAGCTTGCAGAACAGAAACCGCGGAGGAGGGAAGACTGAATGGCGCAGCAGGACCAAGCAAGGTTCGAGGAAATCGTTGAACGCCTAGTGGAGCTTAAGGACACTTCTGAACTCATGATAGACCTGGCCTACTCGTCGTTGCTTCTGAACAACAGAGAACTGGCCGAAGAAGTGCAGAGGCTTGAAGAACGCGTGGACAAGCTGCACACAGATTTCGAACTGCTCGTCCTCAAAAGCGAATTCAAGAAGGAGGAAGCGAAGGGCTTTCTCGGACTCATACGGCTGGGAGTGGCAACCGAAAAAATTGCAGACGCAGCGGCTCAGATATCCGAGGTTGTCCTGAGAGGCATTGAACCGCATCCCGTGTTACAGCTCAGCATAAGGGAAGCCGAAGAGACAGTTGCTTACGTGCCCGTTACCAAAGACTCCCAGCTTGTGGATAAGACTCTGGCGGAAGCACGGATCCCTGAGGAAACTGGAATGTGGATATTGGCCATAAGAAGAGGCAACAAATACATTAGACCTAAACCCGACTCTAGAATAGAGGTAGGTGACGTTCTAATCGCCTCAGGCTACGCCGACGGTGTGGAAAGCCTCAAAAAACTGTCAGCACGGTAACCAACATTCTGCCGAGTCCATAGCTAGACTACTTATTCTGAATGCACTAACGCTATAAACACGGTTTCCCCTCATATTCAACGAGGGACGCATCATCACCAAGAAGAAAGAAACCGCGGCCATCATCCAAAACTACACGTGTCCAAACCCATCTTGCCGCAAACCCTTCGTAAAACCATTGAAAGCCATAAACTTGGCCCTAGGAAACCCGGAACCATACCTCGCATGCCCCCGCTGCCTCACGGATATCACCACCCAAGAAAGCCCGCCGACCGCCGAACCAAAGCCAAACCTAGAAACAGAAACCCTCAAAACCACAGAAGACAAAGCCGCAGAAGAAAAAGACGGCACGGCACCGACAAAACCACAGTGCACCCGCCACTTCGGATACCTAAGCGAACGCTCAAACAAAGAAAAAATACCCGAAGAATGCATCACCTGCACAGACATAGTCAACTGCATGCTAAAAGCCGTAAAAAACCAAACAAACAACTAACACCGCGAAAACACCAGCGGTTTGAGTCTCAAAAAAATCACGGATTGAGTACTCAAAAGCAAGGGCTCGAAACCCAACATCAGCCAGTGAAGCCAAAGCCTCACATTAACACACGCGAACGCTAGCTTCTCAGAAACGTTCGAGCCACATCTTCCAGTCTTTCGCCCAGGATTTGCACATCATCAATGCTGCCCAGCCCTTTCTCGCAGGCCTTGCGAATGTGGCTTATTTCATGAGGGTCAAACCCCATAACCCTGCAACCGGTTGCGTCTGTCGCGACCGGATCTTTTCCAGTTATTATCAAGTCCATCTGAACAGGTGTCCCGTCGGAAGGACCACGGCCCTCCATCCCCACAAAGCCGTCAATCACCGTCAATACTGGTTTGAGCACGCTGTTAATGTCAACTATGACCTTGCTTATGCCCTTCAGGTGGTATTTTCCCTTAAACTTGTCAGGCAGAAGACCGAACATGTTCTTCATCCCCAACGTGACTCCCGTCGACATGTGGGTCTTAAGTTTAGCCGCACTCACAACAGCAGATTCAGTGACAATACGTGGAACAGTTATGCTTTTCAATGTTTCAGAGTTAGGAACATCTATCTTGACTCTGTCCTTCACGTGCCTCAGGTTGAGACATTCAACACCGTTGCGCTCACACATTTCCCTCATGCCAGTCGCTTCAAAGGCCTTGTCAGCACTGGTCATAGTAGCGTCTGATTCGACAACGTAAATCTTAACATGCAGATTCTTTAGTCTCTCTATGATGGCTTCAACCACCATTGGATCCGTAGTCGCTCCCGTGTCCCATGTTTTGACCGTTATGAAGTTGACTTTTATGAGCACCGTATCCCAACCGGACAGGGCAGCCTCATAATCCATCAAGTCCAAGGCCTTGAAAACAGGCTCATGACCTCTCTTGCCCTTAACAATCGCAACCTTCGGAGTCAACCCGACGACACGACTAGCTTCTCTGAAGCAGCTAAAGGCAGAAGACAGATTGCATTAATAAAGGTTGAGAACCAAGACTCAAGTTCTATTTGGACTTGGTTATGTGCACGTTTTTGATTAGAACGTACGGAGCCAGTGAAGGTAGATCCGCTTCAAAACCCCACCAGTGCACGTGCTGCCTCTCCTTCGAAACGGCAGCGATATTGCCAAGCATGGCCAAAACGTTGTCGCTTATGCGCAAATCCTTCAAAGACTGCTTGACTTCGCCCTTTCCAATCATGAAGATGCCGTCTCGGGGAATAGTTGAGAAGTCACCCTTTGCAGAATTCTGGAAACGCGTGTACCAAGTGTTAGTCAAATAGAGCCCTCTCCTCACCTCTTTGAAAAGTTCGTCCCTGCTCGCGTCTCCATCATCCATTTCGATGTTCCACGGTGTCGGGTACACCAAACCCGCATTTCCCGTTGTCTTGGTTTTGAACATTTTGGCGGTGGAAGCGTTGTGAAGGTACGTTTTGAAGACACCATGATCGATGAATGTGTTCTCTTTTGTGGGAAAACCCTCATCATCGAAAGCCCTGTTGGACATGGAATACGCCGCCGGATTGTCTTTCAACGTCACTACGTCAGGCGCTACCCTTGTGCCAAGCTTATTAACGAAAATAGACTGTTGCACGAGTACAGAATAGGCTGAAGCCATCCCGCCCCAAACCCCAAGCAAGGAACCAAGAATCAAAGGGTCAAAAATGACATCGTAAACGCCCTCATCCCCAATTCTTGGGCTTCTGGCCTGCTTGGCTATCTCGCCGGCCTTTGCCCCAGCACGGGCGGGCTTGAAATCCTTCAGGTTCGAACAGCATTCCACCCCGTGGCCTGAGGCTTCCCTTTCTGAAAAAGCCCTGATTGAAAGCTCAATTGCTGATCTGCTGTCAACGCCAATAGGTCCTTCGGAAGAAGCGATGTAAACGTCTTCGAACTTTGTGAAGAGTATGCCTCCGCTTTCAACTCTACACCCGGCTTCTTTTTCAGCCGCTTCTATAGCTTCAAAAACATACTCCGCTGGACTTTCCAAATTCTCAAGCTTCTTATCTGCTTTGCTCTTTGCGTAGTGGAAACTGCCTTGAGCAAAGCCTCCGAACGTTGGATTCTCCTCAGAAATCTTCGCCAGTTTTAACAGTTGCTTGATGCTTGCATCAGCGTCATCGAAGCTGTGAATCTGCGTGGCGACAAAGCGTTTCTTCCATGCCAAGGCAACATCGGTTGAATAGTCATTCCAAGCGACGCTGATGTCAACCTGATTGTTACTGAAACGCACCTGCCTATACTTGCCATAAGTCGTCTTCGCAACAACCTCATCTGCCCCCAGCGTTTTCGCCTTCTTCACAATCTCTTCGGTCTTGCTAAGTACGTCTGTCATTTCACAAACACTCTCCTAAGTCTTAGGCACGGGCCACCAGTGTACACCGGAACCCCCTGCTCAGGGTCGCCTTTCCCACACGTAGCCGCGTCAAACTCGACCTTTCTTGAAACCGCGTCGACGGCCGTCCAGAACTTCAACGTGGTCGTTTCAATAACAGGTCTTGCCACAGGATGCTTCAGTTCACCGTTTTCTATGAGATACGCCTCTCTCCCTACATAACGCTGGTTGAAACGTTTGTCATCGATGTTCCATTCGGTGAAAGACTTCATGTAAACGCCGTACTTGACGTCTTCAATCAGCTCTTCCTCAGTGAATTCGCCAGGAAGAACAAACGTGTTCGCCATCCGAACTATAGCCTCTCTATCATAGTTAACAGACCTTGAAGAACCGTTGCTCTTTGTGTCAAGCTTCGCAGCTGACTCCCTGTTGTGAAGGAACTCGTTTATGACACCCTCCTTGTACAGGAACCTCCGTTTGGCTCTAACTCCCTCGTCATCATACATGTAATAGCCGTAGCTGCTCTCGACAGTCGGATCATCCACAACGGTGACGGCCTTGCTGCCGATTCTCGTGCCAATCCAGTACTGACCGCCTTTATAGATGAAGGATCTGCCAGCCTGGCTCATCTCCCGACCCAAGATTCTGTCAGCCTCCATCGGATGACCGCATGATTCATGCGCCGCTATTCCAGCGACCTCTGACCCGCACACCAAATCCATGTTTCCAGGCTTCACTGCTTTTGCCTTTGTTATAACGTCTCTGAGAACCTTTGCATCGTGAACCATTTTCTCAGGAATCTTCCACTTGCTGAAAGCTTCCCACCCGCCACTGTAGCCGAACTGCTCGTATGCCTGCTCGGTTTTTCCTTGTTCAGCTACCGTGATGAAAACGTACGCGCCTATTCTCGGAACATACGAGGATATTCGTGAGCCCTCTGAGTTGACAAAATACTTTGTTATCAAGTTCGTTGCGCAGGATGATGTTGTGGCAGCAATCTTCACTTTTGAAGACGCTAAAGCCCTGTTAACTTCGGCAAGGGCGGATATTCTCTCTTCCAGCGAAACGTCTTCTATCTTCTTTTTCTGGTCAACAGCCCACTTGGTCTTAGCGCCCTTCTCTTCAGCGAAGACAAGCTTCTCCCTACGATTTGCACTGTTGGCATACTTGAAAGCCATGCCCGCAACATCTTTGGCTTCTTCTTTCGTCCACTTGTTCGTCGAAGCGAAGCCGATGCCGCCGTCTGCTATGATTCGCACGCAAAATCCGCTGTCAACAGCTGAAACAACCGCCTCCACCACGCCGTTGCGCAGCATAAGCCCGTCCTGAACCTGACTGTGCGCCCTCACTTCAGCATATTCGATCTTCCTGCTTCGCGCACACTCGAGGGCAAAATCAACGATTTCCTCATCCATTTAGCATCAACCTTTGCAGCATATGTGCTAAACCAGGGCATAAAAGTCTTTTAGGCACTGACCAGTGGAACTTCCTTTCGCGTTCAGTCTTGACTCTTCAACGTCCGTTCCAACGCGTCTATAACATTCTGTTTTCCCATAGCAAGAATGTAAGGGCCCAGCCTTGGGCCTTGGGAAGCACCCAACAGTACCGTGTATATCATCTTGAAGAATATTGCAGGTTGAAAACCGCATTTTTTCGCAGTGTTGAATACTGCATTTTGAATTTTCTCAGCGTCGTCCTCGACCTTCAGCACTTGAACCAGTTCTTTCACGGCGTCTCTCTCTTGCGTGCTCAGCCTGACCAAGGTTTCTTTTATCGCTTGAAAATCTGCTGCCCAGTTGGACGCGTATTCAATCCGTTTTCTCGCGTTGTCATCCAGTGGCTGATCTCGCTGCAAGTAACCGTAGCTTCGAAGCTTTTCGGTCATGTACTGTTCTTCACTGCCTTTAGGGGCAACCTTCGCCAGGTATGTCAACAGGTTGTAGGGCGCATGAAAGCCTGGTTTCGTGGGAAGCTTCATCGAGTAGCAATATTCGTACAGACCTCGAAGCTTGGCCAGTTCCCTGTCGTCCTTGACTTCTTTCTTTCCGAAATAGACATCCTCCAAGTTGTCCAGCTCGTCCATGTAGATGGGGATGTCAACCACGTCCAGCGCACGTGCCCCTACGAACCTTTTCAGCAGCAACAACATGAGTGACTGGGGAGAGCCATATCTAAACCAGGTTTGCGGTGTGAGCACGATTCCAGTACTCTTGGCGAGTTTCTTGCCGCTTTTGGCGAGGAACAGCTCGTATCTTGCGTGAACAGGCGGTTCCCAACAGAGTATTTCCCGGCATATGTGATCGTTAACCCGCACCGAATCAGCAACATCCTTGCCGAAAGCTTCAAACCTGATGTCCAAAGCCTTCCAGCGAACGGCGAACTCGCCCTTCCAGCTGAGCTTTCCTGAGCCTTTCCTGTAATCTACCTCGCCTTTGTGTCCACAGCCCTCAAGCCACCGTCCCTTCACTTCCATTCCTTCACAACTGTAGAGGATCTTATTCTCTTTCGCCACAAAGTCGTAAGCCTTTGTCGTGTAGATACGGCCGCAGTTTTCGCAAACGGCAAAGTACGGCAGGGCTTCCAGAAACTTTTCCTGTCCAATCTCTTGCTTGACTATTTCACCGATTTTTTTGGCGTTCAAGAGTATAGTCCTGATTTCCTCGTTGAACAATCCCGTCCGGTAAGCTTCTGCTCCCGACATGAACTTGTACTCTATCCCGCACTTGTCCAACGCTTCCATGAGCAGCATGGTCATGTGCTCTCCGTAGCTCTTGTGACACTTGTAAAAGTCCGGAATGTCCGTCACAGACTGCCCCAAATACTTCTCCAAAGACTCAGGCATCCCAGCAGGCACCTTCCTCAGCCCATCCTTATCATCAGCAAAAGCGATGAGTTCAGAGTTGAAATCCTGCTCTCTCAAAGCCAAGGTCACACCGAAAGACCGTGCTGCATCGCTCAAGTTACCTATGTGCGGCAAACCGGATGCTGCTATGCCCATTTCGGTCCTAATCAACCCTAAGCCCCTACCGAGCTTACGCTCCCTAGCAACCACCTTGTCGGCCATCTTGTCGTACCATGTGCCGTGGCCGATTATTTTCCTGCTCATAGCAAGTCTAGCCTCTGCATGCAATAGTGAAATCGAAATAAAAAGTGTTTAGAAAAAGAGTGGGTTTACTTTCTTCGGAAAGCAGCAGCTATCGCCAAGCCGCCGAGCACAAGCAGAATCACAGCTAAGCTGTAGACCCAGTTGTACGTGTATAGAAACCACGCGCCGCCCATGGCGATGAGCAGTAGACCCCAACCAAAATAGCTGAATGCACCGCGCCCGTACTTTTCCGGATTTGAACGCTGCATCACAGCCAACGCCATCAACCAGCCACCGAACAATACGATCATTGTTGCCAGAACCATCCACCACGCGGTCAACAGGCCCGCAGGTACATAAAGTAAGACGGAGACAACTATGATCACGAACAGAGCGCCTATTGTCAACAAATTCCTGTCTGCCATTTTAGCCATGCTTTAACCTCCCTTGGCTCGCTAGATTTTCGCGCCGCACTCCGGACAGAACTTCGAACCTGCCGGAATCGTCTTTCCACACTTTGGACAGTTCATCGTCTGGCTTGACGGAGGAGTTATCACCGTTCCACACTCAGGACAGAACTTTGAGGTTGCCGGAATGTGCGTGCCGCACTTCGGACATATCACTAGAGCTGCAACCGGGGCCTGCACTGGGCCTGTGGGCGTCATAATCTGCGGAATGAGCACCATGCCGGCTCCCAGGCCTGCTCCAGATGACTTTCCAAGGGACTCTGCAGCGCTCTTAACCGTTTCCATCCGCAGTACTTCGCTGGCACCAGTTCCGCCAGTTCTAAGCCAGAAAAGCCTCTCACGGTACTCGGGGGTTGTGTCTATTCCTTCAAAACGCAGGTCAGTGAGCTCCAAGCCTACGCGTTTGAAGTAGTCCATTATAGTGTTCTTCACTATCACCGATGTTTCGTCGAGCTTTGTGAATACGGTAAGCAGGTCGTAGTGTGAGAGTTCGTTGATTATCTTCTCATTCAGGAATCCTCGCAGGTAGTTGTTCACGCCTTCAGTCGAATACGCCTGTTGCCCACCTACAACCTCGTTGACAAACAGTTGCGCGTCTTCTACCTTGAAATAGAATGAGCCGTGAACCTGCAGAGGCGCAAGCTCCGTGGTCTGAGCCTGTGTGCCGTACTTGCCGGCGAAGATTTTGGTTGAAATGATTATGACGGCTGCTTTGAACGGTTTATCCTTGTACCCTGCGATGCGCGTAAGGATTCTTGTCAGGAGCGGCAGGTTCAACGTTGTCAGCGTGTGTCTTCCTGCGTTGAAGACGTCGTAGGCCTTGCCGTCTCTGAAAAATACTGCAACCTCGTATTCGTGGACGATTAGCTGGGAACCCCAGGTTATGTCTTCGCTTGGGTATCTCCACAGGATGTCGTCTGGCCCTGCGTTTGTCCATTCTATGACTTCCGGCATTTCAAGTCGCCCCCATTATTACCTCTTCCCTTTTATCAAGGGTCTCATCGAAGGTCTCCAGCGTGTCCGTTAGGTTCTGCACGCGGTCTTTTGCCTTGTCGAATTTCTGCTTGGAAACCTCGCTTCTGAACGCGTCGACTTCGCTGGCTATGCTGTTCACTTGATCAATCAGCTGGTTGTCGAAGTCGGTCATTCGATCAAGAGCCTCCTCTTGAATCTTAACAACGTCAAAGAAGCCTGAATACCCGTAAGAAGCGTGATTTACTCTTTCCGTAACGCGGTCAAACTTGGCGACAAGTCTGTCCATGTCTGTCAGAACGTCCAATTGGCGACGGTCAGACATCTTCTGAAAAACAGTTTTAAAGTTTGTTCTCGTCTGCGCCAGCTTCTGGTACAAGTGGTTTCGAATAAGCTTGTCAGATTCCCTGCGAAGTTCTTTCTCTTTGTAACCGCGAAAACCTGGAATTTCTGCAAGAATTCGCTCAGAGAGACGCATCTGCTTCTTCGCTGCTCCATAAACGTCCTTTTTCTCACTCAAGGTTTAATTCCTCACAATTTTTCTTTCGTTTTTATACATGAACAAGTGTTGCTTTTAAAGTTTCTTTACCATTCCCCGACTATTAGAACCTGTCTTTAGCCCAATTAAATTTTTATTTTGTTGTTTTTCTGTTTTTTCTTCTTGCTTGTTCATTGTTTCACCTCTTTATTGTTTGTCTCTCTTTCTTGTAAGAGTTTTGGCAATTCTATTTCTGCCCACAGTTTTCCGTATCGTATTTCTTCTTCACTACGGGCTTGTACGATTTGGCGTTTTGTTGCTGTGCCTGTGTGTTTGCATTTTTGGTTCGTGGGTGTCATGTTCTCAACTCAAGGAACATTCCTTTTTTGGTCGTTTTGTGGACGAAAAAACAATAAATTTTTTGGGATGGTGGGTTCCCGAAAAGTTTAATGTTTTTGAGGACTTTGTGCTTTGTGTTTGATTGAGCAATTTTTTAGGACTGCGAATTTTGGTTATGGTATTTTGTCTCAGTAAAAAATTGCGGAGTTCATTGTTCTTTGTTTGTGAGGGTTTCTTTAGTTGTTTGTTTTGTGCGTGTCGGTGAGCCTAACGGCGTACGAGTGGTTTTTTCCATTTGTTTTTGTGTGTGAGGACTTGCAAGGAATCGTCTTGGGTGTTGGTTTTGTGTTATGTGGAAGGTTTAGCGCGTGCTTCATATTCCTCTTTCAGCTTGACTAGAGCCTTCTGTACGGCAATGGCTTAGATTAGAAAATTCTCCGAAATACGACAAGTGATGCATTAGGCGTTTTCAGATATTAAGGCTAATCATTCGGCAAATATGCAACTGTCTCACCAACAATCTTACGATATCTTGGAATCAAATAGCCATTCTCTGTGGCTGCAACGAGGTCCAATAAGGCTTTAAGGTCTTCCCACGCCAAATGGTTAAGCTCTTTTTTCTTTTCTGGGTCTTGTTCCTTAAGTGTATTATCCACTAGCACCATAAAATCTAGCCAACGATTCAATATTATTGCTGTCAACAGATGAGTATTTGGTTCTATGATATCATTCACTTCTTTTATTGCTTCCGAAGTATCCTTGAAGAACTGCGGTCTAACTGCACCTTTTGTAAGGCGTTTCAATACAAAATAGATTTTGGAGAAAACTTGAATTTGGCTTTGTATATATCCAGCTTCACTCTGTCTCTTGAAACGGTATCTTTCAACCAGAACATCTCGTGCGATACCCAAGACTACTGTAACTACTGAGGCAATTAGTGAAGATAAGCCAATAATTGTCCAAATGTCGTCCATCTGGTCGTCGCTCCCTTAAATCTCACTTTCACCCATTGAACCCCTAGTTTGTCTTCTGTTGCCGTGCAGATTAAAGATTTCTGTCTTTTCAAGAGAGTCATCTAATAAACTCAAGTCCTTCCGTTTGGGTTCCTTGGTCATCTATATATGAAATAGTGAAATACACACTCTTGAGCTCATTCATATCGAACGAAGTGTTGTTTGTTATGTCATAAGAGTAATAGAATTCTGTTTGTTGTGCAGGGTCAAGTTTTGTTGTTCCAAAGGTGCAGTTTGCGTTCGGAATTTGAAATGTTGAATTATTGAAGACAAGTGTAAGATTCCAATCGGGCAAAATGTTTGCTGTTCGAGGACTGTAGTTAGATATTGTCACTGGAATGCCAATTGAAGAAGAGGTAGTGTCACTGCTTGTCCATTTATAAGAACTAATCGACACAGTAAGTTTAGCCCGAGGTTGCATGTAGAATCCAAGATAGAAATTCGCTTCAGTCAGAACGAGAGTTGCTATCGTGGCACATGCTGCAAGTATGGTTATGTAATAGATGAAGCCGTGTTTCTCCTTTTCGGACACTTCATGCGTACCTGATGGCTCAATTTCTCCTCTTTCCCTAAATGCCAATCCTCCACCAACAAGCAACAAGACACAAGGAAGTACGCCAAATAGAGAAGTGGCAATTAATGCTAGTCCCCCAGAAATTACTAGAATTATTCCGCCTCGCTTATTTCCCACCACTCCACCGACTATGCCTAGAGTCCCAGCTATGAAAGCTAAGACTATGTTTACGGTCAAGTCCGTATTGCCCCCACTTGCTTGGTCAATTACCATTAGGAAGAACGCCAGCATTCCAATGGCGAAAGAAACAATTCCTCCTAGAATTCCCAAAAAGAAACTACGTTTCATAGACCTTTTTCGTCTCCTCTAATCTCTGTAATCATTTGCATGGGTATTGTTTAAGTTTTCGTTGCCCTCTTCAAATGTATTTGATGTGGTTTTGTTCTGCACTTTCGACATAATGTTAATAGCTAGTTAGACAATGACCAGCCATTGTTTCCCCTCTTTTACCCAAGTTTACTCTAGTCTTTACCATGGGACTGCACTTAATCAAGTTTATTAAGTAGATTCTAGCAGTCTCTAAATCACGGATTAAGTGCCTTTATTGGTTTAGTTCTTTTACAAATTTTGGAATTAAACCGTGACTCTTCTTCTGGTGACGTGGTGCATTTTAGGGGTCAACGTGTTATTGCGCGTTGGTTGAGGGATGGTTGTGATATAGGTACGGTTTTGTTGTTGTTTGTGCGAGGGGAGCGTAGCGACACGAGCAATTCGAGCTTGTCAATGACAGAAAAAATGGGGGTTATTCGCGCGCGCTTTCTGATTTTCTCTACTGCAAAGAAACCCACGATCCACATAATAGCAATAACAATTGGTTGAATGCCAAACCATTGGAAATCTAAAGGATATTGAAGCAAAGAAGATAGTACGCCTTGAATCAGTGTTGCTCCGAAAATTATTCCCAAGATGGTTTTGAGTCTTTTGAATGAATGTTTTCTATAAATGAAATTAGAGACAAGATAAACGATATAGATAAAAACTGGTTCGAAACCACAGACTATTGTGTAAACCCAATTATTGGGATCATTGATCCCAAAAACTGTTTTCGGTTGTGGTAGTGTCGCATTTTTCAAATAGGCATAAATTTGGTGAACAAAATCGCTTGCATTTGTAATACCATAGGTTTCTGCCAAACGTATTACTTCGCTAAAGTCATGCTCTTTATCGGTTAGAGTGTAAGTGACAGCTCCGTTTGAATTAATTGCGTTATTCCACTTGGTTAAAATATCTACAAGTCGAGAATTGAGTTGTGGTTCATAATAACGTTCTCTGACTTCTTCGGATCGATTTAACGCATACAAGAGATCAGCGTCAAATATGCGATTCAATCTTTGACTGCACTAGCACTGTTCCAATAACTCGATTGGTTACCGCCTTTTATGATAAGGCAGTTGTAAAGCACATGGTTGATTTCTACGTTTTTTATTAATACGTTGCTTCCTATGTCAGCAAACATTCCAATGTCAATGATGGAATTGTTGCTGTTCCGAGCTGCAATAAACCCTGTGTTATCTCCCTGAAAAAAGAACTTTGTAAGTTGCAATGAATTATAATTATCAAATATTGTGTCCTCTACTCTTTGACTGACAGTCAGAGTTGTAAAAATCCAGTTTTCAGACGGAACAAACATAATTGCTGTGCCATAGTTGGATGAAAAATATGTTGTAACTTCATAAGATTGATTTGAATAGAAATCAAAGTTACTAAATGTTTCAGGGAAAAATGAGTTTAGGCTTTGATTGTAATCAGAAATTAAAGACTTAGCGTAGTTTTCAAATTGTTGGGATGAAACAACGCTTTGTTGGAAGAAGACAATGTAGATTAAAGAAAAGCTTAAAATGCCAATTATCAACACTGTAACAAAATATTTTATGAAAGAGTTTTTTCGATTTCGCTGTTTGTGATGAATTGGCAATGAAATGCCTTCTTACTTGTTTTTCATAATGAAGTTAATAGACCAATATGATTTGTGGTTGTTATTGCTTCGCGCGCGCGTTTTTTGAAGGTTGTCGGTTGATGCCTGTTTTGTATTGTCTTGTGTATAGGTAGGAGCGCGAGCGTTATGTGAGCGAGACATAATGGCTAAGCATGATACTGAATAGAAAAAGGGTGGTTTGTGTTTATTTGCGTTTTCGGTATAGTTTGATTCCGTCTATTTCGTCTATTTTCTCGAATCCTGCTTCAATTAGTTGTTTGGCTTCTTCGATTGTTTTGGCTGTTTTGCATGTGAATTGGTCGTTTGCTTCTAGGAATAGGGCTTGTTCAAGGTTAACGTATATCATCGTGCTTTCGATTGATTTGTGTCCGAGTACGGTTTTTACGTGTACGATGTCTTTGGTCTTGTGGTACTCCATCGTTCCTTTCCAATGTCTGAACGTGTGAAAGTGGATTTGGTTTAGTCTTGGGTTGTTGAGTTTTCTGGCTGTTGTCTTGCGGTGGGACTCGAAGGTTTTTCTTAATCCTCTTTTGTCGGCTTGGAATACTCTGTCGTTGATTTTTGTTAGGTTGTTGAACATGGCTGATAGTTTGGCACTCATCGGTAGTATTCGGCTGTTGCTTCCTTTTTCGGCTGTTATGTAGACGGTTCTTCTCTCTTGGTCTATGTGTTTCCATTGTAGTTTTTCGATTTCTCCGATTCTTGCTCCCGTTTCTTTTAGGAGTTGTAGGAGTGTGGCGGTTTTGGGCATTGTGGCTGAGGATATGAGTGTGTCTAGTTCTGCTTCTGTCGGTATGAATGGGAGTTCGTTTTCTATTGCGTATTTTGGTTGGTTCCATGTTTTTCCTATGTAGTATAGATAGCCTGTGTAGAGGCGGGCTACGTTGTTTTTGGTTATGTTTTTCCATTTGAGCGTTGCTAGTGTGGTCTTGACTTGTTCGGGGTCGTTTATGTTGCATAGTTTTGTGAGTCGTGTTAGTCTGGTGGCGACTGTTTCTAGTGTTGCGTCTGCTCTGCCTTCTTTCTTGAGTTCCCATACGTAGTTTAGTATTGTTCCTCTTGTTTCAGGTAGGTTGTCGGAATTTAGGGTAGGTTTATTAGAACCTGCCTGAAGGGATGTCGCCCTTTATTTCGGTTCCCGTTGCCCCGTCTATCAGCAGCTGATAGCCTCTGCCCTTGTACTCATACTTGACAAACCATATCGGCGCATGCAGATAGACCACTTGGCGCACGTCCATTTCTGTTTTCACTTCAATGATTTTATCAACGTCCTGCTGAATCAGAAAGCGATGATTTTCTTCAATCTGCTGCTTTGCAAGCTCAACCGCGTCGTCCTTGTTAACTTCGCTGTTTAAGACCTTGGCAAAAGCTTCGACTTTCCTAAAGTCAAAAGGTATCTTTCCCTCTAACGGGACCTCGTAATCCCTTGTCGGAAACTCGGTTGCTTTCCGCGCCAGAACAAGCCAGTCGTACTCCTTCTCTATCTTTCCCTCTTTCGTGACAGCCGGCGTTATGCGTTCAAAAATCCCCTTGTAAGTGCTTTCTGCCCTTGCGGAAACCACCCAGAAAGGCAGGTACGTCAGGTTCTTTTCCTCGATTTTTGACCTTTTCGCGAGGTCTGACGGTTTTAGAAAGCCTTCGCGCATCCACTCTTTGATCGGTTCTTCGATTTGTGTTGGGTCAAACTTGTTCAGCAACATCGAATGTTCGAACGTAAATGCCTGCCCGGTTTCGACGACAACCGTGTAGCCGCAATACTTGCACGTTGCTATTATTTCACCGGGTTGAAACGCTATCGGCGCTCCGCAGTGGGAGCATTTGATCTCATCAATGACGCTCATACATTCTACGCCTTCTGCTTCTCTCTCTTCAGAATCTCTTTCGACACGATGACGCCTGATGCGGAGGCCTGAATGAGTCCTCTCGTGACGCCGGCTCCGTCTCCGATGGTGAAAAGGTTGTGTATCTTGGTTTCCAAACAGTGACTCAGGTGTAGTCTTGAGGAATAGAATTTCACTTCGATGCCGTACAGCAGCGTGTCCCTCGAGTGCAGACCGGGAATCATCTTGTCCAACGCTTGAAGCATCTCTCGTATGTCGGCCAAGTAGCGATAGGGCAAGACGAAGCTGAGATCGCCGGGCGTAGCGTTCTTCAAGGTCGGAGTCACCACGCTTCGGGCGATCCTTTCAAGCGTTGACCTTCTTCCAGACTCCAAGTCGCCCAACCGCTGTATGATCACGCCCCCACTGAGAAGGTTTCCTAGCCTTGCAACGTATTTTCCGTAGGCTATCGGCTCCTTGAAAGGCTCCGTGAACGAGGTGCTCACCAGGAGGGCGAAGTTCGTGTTTTCCGTCTTCCTCTCCGCGTAGCTTTGGCCGTTAACCGTCAGGACTCCGTCGTAGGACTCTGTTATGACCTCGCCGTACGGTGCCACGCAGAACGTGCGGACTTGATCATCAAAAGACTTTGAATAGTAGATGAGTTTGGGTTCATAAAGAACGCTCGTCAGCTCCTCCATGACGGAAGCGAGAGTTTCAACTCGTATGCCGACGTCGACAGGGTTGTTGAACGTCTTAAGGCCTAAGGCCTGAGCTTCTGTTTGGAGCCATTCGGCCCCGATTCTTCCGGGTGCCACGATGACATATTTGCCGAGGTATTTCTCGCCGTTTACAGTTTCGACCCCTTCAACGGCGCCATTCTTCACTATCAACCCTTTCACGTCGCTTCTCGGCTTGAACTCAACCTTCCCGTTCAGTTCTTGCCGCATTTTTCGAAGAGTCTGAGCGCATCTTTCCGTGCCCATGTGTCGAATCTTTTGGCGGATGAGTTTCAAGCCTGCCAACGATGCTTTCCGTTCAAACTCCTCCACTTTCTCGTCGTCTGCTCCGTACGTGTGTTCAGTCGCCCCGAATTTCAGGTAGACCGTGTCCACGTAGCTTACGAGTTCTTCAAGCTCTTTGGGCGACACGTACTGGTTGAGCCACCCGCCCACTTCTGGAGACAACGTGAGTTTGCCGTCGCTGAAAGCTCCTGCACCTCCCCAACCGGACAGAACCGAGCATGGGTCACAATTGACACACTCGAAACCGCGACTCGCAGGGCATTTGCGCTGGTTTATGTCCTGTCCTCTGTCCAGCATCATAACACGCATGTTGTTTTTCTCTGCAAGTTCCAAAGCCGAGAATATTCCTGCAGGCCCAGCTCCAACGATTACTACGTCATATTTCAACGGGCTTATCCCCTGAAACCCAAACCTACATGTAGCAACTAGCATATATTTCTAGCGAGCGACTTAATGGGTCTTCAGCGAAGAAACCATAGCGTCCATGCTAAGCCCTCCCTGTCAAGGTTGCTAGGTCCCAGCTCTGTTACGCTTAAATGTGCGAACCGAAAATAACTAGGTGAAAAGGGCGGTTGATGAAATGGTCAATTTGTGGCGAGACATTCCGTGCGGTCCGGATCCTCCGCACAAAGTCTATGCAATAATCGAGGTCCCAAACGGAAGCACCAACAAGTACAAGTATGATTGTAAAGCTGGGTTTTTCAAGCTTGACAGAGTCTTGTATTCTGCCCTTTACTACCTTGGTGATTATGGCATAATCCCCCGTTCATGGTCGTTGGACGGAGAGCCCCTCGACATCTTAGTCTTGACAACAAAGCCCACCTTCACAGGCTGCGTGGTCACCGCGCGTCCTATCGGTGTTCTGACCACAGAGGACGAGAACGGACAGGATGACAAGATCCTTGGGGTACCGGTCGATGACCCGAGGTTCGAGGAAGTTCAAGACATGGGCGACATTGCGAAGCATTTGAAGACAGAGATTGCAGACTTTTTCGTGAACTACAAGAGGCTCGAACCGAAGAAATGGGTTAAAGTCAAGGAGTGGAAAGACGCGAAAGCTGCAGAAAAAATGATACTTGCCGCGTTTCAACTTTACAAAGAAGAATTTCACACCACCTGACCCGAGAAAGTGAAATGTGGACTTTTTCTAAGCACCTGCTCCTGTCGGAAACTAAATTTCCAGAAATTTAGATCGCTAGTTGCAAGCTGCTAGAAGTCGAAGCACCGGTAGTGAATGAGCAAAGTGTCCAAAGTCAAACTGCAATCTCAACTCACTCTTTTCGATGTCACAAACCTCGTGGTCGGAGCAATCATAGGAGCAGACATTTATGTGGCCTCAGCGTACGGAGCGCAGTACTTGGGTCCCTTTTCACTTGTTGTTTGGGTCATCGCAGGATTGATGGCCATCGTGATTGCACTATGTTTTGCTCAATGTGCATCGTTGCTTCCCAAGGTAGGCGGGCCGTACGCCTACGCAAGAGAAGCTTGGGGACCGTTTGCAGGTTTTATCGTCGGTTGGTCGCTCTGGCTTGCCGAATGGGTGTCACTGGCTGTTTTTCCCGGCGCCTTTGTTAATTACCTGACTGTTTTCCTTCCAGGCCTTGATCTGGTTTACCAAACTCTTATCAAAGGGCTGTTCGTGCTGTTTCTCATTGCTACGAACATTTTCGGAGTCAGAGCGGCCGGAAGAACGAATGACGTTCTTACTTTGGTCAAACTTGCTCCACTGATTCTCTTTGCGGCAGTTGGCTTATTGTTCGTGGTTGTTAACCCCGCTGTTGCGGCCTCCAATCTCTCCCCGTTCGCACCAAAGGGGTTTGGAAATTTCGGACTTGCTCTCGTCCTGATTTTCTGGGCTTACGCAGGCTTCGAAATTTCAACCATCCCGGCTGAAGAGATAAAGGATGCGAAGAAAACTATCCCTAGGGCCATCGTTGTTGGGATTGCAATCGTGACGGTTTTCTATCTGGTGACGAACATCGTGCTTTTTGCCGTTCGATCATACACTCTTTTAGGTTCAGACACTGCGCCGCTTGCTGAGGCAACCCTAGCAGTCCTGAGTTTTAGTTCCGTGCTGGTTCTCGTGGGCAAAGCAGTCGTGGGTGGTGGCGCGTTGGTGTCCGTTGCAGGTTCTGATGAGTCAGGGATGATAGGAACTTCAAGACTCGGATACGCTTTGGCGACTGACGGTCTGTTCCCACGTGCCTTCGCCAAGATCCACCCAAAATACAAGACGCCTTACTTGGGAATAATAATCCAAGCCGTCACGGCGCTGATAGCTGCAATCTTCGGCACACTGCCAATCCTGATGGCAACCTCTGTTTTTCTGTTGGCAATAGCGTACACGGCCACCGGCCTGTCAGTCTTCTGGCTACGCAAAAAGTTTCCAACACCCCAGTCTCGCTGGGAGGCCAGCTCTCTCATTCCGGCCTTGGGAATCATTTTCTCTCTTTTCCTAATCTTTGAGTGCGGAGTTGCCCAGATTGTTATAGGCCTACTGATGCTTCTAGTTGGAATTCCAATCTACATCAGGTATTCTCCGAAGAAAGAACTGACAGATCTCAAGAACGCATTAATCACCAGAGAAGCCGTTCTGGAAAGAGCCTACAAACAGGAGGACAGGTTTCTCGCTCACGTACTGCGCCACGTGAAGAGGGGATACAGGAGAATTAGGGGTAAAGAGCAAACGTGGCAGACAACAGACAAAGATTGAAATCTCGCGCGCTTGCAACATTATCTAAAACGAAAAAACGATATAGGACAGACGTTGAAATGTGTTAAGAGGCGATTGCAAAATGAAGGTATTTCCATATACAGATGTTGAATCACAGGACGCTGATTCAGGAGCAGAAAAGGTGAAGGTAAGATGGCTAATCACGAAGGAGATGGGTGCCCCCAACTTCGCGATGAGGTTGTTTGAAGTCGGTAAGGGCGGATGCAGTCCTTTCCATAATCATGCGTGGGAACACGAAGTTTTCATACTTGAGGGCGAAGGAACTGTTATGAGCGAAAAAGGACCTAAGAAGTTCAAACAAGGCGACGTTGTTTTTGTTCTTCCAAACGAAAAGCATCAGTTCAGGAATGAAGGCAAAGGCGTATTGAAGTTCCTGTGCCTAGTACCTATCGAAAAGAAAAGTGAGTGAGAGCGCACTAAGCTTTATATTTCGCCGCCAGCGCGAGGCACTCCATGCCTTCCAAGATGGGGAAGAGGTACCCAAGCCACTACACCGAAGAGGAGCTTCGAGCCCAAGCCCGTGAACTCGAGAGCGCCGTCACGATCCCTGCAAACGTTGAAATTGAAGCTGACCACAGAGTACTTGACCTCGGTGAAGTGGAGAAGCTCCTGAGGCAGGCTAAGAACATCATCCTCCAGGACTGTGGCTACCGCACGGACAAGGGGAACTGCGATGCCCCGCGAGACGTCTGCATCACCATAGACCCGCCGGAATATTACATCGCCAAGAACGCAAGATGTCACCCCCATGAGTCCACGCTGGAGGGGGCACTCAACGCTCTGAGGAGGAGCCACAAACTCGGCCTTGTCCACATGGCTTACACGATGAAGGACAACGATCATCCCACGATAATGTGCAGCTGCTGCCCTTGCTGTTGCCACACGCTGGGCGGACTTCTTCGCCACGGTATAGCGGCGCAGGTTCTTACATCCAGGTTCGTTGCCGAGGAGGACGAGGAAAAGTGTGCAGGGTGTGGTCGGCGTGTTGACCGATGCGTCTTCGGGGTCCGTCACCTCGACAATGGCGAGCTTAGGTACGACAGATCCAGATGTTTCGGCTGCTGCCTCTGCTTCTCTACATGTCCCGCCGGTGCGATATCTCTCGTACCTCGAGCGAGCGCTTGAAAGAAAAATCGTGAACGTTTTTTTAGGTTTACAGGTCAATCCTTTATTGCTTCAAGCAGACTCATTACGTTCCACAGTTTGACTCTGGTGTAAGGTGGCATGTTTGGATCCTGCAGGATTTCGTCCATGAGTGATATGGCGTTCGCTGCTCTGACCGCGGGTGTATACTCCTTTGATTGTAGAGCGTCCATGGAATCCTTAGCGGCTCTTCTAATGTTTCTAGGTGTCGTGTTGTCCTCGGAAACAGCTCCAAGCACGGCTAACGCTTGTTTTATCCGCTCTTCGTATTCCTCCATTTTCTTCTTTCTAACCATTCTGCCACCTCGCGTAATCCGTGATAGCCTTGTTATATAAGCTGGGATACCTATTTACTTTGGGGTTTTAAAGCTTGTCGCGAAAACCACGTGAAGAGCCGCACATCAAACGGATGGCTGATCTCCTGCGTCAAGGCTCGACACTGACAGAGTTGGCCTGTCCCGCGTGTGCTTCGCCTTTGTTCAGACTGAAAAACGGTGACCTGTGGTGTGGAAGGTGTGAGAAAAAGGTCATAGTGGTGAAGGAAGGAGAGGGAGAGACAGAAGCAACAGGCTCCATCGCCCTCCAAAACCTCGAAGTCACCCTTCTGGCCAAGGTTCAGACAATACAGAACAGAATAGAACACGAAGAGAACCCCGAAGAACTGCAGAAACTGAACACTGTGCTTTCCGGACTCTTAGAGAACATCGAGAGAACAAGAAAAACAAAGAAGACATAGGCGTCTCATGGCAATGCTCGGATTCTACGCAAACTTTCCGCAAACCATTCACAAGGCAGAAACCTTCTCCACCTCAATCTCGGACAAGAAGCTGCAGCAGGTGCTGGTAGAGGCTCTGTACAAGTTGAACAGCGAAACCCTCAGCTTGGAAGAAGTCTCTACGCCTTCAATTCCAGGTTGCAAGGTCATTTTC
>Ga0187870_1000584_pt1 | contig 40442 bp, 28 predicted proteins | sample June2016WEW_13_1_3_FD_132974 | JGI IMG/M metagenome (GOLD analysis project Ga0187870, IMG submission 132974) | Peatland microbial communities from SPRUCE experiment site at the Marcell Experimental Forest, Minnesota, USA - June2016WEW_13_150 | ecosystem: Environmental > Terrestrial > Soil >... | reverse complement strand
GGCAAGGGCGAGGAATGGGAGTGGTTTGTGGAGGACAAAAACACCATGGTCTTGAGACGAAAAACCAAGAAAACACCCAGGAAACTCCGTAGCGCTTAGCTTGACGCGTATGCGCTCCCAGCGGGACCCCGGCGCGCCGGGGCCCTGGGTAAAGTGCAAAAACGGATCGCCCCCCTTCCATGCGCTCCGAGCGCATGGAAGGGGGGAAGGGGGGCGCTCGGGCTCAGCCCTCCAGCCTCCAGCCTCCAGCCTCCAGCCTCCAGCCTGCAAGGCTTTCGCCCGCGCTCGGGGGCAGTGTCGGCATGCGTTTCCGGCGCCCTTTCCACCTTGACGAACACTGGATGGCTGACATAATGGCAGCGACCACGATGAGAAGCAAGAGTGACCCAAACCAAACCGTTTTTATTGCGCCAGCGTCGAGGACCAACCACTAATCAGTCTGTCAACTCTATGAAACCGGTCAGAATGGCTCAGGGTACTTTGTTATGGAACGGCAACTTATCAACGCGCACTCGCGCTTCCCAACCGGCCGTGCCCAGGGCAGGCCGAAAAGCCAAGTGCGTGTGGGGCGCGATCGGGTTCTTGTTGATCCAGGCTTTTGGCGTCTCGCAGATGAGCGCGGAGATAACCTACGAGGCCGAAAAAGGCGTGCTCTTGAACGGGGCCAACGTCCAAGGCTCCGACAAGGCTTCCGGGGGCGCCATGGTGGGGTTTTTGGGCGGGGAGAAAGGCGGCGCGGTGGTTTTCGAGTCGGTCACCGTTGCCCGCCGCGGCGCTTACATCCTGGCCGTGCGCTATGCCTCAGCCGATCCGCGGGCGCTCAACATCACCGTGAACGAGGAGCAGAAGCTGAGATTACACTGCCCGGCCTCCAGCGGCTGGTTTGATTTCGCGGTATTGAAGGCGGAGATAAAACTGAAGGCCGGAAACAATACGATCAGGCTGGATAACGACCGGGGATGGGCGCCCAACATCGATAAGATCTCGCTCACGCCCGTGCCGTTTTGGCGCCGGTTGGGGGTTTGGCTTTGGTTTGGATCAATTTGCATTGCGGGCCTGCTGGCGGTTTTTCTGGCGATGGTCTTTCGGCGCAAGCGTGCCTCCGGCTAGTGACGGCTGACCCCAAAGTCCTATGTGCGGAGCAAAACGAGCCCTGTCCACGGACACCTTGCCGGCGTTCACTCTCCTCGAGTTGCTCGTGGTGATCGCCATCCTTGGCATCCTGGCCTCCCTGCTCTTGCCGGCGGTGACGCGCGCCAAATTGAAAGCCCACCAGGTCAGGTGCCTGAGCAACGTCAAGCAGTTGTCGCTGGCCAGCTTCATGTACGCCGAAGATCAGGGCCGGCACTCCGGCTATAACGATCCTGCTTATCCGGGAGGACTCTGGATGGGGACGCTCATGGCCTACGCCAAAGAGAAGGGCCTGCGGGAGTGCCCGTCGGCCCCTTTGTGTTCTCCCCACACCATGACTGGAAACGGGCAGGGCGCCGCCGACCGGGCGTGGGTGCGCTGGACGACGAACAACGCCACCATGTTTTACGGCAGTTACGGCTATAACGGCTGGCTTTATTCCGATGGGCGAGTGGACGGCGACACCAGCAGCATCCACAGCGAGTTTTTCTTCAGGCGGGAAAGCACCATTCAGAAGCCGGTATTGACCCCGGTTTTTCTGGACGAGAACTGGGCGGACCTGTGGCCGCTCGAGAAGGACCTGCCCTATGATGACCTGTATAACGGCAGCCCCTTTACCGATCGCAGCAATGAGATGGGGCGCTGCACCATTGCCCGGCACGGCAGCGGCAATCCCAGCAGCGCGCCGCGCGATCAGCCTTTGGAGCAGAGAATGCCCGGGGCGATTAATATCGGCATGGCGGATGGCCACGCCGAACTCGTGAAGTTGGAGGACCTCTGGAATTACTCCTGGCACCTCGACTGGCAGCCTCCTGCCACGCGGCCGGGGCGCTCCCATTAGAGTCTTTGGTCGCAACATCTACGTTTTTGCGTGAATGTCTTGGCATGTTTCCTTTGGAAGGCCCTGATTCTTCGGCGCGGAGCGCCGCATTTAACGCGGCGGGGGAAGGCCCACGTTGCTCTTCCCACTCAGCAATTGACGCTTCGCTCTTGGTTGCGGCTCCGCCGCGTTAAGGGAGAGGCTTAAGGGGTTGGGGTCGCGTCAATACTCTTCTACATTTGCTTTTCAATTCTGGCCGTTTTCTGACGCAATTCCGGAGCTCGTTCCATTCGCCGGCCGAAGCGGGTCAGCGCCTGGGCTAAGGGCTCGTGCAACAATAAATTCCGATTTTCTCCAACCCGGAGGGTTGGTAGAAGGTAGCCGGTGGTCGTTCAGGGTAAAGGGGGAACGACCACCGGGCAGGGTGCCCTCTGGCGCTCGCACCCCGGAGGGGTGCCAGAGAATGATGTTGGAATTACGCCTCGCCTTCGGAACTTGTTTTTGCATGAACCCTAAGGCCCCATACCCCATTACCCCGGCTGACCGCCCAAGCTCAGCCAACGACAGTGAGCGCCGCCAGCATAGTTGAGGCAAAGCGGGGCGATTTTCCTCACGGTTCGTGAGGGACGGTCGCCGCGGTCCGTCAATTATCTTGAAAGCCTTTTCTGGCCTTGCCGTGGCTGTCCAGCCCCCCTTTCCCGATGCCTTTAAGGCAACAGAATTAGCAGCAAGTAAAGCAGGCCAGACAAGCACGGTGGCGCAGGAGATGCCGCAACCGAGCGGAATGCTGCATTGGCCACATTGGCTGCATTGGCGACATTGGCCATTTTTTCCAAAAAACTGGCCGGGCCGCGGCCGCTTCAAGGAGGACCCCACCGTTTCGGTGGTTCTGCCCTTGATAATTGCGCCGCTCTTCAGTGCCGGTACAAGAACTCGGCGCTGTTGATCAAAGCCCAGGCCAAATCCAGGGCGGCCTGGCGGCCTTGCAGGCCGCCTGACTGCGCGTAGTCGCCGGCTGTCTTCAGCTCCTCTGCTGTCGGGAAGCGCGAGAGGATGGCCAGGTAAAGCCTGGTGGTCGCCTGCCGGGGATTCTCTGCCGATTGCAGGAGGGCCTGGAGCTTGCGGCCTTGCTCGAGTTTGCGCTGGATATGGCTCGAATTCAGCAGGTGCAGCCGTTGCGCGGCCGTGGGCTGATTGTTCCGCTCGGACTCCAAACCGGTGTCGCGCGCCGAGCGGCCGAACATTTCGAGAAAAGGACTGGTGATGCTGGCGTCGGCCAGGGCGATCGAGCGCTGGTCCTCGGGGATGAACGTGAACGGCTCCGGGATCGGGCTGGAGTACTTTTCGGTCGTGCCGGTGATCTGATCCAGCGCATCAATGAGCACCTCCGCTTCCAGGCGGCGCAGCGGGTAAGAGGCGAAATTTGCCTCCGCCTCGGGCTGGTTGCCCTTGGGGATGGAGGAAAGCTGGTAGGTTTGCGAGTTCAGGATGAGCCGGTAGAGGTGTTTGAGGTCGTAATGCGCGGCGACCAGTTCGCGTTCGAGCAAGGCCAGCAATTCCGGGTTGCTCGGCGGATTGTCCGGCCGGAAATCGTCCGGTTCGTGAACGATGCCCCGGCCCAGCAGCCACGACCACACCCGGTTGGCGATGTTCGCCGTGAACCACGGATTCTTCGGCTCGATCAGCCAGTCCGCGAAGACCTCCCGCGGGTCGCGTTCCGGCGGCAACGGCGCCGGCCGCCCGTCCGGGAACACCGCCGCCGGCGGCGGGTTGGTGGCGGCGCTCTGGGAATCGAAAAAGACGATCTCCTCCTTCCATTCCGCCGTGTACTTGTAGCCGACCTGGGAGAAAAAGGCGGACAGGCCCGTCCACCGCTCTTTGGGCCAGCTTGCCGGCCGCACGCCCATGAAGGTCAGCGCGACCGCCTGGGCGATGGCCAGCGGTTTCCTGCTTTGCAAGGCGCGGTAGAAATTGACCTGGGGCACGCGAAAATTGCTGCCGCTGGCCGTGAGCAACTCCCGCGCGAACCGGTCGTAGGGCAGGTTCTCCCGGAGACTCGTGCGAATCCAGCGGTGATAGGCCTGCACGGCGTTGGGCCACAAATTGATGGGGAACTCCGATTTGACCCGCAGCAGGTCGCTCCATTTCATGGCCCAGTAGTCGGCAAATTCATCCCGCGCCAGGAGCCGGTCAATCAGGGCGCCGCGTTTGTTGGGCCGCGGGTCCAACAGGAACGCCCTGGCCTCTTGCGCCGTCGGCAGCGTCCCAATCACGTCCAGGCACGCCCGCCGCACAAAGACCGCGTCCGAACAGACATTCGCCGGCGGAAGGTTCAGCTCCTTCAACTTGCGGAAAACCAACTCATCGATTTGGTTTCGCGGCGAGCGCGGCAGTGGTTCGGCGCGTTCATACGGGCGCACGACCCCGCCGGGCGCCGCCGCCCTGGCCAGCGTCGCCAGGACGGCCGCTGCCACAATCAATGCTCTCTTTGCCATTTGCTGCACGGCTACAGTCTGGAATCCTCGCGGGCGGCGAAGATTCTCCGGTAGCGACGCCTTCCAGTTGCCTGCCGGCAGGCGGGCCGCGTCCCACTTTTTGGCCCGGAGAATTCCAAGGAGCCGGTCCCGACAAGTCGGGGTCTTATTCCACGCGTCCCGACCGGTGAGGTTGTCGCTGCGCCGCGCTGCGAGCCAGGCGCCGCCTCCGGCCGGACGAGCCTTGCCGACTCGAGGCGGTCAGACGTTCCGGGGCCTGCCCAAGTTACGTTTCCACTCTGGCCAGCCAAGCCGGATTGCATTATTGTGCTCTGAATGACGAATACCTTGCCCAAACCGGAGGTCATCATCACCCACGAGAGCGATCTCGATGGGCTGGTGGCCGGGGTGTTGTTGCAGCGCCTGGCGCGGCAGCTCTTCAACACGGACGTGCGCCTGGAGGCCTATCACTACCACACCTGGCGCCAGCGCGACCTGCGCGAGCGCGCCGCCTGGGTCACGGACCTGACCTTCGAGGCGCGGCTCGACAAGCCCAACTGGGTGATCATCGATCATCACGCGACCGAGTTGCCCGCCCGCAACGCCCTGCTGATTCACCACTTGGGCAAGTCCGCCGGGCTGCTTTGCTACGAACTGTGCCGGCCGCACGGCCTCGGCTCCCCGGTCCTGGACCGCCTGGTGCACCTGAACGACGTGGCCGATCTGTTCCTGGAGGACGACCCGGATTTTGTGCTCGCCAGCGACTACGCAAACCTGGTCAAGAGCTACCAGTTTTGGAATCTGCACGCGCTGCTCGGGGGCCAGCTCGAGCAGTTGCTCGGCCATCCGCTGCTGGAAGTGATGGCCGTCAAGCGCTGCATCGAAGACCCCATCGGCCTGGCCTGGAGCAAGGGGAACATTGCTCATCTCAGTCCCACCGTCGGCCTGGTCAACACCGTCATCGGCAACAACAACTTGATCGTGCACCAACTGCTCGAGCAGCAGGCCTCGAGTTACCCCGTGCTCCTGACGCTGTTCCGGCGCGCCAACGGCGTCATTATCGCCAGCCTCCGCAGCCGGAACGGCCAGGCGCTCAAGGTGGCCGAAACCCTCCAGGGCGGCGGCCATGCCAATGCCAGCGCCGCCACGCTGCCTCGCTCCGTCAAGACCATCCCCGACGCCCTCAACTACCTGCGCCTGGTCCTCAATCCCAGGAAACCGGACCTCAGTACCCCCGAAGGCCTGGCCGCGGCCCTGGACGCCGCGCAAACCTGAGGCGGACCTGCCTGCTTTGCTCATTGCCCTGGAGGCCGAGCCGGCCTAAGCTCCGCCGCGTCTATGGCTCAAACGCAATCACCGCCCATCCTCCCGGCTCCGCGCGCCGACGGTCGTTGGCCCAACCAACTCCGCCCGGTGCGCTTCCAGAACCACGTCGCGCCTTACGCGAGCGGTTCGACATTGATCGCGTGCGGCAATACGCGCGTGATCTGCGGCGTGACGGTCGAGGAGGCGGTGCCGCGCTGGCTCAAGGAGCAGAATATTACCGGTGGCTGGGTCACCGCCGAATACTCCATGCTGCCCTATTCCACCCTGCAACGCAAACAGCGGGACATCACCAAGGGCAGGATTGACGGGCGCTCCCAGGAAATCCAGCGCCTGATCGGCCGCGCCATGCGGGCGGCGATCGATTTGCAGAAACTGGGCGCCCGCACGATGTGGGTGGATTGCGACGTCTTGCAGGCCGACGGCGGGACACGGACCGCCGCCATCACGGGGGCGTATGTGGCGCTGGCGCTGGCGCTGCGAAAATTGCTGGCCGAGGGCAAGCTGACGGAGAATCCCCTGCTCCAGGCCGTGGCCGCCGTCAGCGTTGGCATCGTCGAGGGCCAGCCACTGCTGGACCTGTGCTACAGCGAAGATGCGGCGGCGGCGGTCGATTTGAACCTCGTGGTCAATGCCGCCGGGCAGTTCATCGAATTGCAGGGCTCCGGCGAAGAAACCACCTTTAGCCAAACGCAGCTTGCGGAGATGCTCGCCTTGGGCAAGGCCGGCATTGCGGAACTGCTCCAGGCACAGCAGGCGGCCTTGACGGGCTGAGCGCGCCAGGGTGGTGAGTTGCGCCTGCAAACAGCAGCTCCAGGAGCATTGGCGCCGCCGCCCTGAAGTCAGTCATCCTCCGCCGCGACCGCCCAGGCGGGATAGGGGACCTGCGAACCTTTCATGGCGTGCCAGAGAATGCGGTTGAGCAGGTCCTCGGGACACTGGTCCGGCCGTTGCAGGGGCAGCCGCGCCGAGGCATAGGCTTCCTTGCGCAGGAGCGAATCGGAAATCTTTTTGGGCTCCGGATTCATCTGGTCCAGCGGCACGTTGTTGCCGACCGCGACGAAGGGCGTGAAATCCGGCACGTTCGTGAAGCAGTCAAACATCGGCGTGGCGGTGGCATCCATCTGGTTCATCGGGGGCAGGCCGAGGATGAGTTCGATGGTGCGCAGGAGGCTGGTCTGATTGTATTGGGTGCTGACGACGGCCTGGCGGCGGGTGTAGGGGCTGATCACATAGGCGGTCGTCCGGTAACCGCTCACGTGGTCCCAGCCCGCCTGCGGGTCATCCTCAATCGCCAAGATGCAGGTCTGCGGCCAAAAACGGCTGTGGCTCAGCGCCTCCACAATCCGGCCGAAGGCCAGGTCGTTGTCCGCCACCTGCGCCGCCGGTGTGGGCGCGCCCGGGCTGGTGCCGCTGGTGTGGTCATTGGGCAGACAGATGATCGCCAGGTCCGGGAAACGCCCGCTCAGCTCGAACTGCTTGAGTTCCTTGATGAATTGCGCCGCGCGAAAGATATCGGGCACATCCAGGTCCCAGCCGACGGTGTTGGTGGCCAGGTACGGCCGCAACGATGCGATGGCCGGCTCGCTGTGGAGGTTGATGGCATCCGTGCGGTTCAGGAATTCCTGGTAATGATCCAGGAACTTCGGCAGGCCGTTGCGCGACGGGTCCTTCCAGGACTTGCGCGTGATGGCGAATTCGCCGTAATCGCGCAAGGACTTGCCGTGGGCCAGTGCGTGGTCCCAGATGAACCCCGCCGGCGAGTAGGCCAGGGCATCCACATCATCGTCTTCCATTCCGTCCGGGTAGCTGCGGGGAAAGCCGGCAAACGATTTCTCCATGTAATCGGTGGCCAGGGCGCCGCCCGTCCATTGATGGCCGTCGGCGCTCAGAATGCCCGAGCAGTAGGTGTTGTCCAGCAGGGTGAACTGGCGGACCAGTTTGTGCTGGTTGGGGGTGATCTGCTCGCCAAAGGTGCAGAGCCAAGGCTCCCCATTGCCCTGGGCCAGGTCGCCGAGCACCTGGTCGTAAGTGCGGTTTTCCTTGATGAGATAGACCACGTGCTTGAAGACGCTCGGCTCGCCGGCGCGCTCCGGCACGGGCCGCGGCAGTTGAGCCGGGCGCGGCGGCAGGCCCGCCTGCGCCAGGCGCCCATACCGCATATCGGCCAGCGCCTGGCGGGTCAGTTTCGCCAAGGCCCCCGCCCCCGGCACGCGCACCCGCGACAGCGACCCGTAGTATTGGTGCGAATTGAATTCGGGTTCGCCGGTCCAAAGGTTTAAGCGGCCAGGGCCGATGCCTTTGAGATTGGCCACGTACAACGACTGGCGGCGCGCATCATGCACGATCGCCCCCGGAAACCAGCCGGCCGGAATCAGCCCCTTCAACTTCGAGCGGCCGGGCACAAAGTCTATCACCCCAACGGCATTCTGCGTGCCGTTGCAGACAAACAATGTCCGGCCCGATCGGTCAAAGGCCAGCGCGTTGGGGCTCGCGCCGAACAAATCGGCCGGGCTTTGCCGTGCCCAGATCGTTTCCACCACCTCGTCGCGGCGCGTCTCAATCACGCTCAGGGTGTCGCTGGCGGCGTTGGCCACCACGACGTAGCGGCCGTTGGGACTCAAGGCCAGGCCGGAGGCGTGCCGGCCCGTGAGGATTTCGCGGGCTACCCTGCCTGCCGCCAGGTCAATCACGCTCACCGAGCCTTCGCTGGCGATATGCCTCACCGGGTCCACCCGCACCAGGGTCCCGCGTCCCGCCGGCCCGGTGACATTTCCGGCCTCCGGCCGCCGCCCGCCCCAGTTGCTCACATAAGCCTTGTGGCCGGCCAGCACCACGTCGTACGGCGCCACGCCCGCCTCCCAAACCCGCAGCACCTGGCCTGTGACGGCGTCCAACTCCGCCAACTGGTTGGAGAGGTTCAGCACGACATAAAGCCGTTTGCCGTCGCGCGACACCGCCAGGCCCGCCGGTATCTCCTCCTTGCGCCGCGTGCCGCTGACCTCGGGCAAAGGAAAGGTGCAAAGACCGCTCACGGTGTGGTCCTTGCCGACGCCGAAGACCTTCACGCTGCCGTTGACATTCGCCAGATAGACCCGCCTTCCGTCCGGCGAGAACACCAGCCCGGTAAAGCTCACCTGCCCCTCTTTGTCCGGTTGCAGGATGTGCCTGGGCACAGCCTCCGGCGCCGATTCCCGGGCGCCTTCGGCCGGCAAGGCCACGCGCTGGCGGACCCGAAGACCCGCCGGATCGACCACGACCAATTCATGCGTCTTGCCGGCAACGACCAGGATTTGCCCGTCCGGGCTGAGCGCCAGCGCCTGGGGACGCATCCCCCGCAGGTCCAGGCTTACGCCGGCCGGGTGGACCACCTGGTTGACCGGCGTCACCACCTGGCCGTCCGCCGTGCGCCCGACCGACCCGGGGCCCGTGGTGCCGGGCGGTTCCTGGGCGGCGACACCCCGGGCGGCCGTGGCGGCCAGGAACAGCCAACTCAGCGCGGCGCAGCCGCAGCCCAGGAGCGCGGCCTTGAGGCGGCAGCACCCAGGAAGCGACGCAGCGCAACGGCAAGGCCCCTCGCCCGGCAGCACTCTCCGGCCGCTCCAGCCTGCAAGCAGGCTGGAGCCTCGCAGTAGATAAATAAAACTCTTTGCCGGTCTCACTGACGCGGAAATGTCCGGGTCATTTTTGAGGGCCTGTCGCTGATTCAATCTTCCTGACCGCGAGCAGCCAAGGCCTTGTCCGCAGGCTCTTCATGAGGCTGCTTCTTACCTGCCCCACAAGGGCATGTCAAGCTGGCCGACCGAACCGCGAAGTCCCAAAGCAGGCCGGAGGGCAGACCCGCGGCTCCGCGCGGCCCGCTAAAGTTCTCTACTGGCAGAACTGGTTGTAATCAGGTCAAGGCCGCGGCTGCAAAACTGCGCCCAGCCAGCGCTTCTTTCAGGTGAATTGAAAATTGAGGATTGAAAAATGATCATTGGTTATTGAAGAACGCCCGCCGAGCACGCCGAATGGACTTTCGGACTGCGGACTCAATGACCAATAAGCAATACCCGATACTCAATTCTCAATGAGCCTCACCAGGCAGGCTCGGTTCCAGAGGCGGCCCGCAACGCAGCCTCGCTAAAGTATCACGGCGCAGGGCTGGAGCTCTGCGCTCCTTCCACCCAGCGGAGCATGAGGGGGATGCCTTGTTCCTTGCTGAGGGACGGGCTCCAGCCGAGGAGGCGCCCGGCTTTGCGGATGTCGGCCACAAAGACCTTTTGGTCGCTGGGGCGGGGCGGGTTTTGGGTGAAAGATAAGGTGACGCCCGTCAGGCGGCCCAGCAAGTCAAACAATTCGAGCAGGGAGAGACTGTTTGGCTGTCCGCCGCCGATGTTGAAAATCTGGCCGGCGACCTGGTCGCGGCGCTCGTAAGCGGCGGCATAGAGGCGGACCAGGTCTTCGCCGTGGAGCACGTCGCGGACCTGCTTGCCGTTGCCGGCGATGGTGAAGGGCTCGGGTTTTTGGCCCGCGCGCACGGCCTGCTGCTGGCGAAGGGCCTGGAGGCAGAACCAGCCGAGCCAGCCCTGGTCGAAGGTGGCGAACTGTCTGCCGCCGTAGATGGAGGAATGACGGAAGACGACTGTTTTCAGGCGGTAGTTTCGATGCCAGTCGCGGACATATTGGTCGGCGGCGCCTTTGGAGCAGCCGTAGGGGCTGGCGAAGTCCAGCGGGATGGTTTCATCGAACCCTTCAGGGTAATCCGGGGTGAGATAGCGGGTGGCAGTTTCCTGGTAGCGCACCCATTCCAGGTCGCCATAGACCTTGTTGGTCGAGCTGTAAGCGAGCAGGGTGTCGGGGCTGAGTTGCCGCGCCGCTTCGAGGACATTGAAAGTGCCGAGGATGTTGGTGAGGAGGTCGCGGCGGGGGTCGGAGAGCGAGGTGGTCATGGCGACCTGACCGGCGAGGTGGCAAACGAAATCGAACGGGCCATGCTGGCGGAAGGCTTGCCTTACCCCCGCCTCCTCAGCCAGGTCCTGGATGACGCAGGTCAACTGGCCTTCCCGGGCCTGGGAACGCAGCCAGTCGAGGTTGGCCGCTGCGCCCTGGCGCAAGAGGGCGTCAATGAGCGTGACCTGCCAGCCTTCCCGGAGAAAGTGGACGGCCACATTGGAGCCCAGGAAGCCACAGCCGCCGGTGACGAGGATTCGTTTCATGGGGAGTGTCGAGGGGCGAGGGGCGAAGCACGGGGTTATTGGGTGAAGGGCGAGGGTCGAGGGTCGGACTTGGGACTTCGGGTGTTTTTCTCCGCTGCGATGGTGCGGGTGAGACCCTCGGGCAGCGGGACCAGCGGGCGCCAGCCCAGCGCCCGCAACGCGGCCGTGTCCGCGCGGGTGAGCATCGGCTCGCCGGGGCGATACGGCAGGGCGCCGAACAGCAAACGGGAGCGGCTCCCGGTGAGTTTGTGCAGCAGTTCCACCAACTCGCGCACTTCGACCGGGTCGCCGCTGCCGACTTCATAATCGGCAAAGCCGCCGCGGGCGCCGGCCTCGCCGGCCTCGGCTGCCAGCAACGCGAGCATGGCGCTGACCACGTCGCTCACATAGACGAAGTCCCGCCGCTGGCGCCCGTCGGTGAGGGGAATCTCCGGCACGTTGGCCAGGCATTGGAGGACGAGGCCGGTGATGAACTTGGTCGGATCGTCGCCCGGCCCGTAGAAATGCTGCACTTTGAGGTTCAACACCCGGGTGGGGCCGGCGGCCATCCTCAACCATTCCGCCGCGTGATGCTTGCTCAGGGCGTAGAGATTCAGGCGCGGGTCGAGAACGGTATCGGTATTCAGGAAGAGCGGCACGCCGCGCCCCGCCGCCTGATGATAGAGGCGGACGGGCAGCAGTGTGTTGGCCTCGAGCAACTCGGCCGGCGACTCGCCCCGGCGGCCGTAGAGGGCGGCGCAGTGGATGACGGCGTCCGGGGTTTTCGGGCCCCGGAAAGGCGCCTCGATTTCTTCCGGCGCCCAATGCCAGCGGACACGCTCGGCCACTGGGCCCAGTCGGGAGAGGTCGCTGGACCGGCGGCGGAAGGCCTCGACCGTGTGCCCGCCCTCGACCAGCGCCCGGCAGACGTGACGGCCTAGAAATCCCGTCGCCCCGCTCAGCACAATCAACTTCGGCATGAGAGTTACAAGAGTTGCGTAACAATGTAACCTTAGGCTCGCCGCTCGCCCACAAACTCAGTCACCACCTCAATCACGTAATCCAACATGGGCGGGGTCAGGCCGGGATAGGTGCCGATGAAGAGAGACTCTTTGAGGATGCGGTCGGCGCCGCTCAAATCGCCGATGACGCGGAAGGCGGCGGGATTGTCTTTGCGCAGTTGCACAAAGGCGGGCTGGCGGAGGAGGTTGCCGCCGAAGAGCATGCGGTTGCCGATCTTTTTGGCATCCAGGTGCCGGGCCAGTTCCGTGCGGGTGAAGGGGGCGCCGGGCTTGACGAGCATCATGAAACCGAACCAGGAGCAATCGGCACGGTGGCCGGAGCGGTCCCAGGAGAATCCCTCCGGCGACCAGCCGGTGGCGTGGGTGGGCAGCATGAAATCGAAGCACTCCGCCAGGGGCGCCAGCCCGCGCCGGAGTCGTTCCCAATTGGCCTTCCTGGCCTGGATGAAGTGCGGGAGCTTCTGAAGTTGGGCGCGGCCGATGGCGGCCTGCGGGTCGAGGGGCTTGAGATTATAGCCGAGGTGCGAATAGATGTATTTGTGGTCGTAGCCCTCGGGCAGGTCGCCGAGTTTCCACTGGAACCGCCGGCCGCAGGTGTTGTCCCTCCCGCTGGGGCACCAGCAATCCCGGCCCCAATCGCGGAAACTCTCCAGGAGCGTTCGGAACTTGAGGTTGTCGCGGACGTTGACGGCCCCGCCTTCGCCGAGGGTCAGGTGATGGGGCGGGTAAAAGGACTGCGTGGACAGGTCGCCGAAGCTGCCGGTGAACCGCCCGTCGTAAGCGCAGCCCAGGGCGTCGCAATTGTCCTCCACGAGCCAGAGGCCGTGCCGGCGGCAAAACCCGGTCACGGCGGCCAGGTCGAAGGGATTGCCCAGGGTGTGGGCCAGGAAGACGGCCTTGGTGCGGCCCTCGGTCCAGGCCGCTTCCAACTGTTCGACCCGGGCGTTGAGTGTCAGCGGGTCATTGTCAATGAAGACCGGGACAAAACCGTTCTGGACAATGGGCGCCACGGTGGTGGGGAAACCGGCGGCGACGGTGATGACCTCGTCGCCCGGCTTGAGCCGCCGGGCGCCCAGGCGGGGGCTGGACAGCGCCGCCATCGCCAGCAGGTTGGCCGAGGAACCCGAATTGCAGAGCACGCTGGCTTTGACGCCGAGGAACTCGGCCAGGCCCTTTTCAAAGGCCTCGCCCTCGGGCCCAAGGGTCAGCCAGAAATCGAGCGTGGCCCCGACGGCGGCGGCGACCTCCTCCTCGGTAAACACCCGCCCGGCATAGGGCACGGGGCTCTGTCCGGGGACAAACGGCGGGCGCTCGACCCCGGATTCGCCCGCCGACTCGTAGCCGGGGCGGTTGGCCGCGTGCGCCAGACGCGTGAATTGGCGGGTGAGGCGGAGGATTTCCTCTTTCAGTTTGGCAGCGTCGGGGTGCATAGGGCTTTGCTGGGCCGTGCCGCTTGGACAACTCCTGCTCAAGTCGCTTGACCGAAACCCGGCCGCCAGTGCGGCTGTTGGCCCCAAAAGACGGAAAGGACTGCCCTTGTTTGGCAGGCGATCATTCTGCGCCCCCTGGCCCGGCCGGCGCGGCCGGCGCGGCTTGGGCCCACGGCAGTCCCTGCTCCCGGGCGGCCTCGGCATAGGCCTCGATCTGGCGCAGCGAGAAGCCCGGCATGTCCGGGTTGGCGGCGAGGTGCCGCGCCTGGTACCAGGTGATGGTCTGGCGGATGGCCTCGGGGAAAGTCCAGACCGGCCGCCAGTCGAGCAGGGCGCAAGCCTTGTCGATGGCGAGGGTGAGCAGGCTGGCCTCGTGCGGTTGGCCCGCGCCAGACCCGTCCACCCACTGGCCCGGCCAATGTTTGAGGACCTCCTCGACCACGTTGCGGACGGTGTGGCGGGCGCCGGGGCCCGGGCCGAAGTTGAATCCGCCGGCCAGGGGTGAATGCTTGCCCGCCGCGGCCAGTCTGGCGCCCAGCCAAAGGTAGCCGCTGGAGCATTCCAAGACGTGTTGCCAGGGCCGGATCGCCCGGGGATTCCGCACCAGGATCGGCCTTTTCTCGGTCAAGGCGCGCACGCAATCCGGCACCAGGCGGTCTTCGGCATAATCGCCGCCGCCGATGACGTTGCCGGCGCGGGTGGTGGCCAGGGGACCGAGTTTTGGGTTGGGGGCGAAGAAGGACTTGTTCCAGGCCTGGCAGAGCAACTCGGCCGCGCCTTTGCTCATGGAATAGATATCGTGCCCGCCCATCGGATCATTTTCCCGGTAGGCAAATTCCCATTCGCGGTTTTCGTAGCATTTGTCGCTGGTGATGATGACCAGGGTGCAGGGCCGTTCGGCGCGGCGGACGGCCTCCAGGAGGTTGGCGGTGCCCACCGCGTTGGTCAGGAAGGTTTCCAAAGGTTCGGCGTAGGAGCGGCGCACCAGCGGCTGGGCGGCCAGGTGGAAGACCAGGTCGGGCCGGACCTCGCTCACCGTGGCCAGGAGCAGGTCGAGGTTGCGAATGTCGCCTTGGATATCGCCGGCAAAGGCCAGCGGCTTGATGACGTCATAGAAACTGGGCTGGGTCGGCGGCGGCAGGCTCAACCCCCAGACTTTGGCCTCCAGGCGCTTGAGCCAGAGCGAGAGCCAGCCGCCTTTGAATCCCGTATGGCCCGTGACCAGGACCCGTTTGCCCTTGTAAAAATCGTTGAACATCCGTAGTCTATTTCAGGAGCTATTAAGTTTCATTGCCGGCGCTGCCGGGGCGCAGAGCCCCGGCTCTGCGCGCCGGCCCGCCGGTTTTCATTCGCCCTGCGCTCTCGGGCCAATTGGCAATCGGCAATTGACCATTGACCATCCCAGGCCGCACTCACTTGCCGCCGCTTTTCGTCAACTTCTGCGCCTCGTCGCACACATACCGGGCGAAGGGCAGCGCGCAGGTCCACGCCGGCGACACGGCGTTCAACACGTGCAGCGACCGGCCATCGCCCTGGAGGACAAAATCCATTTCCAGTTTCCGCGTCTTGACGTTGAGCAATTGCGCGCGGAGGCCGGGCCGGCCCCAGTGCCGGTAATCCTGGACTTTGACGCCCTCGAGCAGGCGGGAGGCCAGCGCGACGAGCCGCGCCCGAAAATACTTGAGCGTTTCCTCGGCGGCCAGCCGCTTGAAGTCGAACCCGGCGAAGAGCAGCAGGCCCAGGTCGCGCCAGAGGATTTCCACAAACTCCCCGAATTTGAAGTTGTCCAGCCCCTGGTATTGCTCGCGCCAGAAGGCCGGGATGGCGGTGGGGCCGATTTTCGCCTTGCCGCTCACGGTGACGGTGAGATGGACGCCCAGGAAGGGGTTCCGCAAATCGGGCACCGGATAGACATTGGTGCGCAGGGCGCCCGGCGGCTCTTCGGAATCCAAGTAAAGCCCCTTGAAGGGCACAATGCGGTAGTCTTGGGAGAAGCCGAAGTCCCGCGCCACGCGGTCGGCGTAAAGGCCGGCGGCGTTCACCACATAGCCCGCCTGGAAATCGCCCGCCCGGGTGACCAGGCGCCCGTTGGCGCGGCCCAGGTAAGCGGCGTGCTGGTGGATGACCAGGCCTTCGTTCAGGGCGTCCTGCTCCATCGCCGCCAGGACCTGGGCGGGGTCCGCCGTCGAGGTCGTGGGCGAGAACAGGGCGCGCGCGAAGGTCTTGGCGCGGGGCTCGATGGCCTTGGCCTGGGCGGCGGTGAGGGAATGCAGTTCGACGCCGTTGGCCTGGGCGCGCCGGAGCAGTTCGTCCAGTTGCGGCAGTTCCGAGGCGTTCCGGGCCACGACCAGCTTGCCGCAACGGTTGACCGGCAGGTGGCGGCGCGCGCAGTAGTCGTGCAGGCTGCGGTTGCCCTCCCGCGTGAACCTTGCCTTGAGGCTGTCGGCGCTGTAGTAGAAGCCGGCGTGCAGGACCCCGCTATTGCGGCCGCTGGCGTGCAGGCCGCACTGGGCTTCCTTTTCCAGGAGCGCCACGCGCGTGTCCGGCCACCGGCGCTTGAGTTCGCGGGCGATGCTCAGGCCGACAATGCCGCCGCCCACGACCAGGAAATCGGCGGTGTTCATTGGCGCGTGGGCCAGACCTTCCACGGCGCCTGGCCGCTGTTCCACAGGTGGGTGAGCAACTGCTGCTCGCGGTAGGTGTCCATGCACTGCCAGAAGCCGCTGTGGGTGAAGGCGGCGATTTGCCCCTCGGCCGCCAGGCGGCTCAGCGGCTCCTGCTCCAGCACGCAGGCGTCCCCGGTCAGGTAATCGCCGATGCGCCGGTTCATCACGAAGAAGCCGCCATTGATAAAGGCGGCTTCTTTCTCCGCCTTTTCTTTGAAGGCGCGCACGCCCGCGCCGCTGATTTCCAGGTCCCCAAACCGGCTGGCCGGCTGCACGGCGGTTAGCGTGACGACCTTTTTGTGCTGGTGGTGAAAGGCAATGGAGGCGTTGATGTCGCTGTTAATCAGCCCGTCGCCGTAAGTCAGCAGGAAGGTCTCCTCCTCCACGAAGCGCAGCACGCGCTGGAGCCGTCCGCCGGTCATGGTCGCCTGCCCGGTATCCACCAGGGTGACGCTCCAATCCTCTTCGTCGTGCTGGTTGTGATATTTGATCTGCGGCCGGGCGCCCAGCCGGAGCGTGACATCGCTCGTATTCCAGTGGTAATTGCGGAAGAAATCCTTGATCGCCTCCCCTTTGTAGCCGAGGCACAGGATGAACTCCTTGTGGCCGTAGTGGGCGTAAATCTTCATGATGTGCCAGAGGATTGGCCGCTCGCCAATCGGCACCATCGGCTTGGGCCGAAACTCCGTTTCCTCGCGCAAACGCGTGCCCAAACCGCCGCAGAGAATCACTACTTTCATCAATAATCGTCAGCTCTTGGCCTTTCGGCAATGGGGCTTCGAGCCGTTCGCCAAAGTCCTCACCCTTTGAGCTTCTTGGCTATGGTGGCGACGTGCCTGCCCTGGAACCTGGCCTGTGCGAGCTCTTTGAGACTCGGCTGACGAGAGCCATCCGCACCCGCGATGGTGGCCGCGCCCCAGGGCGAACCACCCTTCAGCTCAGTGGTGTCCGCCAATTCGGGGCAGGCGTAAGGCAGGCCAACATAGATCATGCCCTGGTGCATCAGGGTCGTCACGAAACTGATAATGGTGCTCTCGTTGCCGCCGCCGGTGCCGGTGCTGGTGAAGACGCTGCCGACTCTGCCGACCAGCGCCCCTTGCGCCCAGAGACTCCCGGTCTGATCGAGGAAGTTGCGCATCGGCGCGGCCATGTTGCCGAAGCGCGTGGGGGTGCCAAAGATGATGGCGTCGTAGTTGCCCAATTCTTTCGGGTCCGCGACCGGCGCGGGCTGGTCAAGTTTGGCGCCGTGTTTTCGGGCCGCCGCCTCCGCCATCAGCTCAGGCACGCGCTTGAGCGTGACCTCCACGCCTGCCACCGACCGCGCACCCTCGGCCACCGCCTGGGCCAGCGTTTCGACATGCCCGTACATCGAGTAGTAAAGAACTAAGATCCTGGTCATAAACAATCCTGTGTTGGCTCACGCCTGTGAGTTTGACTTGTGGCTCGTCCAATCGTCAACATATTCTTCGCCCTTTTGGCCGACGCGCCTGGGACCGGCGCTGCCCCCGGCAGGCTTGCCTCAGGAGGCCCGCCGGCCTCCAATACTTTGTTCCTCGCGCCAAAGCGAAACGGAACTGCCGGGATGGGTGGGTCAACGTCCACGGCGGTTTCGGCCAACGAGGTGTGAAGTTCAGCAGAATCGCCGTCGGTATTCCTCACACTTCAAGGGAATCTACTTAACTCGTTGATACTGAGGACTCTAGGTAGATTTCGGCAGGGTCCAGCAGAATCACCGTCGCTATTCCTTGCAGTTTCCGCGAATCTGGCCCTATTCCGGCAAGGGCCACAGGGGGAAAAACAAAATAGCTAAGCTGTTTGCAGACAATCACTTACGCTGCTCATACTTCTGGGGAGCGACGCTTCTTGGTCATTCGGCAGTGCTCTTGCTTCAAGCTAAAACCGTGGCGGAAAGTTGCAGACACAACATGAACTATGAAAGAGCAAAAAGAGCATAATGCTGTGGGTGCCGTGTGTTTGTTGCGTTGCGTTGCAGCCGCACTGGGTGTATTCCTCGCCTTGGCGGTGGCCCCATCAGCCTCTGCCCAAAACCTAGTTGGCAATCCGGGTTTTGAAACAGGAAATCTTACTGATTGGACGTTCACACCCGCGGGTTCGGGCAGTCATTTTTATATTCGGGGCGACTTTCCCCCCTCGATGTTTGCCCACTCGGGGTATTACTGCGCCGCTTTCGGCGCTGTCTATGACGAGAACGACCTAATCACCCAAGCGCTAACTACTACTCCGGGTTCAACTTACACCTTCAGCTTCTGGTTGGCGGCAGACGCCGAGTCATACTTAACAGCAAGCTGGAACGGAACCCCCGTTCTGAACATCACTCCGGCTAGTGGCGGTTTCTGGTGGGAACAGTTCAGCTTCATTGAAACCGCCAGTGGCCCAACCACCACCATAGGGTTTGCGGGCCGCAACGCACCGGCCTATATCTACCTTGACGACGTGAGCGTCACTGCTGTTCCTGATGGCGGCGCTACAGCCTCCTTATTGGGACTTGGCCTGATCGGCCTGGGCGCACTGCGGCGCAGACAGAGTTGAGTCCAGGCTTTTCTTAATCCGCTCAAGGCAGGGCATCGGCCCCTGCCTCTTTTGTTGGGCGTTTCCTTCGAGGCGCGGGCGCGGCGGACATCTTCAATGAAAACACGCGAATTGGGCAAGAGCGGCCTGCGCGTTTCGGCGCTGGGGTTGGGGTGCATGGGCATGTCCGAGTTCTACGGGCCACGCGACGATAAGGAGTCCATGGCGACTGTTCACCGCGCGCTTGATTGCGGTGTGACGCTGGTGGACACGGCCGACATGTATGGGCCGTGGACCAATGAAGAACTGGTCGGCCGGGCCATTAAGGGCCGGCGTCACCAGGTCGTGCTGGCGACGAAGTTTGGCATTGTGCGCGATCCCAATGACCCCACGAAACGAGGTGTCAATGGCCGGCCTGAGTATGTGCGCAGCGCTTGCGAGGCGAGCCTGCGGCGGCTCGGGGTGGACGTGATCGACCTCTATTATTTGCACCGGGTCGATCCAGCCACGCCGATTGAGGAGACCGTTGGCGCGATGGCCGAACTGGCGCGGGCAGGCAAGGTGCGGCGCCTGGGCCTGTCCGAGGCAGGTCCGCAGACGCTCCGTCGCGCGCACCAGGTGCATCCCATCACGGCGCTGCAGACGGAATACTCACTGTGGTCGCGCGACCCCGAGGACGAAATCCTGGGTGTCTGCCGCGAGCTTGGGATCGGCTTTGTGCCGTACAGCCCCCTGGGGCGGGGATTCCTCACCGGCCAAATCAAACGCCTTGAAGAGCTCGCCGCCGATGATTATCGCCGGCAATCGCCTCGGTTCCAGGGCGGGAACTTCCAGCGCAATCTCGACCTGGTCGCGCGCCTCGCACAGATGGCTGCTGCAAAAGGTTGCACCGCCGCGCAGCTCGCCCTGGCCTGGGTGCTGGCGCAAGGGGAGGACATCGTGCCGATTTTCGGAACCAAACGCCGAAAGTATCTCGAGGAAAACCTCGGGGCATTAAGCCTTCATCTGAGCGCCCGCGACTTGAAGCGAATCGAAGACGTCGCCCCGCCTGGCGCGGCGGCGGGGACGCGCTATCCGGAGGCCATGATGCAGTTGGTCGGCCGGTGAGCCGCGGCGCCCCGCCAACGCCGGCCGGCGTCCCGATTGAGGGCTTGCGCCCCGCCGACGGCGAGTTGCTGCCGGTTTCAAGCCGGTTCGCTGACTGACGCCAGTGTCAGCGAACCGGTGGCGACCAGGTTCGGGCCCGCCGTGGCCTCAACCGAGAAGCGAAACAGCCTGGAGAAAACCCCCTCGCGCGCCGCCCGCAGCACCAGCGTGTCGCCCGGCAGGGCCGGGTGAGTGAATTTCAGATTCGTGGCTGCGAGGTAAAACATCTTTGGGGGGCCGGACGCTTGCGGCGCCTTGAGCTTGTCGGAAAGTGCGAGCAGCAAACCGCTGGCCTGGGCCAGGGCTTCGGCCACCAGCACCCCCGGCATAACCGGGCGGCCCGGAAAATGACCGGCAAATTGCGGTTCTTCCGGGCGCAAATCACGCTCCGCCACGATGAATTTGTGGGGTTGCAGCTCGATGACCCGGTCCACAAACAGGAACGGCGGCCGATGGGGAAGCACCCGGAGGAGCTCTTCCCGGGCAAACAGCGGTTCTTCCATAAAAGTTTTCTCCGTTAGCGCAAATTTCCTGTGCCGGCGCACAACTCATTTGACTTGTTTAACCTATACTGGTTATCAAGCGCATGGGCAGGAGCGTGTCGAGGGACCGAACCGGAGGCGCGGGTGAAATCCGGCATAGATAGGCAGACATAACTTGTTTAACTGAAGGACGTTATCATGTTTCGATGCAGCAAATGCCCGCCCGCGGCGAGAGTCTGAGGGGCATTCTGGCGGTCCCCTGGCAACGCGTCAAGGTGGTTATTGCGGCCCAAGATCCTCGCCTAAGACTCTTTTTGAGAAACCGCGGTTCTCTACTAATTCTCGATTGGCATGAAATGTGGCGTGGTCCCATTTTGTTGGTCTTGGGTGCGTTAGCCCATCCTTAGGCGCGGTTTTGGGTGCTGCCCCGTTATTGAGGCCGCCGCTTGATGCCGCCCCGGCCTGCGACTGCCTTACGCCGCAGCAGCGTTCGGACCCGGCGGGACCTGGAGGCGGAATCAACGATGCAGCAGGAGCCGGACGTTGCTGCCGCCGGGGACGCCCACAGCCACCCCGTCCGAACTAACGACGATTGGATGCTTGCAGTTCCGCCAGGTCCCTGTATCTTCCAACACGGTGTGGACGCGAAGCGGCCGTGGCGCGGTCAGCGGCCTGATTGGGGGCCTGGTTTGTCTTCCCGGCGTTGCCTCAGCCCCAGCGGCAGCGCGACCTCATCACCGCCCGGCACGAGGCTGCTCGAGTGCCCGGGCCGCAGTGCAGCCGATGTGGCGGAATTGGCAGACGCGCTAGACTCAAAATCTGGTACCCGTAAGGGTGTGTGGGTTCGACCCCCTCCATCGGCACCACTGAAAATCAAGGGTGAACATTGTTGTGACCGCTTTCGATTCGTGGCCGCCCACCCCCGGGTTTGGCCACGAATTGGAAGCACGGAACGGGTGGCCATGAATCGAAAGCAGGTGTGATTCGCCAGTCGGAGCCATGGCACCGCCAGCCGGTGTGGACCATATCCCGGTTCTTGACCCGAAGACCACTTCCCTCAGACGGGTCGCTTCCAGTCTGCATCGCTCCGGCGATGCGTTTGATCGGTCCGACCGCGTCCGACCGGTCTGAGAAGTCCTGCTTTTCACCCGCCACAAATCCTCCGCATCGCCTCCACGATCCGGACCATCCCCAAAGTGTCCAGCCCGCAATGGTCGAGCAATCGCTGTCGCACCCTGCGCTTCTCGCCAGCCGACACATCGCCGAAGGTCACCCGCAGGTACTCCAGACTCGCCGTCTGCCCGTCCTGGATGTGGAGGTGCTCGTAGCCCCGGCCGGTAAGCGCGGGCAGGACCCGCTTCATCGAAGCGCCGCCTGCTGGCCCGGCGCAAGCTCCTTGCCGGTCTTCCGCTGGCACGACTCGCCGACCTTCTCGAAATCAATCGGCGGAACGGCGGACCACGAGCCGGCGGTCCTTGAAAAAGAGGCCGTAGCGCCGGCGCCAGCGAGTGTAGGTTTGTTGGGTGCTTAGAGTCTTTGGTCGCAACATCCACGTTTTTGCGTGAATGTCTTGGCATGTTTCCTTCGGAGGGGCCTGATTCTTCGGCGCGGAGCGCCGCATTTAACGCGGCGGGGGAAGGCCCACGCTGCGCTTCCCACTCAGGAATTGACGCTTCGCTCTTGGTTGCGGCTCCGCCGCGTTAAGGAAAGGTGCCGGAGCACACAAACCTTTCGCATCAAACGTATTGCATTGGGGATTCGCATCGTTCAATATACGAACCGATGGTTAGTTGAATAATTGTTGGGCGGCTTTGAACGGGCCGTTGCGGCAGGTGTATCGTCGAAACCAGGGGCGTCTTATGCAGAAAACACTGATTGTTTCGCTGGCGATGCTTGCGAGTTGGATTGGCATTCTTCCGACAGCCAACGCACAGATTCCTCCACGCACGCGCAGTCTGTATCAAATCACCTGTGGCACCTACACGATGGTCGGCGGCATCTGGGGTACCCTGACACAGGAACTTCCCAGCACCGATCAAGCATTCGTCCGGCTGACAACCGACCCGCAGAACGGTCGGGCGGAACTGGCAGTATTGGCTAAGGATCAGCAGACAGTATTCCTCACGCTCACCAACGGCCTGATCTCCGGGCCAGTGATTCGCTTCCAGTATCAGACAGCGTATCCTGAGCCCGAGATCCAGGCGTCCGGGACGGTAGATTACACGGTGACGAACCTCGCCGACGCCCTTCGGATCGAAGGGGGCATTGACTTCTCACCCATTTGTTGTGACATCCCTTACTTTTTTGGCCACACGAACGTCGCCGCAATAGCCATGCCGTTTCTAACCATCCGGGTCAGTGAGGTGGAACTTTGCTGGAGTTCAGACTCAAACCGAACCTACCAGGTTCAGTATCGGTCGGATCTGACGACAAACCTGTGGACGAACCTGGGTCCGCCCATGGCCGGAAGTGGACCCACGAGTTACACGTTCGACAGGGTTCCTCCCGGTCGACCACAGAGGATTTACCGTGTGCTCACGCTGCCGTGAGTCCCCGCAGCGAATGACACCTTGGCCGCCTGACAAAATCGGTCGAGCGACCCGCCGCCCCGCTTATTGGGCGCGAAGTGCGCGAACATCCCCACCTCGTAATCCTGCCAATCCGCCTGCTGCCGCGGCGGAGCTGGACCCGTCGACCTTCGACGGCCCCGGGCAGGACCGGACGCTCCACTACCTGCCGCCGGCGCGGCGGTGACCGGAGTGCCCGTAGCGAGGTGAAACGAATAGGCGCCAAACCATGAACGCAAATAGTAATCTCACCCGCCGCGACTTCCTCCGCATCGGCGCCGTCGGTGTATCGGCGGTCGGCGCGGCCCAGGCGATCCTTGGAGAGCAAACCCTCGCAGCCGACGCGGTTGCTTCACCGGCGCCCGCTGCGGCGGCGACAACACCCGCGCCGCATCCCTTCTTCACACCCGCAAAGGACTTCCGGGACGTCTCGCGCGGCACGCCGACGCCCCACACCCTCACGGGTGCGGCGCAGGCAGAGGCGCGGCTCACGCCGGAAACCTGGCGGCTGGAGCTCACGGCGGACCCCTTCGTGGAGGAACCGCACACCAAGGTGCCGGCCTCCGTCGAACGCCCACTGACGCGGGCCGATGGCACCGCGATGGATTTGCCCGCGCTCAGGGAACTGGGCCGCCAGCAGGAGGTGAACTGTGTCCACGTCATGCAGTGCCTGAACCTTGCTGCGCCGCTGGGCCAGGGCTTGTGGACCGGCGTGCCGTTACGCGAGGTGCTGCGGCTCTGCCGCAAGATGAACAACGTGCGCCGCATCTACTTCCGGGGCTATCACAACAACGACCCGAAGCAGGTCTTCCAGTCCTCGGTGAGCTACACCCAGGCGATGGAGACGCCGCCGGGCGATCGGCCTGTGTTCCTGGCTTACCGGCTCAACGGTCAACCCATTCCCCCTGAGCGTGGCGGCCCGGTGCGCATGGTCGTGCCCTGGTCGCATGGCTACAAATCCATCAAGTGGCTCCAGCACATCTTCGTGACCAACGACCCTCGGAACAGCGACACCTACGCCAATGGCAACAACGATCCCGACTCTTACCTGAAGACCGCCGCGTATGTGGACCAAGGGCCGGAGCAGATCCAAGCGAGCGAGCCTGTGTTCCTCGCTGGGCAAGTCGTCTGCGGGCCCTCGGGCGTGAAGCGCGTCGAGTATTGGGTGCGGCGGATCGAAGGCCACCCCGGGCCGCTGGCCGATGATGCGCCCGAGCTGCTGCGCGGCCCGTGGGTGGAGTGCGAGCTGCAGGCGCCGCCCGACTGGTCCGGCGTGCTGCCCCCAGGCGTGTCGCCCAAAGACGTGCTGGGTTTTGACAAAACCACGGGCCGCCCGCGCTCGTGGCCGCTGCGTTACAGCAGGGTCTCGTATGCCGCGACGATTCGCGGCCTGACGCCCGGCACGTATGAAGTGCGCGCCCGCGCCGTGGACCTGAACGACTTCGCCCAACCTGAACCGCGCCCCGCGCAGAAGACCGGCCAGAACGCGCTCCAAGTGCGCCACTTCGAGATCGTGTGACCCGCCCGCGGCACGGCAGTCGAAGCCTTCCCTTTTACCACCCCACCGCGCTATCTGCTCCGCGAGCGTCCGATGTTCTGCAATTGCCCACATTGATTTCAGCAATCAATTCCAAATGACGCTCCGGTGGCTTTTCCACCTACTGCCGGAACAGATCCCAGTGGTCACCCAAAGGCACCACCGCCAACCGGCTCACGGAAATGTTTTCCCCTACAAAGAGGCTCGGTGAGAGCCGTAACCTGCCCCACCCTCCGACCGCGCTCGCGCAGCGCCCGCGCCATCGTCCGGGCCTCCTGGGGGCAGCGGCGGCGGCGTGCAGCGTGCTTCACGGAGCGCCACAAGTCCATATACCAACACCTTGCCGTTGGCCTCCCGGCGCTTCTTCGGCCTGGGCCAGTAAGAGCGCGGTGGGATGCAGGGGAGCCAATGAATACAGCGCTTGCGCCTGACGCATAAATGTTATTCAGTAACCACCATGAAGCCGACGAAGGTCAGCATACCCGAAGGGTTGAAGGCGGATTTGCCCCACACGACATGGGGGAAGATTCTCAGCGCAACGCCTGTCGTGATGGCAGTGTTGGCGACGATGCTGGCCGGGCTGGCCTCGAGCGAGATGACCCGGGCGCAGTATGACCGGTCCTTAGGGGCCCAACAGCAATCCAAGGCGGGCGACCAATGGAGTTTTTTCCAGGCCAAGCGCCTGCGCGGGGCGATCCAGCGCAACACGGCGGATTTGCTGCAAACCATGGCGGAGGTGCGCGCTTTTGATCCCGCCGCCTTGAAGCAGGCAGCCGAACAACTCCAGACGCAAGCGTCCCAGCCCGGGAGTGTGGAACTCGGCAAGGAGTTGCTGGGGGTGCTGGAGTCTCCCGGGGGGCAGCAGGCGTTGACGTTCCTGCGGACGGGGCAGGCGCCGGCGGCTCCCACCGGGCTGACGCTGGACCCGCAGACCCGGGCGGCGATGGAAGGCGTCGAGACCTCGATGCCGGATACGGAGATGAAGGGGCTGCTGGCCCAGGTGAGCCTTAACAGCCTGGACGCCTCGTTGAAGGCGGCGCGGGATCAAGCCCAGGCTTATGATGCGGCAACGAAACCGCTAAACCAGGCCATCGACCAGATGGACAATCTGCTGGCCCGAGAGGCCACGCTCCGGCAAAAGCCCGCCGCCGCAGGCTTGGGCAGCTCCGGGCCGGAGGCTGGCCCCTCGCTCGTCCGGGACTTCACGGCGGCGCGCCTGCGCTACGCGGCGCTGCGTTACGAGCTGGAAGCACGACTGAACCAGACGATTGCGAACCTATATGAGTTGCAGGTGCGCAAGAGCAATATTTCGGCGGAGCACCACCACCTGCGGAGCCAGCGCTTCTTTTTCGGCATGCTGGCCGCGCAAGCGGGCGTGATCATCTCCACTTTTGCCATGGCGGCCAGGAACCGGAATTTGCTTTGGTCATTGGCTGCCGGGGCGGGCCTGGTGGCGATTGCATTTGCCATTTACGTGTATCTATACATCTGACTTGGCGTGATGCTCCCTTCAGTTCGGGCGCGATTGCACTAGCCGATAAAAGCGCCGCCACGAATCTGCGGCGGGGTTGTTGGTAATCGAGAAGGCGAGACTGCTTCCGGAGGGAGTATTGGTGTTGACGGCCGTCCAGGTCTGAAGGTTAGTCGAACTCTCGAGCACCACCGGTTGACTGGGAACTGCCCCGTTCGCCGTGAGTTGGAACGTGCCACTCCCCGCGGGGACAAGCGAAGTGATCCTGAATCCCGAATTCGTGTTGACCGTCATGAACAAATCGGCCAACGGCTCCGCATTGGCCGCATCTCCAAGCCAGGGGCGGACCTGGAAGGTCTCCTGCAAGGTGCGCAGCGTGGAGCTGTGTGTGTAGCGGACCGTGCTGACATAGCCAGGACCCCGGGCCAGCGGCGAAAGCACGATCATGCCGATCGGAACCCAAGGCACACCGCCATCGTCCCAGGCAATGAAAATCGCTCCGTTGTTCGAGTAGGCGCGCGAACGCATAATCTCGGGTATTTGGGAGGCCAGCCATGTGTCTCCCTGCAAGATGTTGTTGGTAAGTGGCGGGCAGGAGTTGTGCATGTCCGAGCAGACTCCGGGCGTGATAAAATTATATCGCGCCACCGTGTTGTTCGTCAGGTCGCCCTCCAATTCGTAGTACGGGCGGACGTGCGCCACGCCGTAAGGATAAGTGGGGTCGTTGGTTCCAGTCACGTCGTCAAAATAAACAAACGGGTCGTGCCGCACCACATAGCAGCCGCCGTTCTCCAGCGGCAGAATGTCGCCGCGCGCGCATTCCTGGTAGGTTTTCCATGAGATGCCCGCCCGGTTCAAGAGGCTGACCAGGTGGTTGGTCGTCGAGAGGTGGAAATAAGCCGGATAGTTATAGGCATTGGTGCTGTCGTTGGTCAGCCCCCAATTCGTCCCGGTCTCCAGCCAGAGATAGCTGATGAGACTGGCTATGAAGTTAGACGGGTTGTAATACTGTGCGCAATACGACGCCTGCGGCAGCAGCGCCTGATTGATATACGGCGCATTAGTGCTGCCCTCGATGTCCGACCACGCATGATTCTCCATTAGAATCAGAAAGACGGTTTGAATCGGCGGCAGTTGCCCCGCCCGTCCTGGGCAGGCCAACCCCAACCCGGCGAGCACCACGAGGACGACGGCACGTTTCATTGCTCTAATCACCGTACGTTGCATACGAATGCATTTCTCCACATCGGCGATCAACGAACTCTCTGGTCGTTCATCGCGAAGCCCGGAGAGGTCCATCCAGTTTGCCGGCTCGGTTTGTTGATTAGGCCACTCGTTGGTCATACCGCTGGCCCCGAACCACAAACCGCGCCCAGTATCAACGAGGGAACTTATGCTGTCGAGCGCGAAAAGCTTTGCAAATTTCGCAGCCGCCAGCACCTGTGCCTGGCGAATTGCTATTCAGGCGTCGTCTGCAGCCTCAAAACCCCGCTTTACACTCTTTCGGAAGGGACGATCAAAAGCTCGAGCCCCGAGTAGCTCGTTTCGAGGCGAGAATTACCAACGCGCCACGGATGCGCTGGCTCTTGAGCAGTTGTACGATTCGGCTTAACCATCGGCAGAAGCTGCTGGAACGGAGTTAGCGGCTGTTGGGCGGGCACCATGCCGGCCGGTTGCGCCCTAGTCGCTGACCTCGAACTCAAAGATGTTTTCCGAGAGGGTTTTCCCGGCCTGGTCGCGCACCGCGGCGCGAAGCTCATGGGGGCCGCGGCCGGAGGCGGTCCAAGCCGCGGTGCCCAAGGGCTGGGCGGAGTCCTCCGGCATGGTCACAGGCCACTGGCCGCGGGCCTGCTCGGCGCCCTGAGCATCGAGAATGCGCCAGCAGACCAGGGCGTCGGGGACGGCCTCCCATCGGTCATTGATGGCCCAGATGCGGCAACGGAAGGGTTGGCCGGGCCGCCAGGTGTCGCGCTCGTATTCCAGGCTGGCGCAGACGGGGGCGAAGCTGCGCTGCACGGTGTAAAAGACCTTGGTAGGGAGGCGGTCAAAATCAATGGCGGCCATGGTTACGGAGGGCCAGATGTCGAGGGCATGGAAATGGCAGATGCCGCCGGCGGGCTGGTACTTGAGGCGGCGGCTGCGTTCGAGGGCGATTTGGAACAGGCGCGCGACATAGGCCTGCGTGCGGGGGATGTACTCCTTGAGGCTCAGGCCGTCGGGCGGCCCCCAGGCGCGCAGGGCTTCGGGGATTTGCAGCCGGCGGAAGAACCAGGCTTGGGCGTGGTCCTGGATTGGCCAGGCGTCGGGCATGAACTTGATGAGGGTCTGGTAGTTGGGCAGGCAAGTGGCTCCCAATTCGGACACGAAGGGCTCGCTCATGCGGGTGTATTCCCAGAGCGAGCCGCCGTACCACCCGTGATAGACATGGGCGTCGCCATATCGGCCGGTGGAGCGGACGATGGGGCGGCGCTGCGGGTCGAGCAAGGCGGGCCGGGCCGCCAGATGCTTGGTCAGGTCGCGGTAATTCTCCAGGCTCTCCTCGTCGCAGGTGGTCCAGGAGGCGATGCAGGGGTGGTTGCGCACGTACTTGATGAGGGGATCGTAAAGGGCGGCGGCCCGGAGCGAAAACGCGCGGTCCTCGGGATACCAGGCTTCCAGGAAATCCTGCCAGACCAGCACGCCCAGTTCGTCCGCGACTTCGTAAAACTCGGGATTTGAAAAATGGCAATGCAGGCGGATGAGGTTGACGTTCATGCCGAGGATGAGCCGGAGGTCGCGTTCGTAGGCGGCGCGGTTCATCTGGGAGAGGTATAGGTGATAGTAGTAGTTGGTGCCGCGGATGAACAGCCGCCGGCGGTTGAGATAAAAGGTCCAGCCGATGCGTTCGATCTCACGGATGCCGATGCCCAGGCTGCGTCCATCCAACACGCGCCCCGTCCCGTCGCGCAACTTGACCTCCAGCGTATAGAGATTGGGCCGGCCATGGTCCCAGGTCCACCAAAGCTGGGGATGCTTGACCGGGAGCACCAGCCGCGCCGCGCGGCCGGTGACGGCGGCGCGCAGGCAAGGGCGCTCCTGGGAGGAAAAGTTCCGGGGCGAGAGGGTTAACTCCAGCGTGGCGGCGGACTCGCTCGGCCCGTCGAGTTCGACTTCCACTTCCACCTCGGCGGCGTCCTCGGCCGTGAGGCGGGTGGCGATGGCCAGTTCTTTGATGCCCACGGCCTCCGAGGCCAGCAAGCGCACGGGGCGAGTGATGCCCAGGGGCGTGATGTCGTCCGGCTTTTGGTCCACCGCGCCGTAGGCGCCTTTGACGGTGTAGGGGCGGTGTTTCCAGTAGTAATTGACCGGGGTCCAGGTGCGCACGAGCAGTTCATTGGTCCGGCCCACACGAGCCTCGGCGGTGACTTCGTATTCATAAGGGTCGACGTAGCCCTCATGCCGGCCCAGGCGGGCGCCGTTGAGCCAGGCGTCGGCGTAGTAATCCGTCGCCTCGAACTGCAGGCGCAAACGTTTGCCGGCCAGGCGCTCCGGCACGGGGAAGGCCCGGCGATACCACCATTCTTTGTCACTGACCCACTCGGCCTCGGGGCTGTAGAGCTGCGCCGGCTCGAGCCACTGCGTGTGGGCGCTGCCGGGGACCTTGACCTTGCGCCAGCCGTTGGTCGGCGGGCCCGCGCCTTTTTCGCACCACGCCAGTTCCCAATCGCCGTCCAGCGGAAGGGAGTCCGGCTCAAAGGCCTCGGGCGCCTGGCTGGGGGTCGGCGGCATGATTTCCGCCGTGCGTTCGGCGGGCCACAGGACGGCCGCGCCGTTGCCGCGGGCCTGGCTCACCTGGACCAAGAGCGGTTGGCGCAGCACACGATATTCGCGCCGGGCCTGGAGGACCGTGTTGGACCCACTCCAGGCCGGGAAAGTAAGGGCGATTTCGGTCTCGCCCTCCGGTTTCTCGGCCAGAAAGCGACGGGAGCCGATGCCGGTCCAATTGAGGCCGCTGTCGAGTGCCACGAGGCCCAGCGCGCCGTAGTTTTCCCCATTGCGGTAATAGACCGCGTGGCCGCCCGGCAGTTTGGCCCAGGACCGGGGGGCGATGTCGTGCGCCGGCGGTTCCTCCGGCTCCGGGCCGGTGGGCCAGTAGTATTCCGACCCGTCCACGCAGCGGTCGAACGGGAGATAGGGCGAAGCGGCGATGGCAGTGAAGCGGAAGCCCTTGCTGGCGCGCCAGCGCAGGGCGCGGCTCTCGGCGGTCCAGGTCAACTCCCAGGTTTCGCCCTGCCGCGCCAAGCGCACCTTGCCGCGCAGCGGGCCGGATTCAACGAATTCAACCCGGGTGATGGGGCCGCGGCCGCCCAGGCTGGTCCAGCCGACATTGCCTTCGGGCACACCGGCCACCGGCTGGAAACCCAGCGCCTGGGCGGCATGGATGTCCTCCTTCAAGGACTCAGGGTCTTCGGGGGTCGTCTCCACCAGATTCAAGGTGCGATAAGGCTCGGCGCTCAGATTGAAGGCCTCCACGATAGCAGCCGCCTGCCTGGCAATAAGGACGCGAAAAAACCGGTTGCCCAATTCCACCCCGTTCAGCCCGATGACCCGCAAGTGGATTTGGTTGATGAAGTTTGATTTCACGGCGCCGGCGGCCTCGAGGCGGTATTCGGGCAACTCGCCGGGAATGAGCGTGGCCGGGAACAGCAGGGCCTGGTCAGAAGCTTGCCAGGGCAATTCCCGGCCCTGGGCATCGGTCACCAGCCAGGCCGCCCGCCTGCCGCCGAGCTTTTCGTAGGGCACGGCGACGATTTCGTTGGTGCGGGGATAGAGGCCCGTGGGTTCTTCGACCCGGACAGTCCAGGCCTGCGCGGCGGCCAGCCGCCACAGTGGCATCAGCCAGCAGAGGCCAGCCAGGGAAAAGAGCAGCGCGCGCTTAGTCGGGCTTTCCTTCCCTGCGTCCCTGCAAACTAGCTGGCGGTGGCGCCCGGCGGGGTCCCTTGCCGCCGGGCGCGGAAGCCGCGGGCGCTGCCCTAAACCGGGGCCGGCGCCAGGAGAGGGTTGGCTTGCATTCATACTTGGCCGGCGGCGCGTGCTGGCCGCCCGGAAATTCACGCCCCGAGCCGGCCCTTGTCAACACTCAAGCAGCCGAAGTTGGAAGTTCGCGGTTGAAGGTTCGAGGTTCGTGTTTTGCCTCTCCTTTGATTTACAGCTTGCCACGGCCTCCGAGGTCGCGGAATATTCCCCCCGTTCAGTGAGCGTAGCAATTGGAACGTCGAACCTCCAACCTCCAACCTTGAGGGTTGAAGGCCGGCACTGGAGCACCATATGAAATCCGAACCGTCCCGTCCGGCCCGCGCGTGGAAAAACCCCCTCAAGGAACTCCTGCACCAGGGGCAACCCGCCCTGGGCGTGGTCATCACTGCGAATAACCTCGAGGCGGCCGCGCGGCTGGCCACGCTGGGCTTCGACTTCCTCTGGCTGGAGATGGAGCACTCCCCGCTGAGCCTCGAGACCGTCCGGCACATTGTCTTGGCCACCCGCGGCCTGCCCGCCGTGCCGCTGGCGCGCCCGCCCGTCAATGAGCTTTGGACCGCCAAACGCCTGCTGGACAGCGGCGTGCTGGGCATCATTTTCCCCTTCACCGGCAGTGCCGACCTGGCCCGGCGGGCGGTGGCGGCGTGCCGATACCCGCCGGCCGGACTGCGCGGCTCAGGCGCCGACCTCGCCCGGTTCCGCTGGTCGGAGCCGGAGAACTACTACGATTTTGCCGATGAGAATGTCCTGGTGGTGGCGGTGGTGGAAAACGCCGAGGGCCTGGCGCAGATCGATGAAATCGCAGCCACACCCGGCCTCGATGTGCTCTTCATCGGCACCAGCGACCTCTCCTTCTCCCTTGGCCTGCGCGGCCGGCAGCAGCATCGGCGGCTCGAGGCCGCCGTGGCCAAGATCGCGGCGGCCGGCAAACGACAGGGCAAAATCCTCGGCCGGCCGGCCCGTAGCCCCGAGGAAATCCGCCGTTTCCGCGCCCAGGGCTTCCAGTTCTTTATGACCGGCACCGAACTGGACTTCCTGGAGGCCGGCGTCAGGCAGTTCCTCAAACCGTTGCGGCGGACGCGCCGCCCCGCCGCCGGCGCGGAACTCTATACGACTTAGCGCGGCGCTCCGGCTCTGCGGGAAACTGCTTCATTTCCAGGCCGCTTCGGTCTAGAATGCGGCCTCAAGTCTATGATGAACCGACGCTCTTTTTTCACAACCACCGCCGGCCTGGGGGCGACTATGGCTTTGGGCGCTGCGGGGCAGGTGGAGACCACACCAACCCAAACCGCGCGCAAAAAGCCGCTCAAGCTCGGCCTCTGCACCTATTCTTATTGGCACTTTCGCGACCCGAAAGTGTCGGTCGAAACGGTCATCGAAAAGGCCGCCGAGTTAGGCCTCGCGGGGGTGGACCTCCTGCACCGGCAGATGGACCTGCCGGAGAAGGGGCCGCTGACGGCCGCGCACCGCGCCTATTTGCACCAGCTCAAACGGCAGGCCTTCCGCAACGGCGTGGCCCCGGCCTGCGTGTCCATCCACCAGAATTTTGTCCAGGCGGACCCGGCCGAGCGGCAGCGGCAGGTCGAGCACACGCACAAGTGCCTGGAGCTGGCTGGCGAACTGGGCGCGCCGTGCATCCGCCTCAACTCCGGTCGCTGGAATACGATCAAGGACTTTGACGACTTGATGAAGGCGCGCGGCCTGGAGCCGATCCTGGCCGGCCACACCGAGGACGAGGGCTTCCAGTGGTGCATCGAGTGCATCGAGAAGTGCCTGCCCAAGGCCGAGCAGTGCGGCGTGGTCATGGCCCTGGAGAACCACTGGGGCCTGAGCCGCACCCCCGAAGGCCAGTTGCGCCTCATCAATGCCCTGCCCTCGCCCTGGCTGGGCGCCCTGATGGACACCGGCAATTTCATGGAGGACCCCTACGACAAGCTCAAAATGATTGCCCCCAAGACGGTCTATGTCCAGGCCAAGACCTATTACGGCGGCGGCGAGTGGTACACCCTCGATTTGGATTACGCCCGCATCGCCAGGATTTTGAGCGACGCCGGCTACACCGGCTACGTCTCGCTGGAATACGAAGGCAAGGAACCCGCCGACACCGCGGTGCCCAGGAGCATCGAGTTGCTGCGCAAAACGCTCCTGGGTGGCGAGCCGTGATGGGGGAGCGGTCTGGCCCCGGCCTGAAATCCGAAGTTTCCGAATTGGAATAAGTCCTACGTCGGACCGGCCACTTTCCTTTCCGCGCCCTTGGCCGCCCCGGCCCCTGCCCCGGCCGGCGGCTTTTTCCAGACATAGCGGAACATGGCCACGCGCAGGGCGGCGGCCAGCGGAATGGCCAGGATGCCGCCCAGCAAGTTGCCCAGCAAGGTGGTGCCGGCCATCACCGCGATGATGATGGTGACGGGGTGCAAGCCGACGCGGCCGCCCATGATTTTGGGGGAGATCACCAGCGCTTCCAGGGCCTGCACCAAGCCAAACACCGCCAGCACCAGCAGCGGGTGCAGCCAATCGCCAAACCGGGCCAGGGCAATAATGAGCGCGATGCAACAGGTCACGATCGCGCCCAGGAACGGAACCATCGTCAGGACCACGGCCAGGGCGCCGATCAGGACCGCATACGGCAGCCCGATGGCCAGGAAACCGATCCCATAGAGGGTCCCGTTGCAAATGGCGACCAGCACCTGGCCGCGGAAAAAGGCAATGAGATAGTTGTTGATGGAACTGAGCACAAAAACCAACTCCTGCTTGAAGCGCGAATCAGCCACCGGCAGGTAATCCGTCCAACTCGACGAGATGCGTTGCTTTTCCAGCAGGAAATAGAAGGCATAGACCGGGACCAGGGCCAAGCCCACCAGCACGCCGAACCACGAGACTATGCGCCAGGCCTGGCTCCAGAGCCAGGGACCGACGCTGCCCAGGGCCTGGGCGAGCCACCCGGCCGCCGTCTGCAATTCCTGCTGGCCGAGCACGCCGCCCAGCAGGGGCGCCGGGGCGTTGGTCGGGGCGCTGCCGGCGGCGCCGGGGGCCTCCGTCGAGCCGGCCGGGCTGGCCCGATTCGTTGTGGCGAGGGGAGTGAAGGCCTTGGCCGGCGCCGCGCGGGCACCGTGCTCCCGCTCCAGCAACTTCCGCGCCCACGGGGGCGGATGGTTGATCCACCGCTCAAAGGACTCCAAGGCCCGGTCTGCGTAAGCCGGGATATGCGAGGCGAGTTGGCGCGTTTCATTGATTACGTGCGGCACCACGCTGCCGAACAGCGCCGCGAGGAGGAGCAAGGCCCCCGCAAAGACAGCGAGGATCGCGCGCGGCCGCGAGGCGCCTTTGCGCTCGAGGAAATCAACGACCGGGTCGAGCAGGTAGGCCAGCACGCTGGCCACCGCCAGCGGCCAGAGCACCGGCGAGAGAACCTGCACGACTTTTCCCAGCCCCCAAACCAGCGCCGTTATCAGCGCCGCCAACACCGCAATCGCCAGGCCCGTCAAGGCCAGCCAAATAATGCGCGCCTGTCGCTCGGTGGGAGGAGGAATGCTCATAGCGCGGCCGTTTCATTCTCATGGTGACGCGCGCTTCAGGCCTGTCCCAGCTTCTTGGATTTCTCGCTGGCGGCGCGCACGGCGTTCATGAGCGTGGCGCGCAGGGCGCCTTTTTCCAGTTCGTGGATGCCCTCGATGGTCGTGCCGCCCGGGCTGGCGACCATGTCTTTGAGCGCGCCGGGGTGCAGGCCGGTCTCCAGGACCATTTTGGCCCCGCCCAGCACGGTCTGCGCCGCCAGCCTCGTCGCCACGTCGCGCGGCAACCCGGCCGCCACGCCGCCATCGCTCAGGCCTTCGATCAACATATAAACGTAGGCCGGCCCGCTGCCGCTCAAGCCGGTGACGGCATCGAGCAGCGCCTCGCTGAGGGGAAAAGCCAGGCCGACCGACGAGAAGAGCGTTTGCGCCAGCGCGCCATCGGCCGGCAAAGCCGCCTGGCCCAGCGCATAGGCCGTGGCCGAGGCGCCGACCAGCGCGGGAGTGTTCGGCATCACGCGGACCAGGCGCGCGCCCGGACCGAGCCCGGCCTCCAACCGGGCCAGCGGCACGCCGGCGGCAATCGAGAAAAGCAGGTGCCTGGCCCCCAACAGGCCCCGAATCTCCGCCAGCACACCGCCGACCTGGTCCGGCTTGACGGCCAGGACCAGGACCGCGGCCGCCTTCACAACGTCCGCATTGACTCCGCAGGTCTGCGCGCCCGTTGCCTTTGCAAAGGCCGCGCGGGCCGCTTCGCTCGGGTCGCTGGCGATGATGCCGTCAACTGTGACGAGTCCCGCCCGGAGAAAGCCCCGTGCCAGCGCCGTGGCCATTCTGCCCGCCCCGAGGAAACCGATGGTAAGCTTTGCTGCCATAACCTGTGACCTGTATCTATCAGACCGGGCGGGCGGGCGGAAGGGAAAAGGGGATTGAGTTTTTCTGAGCGGCAGCCAAAGGCTTGCCCTCGGAAGGCTTGACTCTCCGGCTCCGCAAGTTGACTCGGCTGTTTCCTAACGAGCCCTCAGAACCGGTGGACGAGTTTCTCGACCACGAACGTGCTCTCCCGCAGGGCCTGTTCGCTGAACGGGCCGAACCACTCGGCCACCTGGCGAAACCGCGCCGCGAACTCCGCCTTGTCCCCGCGTTCCACCAGGCCCAGGTTCCGCTGCAAGGATTGGATGTAGTCTTTGAGCAGCGCCAGGCGCTCGGGCGTGGCAAAAACGATCTCGGCGTAGAGCGACGGGTCCTGGGCGAAGAGCCGCCCGACCATGGCCAGTTCGAGGCGGTAAATCGGGCTCGACAGTTCCAACGCGCGGAGGATGGGAACGCGCCGCGCGTGGAGGAACTGGCCAAAGGCAAAGGTGGCGAAGTGGCGGAGGGCCTGGACAATACCCATGACCTCGTCATGTTCGTCCGCCGAGGTTTCCACCAGCACGTTGCCCCACAGGGCCAACTGGTCCAGGAGCCACTGGCAGGCCTCCCGCTGGCGGCCCGGGGTGACCACCACCACCTGTTGGTCCATGGTCGTGGTGGCCGGCCCGAAGAGCGGGTGCAGGCCCACCACCGGTCCGCCATAGCCGCTCAGCATGGCCTTCAACGGCTCCCCTTTCAGGCTCGTGATGTCCGCCAGGATGCAACCCGCCGGCAGGCGCGGCCCGACCTCCGCCGCCACCGCCGGGGTGACGCCGATGGGCACCGCCAGCAGGCACAAATCGAGGCCGGCCGTCAGCGGCCCCACCTGGGGCCAGTCAACCCGATCCAGCACCCGCACCTCGTAGTCCGACTGGGTGAACCAACCGGCCAGGAACCGGCCCATGCTGCCGCCCCCGCCGACGATGAGCACCCTGGCGCCGGGCCGCACGCCCCGCCGCCCCAGCGTCCGCAGTTGCCCCACCCGCGAATGCCGCAGCACCGTCCGAAACAGGTCCTCCACGTAATCCGGGTCCAGACCCGCCTGGGCCGCCTGGGCCCGGCGCGCCGAGATCAAATCCTCCTCCCGCGCCGGGTGAAAGGTCGGCAAGTCTTGTTGCTGTTTCACCTGGACGACCTGCTCGACCACCCGCCGTCGCTGGGCCAGCAAGCCCACCAACTGCCGGTCCAGCCGGTCGATCTGCTCCCGAAGCTGCTCAATCCCGGGAGCCTGCGGCGGGGCGGCCCCCAGGCCCGTTTCCGCCGCCCCGGAAGATTTCGATCCCTGCTCATTCATGCCAGACGCTCGCTTTCCTGTGCCGGACTGCCCGGCCTGTCCGAGGTTATTCCGCCGGCCCGCTCCCCGCAAAGTTTTTCGGACCTGGCCCGGAGGGAGGCCTGGCGCCAGCTTGCTTCCAGCCGCCCAGGAGGTGACGGGACTCCGCCGACGCACACCCTTGTGGTCAGGCCGACAGACTCGCCTCAAACACGACGCCCAGGAGCAGCAATTTCGCGCGTCTGCGCCTCGACCAGCGGCATGCGGCTCGCGGGTTCGGAAATCCTGGCCCGCGCAACGGTTTGCATGAGTGGCGCCCAGTTTGCCGCGCTCCGCGCGCAAGTCAATCCAGTATGCAATTATTGCAAACGGGCACTGGTTGCGGCATCCGGAGTCGAGTTAGACTCGGCTTCAGCCGGAACCAGAACCTGAACCGTCCTGTGAAGGCAACCATCGCTCTTGCCAGCCTGCACCCCATCCCAGGGACCGCTGGAAAAGAATCTCTCACGGAAACCGCCGCCCTTGGCAGAACGGCTCCCCTCGGTCTGCGATTGCGTTGGGCCTTGGCGTGGGGCAACCTCCGGCTGGGCGCCCTAGTGCCAGCCCTCGCGGGCCTCGGCACTGCCCCTGCTCGCAATCACTTGAGCGGCGCCGCTCAAGGTTTTGCGCGGAACGATTCGCAGTGAATATGAACCTGAAGACTGGCAAAGGCGCGCCGTGCCGCGCTTTCACTCTGATCGAGTTGCTCGTGGTGATTGCCATTATTGCCATCCTGGCAGCGCTGCTGCTGCCAGCGCTGGGCAGCGCCAAGGTCAAGGCGCAGGGCATACAGTGCCTGAGCAATCTCAAGCAGTTGCAGATCGTCTTTCTCATGTACCCGGACGACAACGGTGACAGGATGACCTCCTCGGGCTACACCGCACCGGTCGAGCCGACCGCCTGGGTGAACGGCTGGGAGGATTTCAATGGCGGCAATCCGGACATGCTCTGGCTGGCCGACCGCACCACCCGCCCGAGCCGCTGAGTCCTCTTGCAGCCAAGCAATCAACTCTTCTCGTCTGGCGACCCGCATTCTGATGTGACAAACTCCTTTGCTTCACTGGTGGCGAGCCGGGAGCAAACCTGCCGGGAAGCGCGCCGCTGTTCCGAAGCCGCAGGCGATGGCGCCCGCCGCACAGGGGAATTGCGCGCCCGTTTGCCGCTGCCCCCCCGGCGCGGCGCGACCCCGCCGGCCCATCCCCGAACCGCCAGGGGCGCGTGCAATGAAATCCCGACTTGCCGGGACCGCGTCCCTCAATTTGGGCCGGCCCGTTCCGACCCTCGAACCTCGACCCTCCCCCTCAACTCTCAACCCTCGACCGAATTATGAAACGCATCACAACTAATCTCTTAGCGGGCCTGCTCCTGGCCGCCCTGGCCATGGCGGCGATGACTCAGGCCGAGGCGCAGGAATACACGTTTACCACGCTGGCCGGGCCCGACGAGAGTCCTGGCGCCATTGACGGCCCGGGGCCGGGGAGCGCGGCGCGGTTCTACCGGCCATCCGGCGTGGCGGTGGACAGCGCGGGCAACGTCTATGTGGCGGACTCCTGGAATGACACGATTCGGAAGGTGACGCCGGGCGGGGTGGTCACGACGCTGGCGGGGCTGGCGGGAAGCTCGGGCAGCGCCGACGGCACGGGCAGCGCGGCGCGGTTCTGGTTTCCATCCGGCGTGGCAGTGGACAGCGCGGGCAACGTGTATGTGGCGGACACCTACAACTACACGGTTCGGAAGGTGACGCCGGGCGGGGTGGTGACGACCCTGGCGGGCCTGGCGGGAAGCCAGGGCAGCGCCGACGGCACGGCCAGCGCGGCGCGGTTCAACTATCCACATGGCGTGGCGGCAGACAGCGCGGCCAACGTGTATGTGGCCGACTCCGACAACCGCACGATTCGGAAGGTGACGCCGGGCGGGGTGGTGACGACGCTGGCGGGCCTGGCGGGAAGCTCTGGCAGCGCCGACGGCACGGCCAGCGCGGCGCGATTCGACGGTCCAGACGGCGTGGCGGTGGACAGCGCGGGCAACGTGTATGTGGCCGACTCCTTCAACAACACGATTCGGAAGTTGACGCCCGACGGCGTGGTGACGACGCTGGCGGGCCTGGCGGGAAGCCCTGGCAGCACCGACGGCACGGGCAGCGCGGCGCGGTTCGCTGATCCGTGCGGCGTGGCGGTGGACAGCGCGGGCAACGTCTATGTCGCGGACACCGGCAACTCCACGATTCGGAAGGTGACGCCGGGCGGGGTGGTGACGACGCTGGCGGGCCTGGCGGGAAGCGGGGCCAGCGACGACGGCACGGGCGGCGCGGCGCGGTTCAACTATCCAGACGGCGTGGCGGTGGACGGGGCCGGCAACGTCTATGTGGCGGACTCCTGGAATGACACGATTCGGAAGTTGACGCCCGACGGCGTGGTGACGACGCTGGCGGGCCTGGCGGGAAGCTCGGGCAGCGCCGACGGCACGGCCAGCGCAGCGCGGTTCAACGGTCCAGACGGCGTCGCGGTCGACAGCGCGGGCAACGTCTATGTGGCGGACACCCTGAACTACACGATTCGGAAGGTGACGCCGGGCGGGGTGGTGACGACGCTGGCGGGCCTGGCGGGAACCCCGGGCAGCGCCGACGGCACGGGCAGCGCGGCGCGGTTCATCTATCCAGAGGGCGTGGCGATGGACAGCGCCGGCAACGTCTATGTGGCGGACAGGGGCAACCACACGATTCGGAAGGTGACGCCGGGCGGGGTGGTGACGACGCTGGCGGGCCTGGCGGAAAGCTGGGGCAGCGCCGACGGCACGGGCAGCGCGGCGCGGTTCTACTGCCCATATGGCGTGGCGGTGGACAGCGCCGGCAACGTCTATGTGGCGGACAGGGGCAACCACACGATTCGGCAGGTGACGCCGGGCGGGGTGGTGACGACCCTGGCGGGCCTGGCGGGAAGCTGGGGCAGCGCCGACGGCGCCGCCAGCGCGGCGCGATTCTCCGGGCCATCCGGCGTGGCGGTGGACAGCGCGGGCAACCTGTATGTGGCGGATACCAGCAACCAGACGATTCGGCAGGTGACGCCGGGCGGGGCGGTGACGACGCTGGCGGGCTTGGCGGGAAGCTATGGCAGCGCCGACGGCATAGCCAGCGCCGCCCGGTTCAACTGGCCATCCGGCGTGGCGGTGGACAGCGCGGGCAACGTCTATGTGGCGGACTCCGGGAACTCCACGATTCGGCAGGTGACGCCGGGCGGGGCGGTGACGACGCTGGCGGGCTTGGCGGGAAGCTATGGCAGCGCCGACGGCACGGGCGGCGCGGCGCGGTTCTACGGTCCAGGCGGCGTGGCGGTGGACAGCGCGGGCAACGTGTACGTGGCCGACTATGACAACCACGCGATTCGGAAGGTCACCCCGGGCGGGGTGGTGACGACGCTGGCGGGCCTGGCGGGAATTGGGGGCAGCGCGGACGGCACGGGCAGCGCCGCGCGGTTCATCTATCCAGAGGGCGTGGCGGCAGACAGCGCGGCCAACGGGTATGTGGCGGACACCGGCAACAGCACGATTCGGAAGGTGACGCCGGGCGGGGCGGTGACGACGCTGGCGGGCCTGGCGGGAAAGTGGGGCAGCGCGGACGGCACGGGCAGCGCGGCACGGTTCTACCAGCCTTTTGGCGTGGCGGTGGACAGCGCCGGCACCGTGTATGTGGCGGACACTTACAACCACACGATTCGGAAGGTGACGCCGGGCGGGGTGGTGACGACCCTGGCGGGAAACGCCTCTATCGTTGACCAGGGGGGGTTCCCAATTGGTGGTTATGCCGATGGCACGGGCGGCGCGGCGCGGTTCTACCGGCCAAACGGCGTGGCGGTGGACAGCGCGGGCAACGTGTACGTGGCGGACACCGACAACAACACGATTCGGAAGGTGACGCCG